>Ga0307934_1001060_pt1 | contig 18071 bp, 12 predicted proteins | sample OrgLakmetageno90_FD_201838 | JGI IMG/M metagenome (GOLD analysis project Ga0307934, IMG submission 201838) | Saline water microbial communities from Organic Lake, Antarctica - #90 | ecosystem: Environmental > Aquatic > Non-marine Saline and Alkaline > Saline | place: Antarctica: Organic Lake... | reverse complement strand
AAACTTTTTTCCATGCGCTTCAATGGAAGAGCAGCCATCATTTCTTCTGAAAATAGTTGATGAATCTTCTCAAAATTATTGGACTTTAAATATTCTGCAGCTTGGCGACCTAATCTATCTGGTGCATTCACGCTGTCCGTTTGAGCTTCACTTGGTGCAGAATAACCTATAATTAGCAGTGCAAAAACGAGCAGTTTATTCATGATTTTAGCTTTGAAACAAACTTAACTATTCTTTTAGCAAAGCCTTCTTCAACACTGCAAATAATAAACCCCATTATTAACTAGAATTAAACTACTTTTGCACCCTTAAAAACACAGGCAAAAACTGTTCGTAATGCTTCATTCAAAAAATTATTAATGAGCATTTTAAGTTAGTTGTCACTTTTAGAATTACATTATGAAATTAAGAAACATCGCTATTATTGCCCACGTTGACCACGGTAAAACGACCTTGGTAGACAAAATGTTATTAGCAGGAAAACTATTTAGCGACCACGAAACTCCAGGTGAGTTAATCATGGATAGCAATGATTTAGAAAAGGAAAGAGGAATTACAATTTTAGCGAAAAACGTATCTGTTTTTTACAAAGATTTAAAAATCAATATTATTGATACTCCTGGTCACAGTGACTTTGGCGGAGAAGTGGAAAGAGTTTTGAACATGGCCGATGGTGTTTTACTTTTAGTAGATGCTTTTGAAGGTCCAATGCCTCAAACGAGATTTGTATTGCAAAAGGCAATTGAGCTTGGTTTAAAGCCAATTGTGGTGGTGAACAAAGTAGATAAAGAAAACTGTACTCCTGATATTGCACAAGAGAAAGTATTTGACTTGATGTTTAACTTGGGAGCAACGGAAGACCAATTAGACTTTCCAACCATTTACGGTTCAGCCAAGCAAGGTTGGATGAGTGACGATTACAAAAAACCAACAGATAACATTATCCCATTGATGGATGCGATTGTAGAGCACATTCCTGCTCCAAAGCCACCAGAAGGGAATACGCAGATGTTGATTACTTCATTAGATTATTCTTCCTTTATTGGTCGTATTGCAATTGGAAGATTGCAGAGAGGTACACTGAAGGTGAACCAGCAAGTATTGTTGATGAAGCGAGACGGTAAAACCGTAAAGAGTAAAATCAAGGAATTGTACGTTTTTGAAGGAATGGGAAAGGTTAAAGTTGAACTAGTAGAAGCTGGAGATATTTGTGCTATTGTTGGTTTAGAAGGTTTCGAAATTGGAGATACCGTTGCTGATATAGAAAACCCAGAAGCTTTAGGAGCCATTAAGATTGATGAGCCAACTATGAGTATGTTGTTTACCATTAACGATTCTCCTTTCTTCGGTAAAGAAGGAAAGTTTGTTACTTCTAGACACATAAAGGATAGATTAGCAAAAGAATTAGAGAAGAACTTGGCCTTGAGAGTAGAAGATACAGGTTCTGCAGATTCACACAATGTTTTCGGAAGAGGTGTTCTTCACTTATCTGTTTTAATTGAAACGATGAGAAGAGAAGGGTATGAACTTCAAATTGGTCAGCCACAGGTTATTATTAAAGAAATTGACGGAAAGAAGCACGAGCCAATTGAGGAATTGACCATTGATTTACCAGAAGAAGTAAGTGGAAAGGCAATTGAGATTGTAAACCAAAGAAAGGGTGAAATGTTAAACATGGAACCAAGAGGTGGACGAATGATTTTGGATTTCGAAATTCCTTCAAGAGGAATCATAGGATTGAGAAATTACTTGTTGACAGCAACTGCAGGGGAGGCGATTATGTCGCACCGATTCAAAGAATTTCAGCCCTATAAAGGCGCAATTCCTGGTCGCCAGAATGGTTCATTGATTTCTATGGAAACCGGGAAAGCAATTCCTTTCTCGTTAAACAATTTGCAAGATAGAGGTAAGTTTTTCGTTCACCCGAACGAAGAAATTTATGGTGGTCAGGTTGTTGGAGAAAACAATAGAGCAGGGGATTTAGTAATTAACTTAACCAAAGCGAAAAAAATGTCGAACATGCGTTCTTCCGGAGCGGATGATAAGATTCGAATTGCACCGGCAACGAAGTTTTCTTTAGAAGAGGCATTGGAATACATTCAAGGCGATGAGTATGTAGAAGTTACTCCAAATTCATTGAGAGTTCGTAAAGTAATGCTGAACGAAACAGATCGAAAAAGATCGGGAAAGATTTAAGTAGAACCTTTCCTATTAGGTAAAGCCTGAAACAATCTCAATTGTTTCAGGCTTTTTTTTGTTTATGTAAGACCGATTTAGTGCGATGAATTGGCGTAGCATTCCGTAATTTTATGCATCGAGAAACGCGACTATGAATCCTCAATTGAAACTATTCCTACTTTTTCTACTGTTCAACTTTGGTGGATTGGCCTTCGGTTCTTATTTGCAAGGAAGTATAGTGGATAATGCTTGGTATGCTGCATTGAACAGAGCGCCATGGACGCCTCCAGGCTGGGTTTTTGGCGCAGCTTGGTTTGTTATTATGTTGGCCTATTCCTTTTACTTAACTCGTTTGTCCCTTGCTATTCAACACCGTTTTATTTCTGTATTGTACGTCATTTCTTGGGTGCTTAATCTCGTTTGGAGTCCCTTGTTTTTTCGTCTTCATTACACCTCCATTGCAATTGTGGTCTTAGGCTTGCTATTCTTTAGTATTCTGACCTTCTTTCTTCTTTTTGGCCGTAAAATGGGAACGCTTAGCTTATTGCTAGCACCTTACTTGGTGTGGCTTGGAATTGCTTTCTCCTTAAACTGGTACGTTATCTTTAATAATTGAAATGAAAGGATTAGGTTATATATTTTCCTTTCTAGTATTGATTATTCTAGGATACAATGTATTTCTCTGGACCATTACTTTCGATAAAGCCAATTTGGATAATCTCCATAACGGAGAGGTGGAAATTATTGGTCATGGGGGAGTTGGGTTTTCATCTTTATTTCCATTTAAATTCTTTCCGTCAAATAGTTATGGATCTTTATTTAAAGCGTTAAATGAATATGAAGTAGATGGGGTAGAAGTGGACGTTCACATCACCAAAGACGATAAATTTGTGTTGTTTCACGACAGTGAGCTGAGTCCTAAAACCAATTTATCGGGTTGCGCGGGAAGTCAAGTTTTGAGTGAATTAACGGAAACCAAGTATGAGCTAGGCTTTCCATTCGACTTATTTCAATCGGAGCGGATTATTGGATTAGAAGAGTTGATTGATAGCTTGTATCTGCGAGAAGAATTTCCGGCACTGCATCTAGACATTAGAAATTGGAATGCGTGCAACACACCTCAGGAAAATACCGTTTTTGAGCAAAGAATGGCCACTTCCTTAGTTCAATTCTTAAGGAAGAAGCAAGTTCCTGAAGAAAAGCTGTTGATTATCTCTTTATCTCAGACTTTCTTGATGCATTTAAAAGAGCAAAACAATCCTTATCCAGTTTCCTTTGAGATTGTAGGCAGAGAAAATGAATTTTTGCAATGGGCCATTGAATACGGTGTAGAATCGGTAACCGTAAAACCTAGGTTGTTAAGCAAAGAACTCTCTAAAAAAGCACATGACGCCGGATTGAAGGTGATTACGTTTGGAGCGAAAAGTAAAAGTGGCAATAAGAAATTACTAGAGCTTAACCCAGATGCCATTCAAACCGATAATATTCCAGCGCTGAAGGATTTGATGGGGTATTGAAGAACGGTGGCTCTGTTATTCAACTTTGAGCGGTACTATTCATCTGCGTCGAGGGTAATTTACTTATTCTCCTATTACAGTTGATAAAACTAGAAACTCTACTTTTAAACTGTACTAGTTTTTTGGGAGCTTGCTCTTTTTTTATTTTTCAGTCATTATTTAATTTAAGGTTGATAGTATGCTGTTAGTGTAAAGGATATACCTCTCACATAACTGTTTTCTAGAATTATTTGTAATCCATCTGCCTGTTTCATGATAAGATGCAATAAGATGTCTAAAAAAACCAAAATGAAAGTCTTTTACCCTTGCTTTTAATATTAGTTGACAAGCTTTCAGTTGGACATCATCTAATTCTGTTTGAAGTTTTCTTTTTACAATCCCAATTATGATATTCTGATAATTTAAGAAATTGTCTTCAGTGAATTTTCCATCAATTATCGAGTTACCAAGTTGCCTAGCTTTTTTTATTTCAGAAACCACCAATAACTAGTTTTTTATAGTTATTCCCAATTGGGATTCAATTTCAAAAATTTTCCATATTATAGCTTTTGCGGACTTTGTTGCAGAAATCAAACCGCTGGCCTCTTCATCAGAAACGTTAATATAGGATTCATAACATATTGATAAGTAATTCTTATAATCGGGTAAGGCTAACACAGTTAATAATTTGTCGCCTGTTTTAAATTCGTCAGTAGAAAAGCCACATTGCCAACCTGGATTCATATTTTCTATGAATATTGTGTCACTATCGTATGAGTTGCAATAATCATATATAATTAATGCTTTTGCACCTGCAGAATCAACATGCTGGATTTCAATTAACGTCAGATTATTAAAGACTTTTGCCGCAAGGCTAAGAGTCATTGGGTAACCTTTATAATCCTTGAATCCCTCAAAACAAGAGCACGAATTAGAATAGAGAAAAGAAAGAGAAAAAAATAAAGTAAGTATTGCTCTTTTCATTTTACTAATTAATGCACAACGCCCATGTACGATTTCGCTTGGCACCTGATAAAGATACTATTTCAGTTTAGCACTTAGCAAAAACCCCGATGGGTCGGGATAGCTGTAATTTATCAAACTTTACAAAATCTACAAACAGATTTTACGTTGTATCCTTTCCGAATGACATCCGCCGGACGGGAAAAAAGAAGCTAAATTTTCATAACCTGTTACTTACCAATACGTTTTAAATAATTTTATCTTACGTTTTCGGTTTCTAATCCTATTCTTAATCTACTAGTCCAAAGTATTTTAATTCCTTCTCACGATACGGAAAGTGTGACTTTTGTAGTTCGTGATCATGAAACGCTACCTTTCCTTTTTTTAAACATTATTAACATATTCTATGTTATGCTACAACAATGAAAAATCGTTAACAAATGAAAAAATTTATTTTAAAATGGTACCCCATAATTTTGGCATTCTTTTGTATGTTATATTCCATAACATACGGTTTGATGGGGATGACTGAAGAGGCTCAATATTCAGCCCATTGGCCAGGAACAATTTTGTTGTTTGCCATAGCCATAAGACAAAGAAGGACAACATGAGTATAGGTTTTTTTATCGCAGGTGGTGTCATTTTTGCATTTTACATGGGCTTTACTTTTTGGAATATTCTTGAGTCAAACAGGAAACAAAAAGAACAGAACAATCCAGATGAAAAGTGATTTTTAACTAATTATCAACCCTTTGAGTTTTGATTCTACTATTTGATTTAATTATTAAATAAGTAGAGAGAATAGCTCTTCATCAGGGTGGCGGGTAGAATTCTTGTTAACTTTTTTATGTACAACCACTTTTAATTAGCGAACGGATCCTCATCATATCGAATCCTTCTTTAATTAAAGTGCCGCCATATTAGTTGTTAGGTCAAGCGATTGGTTAAGTGTCTACTTATCTCATCGATGGTTTTTCGTTCCTTTCTTTATTCTATTTTTTTACCTTTTCTAATCAAACATTGGATACAATTCTTATCAAAACATAATTATGGACGTTATTAAAAAGGTTAAACAACGTGTTTACAAGTTTGGAAATAAAACTGCAGACGGTAATAGCAAAATGAAAAATTTATTGGGAGGTAAGGGTGCCAATCTTGCTGAAATGAGTGCGATAGGTATTCCTGTACCACCCGGATTTACTATTACTACTGAAGTCTGTACAGAGTACAATACTCTTGGCCAGTCTTCTGTTATAGCGTTAATTAAGAAAGATGTAGAACAAGCTATCGCTTACATTGAAAAGCAAAGGAAGGCTACTTATGGAGATAAAGAGAATCCTTTATTAATTTCTGTTCGTTCTGGAGCACGTGTCTCCATGCCTGGAATGATGGATACGGTCCTTAACTTGGGACTAAATGATGAGGTTGTATCTGGGCTAGCCAAGCGGACAAATAACAAAGAATTTGCTTGGGATTCTTACCGTCGCTTTATTCAGATGTATGGTGATGTCGTTTTAGGAATGAAACCCGATTCTAAAGAAGAAATAGATCCATTTGAAGAAATTATTGAAAACCTAAAACATAAAAGAGGAATAGAATTAGATACCGAATTTACAGTGCAGGATTTAAAAGAATTGGTTGATGATTTTAAGAATGCCGTAAAGAAAAGAACCGGACATGATTTCCCAACAGATCCATGGGACCAACTTTGGGGGGCTATTATTGCTGTGTTTGACAGTTGGAATAGCAATAGAGCAATATACTACCGTAACATGAATGGTTATCCTGCTGATTGGGGTACAGCTGTAAACGTTCAGGCTATGGTGTTTGGTAACATGGGCAACAATTCAGGAACAGGTGTCTGCTTTACTAGAGATGCAGGAACTGGAGAAAATGTTTTTAATGGCGAATACCTTATTAACGCTCAGGGTGAAGACGTTGTGGCTGGAGTAAAAACACCGCAACAAATTACAAAATTAGGGTCCGAACGTTGGGCAGAAATAGCAACTATAGGTGAATCTGAACGCTTAGAAAAATATCCATCACTTGAGGAATTGATGCCTGAGGTATATGAAGAATTACAAAACATTCAAGACAAGCTTGAAAAGCATTATAGGGATATGCAGGACATGGAGTTTACCATTGAAGAGGATAAATTATGGATACTTCAAACTCGGAATGGTAAGCGAACTGGAGCAGCGATGGTTAAAATTGCGATGGACTTACTTAGCGAAGGAACAATCAATGAAAAAGAAGCTTTATTGCACATAGAGCCAAATAAATTAGATGAGTTGCTACATCCTATTTTCGATCCAAAAGCATTAAAACGAGCAACGGTTATCGCTCATGGACTGCCTGCTTCTCCAGGAGCAGCAACTGGTAGAATTGTTTTCTTTGCAGACGAAGCAAAAAAATATGAAAGTAGCATTCTAGTGCGTTTGGAAACCTCTCCGGAGGACCTTGAAGGAATGAATATTGCGAAAGGTATATTAACTGCTAGAGGTGGAATGACTTCTCATGCAGCTGTAGTAGCAAGAGGTATGGGTAAATGTTGTATTTCTGGAGCCGGAGCATTAAAAATAAACTATAAAAAGAGAGCCTTAACCATAGATGGTAATGAATACAAGGAAGGAGACTGGATTTCACTAAATGGATCTACAGGGAAAGTTATAGAAGGGAAAGTAGCTACAGTGGAACCCAAACTGAATGGCGATTTTGCAGATTTAATGGCACTTACAGGTAAATATGCTCAAATGAAAGTTCGTACGAATACAGATGCACCGAAAGATGCACGAGTTGCTCGTAATTTTGGAGCTGAAGGCATAGGATTAACGCGAACTGAACACATGTTTTTTGAAGGCGATAGAATTAAAGCCATGCGTGAAATGATTTTAGCAGATACCACCAAAGGAAGAAAGCAAGCATTAGATAAATTATTGCCAATGCAAAGAGAAGACTTTGAAGGTATATTTGAAGCTATGGATGGATTTCCGGTTACCATAAGATTGCTAGATCCTCCATTACATGAGTTTGTTCCTCACGAACTTACCACACAAAAGGAATTAGCAGAAGAGATGCACATTAGCCTTGAGGCTGTAAAAAGTAAAGTTTCTGATTTAGAGGAATTTAATCCTATGCTCGGTCATAGAGGCTGTCGTTTAGGAAATACTTATCCTGAAATCACAGAAATGCAGACCCGAGCAATTATAGAAGCAGCGCTTAATTTAAAAAAACGAGGTATTACTTGCAAACCGGAGATCATGGTACCTTTAATCGGAACAGTAGAGGAGTACGAAATGCAGGAAGGTATTATTAGATCTGTTGTTACAGCTGTATTTGAGGAACGTAACGACTCTATTGAATATCTTGTTGGAACAATGATAGAAATACCAAGGGCTGTTTTAGTGGCTGCTAAAATAGCAGAAAAAGCAGAATTCTTTTCTTTTGGAACAAATGACTTAACACAGATGACTTATGGATATTCCCGAGATGATGCCGGTAAATTCCTCCCGATTTATATTGAGAAAGGAATCTTAAAAGTTGATCCGTTTGAAGTTATTGATGAAGAAGGGGTGGGAGAATTAATCAAAATGGGGGTTCAGCGCGGCCGTAGTGCAAAACCCGACTTAAAAATTGGTATTTGTGGTGAGCATGGTGGTGAACCAAATTCAGTTGAATTTTGCTATAATACAGGTATGGATTATGTAAGTTGTTCGCCTTATCGTGTGCCAATTGCAAAACTTGTATGCGCTCAGGCAGCTATCAAGGCTTCTATGTAATTTTTAGAATCTCCAAATAATTTAATCATTGGTTAATTTTTTGTTTTAAATTTAAAACGCCTCGATTTCTATCTACTTTTTAAGATATCTAAAAGTCTATCAGGGTCTTGTCTATTATCCCAAAAAGCTACTATAAATATTGTTGACTTAGTTGATTTATAATAAATACTGAATTTTCCCATTACAGAAACTCTAAAACTTTCAATTTCTGATTTTCTAAATAATTCAGGGTTGTCAGCAATTTTAGCAGTTCTTTGCTCCGTTAATTTTATAAGCTTTTTGGGGTAGCTATTTGATTTATTTCTATTCAACCAATATTCAAGAATTCCTACAAATTGGATATCAGCGGTTTTTGTCCAAATTATTGTCCGTTTAGCCACTCGAGGTTTCTTTTATTCATTGCCTCTTGAGAAATTGTTCGTCCTTGAGTGATGTCATCATTGCTCATTTCAAGCATTTCTATTTGTGAATCAGAGAGCATAATGATATCTTCTGTAAATGATTTAGAAATTATTTTATCTAGAGCATTTAGAAACTCCTTATTTTGAATATTGAGAATTTTATCAATTAAACCACTTTTTATTTGTTCGACGTTTGGCATAATATCGTTTTTAGTAAAATTAGTGATTTCCGATGATAACTAAATTGTCAATTTCTAGAATTCTTTACAACGGCAAGTGTATGAAGCGTTGGGCATTTCGAAGCACTTCATTTTCAATTTAATGTAATATTCATTTATATCTCTAAACTTCATTTCAATCACTTGTCGCCCAATGATTTATACACAATGTTGTATGTCCGTGTTTTCTTTTCAGCAGCGTTGGCAAAGACATACTTATTGTCAAGTTTTGCCTCGTGCGGCTGGCTTTTTGAGCGACTTGGCAATGTGTATGGCTTTTAGCGTTGGCTTTCATTCTGCTACTTTCTATTCTTTTTAAAATTCTCCGCTTGATCAAATATGTCTTTATAAACTTCGTCTCTTTCTACTGGCGGATAACCGTGTTCGTCTAAAAGAATTATCAGTCCGACTTTTAAAGCGGATTTTATATCTTCTCGTTTACTCCAATCTGGATATTTAGCTTGTGAGTCCACCAAATCTTTTACTGCCTTGGCTAAATCAATGAGTTTATCTTCAGGATAACGGAAATCATACTTGACACATAAATCTTTTAAAATGTCATAAAATGCCTTTTCTTCAAAGTCAATTCCTAATTCGTCACCTGCTGTAAACTCCTTCTGAACTTCCCAAATTAAATTGGTTAAGTGTTCCGCCATTTCTTCGTAGACTTCACTTCGCAGAACATCATCTTCTTTTCTTTCATTATAGCGTTCTACTAAAAATTGCATTTTCTTTGAAAAATCTACTCCTTTTACTTTATTGACTTTCTTTATTTCACCAATTGCTTTAGCTAACAATTGTTGAAGTAATTTTATTTTGGTGTTCGGTAGCTTTATCTTGTCAATTTTCGCCAAATAATCTTCGTCAAAAATATCTTGCTCGCTTTCTGCTTCGTCTCCAAGTTTGAAGATTTCTTGAACTCCATCACTTTCCAAAGCATCTTTAATCATTTCACGCACTTTGGCATTCATTTGTGCTGTGTCGGGTGCATTCCCTTTGGTTAGTTTAAAAACGATTGATCTAACCGCCAAATAGAAGTGAGTCAAGTCTCTTTCTGTTTGTGTTAGCTGTTCACTTCCTGCACAAATATCATAAGCTGCTTTTAAGCGTTTTACTAAGCCCATAAAACGAGTTTCAAGGTCTTTGGTAGTTTGTGCATATTCGGCAGCCATATTTAAAGCATTCAATTGCTCTAATGGTGTTCCGCCAAAGTATTTTGAACTATCAAATTTGTGAAACACTTTAGCTAAAAGGTCTAAATGGTTTCTAACAATTATTAAAGACTCTTTTATGTCCTCAAAATTTTCTCGTTCGCCTTTATTGTATTTGGCTAAAGCAAGATTCATTGCCTTTTTTATACCAATGTAATCGACAACTAATCCTTTGTTTTTACCTGCGAATTTTCGGTTTACTCTCGAAATGGTTTGGATTAAATTATGCTGTCTAATTGGCTTGTCAATGTAGATGGAATCTAAAAAAGGAACATCAAAGCCTGTGAGCCACATATCAACCACAATGGCAATTTTGAAATTGGATTTTTCATTTTTGAATTGTCTGTCTAATTCTTTTCGATATTCCTTAGTACCGAGTAAATCGTACATTTCTTTTGGGTCGTCTTTTCCTCTGGTCATTATCATTTTGATACGTTCCATTGGTTTGATTTCCCTTTTATCCTTGTCCGATAAAACTGCTCCTTCCTCTGCGATTTTTATTTTTGCCCATTCAGGTCTTAATGCAATAACATTTTGGTAAAACTGGTAACCAATTGCTCGACTACTACACACAAACATTGCTTTTCCTTTAACTGTTGCTCCTTCGGAAACTCTGTTGTCGTAATGTTTCACGAAATCTTCTGCCAATTTTAGTAATCGGTCTGGGTCGCCCAAAATAGAATTCATTGTGGCAGTTGCCTTTTTGCTTTCTTCTATTTGATATTCGTTCGCACCTTCTTCGGCAGCTTCTTCGTAATATTTTTCAATTTTTTCTAACTCGCCATTGTGTAAGGCGACTTTAGCTGCTCGTCCTTCGTAAACAATCCTTACAGTAATTTCATCTCTTACCGATTCCGTCATTGTGTATGCATCTACCACTTTTCCAAATACATCTAAAGTGGCATCAATGGGTGTTCCTGTAAATCCAACAAAAGTGGCATTGGGTAAGGAATCGTGCAAATATTTAGCAAAACCGTATGTTTTCTTAACGCCTTCGGAAGTCACTTTTACTTTTTGGTCTAAATTGGTTTGACTTCTGTGTGCCTCGTCCGAAATACAAATCACATTGGTTCTCTCGGTTAGTAATTCGGTGTCTTCGGTAAACTTGTGAATGGTAGTTAAGAAAACACCACCGCTTTGTCTGCCTTGTACTTTGTTTCTTAAATCAGCTCTGCTTTCAACGCTTTCTACCATTTCATCCCCAATGAATTGTTTGGCATTGGTAAACTGTCCCGCCAATTGGTCGTCTAAATCGGTACGGTCTGTAATTAGAATGATAGTTGGACTTTCAAAATATTCGCTTTTCATCAATAGGCGAGTGAGGTAAAGCATTGTATAGCTCTTTCCGCTGCCTGTTGCTCCGAAGTAGGTTCCACCTTTACCGTCTCCTTCTGGCTTTTCTGCTATTTTAATATTTTCGTAAAGTGTACGAGCTGCGTAATATTGCGGATAACGACACACTATTTTCTCATCCTTTTTTGACGAATCGGGAATGTATATAAAGTTTTGAATAATGTCTCGCAATCTTGTGTGGTCGAACATTCCTTGCACAAGCGTAAACATACTATCTATACCATCTACATCTTTTGCCAAACCTGCAATTCTACGCCAAGCGTAATAGAATTCATAAGGTGCGAAAAACGAACCTGCTTTGTTGTTTACGCCATCACTTATGACACAAAACGCATTGTATTTAAACAGTTCTGGAATATCTCTTTTGTACCGAGTAGTTAATTGGATATATGCATTGTGAATAGTCGTATTTTCCTGAATGGCTGTTTTAAATTCAAAAACAACAACTGGTATTCCATTTATGTAGATTATACCATCGGGAATACGTCTGTGCGTGCCAACAATTTCAAGCTGATTAACAAATTTGTAAATGTTGGTATTAGTTGGGTATTGTATTTCGGGTTCGGCAGCTATGGTATCCAAATTACTGCTTACACGTTGCTTGTCTAATCCTTTATAATCAATCAGTTCAATGTGAATGTCTTTTTGCTGTCTGTCCTCTCTTTTTAAAATAAACCCATCTGCCAACCAACGCATTATTTTTTTGTTGCTCTCATAAAGGTCTGCCGAAGAAAGCGTTTTAAGTTGCAGAATAATTGATTGAGCTTCTATTTCGGTTAATCTTTCTGTTTTGTAACGGTTAAGCAAATATTTTTTCAAGTCATCTTCTATCAATACTTCATCTTCCGTTCGGGCAATAGTACTGCCCAAAAAGTGTGGGAAATCTTCATTTCCCAAAAGCTCAATAAAAGCCTGTTCTAATTTTGCCTCCGTAAATTTCATTTCTTTGGTTTCTTCAACTTTTTAATGTCTTCCTCTAATTCTTTTAGACTCGCTTCTTTTTCTAAGGCTTTTTGGTGTTGTTTAAACTTCGCATATTCTTTTCCTGATTTCTCCAAAGCTTTCTTATGTGATATTTTACCTGCGTGAGTTAGTAAATCCCTGCCATTCAATTGCAGAATGCTGTCAAGTCTTTCTATCCAATCTTTCATATACATTGGCGTTTGCTGTTGTGCCATTGTTTCTGCAAATGCCAAGTATTGCTCCACCAATAAACCTAAGAGCTTCATTTCATCTTCATTCAGGTAGTTTTTGGCAATGCTTACTTCTGCTTTTTTAACTGAAACGGATTGTTTCTTGTCATAAGAAAGCATTCCCATTAAAGGCAAACTGGCATCTACTCTTCTGTAAACCAATTCCGCTGCGGTTTGCTGACTGATTGCCCAAAGCAATTTATTCTGTACTATTTTAAAAAACGCAATCGTCTTTTCGTCCTTGTTGTCATAATCTATACTGGTAGCATAGATGTCTTTTATTTTTTGATAAAAGAATTTTTCCGAAAGACGAATCTCACGAATGCGGTCTTGCAATTCGTTGAAATAGTTCATTGAACTACCCGACTTAAAGCGATCATCATTAAGCGCAAATCCTTTGATAATGTATTCTTTTAAACGCTTTGTAGCCCAAATACGGAATTGCGTGCCTTGTGCCGATTTTACCCGATAACCAACCGAAATAATTACATCTAAACTATAAAAGTTAGTAGCATAACTTTTGCCGTCTGCGGCAGTTGTTCGGAAATTCCGAACAACTGAATTCTTGTCCAATTCCCCTTCTTCAAAAACATTCTTAATATGCTCGCTAATGGTAGCTTTCGATTTCCCAAACAGATTTTGCATCTGCTCTTGGGTCAACCAAACCGTTTCATTTTCTAAACGAACATCTATTTTAATGTTGCCGTCTTGGTTTTGATATATCAGGATTTCGCTGGACATTGGTTAGGCTATTTTATTTTCTTCTATTTCTATTCCCATCATTTGGTTGTAATGGCCAAGTTGACCATTAGAATTAAATATTGCACGAAATACAACCTTGTATCTCAGAACAGTATCATCATTATCAGATACATGAATTTCATCTGCAATGTCATGAGAACCATCATGAACCCAACTTATCAATGATTTACAAATCATTTGTTCTTCAATGGTTTCAAATGTATCAGGAAGCTTCTTGATATTGGAAAACTGACCAAAGACGGTGAAGTAATATTCCAATATTCTTCGCATGGCATTTTTAAGTAAAACACTTGATTTATTATCTTCTGACCTTAATTCTCTCCATAATAATTCATAAGTACTGGAAATCGGATTTTCATTTCCGTAAGTTTCAATTGATGTCCATTTTTTGCCTTTCCTGAGAATCCAAAAAGCTGTATCCGCACGAGATTGATTTCTGCCCTCAACAATAGCAATTTGCTTATGGAAGTAGGAATTGTGAGTTAGAAGAATTAATTGAACAATATTTCCTTCATCAGACCTTATTTCATCTAAGTATCTTCTTAATAATGAACTCACAACAAAAAGCACATTACTGTCAAGGCTTGAAATGGGATCATCCACTATTAAAACTCTACGTTCGTTTACTTTATCTTCTTGATGTCCACCTTTTGCCAATTGATAGAAATACAAAAAAGTTATAAAAGTTACTTCTCCTTCGCTAAGTGTAGATTCAACTAAAGATCCATCCTCACGTTGGATTTGATAACAATTTTCCTCTTTAGGTGATTCGACAATTTTGAAACTGTTGAACCCATACGATTCTAACAACTTATTCATTTCAAGTTCAGAAAATTCAACTCCTGTTGTATTTGCGGTAAGCTCTTCAATATCTTTCTTTAATTGAATTCCTTTATTGATGGTTTCTTTTTGGGTTACTTCAAGAGTTTGCTTTGCTTTAGTTACTCCATTTAAGGCTTTGATATGTGCCTCGATTGTTGGTTTTCCTTCTTCTATTATCCATTTCCAAGTAGATTCTACCAACTTTCTATGAGCGGCATTATAGTTTTTTACGATTGCGTTGTGTGTGTCAATGGCTTTATTTGCTGCTGTAATCCTTTCGTTCAGTTGGTCGTAAAGGTCGGTTAGTAATGTTATTGCAAATTTTCGGCTCGGTTCTTTTAATTTATCGTCCATAACCGTTTGGCTTTCCTTCAAGCGGCTTTTCAGTAAATCAATTTCAGTATTGAAAACTATCCAATCTATTTTTGTGTCAGACTTTTCTTTTTCACGTTGCTCTATCTTTTCAATTTGGGCAATCAGTTTTTCTGACAAATCTTTGTATTCAACTCCAAGTTTATCAACTTCAGTTAGTTTGTTTTTATAAGATTCGTTGAAAAAATCTTCTAAGTGCTTTTTAAAATCTGTATTTATTGTTTCCTGCTGACAAAATGGACAGGTTTCATTCTGAATATATTTTTGACCTTGGTCAACCCAATCACTATTTCCAAGTTTTTTAATTAGGTCAGCAATTGGGACATCATTTTTTCCAACAATTGGGGTTTCCCAAGTTTCTAATTCCTCAATTTCTTTTAATCTATCTACATCTAAAAGTTGCAATGGGTCAATTGCTTCTGGTTTTTCTCCAAAAACAGTTTTAGCTTTCTCTAATAGTTCTTCTTTTGTAAAAAGTTCAGAAGTATTACTTTCATACTCCTGTAACATGCGGCTTTTGAACGTTTTTTTATATCCACAATTCTTAAATGCTTCTTTAAATTCAACTATATTGGGTGTGCGGTAGGTGTTCCAAACCGTTTCCTGAAATCTATCGGCTTCTCCCTCTAATTGTTCTTCAAATCCCTTTAATCTTCTTTTTTCATCTTTAGCAGTTTCACGAAGTTCTTCTATTTCCTCTTTTTTATTCTTTAGTTCTTGAATCTGTTCTGGTGTAGCCTTTCCAAAAGTAAATACTCCGGGAATATCTCCTTTAAAAAAACTTTGCTCTCTAAACTGTTTGTTGTAAACATAGGTAGTTAATGGCTCATCATTTTCCCATTCTATTTGACAGTCTCCGTAATTGGTATCAGAAGGATTAAGAAAAAAATTAGAGATGGTCGTTTTACCGCTTCCATTAGCCCCATAAATAAAATTCACTTTTTGCAAATCATTTATTTGAACCCCGTTTTCAGGGTCGCAGGTAGCTACATTTTTTATGTTTAGTGAAGTAATCATATTGCATTAGCTGTTTCAACTTCCATACTCTCTAAAACTCCTTTCATCAAAACTGGGCAAAGTGGTTTTATACTTTCTTTTAATTGGTCATTGATATTTTTACGAGCTTCCAAAGTATGGTAAATGGTAACGATGGCTTCTTGTATTTTAATATCTGGAATGGGTAGTTTTACATCGCACATTTCAGCCCAATCAAAAGTTTCCCTCGCACTTCCCCAAGAATTGAAACGAGCATAACGGTCAAATTCGGTTCTTTGGAAAAACAAATACAGATATTCAGGTAAAAGTACTTGAGCATCTTTTACCTCAAAAACGGTGTAAATGGATGAAACAATACAATCTTCTGAACTATTCATTGCTAAAGCAATTTTTTCTCCTCTTCGAGAAGTATCTGCTACATATACAAACTGACCATTACGGACAATTTTATAATTGTGAAAACTTACGCCTGACGTATTCGCTTTTGAATTGATTAGTACTTTTGAAGTTGAAACACCTTGTAAAAATGACACCTTTAAATCCGAATTTCTTTCATCAGATTGTTGAATATAATCGCCTAATGTTTTTGGAACTTCTTTTTTAATTAAATCTTCAAGATAAGTATCACATATCAATTGCAAATCGGTCAAGCTATTTTCATATACTTTTTGGTTGGTGAGTAAGCCTTTGTAAAGTGCGACGTATTTTCGTTGTTGGTCTATATCAATATCAGGAATTTCCATATCACAAAGTCTATCCCATTCCAAACCTCCTCTAACACTCGAATCGCAATATGTCCAAGCTTTTCTGTCAAATTCAGGTCTTTGGAATTCCATCATTAGAAATTCGGGCAGTAGTTCTTCTTCATTAATCACCTCAAAAGTGATATATGCAGGTGAAGTAATTGCAGGTTCATCACTTGTATAAAGAGCAACAGGTAAAACTTCATCTCTGTTGACGTGCATTAAATTTGTTGCAAATTGACCTTTAGATATTAGTTTGTATTTTGATAAGTCTAAACCTGATTGATTGGCAACAGAAGGCATGAAGTTCTTGAAAATATTCACTCCCAAAAGGTTGGTAACCGTCAAATCTGTATTTCGGTTGTTTACTTTTTGTATATAATCGCCCAATCGTTTAAAGCTCATAACCCAAGGTTTTAAAAGCGTTAATCAATTGGTTTTGAGAGTCTTTTTCCTCTTTTAAAAGTGTTGTGAAATCCTTTTGAATCCGTTTCATTTCGGTGTCAAAGTCAATTCCGCTGTCTTTATCTACAAACTCTATGTATTTACTTGGTACTAATGAAAAATCGTTGGCTTCTATAGCTGCAAAACTGGCAGATTTGCAAAACTCTGGCACATCTTTATACGTGCCATCTTCAGCTTGCCAATTATGGTAATTCAAGGCTACCTCTTTAATATCTTCTTCCGTAAGTTCTACATATTTCTTTTCGTATTCACTTCCCCAACGTCTTAAATCCATAAATAAGATTTCTTCTTCTCGGTTTCGGTAGTTTCGATTTTGGTCGTTTTTCTTAACTGCTCTTTCTTTTTTGTTTTTATTGAGAACCCAAAGCGTTACGCTAATATCTGTGGTGTAAAATGTGTTTCTTGGAATGATGATAATGGCTTCCACCAAATTATTCTCAATTAGCTTTCTACGAATTTTGTATTCTTCACCACCACCTGAAAGTGCACCATTGGCAAGAATAAATCCTGCAACACCATTTTCAGAAAGTTTAGAAACCATATTCAGAATCCAACCGTAATTGGCATTGCTTTTTGGTGGCACTTCATATCCCATCCAACGAGGGTCGTCTAACAGTTCATTTTCGCCTCTCCAATCTTTCAAATTAAAAGGTGGATTAGCCATTATAAAATCGGCTTTTAAATCTTTGTGTTGGTCGTTACTAAAAGTATCAGCGTGTTTGTCGCCCAAGTTTGCTGAAATTCCTCTTATGGCAAGATTCATTTTTGCCAACTTGTAGGTTGTTGGTGTGTTTTCTTGCCCGTAAATTGAAACTTCCTTTTTAGTCCCTTGATGACTTTCAATAAATTTTATGGATTGCACAAACATTCCACCTGTTCCGCAACAAGGGTCATAAATAATTCCTTTGTAGGGTTCTATTAATTCAGCAATTAGGTTTACAATGGTTTTTGGGGTGTAGAATTCACCTTTCCCTTTTCCGCTGCTTTCTTTTAGGGCAAATTTCCCTAAAAAGTATTCGTACACTCGTCCGATAACATCTTGTCCGTTATCTTTGATGGTATCAATCTCATTTACTGTGTCGAGTAGGGAAGCAAGTTTGGTTTTGTCTAAAGCTAAAC
>Ga0307934_1001059_pt1 | contig 18072 bp, 17 predicted proteins | sample OrgLakmetageno90_FD_201838 | JGI IMG/M metagenome (GOLD analysis project Ga0307934, IMG submission 201838) | Saline water microbial communities from Organic Lake, Antarctica - #90 | ecosystem: Environmental > Aquatic > Non-marine Saline and Alkaline > Saline | place: Antarctica: Organic Lake... | reverse complement strand
TTTTGTACTTTCTTCATGATACGTTCTGCATCCGGCGAAACGGTATTCGCTTCAACTCTATGCATACCTATCATACAGCTACACAATGCACATAAGCACATTATAGTCCAACGTTTGTACATATATTGCCATAAAATAAAAACCGTAACTACATAATTATAACTACGGAATTTAATATGTCAATATATTTATCGTATTTTATTTATATATCTACCAACGTAATGGTGAGAAATCTGTTGAATCATCATATACATCCTCTCACTCCACTTGTTTCAAATACAATACAATTTTTGTTGTTATAGGCAATAAGACAACCTCCAACAATAATTTGAATATGTAGTTTGATATAATAACTGTCCAAATCACTGGCCAAGGGAATACTCCAGCAAAAGCAATAATAATAAATAGTATTGTATCCAATCACTGTCAGACTATTGTTGAAGACAAAGCTCTTTTCCAAAATTTTCTTCCTTGATCATTAACTTTCATTTTTGCTAAAATCACTGCATTTGAAAATTCTCAAGCAATATACGCAATAACACTAGCTAATATAATTCTAGGAGTCATTCATAATACATTCATATATGCTTCCTGATAAGGCCACTCTGCAGCTGACGGCAATCGTCACACAAACATAATTAGTAAAGCCATAAGTACTGAAGCTATCAATCACATTCGAATTATTCTTCTCGAAGCTTTATACCCATAGACTTCAGTCAAAATATCACCAAAAATATACGCCAAGGGAAACAACAACGTACCTCCATCAAAGGTTAATGGTCAAAATACTACCAATTTAGTTGAGGTAATATTTGATATTAACAACACAGCAATATATATACATGCAATAGGCATATATCGTTGTAACGTTTTCATGGATACAAAAAATGTAATGTAAAATTTTTATCATAACTGATATAATCAACTATCGAATTCAAGCTATCTAGATATGTCAAATCACTCCTCCCACAAGAGTCCATGCAATCAATATATACCCTGCATGTACGAGTCTATACGACATAGATCTTGATTCAAATGCAGCACCAGAAAGCATACTTGTCATAATTAATACTCAGATGAGAAATCATATTTGCAATCATTGTGTCAGACCAGCTCATCATACAAATAATGCAACAATCATAGCTCCAATAAACAACATCACAAATCTATTTATTAATGCTGGAAAATTTATGTTTCTAGCAGCACCTTCAGACATATCACGTACTGCGTGAACATATCTACCAAACATCCATGAACTATACCATATCAAACCTAAGACACATGCCGCTATAGATGCAATCAATACACTAACATAATTTATATTAGAGATTCAAGCTAAAATATTCATAGATACTATATAAAGAATAAAAAACAACACTACTCGTATGATCATAGAGAACTTTATTACTGTTACAACTAGGTCTTATCCAAAATATATTTCTTTTACCTTTTCATTAGCTTTAACTTGTTCGTACGTTCCTTGAGCAAAATTCTTTCAAGACTCAATAACATATAATTTATCTACGAATTGCCCTAAAAATGAAAAATCATGTTCTACAATAAGAACCATTTTCTCTAGAGAAATAATCTTTTTAATAAGCTCTATAACTTTCTCTTTCAACTTTGGTGAAACACCAGCAGTTGGCTCATCTAGCAAAAAAAGTCTCGTTTTTTGCAGATATAATCTAGCGATCTCTAATAGTCTCATTTGTCATCAAGATAAATTTCATGCTAATTCGTCTTTTTTATCTCGAAGATCTACCTCAAATAACACATGTTCTATTTCATCTTTTATTGGCTTTGGCAAATAAGATATAGGCAATAATTTATGTTTCCATCATAATTGTTTGACATACGCAAGTGCCAAATTTTCATATAAGCTCAAACCCTTGAATATACCGAAACTTTGAAATACGCGTCAGATTCAAGATAATGCTCTTTGCTCTACTGACAAAGAAGTAATGTCTGTATCATCAAGAAAAAAACTTCATGTTGTAGATGTATTGAAACCATTTACCGTATTGAGAAAGCTCGTTTTCCCACATCCATTTGGTCAAACAAGTCATACTGCTTCTCCAGATGCAATATGCATATCTATTCATTTCAAAATGTCAATTTTTCCTACTCATCGATGGATATTTTCCGCTCTAAACATAATTTTTCCTAAAAATAAAATACTAAATAATATACACTATATTATGGTTCTAATGAAATAGTTTCCATCATATTCATCAATACTGCTGTAATATTTTTTGCATATGCAGAATTTGTAACAAACTCATCAAAATATGCTCCATAGTCAACATCATCATCCCCAGCACGATCCCAAGCTTGTTCAACTTTATCTCATCGGACACTATCTGTATGTGCATATATCGTTTGAGTAACATATACGAGATATTCATTGGTAGGAAAGACTAGCTGAACATCAATTGATCAAGGCAGATCTTGATAGGTAGAACCAATATATCATAGACCAATCACCTCCCCATTTTTTTCTATAGGCAGCACCTCTTGTATATTCCCAAATGATGTACTAAATGCAGGTGAAGTAGCAATATTTGTGCAAAGTTTTTCATTTCATTCCATACACCCAATAATATTCATATATTTAGGTTCCAACTGATCATTTCATATATATGACAATACACGAACAGACATATTATTTACTGGACCTCAATCTTTATTGACAAACCATTGATGAATGTATGCTGCATCAGTATACATTTCCTCTTGTATAGACGTAAGTATCTCTTTCATATACATAGGTAGTGAGAGCGTTCATGCATCGATAGTAAAAGCAACAGCACTCCAATCTTGAAACAATAATTCAGGGATATTTATGTTTCCTTGATTCTCTTCCTTACTGTTTTTCTCTTCATCGACTTTACTATTCTTTTGAACTACTCTCTGACCATTTACTATCTCATACATTTCAAAATCTATACCTACTGCATCTCCAACACTATCAAACCAATATTCTCACAAATATCATTTGTAAGGCATATCTTGTGAGAAACTATACACATAATCATAAATATCTTGAGGTGATGTACTAGTTTTTGATGTTTCGACAACTTGAGTAATCATCATAAATGCATCAGCTGCTTGTAATACAGTGAAACCATCTCACTGAATTTTATAGTCAGAAAGAGTATCCATGTATGCATCATCTTGCTGAGCAAGATCAACACTTGCTACATTCACTTCTTTCATTCCTTCAGCTTCATCACCTAATCTTTCCATAAATGGTGCAACAAGTAGGTTATTTGCACCATATATACGATTTTTATATTTATCTAATACTCATTCATCCTCTAATGCTAATGCTAGAGGAATACTCGTAGCCTCAGATTGACTAAACATAAACAAAGCATCAGGCTCAGTCAACTCAGCTACTTGTTTTGCCAGCACTTTCATATCACTATCATCCGATTGATAACTAATATATGTAACTTCTCATGCAAATGCATCAACAAAACGATCAGCCATATCTTGAGGATAGTCTTTTTGCTCAGTAATCACTAATGCATGTGTATATGTTTCATCTAGTGCATCAACTAACGTTTTTCATGCACGAGTATTATTATTTGTTCTAGCAACATAGTCGCCAATATCAGAAATTTTTGATGATGCAGATCCCGGAGCAAGCAACATTACTCATGCTTCCTGGGCAAGTACTCAAGCAGACAATGTTTCACTACTACAAACCCCACCAATAATAGCCACAACATTATCTACCTCTAACAATTTTCTAGCAGCACTAGCAGCATCTTTCCCATTACATCCTCCATTTTCTACAATCCAAGAGAGTGTTACATCATCATGTATGTCGTTGAATTTCTTCCCAAATCTATCAACCACCTCTACTACATCCTGTCAGTAACTTGCTCCTGGTCAACTCAATGGAGCAATTACTCATATCTTAACTACTTGAGTTTCGTCTAGCTCAGAAACTTCGGCGTCTAGCACTTGTGGAAGCACATCAATTTCTCATGGTTTGCTAACTAAACCACAACCAACTAAAAGTATACAACTCATCGCTACCAGTACATTTTTCATAGCATACAAACGTAATAAAAATAACTATATTATTGCTGTCTTCCAAACTTTGTTACTTTAAATACCCAAACACTTGTTATCAAAATCAATATACCAAAGATCACTTCTCTAAAATATCATATCTGTGCAGGATCAACTAATTTGAAAAATCTTAATCATTCATATAGTCATACAGTGAAAAGCGTAAATATAAATGTACCAATTTCATCAAATTTATATGCACCAAATACTAATACCAATAGCAATACCAACATTGGTAGCCAAAATGAATGCGGGTCTATAAATGCATAATAAAAACTATATAAATTACCACCTAGAACTGCTAAAAACGTTGTCAAAGCAACCATAATAAGCTTGTACCACAGTACACGAACACCCAATGATTGAATAACAACTTCACGCTCTCCCCATCATTGCAAGATACTAAACATGAATGTACGTTTAAAATACATCAACACTCCTATAACTACTACAACACAACATACAACATAGATCAAGTATGGCAATAATCATGATACTACAACGCTTCCAATCACCTCTCTTCACATGCCAGACAGTCCAAATGCTCATCAAGTTAAAAACTCGAGATTAAACGCAAGCTGGTAAAATAATATATATAAACTAAGCGTTCATATAGTAAAATACAATCACTGTAACTTTGAGGAAAGATACAAAACAAATCCAGTAAAAAACATTGATAATACAAATGAAAATCCAAGAGCAGCTAGCATTCCTCGTCCCCAATGCAAATGAACGAGTACTCATACATACGAACCAAAAATTATAATTCCTAGATATGAAAAATCCAAACTTCATCTTAGTTTAAGATACATTTTCGCTCCAGCTGTCAAGCAATAGAATATACATCCAGAAATCAAAATATGATATAAGAAGTTTATTTGCATTAATGAATATCTTACAGAGTATAAAATGTGAGTAAACGGTATCGTGTAATTATAAATGTCTTTTTCAAAAACTAAACAGACCTGATGGCTTCCATACTAATACCAGGAGTATAATAACCAATATCAATGATTCTTTATAGATAATAGGCCGTCACAAGTGGATGAAAAAGAAATATTCAACTAGGACATACAACAGTGCCCCTACAAATACCCATTGTTTTTGACTGAATCCTACCAAAATCGATATTCAAATACCTTTAATAAGGTAAAATAATCAATCTCCAGGCTTTATATTACTTTCGACTAAAACTAATCCCGCTATTAATGTTAATATGAGTAATAACAAGAAAAATGTAATATATTGCAAACGCTGTACACGGATTCACAAACTACTTACTACCAATGATCTTTCAAAAACACCTTTCATCATCTTACCAAATACTGTTGCTCAAGACATGTAAAACAAAAAAATATTCAATCCAATAAACAATACAATCAGTACATATAGAGGAACATCAATCCCAGAAACACTAACTGATCAGGGGCCATAAAATAAATGTAAGACATTTTCAGTAACTAATGACAGTCATAGTGTAAACACAATACTTAACAAATCTCTAGATTTTTCATTAGGAAACCAATGGATCAATACCCATAACGAACCCATATAACATGCTATGAATCATAATAAAATAGCTGTTGTATGAAAAGTAAATCATGTAGTCATATATTGATATATAATATATCACAAAAACACCATAAACGAACCTATAGAGAGATGTTGTATTTTTGCATATGCATAAAATGCTGAAAAAACAAGAGCTAATCAGCCATAGACTATACTATTGAAGAGAATATATGATCGATCCATACTGACACAAATTTTTAGATAAAGCATGTTGCGCATAAAACGCCACAAATTCAAACACTATATTAGTCATACATATATACAAGAAAGATACAATGAATATTTTAGTCGTAGATAAGTATCTACAACAAAAAAAACCAGTCGAAACTGGTTTTCTATTTCGTTTAAAATCAAATATACACTACTCCACTTCTACCAATACTCCATCTCTAGCCTCTTTTACAACAAACTGTAATCATTGACCATCACCTTCAGCATCAAACCAAAAATCACCAATCAAAGATACTCTAGGGTTTTCTTGTGTAAATCCTGAGATATAATTTTTTACTGCTTCTGCATCTGTACCCACTTCGCTAATAGCATCTATAAGCAAGTCAGCAGAGTCAGCAAGAAGCATGATAAATACATTACTAGATTTGACATCATAGTCATTTTGCAAATCTGCTAACACAGCAGAAAAATCTCAACCCAATCTGTCAGATAATGTTGTTGTTTTTACACCATTCACTGCTGATCATAATTCTTCCAAAACGCTGTCTGTCAACATTACTTCCCCTCCCAATAATTTTTCTTGCACAGTTTCTAGAATTCATTCATTTTCCAAAGCCAATAACAATCATTTATTCAATGATTCGTTTGCTGCTGCAAAAATAATAAAATCAGATGTTTCTACTATTCATCAGATCTTCTTAGCAACAATACTAAGATCTTTCTCATCTGCTTGTATCTTTTCTTCTAATACTATGTCTCCATCAAAATTATCTTTTACTGCTTGTCCATAACTTATAGCATAATCACTATTTTCTGTAATCAATGAAATAGATTGTGCTCACTGACTTTCGAGATATCCAGCAACAGAAACTCCTGCATCTGCATCATTCCAATATCTAAATACATAGTCACCAATATTTGAAATTTCTGGTGAACTTGATAATGCTGATACCAACACCACTTCATTTTGCTGAGCAATTTGACCTGCTGGTATCGTTTCGGCAGAACATACTCACCCTAATATCATGGTAACTCCATCAATATTTATCAATTTTTGAATAGCGTTTGTAGCCTCTTTTCATCCACATGCTCCATTTTCATAGATAAGCTCTACTTCACGGCCATCAATTCCACCATCAGCATTTACTTTATCTACCACATAATTATATGCGCGAGTAGCATCTTCACCATACACAGCAGCACCTCATGCCAATGGCGTGATGACTCATATTTTAATAGGTGTAGTAGTATCACCTCACGAATTAATCGTTTGTGATGGTGCTGTACACCCGGTTAATAATACTAAAGAAAACAAAAAAATTACGAATGAATAATATTTCATTGGAAAAAGTAGGAAGTAAAATATAAATTACAATATAGATTATAATATATTTGTAAAGACTTTCTCTCTATGATGTAGTAAAATGTCCTACATGAATTCAATATAGCAAACCTAATAAATTTCCAACGTCATACCTACTACGTACGTATTTTATATCATACTCACCTTACTGTTTCAATACATGTGGATGATAGTTTTTTTCTGAGATTAGCAATATACACATCTAATTTTCACTCAGCTTCAAATAACGCATCACTTCATCGGATTGATTCTACAATATCCGCTCTAGAAACTGTGATACCATTTGCATCTATAAGTTCCAAAAGTATTTGTCGTTCTTTTAAAGTAAGATGCACATCATGTCCATCTTTAACACAACGATTTTCATCAATATAAATATCAATATTTTCTAAATGCACTATATCTGACACTTGTGCTCTTTCCAATAAAGCATGTATACGCATAACTAACTCGGCTGCATCAAATGGTTTCACCAAATAATCATCAGCTCCATCAGAAAATGCGGTGCCTTTATCTTCAATCTCTCATTTTGCTGTAGTCATAATAATAGGAATTTTCTTTCTCTTTCTCAGTTCACGACATACTGCAAATCCGTCCATTCCTGGTAACATCACATCTAGTATAACACAATCATAATGTCATATAAGAGCTTCTTCAAGTCATTTCTTTCCATCATCAATCCACTTTACTCTAAAATGCTCTGCTTCCAAGTACATAACTATATTTTTTGCTATAGCATGATTATCTTCAATATACAACAACATTACCTACACAACAAAATAAATTATCCCCTCCCCCACAGAACTGAAACTTTTGTTCCACTTCAATCACTATCAATCTTGACTGATCGTCAATGAACTTCTACCAAACGTTTCACCAAAGATAAGCCTAATCCAAATCATGCATCATCTCATTTACTCATATCAGCTTGCCAAAAAGGTTGCCAAACATGGCTCAAATCATGCTTTCAAATAACTTGTCAGCTATCTTGAACATGTATTCAATACTGTTCAATATCTATGAGAATTGTTCAATTATGTGGCGTATATTTATATGCATTATCAACTATATTAGCAATAATACGATCAATACATCATATATATCATTGAATATAAACCGTATCCAAACCCGATATCTTACAAATAATGTTTTTCTCTGATCGTTTGTTTTTCATATTCTCTACTTGTTCATCAACAATATTCCTCACTTCAATACGTTGAAGAGTTTGTTTAGAAAAATCATTGCGCGCTAACAATAACAAAGTAGATATCATATGTTCCATTGATCATATGGTATTTTGTAATTCTGGCATAAATCAAATATAATTTTTTGTTTTTAACGCAAGATCAGAACCGGAACGAAGTATCATAAGTGGAGTTCTAAGTTCATGCGCAGCATGAGCAACGAACTGTTTCATATCATCAATTTTCGATTGTAACTCAAGCGTCATTTGTTGTAATGTATTAGCTAACACATGTATCTCATCCCATTCAGGTAAATGATCAAGATCATGACCAAAATGTAAGGCATCGGTATCTACATTTTCAATTTTTTTTGTTAGTATATGAAGATCACGTAATGCCCATTTCACAAATAGTTTTCATAAGAGAAAACTTACTAATGTTGCTCACACAATTGCATATAATATCATGTCTAGCAATTTTTTCTGTCTTTTTATATGATGAGAAACATCTCTCAACGCTATAACATTACGTTTTATAGCATACATGTATGACCTTTCGCCACGATCTATAATACCTTGTTTCTTCCCTTGATCCATAAACTCTTCATATAATGGGTCATCAGGAAAAATAAGAATTGATTCTGAAAAACGTTGTTGAATATTTCTTACTCAAGATTTCTTTTCTCAAATATTTTGACTCTTTGTAACAGGCATAGTCTGTAATATTTCTGCCTCACTACGTCTCCATCCACGATCAAATAATTGATATAGAGTTAAACAAAAAAAACTTAACAAAAGTATTGTCAATATACTAAACCCAAGACTTATACGTGTAGCTGTAGATAATTTCATACTATCACTATGTAGTTTTTAAACAAAAAAACAAAAGGAAAGAAATAAATTCACTAGCAAAATATATCGCTTCCTTACACACAATCATACTTTGATAGATATTTTATTTCTTTCCTCTATATCCAATATGTAATTGGATCCTAACTATACGAACCAACCTTAAGAAAAACTTAAATAATATGATAAATACACTCTTAAACTCTTCAAATACAAAATCTAGTAGCTTGTTCTTTAGTATGCTATCAGTATACTTACATCAATATTTTATTTGTTCTATACACAAATTATTTCATGTTACTCATTACTTGTCCTTTTTGACTTGCTTCATTACTCACTACTGAATTGAAACGTCTTGGTATCAAACCTATAGATAGTTTCCCAAATGGATGTCGAGTCGAAGATAGTAGTCGAGAAAATATTCTTCGCATCAATATTCATAGTCGTATAGCAAACAAAGTATTTCAACAAGTTAGTACCTGACTAGTTACGAGCTTTGAAGATCTCTTTCAGCTTACTCAACGCATAGATCGATCCCAACATATTCAACAGAACCAAGCTTTTCGTATCTCTGCTACAACTATATGATCCATCCTTCATGCAGAACGTACAGTACAGTCTATTGCTCATAAATGAATTGTAACTCAACTTACATGATCTAAAGACAAGCAATGGCTAAGTAATGACACCTATGATCAATTGGATGTCTACGTATATATAAATAATAATGTAGCTCATATACTAAAAAATACTTCTGGCGAATCACTCCATAAAAGATGACGAAGAGTTACTCAATGAGATGCTCCCATAAAAGAAAATCTTGCAGTAGCAACCCTACTCTCAGCAAGTCGACCATTTTCACAAGCCCTACGAGATCCTTGCTGTGGAAGTGGAACACTACTCATAGAAGCTGCTCGTCTAGCTAAAAATATGGCTCCAGGATGGGATAAAAACTTTGCTTTCGAGTCATTTCCAGATTTCCCTGAAGATACATTCCATGATATACTCAAACAAGCACAAGAAAAGGAAATACATAAATCATGGACCATCATATGATCTGATAATAACCAAGACATGCTAGAAAAAGCTAGAAAAAACGCAAAAGAAGCTTGAGTAGATGATATTATTAGCTTTGTCTTTCATGACATAAGAAAACCAAACAAACATCCTGATCTCCAATGACCTACAACAGTAATCTGTAATCCACCATACGATCAACGTCTGCAAGATCATGACACCAAAAATATCCATTATCAGCTTGCTTCACTCATTCAGCAACCAGGATGGAATGGTGCTGTTATTTCTTGATATGAGGAAGCAGCAGATTCATTTCCACCAAAAACATGGAAACGTAAAGAAACAAGACAAGGAAAAGAAGTATGCTATATTCGAGTACCAAAAAGGAAATAAATCCTAAAATACTCATAAAAAATCCCCAATGTATACTTGGGGATTTTTATGGTACTCTACTAGTAAAGATATATTACAACATAACTCATGTGTCTGGAAGTCAACCTGGTAGGACAAATCAAGAACCTGAAGCATCTTGCTCCTCTTCTTGTGTTGAACTTGATCATGAACCACTAGAAGTATTCTCTATTGTTCATGTACCACTCTCAGTATTATCCGGCTCTGTAGTTCATCATCACGCATCTCATCATCACACATTTCAAGATAAACTATCTGCACATCATGATTGTGCAGGAATATCCGCTGAGCATACGCCATCACAAGCTATCGTTCCAGTTAGTGTTTGACCACAGCTATTTGATGCAGACACACATACTTCATCATAGCTATCTACCAACTGCGGTATGATCGCAGAACAAGATCCATCACATTGAATTGCTCCTGTTCATATATCTCCACAACTATTTGCATCACTTACACATACATCTCATAGTCCTAGCGGATCTACACTATTACAACCACATCACAATTCAGTAGATTTTTCTGGATTATCTGGGCATACATCACTATCATCACATACCCCGTCAGCATCTGTATCAGTACAGGAAAATACAAATGTAGGTCAAATCAAAGATATGTGTTCGGTGGTTCATGTCGTATTCTCATCATCTCATGTATCATCATCTCATACACTGATAACTATATGAGCTACATGATCTGAAATATCATCTGGAACCACAAATCATATCCATCTTGTTGATTGATTTCCACAAACTCCAGAACCATCATTAGATCAACAATGAGGAGCACTAGTATCATTTGCTTCTATAATTTTCCTATCAATCAACGTTTCCTCAGCATCAAAAAGCAATACCTCTCATGGCCACCCTTCTCCATCTGTTCTTGTCTCTAAATCACCAATCCATGTACCAAATGCTTTTAGATCTATACCACTAGCAATACTAAAACGAGCAGCATTTCTTTGACTACTTGATCATCATAACTTTTCATGCCAAAAACGTTCTCCATATAGTGAAGCTGGGAAAGGGGCTTCATCCTGAAGCATAGTATCGTCATCAAGGTACGGCTGCGTGCTTGTTCCATTTGGTGTTCACAATCACACAGAAGTTAACTGCACACGGAGTAACCTCGCAATTTCTCATTCATCATACGAAATAACATAGGGTTCATCAGCCAGTCTTTCTATCTCTCAAGTACCAAAAGAAGTTTGGATTACTTGTACTCATCATGGCAATATTCACCTCCACTCATCATCTAATGTATCAGTTAATACTCTAGCTAGATTTTGTTGTTCTTCTACAGATCACGAACCAGCCAGTCATGATTGTCCTCATGAAATATACCAATCCATAATCGGCTCGGGAACACTAACTCATGCAAGTGATCGCCCGATTCACATCAGCAACAAACACATATACAATGTGTATTTTTTCATCACATATAGTAAGATATAAAAAAGGTACCCACTACCCAGTGAGCACCTTATCTACATCGATACAGATAAAAATTGAAGAAACACAGAATTTATACATTATCAATACATAACAAATCTAATATCTAAATATTGACATAAAGATTTATTTAATTATAAGAAGTTATTTATTCTCTATATAATCCATGAGACAACTAAAGATTACTGCTTCTATCACTAGTAGAGAAAATGAATCATTAGATAAATATCTACAAGAAATAGGAAAAATAGATTTACTTACTCCTGATGAAGAAGTCGATCTAGCAAAACGCATCAAAATGTGAGATAACGAAGCTCTAGAAAAATTACGGCAAGCTAATCTCCGTTTTGTCGTGTCTGTAGCCAAACAACATCAAAATCAATGAGTATCATTATCTGATCTTATTAGTGAAGGAAATATATGACTAAAAAAGGCAGTACAACGTTTTGATGAAACACAATGATTCAAGTTTATTACGTATGCTGTTTGGCGAATTCGTCAACATATATTAAAAGCTATTCAGGAAAAGAGTAACACTATAAGACCCTGAAGCAATCAATTTACTCAGGAAAGAAAAGTTAAGTTAGCAAAAAATAAATTATTACAAACTCTTGAAAGAGAGCCAACATCAGAAGAACTAGCAGAAAGTCTTGATCGACATATTGATTTAGTAGAAAGAGTTCAAGCAGATAACCTTCGTACCGTTTCTCTTGACGCTCCAGTTGGTTATGATGAGGGTTCTGCATCTTTAGTAGACTTACTATCAGCAAATTTACCATCTCCTGATGCAGACTTTATTGCTTCTGGAACCTCAGTTATAGTTGATAAAATGTTAAATGTATTAGGACAAAGAGAAAAAAATGTTGTAATTCATTATCTTTGACTTCAAGGCAACACACCATTGGGTCGAAAAGACTTAGCTGAAAAATTTAATATGTCAACAGAAACTCTGAGAAATGATTATAATAAAGCAATAAGAAGGATTCGTAACAGTTTAAAAAGATGAACATTAAAAAATAGTGATGCAGAAAGCTACCTATAAAGAATTTTCTATCAGATTTTTAAAAAATTACCCTACACTCCCCTCCATTTCCATCTCTATCAATCTATTTAATTCCCCTGCATATTCGAGTGGGAGTTTTTTCACTACATCTGAAATAAATCCATTGACTACCATAGCCATGGCTTTTTCTTCTTCTAATCCACGAGATTGAAGATAGAAAAGCATTTCTTCATCTACTTTTCCAGCACTAGCTTCATGAGCAATCGTTGCTGTTCCATTATTTACATGAATATGAGGAATAGTTGTACTTATAGAAAGATCATCCATCAAAAGTGCGTCACACTCCGTAGCATTCGTTGCATTATCTGCGGATGCTTTTACGTCTACTATTCCACGGTACGTGGCAATACCTCCGTCTTTGGAAATAGATTTACTCACAATCGTAGAAGCAGTATCTTTCCCTATATGAATAACTTTTGACCCTGTGTCTTGGTTTTGTCCTGCAGCTGCAACAGCCACTCCAAGCTGATCACTACGTGATCTATCTCATTTTAGGATACTGCATGGATATAGCATAGTAATTCCTGAACCCAAGTTTCCATTTACCCATTCTAGAAATCCATCATCATCAACTATTCCACGTTTAGTATTTAGGTTGTAGGTGTTGATTGACCAGTTTTCTACAGAGCTATAACGCATTTTTGCTCTTTTTCATACATAGACCTCTACTCCTCCTGCATGCAATGATAGTTTGTTGAATTTTGGTGCAGAACATCATTCTATATAGTCACATTGTGCATCATCATCAACAATAATCAGCGTATGTTCAAATTGACCTCAAGATAATGAGTTCATACGAAAATATGCCTGCAATGGCTCGTTTACCTGTACTCCTTTTGGTACATAGATAAATGTTCATCATGACCATACTGCTCCATGCAATGCCATAAATTTATGATCATTTGCAGGAATAAGTTTCATAAAATATTTTTTTACTAATTCAGGATGCGTATGTATTGCCTCAGACATGTCCAAAAATACAACACCTCTCTCAGCCCATTTTTCTTTGATCTTATGGTACACTACTTCACTATCCATTTGTCATCAAGCACCAGCAAGATAACGTTGTTCAGCTTCAGGAATACCAAGTCTTTCAAATTTAGCTTTAATCGTTGGATCTACTTTATTTCGGTCTTCTTCAGATTCGCGTTGTTCAGGAGAAGCATAGTACACAAGGTCATTGAAATCCAAACTCGAAAGATCTGGTCCTCGATTCGGCATATCCATTTTGTAGAACAACTCTAACGAAGCCAATCTTTTTTCTAACATCCATTCTGGCTCATTAAGCTCTGTTGATATTTTTCTTACCGTATCCTCGTTGAGTCACTTAATTTGATGAGAATATGCAAAATCATCTGCTGCATCAAGAGCTTCACGTAATTTCAGGTCTTGTTCGTGGGTAGTTGTCATCGAATATCTAAGCTAAATATACAAAATATACTCTGTGAAGAATATAAGAAAAATGCTCCAACTTACAACAGGCAAGCGGAGTATCTATGTGACTCATTGGGTCAATTAGTCTATATCAAATCTAACAGTTTTAGTATCATTTCTTGAGTTTCCATCTCTATCTGCATCCAATTGTACTTCTATTTCCATACGTTCATATTCTACATCATCTGCATCAAAGGTAAATTCGACAGTAATATCACAACTGTCACGTCTTTCTATTTCAAAACGAGTATACCTACGAGAATTTACATAGCTATCGTCACAATCTGTTCTTATATGATCGATTGTATAATTTCTTGAAGATAAACGGCGTCAGTCTACTTCAATTTCATACTCTAATTCATCTAATATTACATCACGATCTCATACATTACGAACTGTTGTTGTTAACCTTACTTCTGCATCATTTCTATTTAGATCATATGTATATCTCAATCTTTGAAGTTCAAGATCATAATCATCATCATAATATGAATTAGATGTATATCTATCTGAACTATATCTCGATGATGTAGAAACACTATAGTTCTTTGTGTCCGCAATACGCCATCCATCTAAGATACTATCTGATCTAAATACAGAACCTGAACGACAGGTTTTACATAACAAATACAGAGTTACTCTATCTCTAGAATCAAATGTATTTGCCAAACGCAAACGCCAATATCCACTTCATTCGTATGATGCTGCATATGTTCTATCTCTTCACTGGTCTATTTTTGCTACTACACGATAAGAGTCTGTTCATCTAATTTCACGCCCATCATAATCTTTTGCACGAATAACAAGATCCAAAACATCATCACGAAGTTCTATCGTACTTCTTGAAATATCAGTACGAGAATTTCATCATTGGACTGAAGTAATAGTAGCGTTGGTGCTCGTATTTTGATACTCATAATCATAGTCATAGTCATATTGTACTCTACGATCGCTAAATAAATCAGCAACATATGTACGTACGTCAACGTGTGTAACAGTATGTGAACCAACAAAATAATCATAATAATAAGCCGCTACAAGTTTATCCTCAACTGAACGACTAGTACGGAAAATATCTTCAAATTCTTCAAGCATGTATTGAACAATCATATTTCTTTTTACACTATCGTATCTTTGGAACATACGATTGAGAATACTTGCTCTGCGCTCTGCATCATCTATAGCATTATCATAGCGTCAGCAATTTTGCACAGGATTGGAACGAGAACAATAGGTACGTATATACTGCTGCATAGATGAAGACGTAGTCGAAGCAAATACTGCTTGACCACTTATCCCGAAAACAATGCAAAGTAATAATGTTAATATTTTTTTCATTATACGAGAAATATAATATAAATAATAATACAATAAAAATATTGACTACTTTGTCAATAGAACTATTAGATACTAAAAGTCAATTATGTCTCTCTTATGATAAAGATAGATGAGCCGTATCACAAGCATATATCTCCATATCTACCTTATTATGCATTATAGGTATTCACTCTTTTTCTAACAAGCTTATTTGTTTCCATCATTTATCACCCAACTTCAATGCACTAATAAATCAATTCTTTGCAATAACTCTCCACCATGGCAATAGCTGCCATGCATCTTGTGGCAAGCCTGATAATTGTCGTCACACCACCCTAGCAGTAATCTTTCTTCACAACTCTTCCTGAACTACCAAGGCGATCGATCCATAATTTGTTACATATCATTTCGGTATTCTATTCACAACCTCAATTATTTTCTCTTGAATACGTCAGACCATATAGATGCTAGGAAGATAAATTATGTTCGTCCCAATAACGGATACTTGATTCCAAAAATGTATGATATATATTTCAAACAATGTAATGATAATGAATATGTTGCAGTGATTTTATATCATCAGTATGTTTTATAAACGAAAAATAACTTTGCCCAGCAAAGTACTCATAGATCCAGGTCTCAGCTTCCTGTCTTATTGACCACTGGTCTTGTAATAACTCATGAGTATATTGAAAATGAGTTTTTGGGATCAATAATAATTGTTTTTCTCCACGTTCTGGTCAGCCACAAGGGTAAATATTATATATGATGTATCGATGTGTATTTTCTCGCAATATTCTTTTTTTCATTGCTCTAGTATCACAAAAGGGGCAAGATGAAACACCTTTATCTTCAGGTTGTATATCATTTCGCTCACTTCTGTGTTTAAACATATACTTTATTATTTAGCAAAACCTTGTGTTCTAATTCTTTTAGCTATATCAACTCATCCCTGCTCAACAATACGTCCCTGCTCCAACACTACTACTTGATCAACTGGCAAGTAATCCAAAATAGAAAAATAATGTGTAATAATAATAAATGAATTTTCATCATTATTTACGACTTTGAGCAACTCTGCCACAGATCTAAATGCATCTACATCCAATCCACTATCTACTTCATCCAAGAAAATATATTTGGGTTGAAGAAGTTTCAATTGCAGGATTTCTATTTTTCTTCTTTCTCCTCCACTAAATCCCACATTCAAATCTCTTCGCAAAAATTCTTTATCTATTCATAACTCTTCTAGGTATGGAAGTATTAATCTCTTAAACGAAACAAATGACTCTTTCTTATCCCATCTACTATTATAGATAGTACGCAAAAATTCGAAAAGTTTTACTCATTTCACTTCTGGTATAGTCTGAAATGCTAGGAAAATTCATAGTTTTGCTCTTTCATCAGCTTCCATCTCGATAATACTCTCACCATCAATAACAATATCTCCAGATGCAACTTCATACGCTGGATGACCCATGATAGTAAGAGCAAGAGATGATTTACCGGAACCGTTTTTACCAAGTATACAATAATTTTTCCCAGGCTCAAAAGACAATGAAACTTCCTGTACTACATTATTCTCTTCAACTGATACTCATAATTTTTTGATTTCTAACATAACATCTATTAGTAGCATAAAACAATATGTAATGTATCTATTTTTGAAAAAATAGCAACCACCATATATATATATTGGTTCATTTTTTTGCAAAATCACCCATCAAGATCTATACTCATATCAGTCAACGAAAATACTTTTTATACTTCAATCATCATCTCATGGCATTTTGATCTTTACGTCAACAAGAATCTAATGAATACAATAAAAAGACTAGTGACCTAGAAGTGCAAGCTCTACTCTGATGATCAAAGTGAGAAATTCTCACACAACAAAGACAAAAAGAGATTCTTAATAATCTAACCTGAGCTGAAAAGATATCGGATTTCTTTCCAGTTGAAGAAGATTGACTTACTCTAAGCAACGAATGACTCACACAAGTTCCTCCTGCTAATCCTATGAGTATTAAAGAAACTGAAGCAGCTATAATAAATATGAAAGACGGCTACTTTATACAAGATCCCCGTGTAGCACAAGCTGCTTAAAGAATAAAAACATACGTATAGATTTGGACGCAAGGCATACATCCACTCC
>Ga0307934_1001057_pt1 | contig 18100 bp, 17 predicted proteins | sample OrgLakmetageno90_FD_201838 | JGI IMG/M metagenome (GOLD analysis project Ga0307934, IMG submission 201838) | Saline water microbial communities from Organic Lake, Antarctica - #90 | ecosystem: Environmental > Aquatic > Non-marine Saline and Alkaline > Saline | place: Antarctica: Organic Lake... | reverse complement strand
GAATTCTTATGCCGATGATTAACGAAGCGATATATTCGCTTTACGAAGGAGTTGCTGGTGTAGAGGAAATTGACACGGTGATGAAATTAGGAATGGCTCACCCGATGGGTCCTTTGCAATTGGCAGATTTTATTGGACTAGACGTATGCTTGTCCATCTTAACTGTGTTGAAGGACGGTTTTGGAAATCCAAAATATGCTCCTTGTCCGCTGCTTGTAAATATGGTTACCGCAGGTAAACTTGGAGCCAAATCTGGCGAAGGATTTTACGACCATACTCATGGAACCAAAGAACTTATAGTTGCCGATAATTTCAAATAATTAAAAGCTGATTATTTATAAAAAAGCGAGCCTAGAGGTTCGCTTTTTTATATTATAATTTTTACCCATTTTTGACAACCTATAAAACAACCATGGCATTATTTCAGGAATTCGAGAAGCGAGGAGTTAAGTTATTCAAATACAGAGGAACTCTCCCAATTTTTATTTTAGTTGCAGCCTTAGCTTTATACGCTTACCAATGCTATTCCCCAACTTACCAGAATGCAGTACCTTTTGCAACCTTAGGAGAAAACATCTATGGCTTAATTTGCTTGGTTGTCTCTTTAGCAGGATTATTTATTCGAATTCACACCTTGGGCTTTGTTATTCCAAATACCTCTGGAAGAAATACCCACAAACAAATTGCAGACGGAATTAATAAGACGGGCATGTATTCCTTGTTAAGACATCCACTGTACCTCGGCAATTTTTTAATGTGGTTGGGCATCGGAATGCTAACCGAGAACCTTTGGTTTAACATCTTCTTCATTTTAAGTTTTTGGCTTTATTATGAAAGAATTATGTATGCCGAAGAGACCTTTTTGATTAAAAAGTTTGGGGATGAATACACCACTTGGTCCAAAGATGTACCTCCATTTATTCCAAAGTTTTCTAACTATGAGAAGCCTGCTTTAGATTTTGCTTGGCGCAAAGTTATTCGACAAGAAAAAAGCGGAATAGCAGCGCTGTTTATCGTTTTTATGCTTTTCCATCAAATAGAATACTACTTCAACGAGGGTTCTATAGATGTTACTGCTAGTCTTTGGAATGTTCTGTTTATTGTTTTCACCTTATACATTATTGTTGTCAAGGTAATTCAGAAAACAACAGATTGGTTAGATATTGAGAAAACACGTTAAGTACGCTGCGTTTCTTATTCGATAACTGGTCGAAAATCAGTCATTAGAAAAACAAATGATCCAGTTACCCTCTATCCATACGTTGACTAAAAAGCGAACGTTTTTATTTCTTTTCAATTCTTTTGAAACCATCCAAATCAGGAATGTAGTTTTTATTCTATGGTTTTTGGTAACCCTGTTCAATCTCAACAAGGCATTTCATATAGATGACACATTTCATTTAGAAGCGGGACTTGGAGTTATAAAAAAGTTTACTCAACCAATGTCCGTTAGCGTAATTTGGGATACTTTCCCCACTCCGCTTTATACCGGTAACCAACCTCCTTTATTTTTTTATTTGGTAGGCATTTTTCAACTAATATCAGGTTCAAGTGAAATTGTGCTCCATTTGATGTTATCCTTTTTCACCTACCTAGCAATTTTATTTTTCTACAAACTTTTACAGCTTTTTTCTGCCAAGCATAAACCCACCATACTTACCATTTTTGCTTTCTGTCCTGCTTTTATTATCAATCAAAACGTAATGATTGATGTGCCTTTATTGGCTCTATCTCTAGGGTCAATGTATTTCTTGATAAAAGGATTAGAAGAGAAAGAGTATAAGTATTTGCTCTATTCCTCTATCTATTTCAGCATTGGGATCTTATTTAAGTACTCCATCACTCCTTTATTCTTTGTGATTGCTCTCTCCATAATAGCCAATAAACAATTCAAAAACCTCCGAGTATTGCTTGTGCCTTTTGGGGTGCTAACATTATGGTCTATTTGGAATTTAAGTGAATTTGGCTTTATCCATATTCTTGCACGGGGTGATTCTAATTCTGAGTTTGATGTGCTCAAACTACTTTCCTTCTGCAATGCTATGGGGTCAATTTCCTTCATTTCCATACTCTTTTTAACAGACCTACTGCCAAAAAGTATTGGCAAATTTTTGACCGTGACCTTTTTTACCGGCCTACTTTTAGTCGTTCCATTGGTATATCTTGGATATGTAGAACAACACATAACTGACAAATACCTGAACTACCTCTTCATCTTCAACGGTGGATTAATTATGGTTTTTTGTCTTGTTTTGGTTGGAAAACTTTTTTACCGAAATCGCATCAAAACAATCCATTCTAAATACTTACCCGTAATACTATTCATTGTAGGGCTTTCGGTTTTTTTCATCTTATTTGCACCCTATATGGCTACTCGTCATGTGCTTTTGATCCTTCCTTTTATCCTTTTATTGGGTCATAAACAATTTGAAAAATCAAAAGGCTTGGTGAACTCCTTGGTTTTAATTTTCAGTGTTTTATTAGGAACGCTACTTGGAATATCTGATTGGCATTACGCAGAGTTTTACCGAAAAACTGCTAATACCTTCAAGGTTGGTGCTGAAAAGTACTATTCTATTGGCCATTGGGGTTGGCAATGGTACACTAAGAAAGCAGGAATGATTAACTATTCGGCTCCGTCTGAAGTAAAAATTAGGACGAACGATAAGATTGTTATTGCAAATGGGACTTACAAACAGCGACTGAATAATAGAATAAAACTCGATACCATTACTGTTTTAACTGAACCTGCTTCTCTTGCTACTTTCTTTTCCGGAAATAATTACGCTAGCATGTATGCATCTGCGTGGAATCAACCGCCCTGGACTCTTTCCAAGGCGTCGATTGATACCGTATATGTGTGTAAGGTTAAAAAGGAGTTGGACAAGGAGGACCTCATGTACCAAATGAAAGCAGATAAAGTGTGGCTAGACTTTTTACTAAAACAGGCTAAATACCAAGATTTACCTGCAGACTCGATAGTATCTCTTGAAGCCGATAATATTCTTTTCTTAACAAGAGGGAATTAAACTACTTGACCTTTCTAATTCGCTTTTGGTAAGGAATCGCTCCGCTTTCCATTTGTTGCACAATTTCTTCTACCAACAAGTCTTCTCCGTCGGGATCGTATTTTAATTTCAAATTTGAACCAAATAATCGTGCTAGAGACTGCCAAATAAATGCAGAAAAAGATCCTCTAAGCGTTTTAATTAATTCGAAAGAAGAGTTCCCGGTTTGCCGATCGATTAGTTTTACCAGTAAGATTCCTTGCTTAATCGTTAGGCTTTTTAATTCTCCCTCAAACTCTTGCTTTAGCTCATCTTCAACTTGAGCTAAAAACTTCTTTCGTTCCTTCTCAGATTTCATCGTTACCAAGGTGTCGTCAAAATCGTTCATCATTTCACCTGCTAATTCAGCATACGGAAAAACCTTTACTACATATCGTTTTAATCTTCCATACCTGCGTCGATCTCGATTAGAGAAGCGTCTACTCCCATCCACTGTTATGGATTTGAACGTGTACATTGGAAAGGTGTCCCCATCGATAACAACCATTTCTAACACAGAAACATTATTGATAGTTGGCTGTGCTTGAACCTCTGAATTGGGTAACAGAATTACAAGGAGTAAGGAAAAAGCCAATAGTATTCTCATGCAACTTATTTTTTGTGCAATAAAATTAACCAAAACCGTGCCTTCTTTTATTGCTGGTTAATTTAGCGCTATGGTGAATAACATAGAGCTCAAGAAGGCTGTTGATTTTCTTAAAAAGAAGAAATGTATTTCAATCGAGTACAACGACAACGTTCAATTTTTAATGGATGCAAAAGAGGAGGTTGTTACAGAAAGTCAATTGAATTTAACTACAGAAAACTTCACCCTCTTAATCAGTTCTGACCGAATGGCCAATCAATGCATAAAAGATATTCCTGAAGTTGCTTGGGACATGATGGATTACGCCACCACTCCCTTAACCTTAATTCTAGATGGCGGTCAGTTTGTATCCAAACGTTGGATCAATGAAGATGGAAGTCTCGCCATTCAAAAAAACACGAAAGGAATTTTGCACGACTTAGTTGCTATGTATAACAAACCAATTGCTTGTTTTCAGTTCAGTAAAGAAGACCAAATACCATCTGACTTTAAAATCATGGTAAAACAAAGTATGATTCAAGAGAAAATTATTAGGATTCGGCTAAATGGGGAGATAGAAATTCTAGCAAACTAAGGGCAATTCGTATTTTTGCAAAAATTTTCGTTTGCAAGAACACCTAACACATCCCATTTTTAGCACGCTGCGTAAAGTTGCAGATGAATTGAAAGTTGAAACTTACGTTATTGGTGGTTTTGTGCGTGACATTATCCTCGAGCGACCAAGTAAAGACATTGATGTTGTATGTGTCGGGAGTGGAATTGATCTTGCAAAGGCGGTTGCTAAAGAGTTGTCCATTAAAAAGGTTTCTGTTTTTAAAAATTTTGGAACAGCCATGATCAACTACCAAGGCTGGGAAGTGGAATTTGTAGGAGCTAGAAAAGAATCCTACGATAGAGGAAGTCGCAAACCAATTGTTGAAAACGGAACTTTAGAGGATGATCAAAACAGAAGAGATTTTACCATTAATGCCATGGCCATTTGCCTCAATAAGCCGAGGTTCGGAGAATTAGTAGATCCATTTGGTGGCTTGCAAGATTGTGCGGACAAAATCATTCGTACGCCCCTTGATCCTAAAATAACATTTTCAGACGATCCGCTGAGAATGATGCGTGCCATTCGTTTTGCAACACAATTGAATTTTGAGATAGAAGCCAAAACCTACGAAGCACTGTACTCTGAAAAGGATAGAATTACAATAATTTCTCAAGAGCGAATCAGCGACGAGTTAAATAAAATTATTTTATCCAAGGTTCCGTCTATCGGTTTTAAACATCTCTTCGATACCGGATTACTCCAATACTTTTTCCCAGAAATGGTAAAACTACATGGGGTTGACATTCGAAATGGATTGGGTCACAAAGACAACTTCTACCATACGCTGCAAGTGTTAGATAATATTTGTCCCAATACCGATAGCTTATGGTTAAGATGGGCAGCTATTCTGCACGACATTGCAAAGCCGCCAACGAAACGATTTGATCCCAAACATGGTTGGACCTTTCACGGTCATGAAGACCGAGGTGCTAGAATGGTACCGGAGATTTTTAAAAAGCTAAAACTGCCACTTGATGCTAAAATGAAATACGTTCAAAAGTTAGTTCGTTTGCATTTACGGCCCATAGCTCTGGTGAAAGAAACGGTGACAGATTCAGCAGTTAGAAGATTACTTTTAGAAGCAGGAGAAGATGTGGATGACCTGATGACTTTATGCTCGGCGGATATTACGACCAAGAATGAAAAGAAGTTAAAAAAGTATAAGAAGAACTTTATCTTGGTAGAGGAAAAACTTAAAGAAGTAGAAGAAAAAGACCACCTAAGGAACTGGCAGCCCCCTATTTCAGGCGAAGACATTATGAAAAGCTTCGGAATAGGACCATCCAAAGAAGTTGGTCAAATTAAAAGTGCCATTAAAGAAGCCATGTTAGAAGGAGAAATACAAAACAACGAAGGGGAAGCGCGGTTATTCATGCACAAGCTGGGAATAGAGATGGGCTTAAAATTAGTTTAACATGAAAGAATATTTAATTAAAGTATTGCTAGAAACACATAATACTGTGTACCGAGACATAGCAGTTAATGACAGTCATACCTTATTGCAAATACACGAATTAATTAAAAAATCATTTGAATTTACAAGCAAGGAATTAGCTTCGTTTATTAAAGAAGAGGATGGCTGGGACAATGACCAAGAGTACCCGCTTGAAGACGTGATGAACAGCGGTAACCCTACGTTTGAAAAGGTAGTTGTTTCCGATGTCTTTCAAGAGGTTGGTGATCAACTAACCTACATTTATGACTATTTAAACGAGTGGAAGTTTTATTTAGAAGTGGTTGAGATAGATAACAGTGGAGCATCATTAAAGGAACCCAAACTCCTAAAACGATTTGGCACTCCTCCAAAGGAAGAAGAGCGAAACATGGATGGAGATGATGCTCAAAGTATTCTATTAAATGCAATGATGGGCGAAGAGTTTTCTGACGACGACGAAGATTTATTCAAAGATCCTTTTGACAGCGATAATATGGAGTCTTTAGACGATTATGAGGAATATCTTTAATTTGTGAGAAAGACATTAATTTCTATCGTAGGACCTACAGCTGTTGGAAAAACTTCCACTGCTATTCGCGTCGCTAAAGAACTAAATGCAGAGATTATTTCATCCGACTCTAGGCAGTTTTACAAAGAAATTTCTATTGGTACCGCTAAACCCACTCCAACGGAATTAGAAGAAATACCGCATCATTTTATAAACCACTTATCCATTTCGGAAGACTACAATGCGAGCAAGTTTGAAAATGAGGTAATCAATTTTCTATCGAAGTACTTCGAAAAAAACGATGTCGCAATTATGTGTGGCGGGTCGGGCATGTACAACGATGCAGTGATCAAGGGTTTCGACAGTGAAGTTCCTTCTGCAGATGAAAGCGTAAGAGCTGACCTAAATGAGAAATACGAAGTTCATGGCCTTAGTTATTTGCAAGAAATGTTGCTAAAACTTGACCCTTTGGCACATGAGCAATTAGACATTCAAAACAGTAAACGATTAATTCGAGCTATCGAAATTTGCATGTTGACCGGCAAGACCAACGCAGAAGTAAAAAAAGGAATTGAAAAGAAAAGGACTTTTGATGTTATTCAAATTGGGCTAGAGCTACCACGACCACTACTCTACGAAAGAATAAACCAAAGAGTTGATTTAATGATAGATGAAGGGTTGTTGGAGGAGGTTAAATCTGTAATTTCACACAGAGACAAGAATGCCTTAAATACCGTTGGATATAAAGAAGTATTTGATTATTTAGATGGTACAATCAACTGGGACTTGTGCGTTGAAAAAATAAAGACAAATAGCCGGAGGTATGCTAAAAGGCAACTTACTTGGTTTAAGCGCAATGACCAGATCGAGTGGTTTTCACCTAACGAGATAAATAAAATTAGTAAGTATATTCGCACAATAATCCAATAACCATGAGCCGAATTGACGAAATAAAAAAGATGCTTAAGACCGATAAGCAGGATAGCTTTTTAACGTATGCCTTGGCACTAGAGCACGAAAAAATTGGAAACACAAAAGAAGCTATTTCTATTATTGAAGGCTTAATTAAAACAGATCCTAATTATTTAGGGGCTTATTACAAGTTAGGCGCTCTATACGAGAGTAAAAGCAAAATGGATAAGGCCATGAGGATATACAGAATAGGAATTAAACTAGCAACTGAAAAAAACGACAACAAAGCAAAGGGAGAGCTGGAAGAAGCCCTTTGGTTAATAGAAGAAGAATAAATTTTCAAAAAATAATAACTCTTTAAAAACAAAAGTATTTAAAGATTGTCTTGATAGTGTAAGAAATATTAAGACTTGGTTTGGTTGGAGCCCGTTGTTTACTCTTAGAGTGGCAGCGGGCTTTTTTCTTTAATCTCTTTGATTTACAAGAAATTAATTACTCAACAGTAGCTCAACTTTTAAAAGAGCAAAGACCTAACTTTCTTTATTGTCAACCCTTCCCATGAAGTTGTATAAATCAACATCTCCCTTGGGTCCATATGCAGCCGAAATAGTTCCTTTGCTTCCATCTTTAAACTCTATCGCAAAAAGTAACGACATATCGCTGGGGTTGGTCATACCTTCAAACCTGTGCTCTTTGTAAGTAGCTACCTGGTCGGAATCGTATTTGTTTTTTGTCGTCGCATTTACGAGCTGATTTTCTCGAAATAATAATTGATCTTTGTAACCTTCTTTTTCTAATTGCTTTAAAGTATTTGATAAATGACTTTGTTCTTGATTTTCCATTCTTTCAAGATATAAAAAAAGGACTACTTATCAAAAATTTACGTGACTTAATCCACCAATACCCGCGGAATTTCCGCAGGCAAACGAGTTAACAGTTCATAGTTTGGTAAGTTGCCGGCGTCAGAAAAGGAACTCACGGATATTTCCATTTCACCTTGCTTGCCAATTAACACCACTTCATCTCCGATTTTAATATCTTCCAAGTCGGTAATGTTTACAGTTAAAGCATTCATGTTAATGGTGCCAATTATATTCAGCCGTTTTCCGTTGATCAAAACTCTACCGAGGTTACTTAAATTTCTATTAAATCCGAGAGAGTAACCCACAGGTATAATGGCAATTTTAGTTGGCGTATTCGAAAAGAAGGAAGTTCCGTAACCGATAAATTCTCCTGCTTTAACGTCTTTGATATCCATTACACTACTTTTCCAACTTAGCACCCGTTTAGGTTGAAGTATGTTTTCTTTTCCTTCGTTGTGATTTAAATAGTTGACCAAAATTTCTCGACTTGGGTAAAATCCATATTGCAATATCCCGATTCGAACCATGTTGTGTTTTGACTTCGGATAAGCAATGACAGCTGCAGAGCAAGAGCTGTGCACTAAAAGTGGTAACTGCTGGTTCTTTTTCAACTTTTTCACGACTTTCTTAAACCTAGATTGTTGCTTTTTAACACGGTGGTAATTCGTAATGCTTTCAGCTCCGGCGAAATGAGTGCATATTCCTTTTGCTTCCATACAGGAAGCATTCGAATCTATAGTCGACAAAACAGTATCTAAGTCTTCTATAGGGAACCCTGTTCGATTCATTCCTGTTTCTAGTTCAATATGAACAAGCGCTTTCTTATTTATTTTTTTAGCTGTGGTTATTGCATCTTGAAGTCTCTTCTCTTCAAATACAAAAAACTCAATATCGTTCTCTATTACCCACTCTAATTCATTGGGGGCAATGTATCCCATAATTAAAATAGCTGCTTTCCCATCTGTTGTTTTCCAAACTCGATAAGCCTCTTCTGCAGTGTAGGTGCAAAAATGCTGAACACCAGCTTCAAAAACTACCTTACAATACGTTTCTATTCCATGTCCGTAGGCATTTCCTTTAACTACTGAATAATAAGTAACGTCTTCATCAATAAGCTGCCGAACAAATTTTATATTGTGCAGTATGGCAGATTTACTAATTTCTATCTTTAAGGGTGCTTGGGGTTTATTCATGTATTTTTTTAATTATTTGATGGAACATTTTTACCGCAGGATTAATTATTTCATCCGGGAAATCGTAATCGGGATTGTGCAAAGCGGGGCTATTTATTCCGGCTCCTATTCCAAACATGGCGCCGTTATATTTTTTCGTGAACAAGCCAAAGTCTTCTCCCCATTTAAATGGATTATCGATTGTTGTAGTATTTAAGTTTGACTCTTTCGCTGCGCAACGAATTATTTCAACCGCTTCTGCATTGTTGTAATTCGACTCAAATTCTTCTAACCAAGTTATTTTACTTTCGAGTTCTTCTGAGCTGCAAACGTCTTGGATGTAATTGGTGAACTTCTCGCAATGCTCATCCAGCAGCTCTTTATTCCACGAACGAAGTGTAAAGTGTACTTCTCCGCCACCAGCTGAAATGCCAAAGGCTCGCTCTCCCACTTGAACAAATACAGGAGTAATCAGAAAGAAGTTTGTACTACTAGCGTCTTTTTTTACTCTGCTATTCGCATGCTCTAGTATTTTAGCAATGGCCAAAGAAGGATTTCGTCCCATTTCAGGTTCTGCCGCATGAGCTGTCTTTCCGGTAATTTCAACTTTTACGCTGATTACATTTGCCGTAAAAACGCCTTCTTTAATTACAATTTCTTTAAGCGGAAAACCAGGAAGGTTATGAAGTGCAAAAAATCGGTGAATAGAAAGTTCTTTAAAAGTAGAACTCGCTAAAATTGATTTAGCTCCTTCTCCATTCTCCTCAGAGGGTTGAAATAGCAGAACTACCCGCCCCTTCTTTATTGGATGCTGTGACAATGCATTTGCAACTCCTAATAAAATAGCAGTGTGCCCATCGTGCCCGCATTTATGGGAAATGTTTTTCTTTTTAGACTTGTGCTCAAAAGTGTTTACTTCCTGAATTGGAAGGGCATCTATATCTGCCCGAATCGCAGTTGTTTCGCCGGATTTTCCACTTTCAAATATGGCAACAACGCCAGTTTTTGCAACACGAATCACCTGATTCGCCTTGGTAGATTTTAGGTAATCGTAAATGTATTGAGACGTATCTTTTTCATGTCCAGATAACTCTGGGTTTGCATGCAAGTGCCGTCTTATTTTAATTAACTCTTCCATTTACTGAGAATTTCTTAAACAACAACTTTTTCGATGTAATCGGAACTAAACAAACTCAACGCACCCATGTACTTCAAATCAAAAGAAACTAAATCTCCGACTTTATAATCGAGACTAGTTTCGCCCAAGTCTATCACCACCATATCGGAACTTGCACCAATGAAAGATATTTTGGAATCAGTAGGGATTAAAAAGTCAGTTGAAATGTCAAGAAGTCCAACATCAATAATGGCTCTGTACGAAGACTTTCCATAGTCATTTTCATCTATTTCAAACGTCTCTCCAGAAGGGTTTTCCGCAATTTCTCCAATTGGTATCTTGGGCTTTTCTGTGATTTCAATTATTTCAGAATAAAGTTTTAATACTCCTTCTTTCATTCCCTCGTAAGGAGCTTCGTTAATAATATCGTTACCAAAAAACAGGGTATCTCCAATCCTAAAATGGTTTACTCCCTCCGGAACTTGACCGTAATTTAGCATGGGTAGAATGACGGAAGTTCCACCTGTAACCCAAGGAATTTCCTTATCGAACGTTGCTTCTATCAATTGCTCGTATAAACTCAGCTGAATCAACTTATCTTGAGAAGGTAGAACACCATTTAAGCAATTGAGGTTAGTTCCAATTCCGGTAACTTCAATGTTGGGTAATTTGAAAATGGAGCGATAAAAATCAATGAGGTCTTTACCCAAAACACCTTCTCGCAAGTCGCCCATTTCAACCATGATAATGATTTTGTGCGTTTTCTTTTGCAATTGAGCTTCTTTCGACAACATTTTAATAGTGTCTAATTCTGTATTAAAGCTCACGTCCGCATATTTTACGATGTTCTTAATACTTCGTTTGGCTGGCGGCTTAATATAAATGGTTTGTACCTCTGGATTTATTTCTTTGATAGTCCTGAGGTTACTAATCCTAGAATCGCAGGCCTCTTTTGGACCGAGTTCCAAGAGTTCTTTTAAGAACAATTTATTACCACAAAGCAACTTGGTTACAACAGCCCAACTCTTTTTATGAGAATGCATGAGCTCCTCCAAAAATTGGTAATTGTGTTGTAATTTTTTCTTGTCTAGTTCTATAAACGCCATAACTATCTTGACCCTCTTCTTTTGTACCTCATTTCTAAATACTTGTTATTAAACCCTACTTTTTCATAAAGGAATATAGCAGGATTATCAGGTTCTACGTGTAAAGCTATATCACCTTTCGTAAGCTTAATGGCATTCTGCATTAGCTCTTTGCCAATGCCCTTCCCTTGGTGTTCGGAATGCACCGCTATGTAAACCAGTATATTTTCTGGGATGTAACTAACCATTCCGGTTTCATTCAACACGACAGCGCCTATAATTAAGCCTTCCTCTACCCGAAGAATAATGTTGCCCCCCGGTTTTTTAGGATTAAATACGTATTCAATTGCCCGTAAAATATCGCTTTTATCGTCTCCATACTTTCCTAAATGCTCGTGTAAAAAATCGGTGATAACAGCATTTGAATGCTGAAGGTCTGCTCCTGTATACCGTGTTAATAATTTATAGTTCATGTGTTTATTATTTATTAAGTGTTATTGTAGAATTAGTGGATGTAATTAGGCTCACCAACGTAAAAATGACAGCAGAGGTAGCAATGCCAAAGACATTTGCATCCAACTGGTAAGGTAAGTTAGTCTCCGAAAGAATTAAATATAGGGTGGTTCCTCCTCCTCCAACCATGGACCAAAATGCTGCTTCAGGACTTCCCTTTCCTCGAAACAAGGCAGCAACAATTGGCACGAATAGTCCGGATACCATGAATGCGTACGAATAGAGCATGAGTTCAAGAACATTGGCCATTTTACTCGCAATTAAAATTGCCAATGCCCCAACAAGGAGGGTCACCAATTGCGAAAACTGCAGTAATTTTTTACGATTGCCTGAAAGTCGAAAGAAGTTATCCAGAATATCCGTGACTATATTTCCTGAAGCCGCCATTAGGCAACTATCTGCAGTGGACATTATTGCCGAAAAATAAGCAGACATCATAAGTCCCAAAAGCCCGACTGGTAAAACCGTTTTTAAAAGGAGAGGAATTCCCATTTCAGGATCTACCATGGAGGCATCTAAATAACCATCGGCAGCAAATAATCCATTTACCGCAGCAACGCGAGCAAACATTCCTAAAATAACTCCCATTAAAGCCATAATTGGCCATTCCAATAAACCGGCAATGTACCAAGCCTTCTGTGCTTCCTTTTGGTTTTTGCAGGCAAATATTCTCTGGTACAACGTCATGCCGATGAACCAAATGGGAATAATGGTTATCGACCAATTGACTAAATCTTGCCAATTCAGATTTTGAAAGGAAAGGAATTCTGCCGGTAGCGTACTTGCAATTACTTCGTAACCTCCAAGTGCATAATAAGAAATCGGAATTCCTATAAAAATAAGGCCTCCCATCAGAATCATCCACTGAATGGTGTCTGTATAAATAACAGCTTTTAAGCCTCCCATTACTGTGTAAACCACAGCGATTACCCCCATAATGATCAATGCGGTTTGAAGGTTCAGCATATCAAAAGTAGCGGTTGCTAATTTTGCTCCAGCTAAAATTTGCGAACTCGTAAAACCCAAATAACCTATTGCCGAAATAATTCCTGCAATCAGAGCTACTTTACTGTTATAAAAGTATTTGAATACTTGAGGAAAGGTAGAAAAATTCGCTGTTTTGGATAACTTACTTACTTTGGGAATTAAAAATACGGCACTTAACCAAGCTCCAATAAGTCCAGTAAATAGCATCCAAGAACCCGAAATACCTAAGACGAACCCTAGGCCACCTAAACCAATAGAAAATCCTCCACCAACATCGGTTGCAACAACGGAAAGTCCAATGTGGGTGCTTCCAATGTTTCTACCTCCAACAAAATAATCGTCATTCGATTTATTTTGACGCATAAAATAAATCCCTACTCCTAACATGCCAAGGAAATAAATCACAAAAATGGTAATATCAATTACATGCATCTATTCCAATTTTGGTGAGTAGATGAATGACCACTAGATACTTGTTCTATTTTGAAAATAAAACCATTTACCGAAAATGCTCTGCTTTGTTGATCAATAACCTAAAGTCGTTTTGTCTGATTGAAATGTTATTTCATCAAATGTAACTCGATTTTCTTCCAGTTAAAGCTATTACAGACAGTTAGAAAGTTAAACGAGACCTTAGTTAATTTATTGATTTAGTCTGCTCTAAAAGTTCAGTATGTAGTGGTTCCGGCAGATGTTTCTAACGAAGTTGCAACATACTTTCTTTAATGCTCTTCTTCTTTGCTTTAACAGCGTTGGTGTAGGTTTTATCCATATAAAACTCCCCTTTTTTAGGTTGAAATTTTATTAAAGTAACTGGAATTTCAGAAAGTTCGTCGTAAGGAGTGATTTCTTCTTCTTCAAGATGTACATGAAAAGCGAAAACTGGAACTCTAAAATCAATATCCTGAGTTCCTTTCATGTTCACCCAAATTGTTTTTAGTCGCGTATTTTCCGTTGAAACTTCTACCATATACTGCTTTTCCGCTTGAAGGTCAAATTGAAATCGTCCTCCTCCTTTTGAAATGGTTTCATAGACCAAATCTCCTCCTTGATAAACTTCAATGGTAGCCCCCTTCAAGGTGTTACCATCAAAATGTACTTGAGCTTTAAATGCGAAAGTTTTGTCTTGGCTAAATCCTGAAATGCTAATCGTAATAAATAACGCTAAAAGCGCCGATAATAATTTCATGATTTATTTAAAGTTTCAATATTAAAATAAACAGTACTCAGTTCTCCACGAAGGTAACAAATTTAGACTATTGAACAACTTCTCAGTTATTTAGACCTGCTGCGTACGTTGTAAGTATCACCTGCTCCCATCCAACTCTTACACTCCTTATTAATGTAGGCTAGCAACTCATATTGCGTTAAATAAACCATTTTGTAGTCATACTTAACCAAATGATCTACAAAGGCACTTTGCTCCGCTTCACTTAATAACTCCGTTTGGTTCAATTTACTTCGGCGAATTAACTCTTTCAATAAAATTCGCTTGCGATCCAAATACCTCAACCGCTCTACCCTGCGTTTACTTTGCTCTCGTTTACTTCTTTGGTTGTACACCGCTGAAATAGGACTTGAAAGTTGGTTGGACTGTGCTGCGTCTGCTTGTTGATATTGCCGGTAACCTCGTGTCAAGTTTTCCAACTCCACGGTGATTGCTGTGACCTCACGTTCTGCCTGAATCTTAACTTCCTTAATGATGATACTGTACTTGTTCAGTTTTGGAACAACGTAGTACGTAGGTTTTGAGATAGAATCCTTTAAAGAAACCTTCACCGAAGAGTAGCCCAAGGCCGAAAAAACCAACAGGTCCTTTTTACTTGCCTGTATGGTATAATTTCCTTCTTCACTACCATATACAAAATCGCCACTAGTTTGGTTTACAACTAAAACATCCACTAATTTTTTCCCACTCTCTTCGTCTACCAAGTGCCCTTGAATGGTTACTTGACCCTCTTGCCCAAACGCCAATAAAGGGAACACCATTACAAGAATAGTTGCTTGTAACTGTTGCACGAAACGCTTATGTAGTTTACGATTAATTGTCATGTTCTTCTAGTTACAAAGAAACGCTTCATTTATCAAAAATGTTACAGGTAGATTCATTTCTTGAAACTAAAATAGCCCAAATACTTCTCTAAATTTTTTAAGAAGGGGTTTGGGAGGTTGCTGTCGGGGTGAGGATGATGAAATTTATAATTTACCACATACCGCAAGCGTGCGGCAGCGGAGGGTTATTTTGTTAGAAGACTGCACCATATCAGCACAAAAGAAATTTAGAAAAGCCGCTAGCCCTTTTATTTTGTTCCACCTACCTTGAGTTAGAATTTGAACCTTGAAAACACTACACTTTAACAAAAAGATAAAAAATAATCAGAGTGTGTCCTATGCCTTCCTACCCCAAACGCCTCTCTCTACAATTATATAGTTGTCAGAATTTTACTTTATTTTTGAAGGAGATTTAAAATAGTGATATGACACACTGGTGTGTCATATCCCGTTGTTGTACACAAGCTGAAAAGCCAACCGCACAAACAGCACATTTGGTTTTTGCCGATACGAAAGCCAACGCTTAAAAAACCAAAAGAGCTGTTTTTTGCCAACGCTCGAAAAAAATAAAACAAGAATAAAGGAATGCTAAATAAGATTGTAATTATAAACTCTGAACTATACGCAAAAGCAAGTATTCATATTGGAGAAAGTGCAAGTATTCAAATTACGGCTGAAAATAACGTTGGAAAAAGTTCTTTTATCAATGCTCTTAACTTCTTGTACATTACAGACAAAGACCAAATGCGTTTTGAAGATGACAGAAAACTGTCTGATTCAATGAAGCATTATTTTGATGGAACAAGTTTGCACAGTTTTATAATTTTTGAAATCTTAAAAAATGGCTACTACTCTATTCTTGTAAAAGCAACACCAGAAAACACAATAGAATATTATAAGATTACAGGAGAATATGACGAAAATTGTTTTGTAGAAACAAACAACGGAAAATTTAAAGCAAGAAAATGGAGTGATGTGCTACAATTACTGACGCTAAAAAATCCGACTGATGTTCCTGTAAAACTATCAAATGAGGAATTATACAATTTAGTTTATAATTCTGACAAAAATAAAAATCCAGTCGTTTGGCTTAAAAAATCTGTAAAAAGAAACGGTAGGAAATCATTTTCAAATAGTTTCACAGATATTTATCGACACCTGATTAGAACAAGCGATATAAATGAAAAATCATTTAAGAATGCTCTTTTAGTTGCTGATGGACAACAACACTTTCCTCTAAACGTCCTTTCAAGTTCTAGCTTTGAAAAAATTGATGAATTTGAAAAAAAGAAAATACACCTTCAGCATTTAATTTCGATTAAACCAAAATTCGAAGAATTAAAACTACTCAATGACGAGTTTATAAGTCACGAATCAATTTTAGGAAAACTAAAAAATACGTTTCTTAAAAAATTCAACAAAGTTGAGCAAGACCTCTCTAACAAAATAGATGATGATAGCGAACTATCTATATCTATCAGAACCTTACAGACAAAGATAGAAACCACTTTCAAAAAAGAACGAGATGATTTAATTAGTCTCAAAACAACCAAAAGAAATAATTTAGAAACATTTCAAAAGGAAACCAAAAAACTAACGGAAGAGTTAGAAGAACTTAAAGACTACGAACCAAATACCGAAAATCTACTCTTTCAAGGGCTAAAAAACAATCTAATTGATGAAGAAAAAAGGCTTACAGAATTAGTTTCACAATTAAGTCAATTAGAACGAAGTCAATTTACTGAAAAAGAGATTTTAGTTTCAATTGAAAATCTCAAAATTGAGATAAAGAAAAAGGGAAATGCCATCACACGTTTTGACAATTTACTTTATCAAAACATTTCAAAAGATGAAGCAACAATTAAAAAGGTCTATGCTTTTTTAAATCGAGATGTGGCAGAACTTGACAAATCAAAAATTAGAAAAGAAATAACTAAATCCGATTTTCCTTTACAGTTTTTTGATGGCTTAATCGATGTTTCAGATGTTAACATTGAAACGGAACTTCCAACTATTAAAAATCTTAAAGAGGAACTTTTATCTAAAGAAAAGGAATTAGCAGAAAAAAACTCTCAATTAAAAATTGTACAAAACAGAAAAGGTGTTGAGAAAGAAATTCAGAATTTAAAAACATCAATTAAAGCCAATTCAGAATTTATAAAAAGGATTGAGAAGAAACCAGAATTAAGAACAAAAATTGAGAGCAACGATAAAGAAATAGAAATACTTGAAAAAGATTTAAAAGATATTTCCAATAAAATCACAGATAAGGATATTGAGATTGAAAAAACTAAAAAAGAATTATCTCTAAAAATTGATGAAAGAAAAAAATATCGAGACGACTTAAATCTCTTCAAAAAACAATATCAAGAAATATCAGACACCACAGATATTTATGAAATTGAGGAAATAATAGACACAATTTTTGAAAATATTTATGATGACTTTCAAACGAGATATAGAAAGTTTACACGTATTAAAGAAAAAAGAAACAATCTGAAAAACGAATTGAACAACGCTCTAAAAATGGACGTTCAAGACATTAAAAAGTTCATTCGTGATGTTGATGAAGAAATTGTAAATATTCCACAAACTGAAAAAGTCATAAATAATCTTTTAGACACGCTATCTCACGAAATTGGAAGCCCAACATATTCATTTCTAACACAATTCAATGATTTTAAAACTTTCGTTTCGAGAAGCTATAATCAAAGATTAGCGGAATATCCTATTTCAAATATTCAGAGTGTTAAAGTAAAGATTGATGATAACACAGATTTAATTAAGGATTTAGACAAAATATCGAAATTGAAATTTTCAGATGGTTTAGACTTTGATAATTCTTATGCCGAATCAAGAGAAGCATTAGAAAGGCAATTATCAAACAGCAATGGTAAAGCTATTGACATTGTTGATTTATTTAAAATCAATGTCGAAATCACGAAGGTCACAGGAAAAACGGAAACTATTGACCTATCTAAACAAGTCCAATCAAGAGGAACCAATATTGTTCTAAAACTTTATTTATTCTTAAATATTTTAAAAGAATTAGCACATAGCAATGCCGAAAATCGTGTTATAAGAGGCTGTCCCGTATTTTGTGTCTGAGCAAAAAATCACTTAATTATTTCGTAGGATTAATTCTCTCTCCAAAGGTAATATATAATTGATTGTAAATTTGAGCCCACCCTGTTCTAGTCTTGCTCC
>Ga0307934_1001050_pt1 | contig 18201 bp, 22 predicted proteins | sample OrgLakmetageno90_FD_201838 | JGI IMG/M metagenome (GOLD analysis project Ga0307934, IMG submission 201838) | Saline water microbial communities from Organic Lake, Antarctica - #90 | ecosystem: Environmental > Aquatic > Non-marine Saline and Alkaline > Saline | place: Antarctica: Organic Lake... | reverse complement strand
TTACATTTATCTAAATATACGTAGTATAGATAGCGTATGAATATTAATAATACACAAGGTTCTCCAGAAGGTGTTTACACACCGGAGCCACGTGTTTACGAATTGGGATATCTATTGATGCCCAGCGTAAGCGAAGGGAATCTTTCAAACGAGCGCGATGCGCTAGTGGCTCTTATTACTAAATGTAAAGGTATCGTTATTTCAGAAGGGCAACCTCAATTAATTGATTTGGCATATGACATGACCAAAGTCATTAATAACAAAAAACATACCTATTCTCAGGCATATTTCGGGTGGATCAAATTTGATGTTACTCCGGATGTTGTAGAATCTCTTACTGACGAAGTAGAAATTCGAGAAAATCTATTGCGGTCAATTATGACTAAAACAGAACGAGAAAATCTTTTAACAACTGATCAACCTTATCGTGTTGCTCGTGTTAATGAATTAGACGAAGTCGAAGATGACATTGATGTTGTATCAGAAGAAATCGTTGAGAAATCAATTGATTCTGAGGAAAAAGAAACATCATCAATTGAATCTGATGATCTTACTAAAATCGAAGGAATCGGACCAAAAATTGCAGAAGTATTTGCAGCTAATGGTGTTAAGACTTTTGAAGATCTATCAGGATCAAAAGTTGGAGATCTGCGGACTATTCTTGCTGATAATGAATTATCACAGCACGAACCAAAAACATGGTCAAAACAAGCAACACTTGCAAAACATGGAAAATGGGACGAACTACAGGAACTTCAAGACGAACTCAACGGAGGTAAATAATCCTTCTGAATCACTATAGTAATGCTATACTATGGATATCTTATAAATTTAATCTTCTAACGATATGTATTTAAACAAAGCAACGATCATTGGTAATCTTACTCGTGATCCAGAATTGAAAACACTTCCTTCGGGAATGAAAATCACCAGTTTCTCTCTTGCAACGAATCGAACATGGAAAGATGCATCAGGAGCAAAAAAAGAAGCTGTTGATTATCATAATATTGTCGTTTTCGGACGTCAGGCTGAAACATCAGCCCAATATTTGAAAAAAGGGTCTCAAGCCATGATCGAAGGGCGATTGCAGACACAATCATGGGATGACGCCGGCAGTGGTAAAAAAATGTACCGCACCGAAGTCGTTGCTGATCGCGTTCAATTTGGAACACGTTCAGAAGGTGTAGCCAGTTCAGCTCCAAAATCTGAAAATCCAGTTGCTTCACCTAACAAGGCTCCAGAATTAGATACGATTGAATATCCAGAAGAGGATATTAACCCAGAAGACATTCCATTTTAAACATCTTTTTAAATTATTTCTTTGTTGGTTTCAGAAAATTTTTATTCACGGTATTGAGATACCGTTTACAAAAATTTTCTTTCATCGCTTTGAAATTATTTAAAAATATTATTTAAAATAAGATATCTATTTTTATTAATAATTAACTTCATATATTTATGACATCCTCAGCTTGACTGGGGATCCAGAAATATTACTACTTGTATGAAACAACACTGCTATTTCAAGCAAAACAACATCAAGCATATTGATTACAAAGATACTGAATTGATCAAGAAATTCCTTACGCCAAATGCCCGAATTATGGGACGAAAACGAACAGGAACATCTGCAAAGATGCAACGACAATTGGGTAATGCAATCAAACGTGCACGGTTTATGGGATTACTTCCATATATCCGGTCATAATTAATAAATAAAAAATTTTAGTAATACTAAGATTTTTTATTTACTACAATATCAAGATATTGTTCAAATAAATTCAGATATCGACACAGATTTTTTCCCTTGTGTTAAAATGAATGCATGAAAAAAGGATTTACATTAATTGAGTTGCTTGTCGTTATAGCTATTATAGGAGTGTTGGCTACTATTGTCTTAAGCTCCTTAGGTAATGCAAGAATGAGAGCTCGAGAAACGGTCCTATTAACAAAGGCAAAAGAATTACAAAAATCTGTTGAAATATTTAATCTTTTTGAGGACAGATTTCCTACATTCGGAGATGAAACTGTAACTGGTTCTGATGGTTCCTTTACGATAGCTGCCAGTTGCATAAGTCCAACTCGATCTCAATATCGAAGGAACTGGGATGATATGCTTTTGGATATGAATGATTATCTGCCTGAATCCTTTAAGGATGATGATTCTCAATGGCCATTTTGTATTCTTTATATGAATCCCGCTCATCCAAATTGTCCAAATATCTCACCTGAGCAGGAATATAATATATTATTTGGAACCTACGGCGTATTTGAGAATGTAGATTATTATGAGAATATTGTAGGTTCTAATTTTAATTGTCTATACCCACTATAAAACCACTCAATCGAGTGGTTTTTGTTTTAGATATTTTTATGCCTTCGAAACTCGTTCTGAATACGTTCCTGTATCCGTATTCACCGCAATAACATCACCGATATTAATAAATAAGGGAACGGTAACCTTTAATCCTGTTTTAACGGTTGCTAATTTGTCCCCGCCTGTTGCGGTATTACCTTTGATGGCTGGTGGAGCCTCTGTGACCTCTAGTTCCATCTTTATGGGCAGATTCACACCAGTGATGACTTCCTCATCATCGTTATTGGTAAATATTGAAAATTCAACGCTATCATTTTCACTGATATAATCTACAGCATTACCAATTGTTTCATTATTCATAGTGAAACGATCTGACTTGTCTCCCTCGGCATGGAACCAAAATTCATCACCTTTTGAGTATATATATATATAATTCTTTTTAGACATATCAGCCTCGTGCACCTTGTCTGACATATGAAATGTATGCTCGAAAACACGACCGTTCATTAATGATTTTAATTTAGTTTTATTAACAGGTTTATTTGCTTGTTTTCGTGATACTTGGGCCGCGACAACCTCGTAGGGTTCATCATCAACCAAGATGTATTTTCGTTCTTTGATTTCATTATAATTTAACATGTCTAAATTCTAATAGGGAAGTGGGTTTTTTGCAAGAAAAAAACGTCAATCTTGTAATAAGACTGACGTTATGATTAAATTAAAATAGAGATAAAAATCCTGCTAGTGGATTAAAAGGAACCCATGGACTTTTTCTAATACCAGGATTATCTTTTTTTCTATCTTTTTTTGAGCGTTTATAATACATACTACTTGTATTATATTTTACCATAACTTGTTGAGAAATCTTTTTTTGATAGATTCCAATAAAAAACATGCTCAATAGTAATGTCATAAAAAATTCAATGACATCTATCCTGCTTTCCAAATACATTGCTAGGGAAATAATGAAAATAGACGTCATACTGGCAACTAAGGCTAGCTTAAGCATTTTTTTTATTCCACTATTTACTTTTTTTAAATTTAGTATAAAGGTTAAAAATACTAAAAGTGTAATCATTATTATAATAATTGTTAATAAATAGAACATAATATATAGAATTTAAAGAGTTAATTTACTCTATTAAACACTTTTACAAAAAATAAGTCAAGTTTCTTTTCACAAACCTACCTATATTTTCTATAAAAATGAAGTAAGTATTCGTCGTAATTATAACTCTCTGAGCAACGTGAGTTTTATAATTACAGAATACAAGTAGAATTTTTAAGAAATATATATGAGCTTGAAGACCTTTTGTTTTACTTTTTCGTCTGAAAAATTTATAGTTATTTATATAATTCATTTCGCAGAATTTTTATCTCAAAAATAGTGAGATAAAAATCTGCATAAATTCGCTATTGTCATTTTCTTTCAGAAAACTCTGTAGCTCATTTAACATCTACAATTTTAATTCGGATTTCGTGTTTTCCCATAAAGACTGAATGTTCGATATGACCAATAATATCGCAGGGAACGTGTTCCTTGAGAACCTCGGCAAAATCTTCAGGAATTTTAAAAAACGTAAGAGCACGAACTTTTTCATTTTTTGAATTTTTAAAATGAATCTCGAGATGCTCTTTTGTTTTTCCAAATACACCAACATGTTCTGGTATAACATTTTTAAATATAAATAATGGTTTTTTATTTCCCATACCAAAAGGTGCCAGTTTATTAATTTCATGGACCGTCGAAATAGTTACATCATCCAGTAATAATTCTGCATCAATAACGGCGACTTCTGTTTGCTTTTTTTCAGAATTTTTTTCAATGTGTGAAAACGCAGTATCAAGACGCTTTTGCAGGAAATGGATTTGATTTTTCAAAAGGCTAAAACCTCCAGCCGCTGCATGACCTCCAAAACCTATAAAGGTATCATTTTTGGCTGCAGACATAATATTCACCAAATGGTGGTTATTCCAGGTACGACAAGAGCCTTTTATTTCTCCGTGTTCTTCGCTCCATACGAATGCAGGAACATGATATTTCTCAACCAATTTTGAAGCTACCAAACCTAATATTCCAGCAGACCAATCGGGTGAACCTATAGCAATAACGTTTTCAATGGTCCTACCTTCCATTATTGCATAGGCTTTTTTCATTGTTTGAGCAACTAATTTTTTACGTTCATTATTAAGTTTAACCAGATGTTTTACCTTGGTTATTGCCTCGACATCGTTTTTTGACATAAAGGTATCAAACGCATCTTTGGGATGGTTCATTCGTGATGCAGCATTTATTTTTGGAGTAATACCAAAGGCAATATCTTCGGCAGATAAATAATTAATCGCAATTCCTGCATCCCATATCAATTTTTTTAATCCAGGTTTTTTTGTTTTTTTGATGACCTGCATCCCATATTTTGCAAAAATACGGTTTTCATTTTGCAAGGGTACAAGATCAGAAATAGTTGAAATAGCCACCATATCTAGCAACCACTTTTCCCAACCATTATATATAGAAAACTCTTTACCATGTTTATCTATGAATCCTTGGATAAATTTATACATCACACCGCATCCACACAGCATAGGATCAGGATAGTCACATATATCCTGTTTTGGATTGATTAACAGAAATGGCTCGGGAAGGTTTTGAGAACCATCATCATTTTTTAGGGGAAGATGGTGATCGGTGATAATCAGATCAATATTATTGTCATGACACCAGTCCGCTGCAGCATGTGCGGTGATCCCCACATCAATGGTAATGATTAATGTTGTTCCTGATTCTTTTATTTTCTCGAGTGCTGGGATATGAATTCCGTACCCTTCGTCATGGCGGTGCGGTAAATACACATCATAATTATCGTATTTTATTTTGTCTAATAATGTTGCCAGAATTACCGAACCTGGAATTCCATCGGCATCATAATCAGCATAGATGGTGATGCGTTCATTGTTTTCAATAGCCTGATAAAAACGTGTAATACCTTTTTCCATATTATGTAATAAAAATGGATCATAATTATCTTCATATTTTGGATTGATAAAATTATCGGCTTGGTCTAATTCGCTGAGGTTTCTATTTACTAATAATTGAGAAAGGAGAGGAGAATATGTTTTCAAGAGTTCGTGATTCTGATTAATTGTTTCTAATTGGCTATAGATATTCATAAATCTGAGTATACCTGAACCTCATATGAATAAAAGAATTTGCTATAATTTTATTAACAAGTATTATAAATTATAAATATAACTTAAAAAATTAAACTATGGGACCAGGAGGATTAGAATTAAGAGAAGCAAAATTAATTATTAAACAATTGGGAATTTTAAAACCAAGTAAGGAATTAATAGAAATATTATCACTTAGAACCATTGAGACCTTTGGTAATAAGGTAGTTTATTATCTACCAGAAGATGATGATCTAAAAGAAATTTTTAATAATGTGGGATTGATTGAAATAAGCAAAATCTACGATGCTACAGATAATAAAAATTCAAAAAATAGAATTAAAAATGATGTATTTGAAGAAATTCGTAAGGTAAAAGCGATCTTACGTAAAACGGCATAATACATGCCATATTTTCAACTAAAGTTAGAACTGTAAATTATAAATAATTTACAGTTCTTTTTAAATACAAATTTTATTAAATTTGTATTTAAGTGATATAGTTTATCTATGAAAGAAAAAACTATATTTAAAAAAATAATAGACGGAGAAATTCCATGTTATAAAATTCATGAAGATAAAAATTTCCTAGTTTTTCTAGATGCTTTTCCTAAAAATCCAGGTCATACCTTGGTTATTCCAAAACAAGAAACGCTATGGGTATGGGATGTAGATCTTTATGATGAATATTTTAAATTAGTTCGCAAAATTGCACAGGCTCAAAAACGTGCCTTTGGTGTTGATATGGTGTTAATGTTAGTTCATGGCGACGAAGTTCCGCATGCACACGTACATCTTCGTCCTCAGATAGAGAACGATGGTAGCGAACACAATTTTGAAATAAACGCAGAGAAAATTAAAGCAGAATTAGATATATAAAAAATAAAAAAGCCTCTTATGGAGAGGCTTTTGTTTGATATTTTAGGTAACCAATCAAGCAACCGATAATGATATCTTTTTGTAGATATCTCGCGATTGATCTTTTAATCCAGATAGCTCTGCGATTTGCATTTGCATATCGCTAATATTCATTTCTTTAATATTTTTAATACGTTCGCCAAGAGTCATAGTTAGATTATCTAATTTATGATTTCGGATAATTGCAGAAAACCATTTTACAAGGCAAATTATTCCCGCAATATGAATATATTCTTTTTTGATAAATTCTGATTCATCATGAAAATGACTGAGATTCTGTTTATGTAATTCATATTTTTTCAGAGCCAGCCTAAGGTTTTTAAACGTTACCGAAATACGTTCTCGACGGTAATCATATTCCGCCTCTAGATCTGAATTTTGGATTACAATTTCTTTTGTATCGAAATTTTGTATTTTGGAAATTTTCTCCAAGAGTTTTCCATAATTATCAATTTCATTGATATACTCGATAACTGAATCATCGTGTAGAAATTCAATAATGTTTTCTGTCAGCTCATCTATTTTTATACACATTTATTATATTTTTTTAAATTCATTATCCATAGTACAATTATCAATATGTTGGTCAAGGCTTTGAAATATATTGCTATGGGATATCTAGGAGGAATCTTTGTCCACTCATTGTTTTTTTCTGATGTTCATATTATCCAAATTTCATTGATCTTGTTTGTAATTGCTGTAGTCATGGCAACTCTTTCCAGAAAATATCTCTTTGCTGCCTTGATTTGTATTGGTGCTGGGATAGGTATTTTTCATTACTCAACGACGATTAATCACAATGAACAACATATTTTAGATATGTTCGTAGAGAATAATGAATTTATTTCATTGGAGGGTAAAATTATTTCATACCCTATTAATCATGAATCATATACTTCGTTTGTTGTTGGTATTGAAAACTTACTTTTCCGAGATCAGTCTTTGGATGTTACGACCCAAGTTCTTGTAAAAACTGATAATTATACCAATTATGAATATGGAATGTATGTCGCCACCAAAGGGGAAATCAAAAAACCAGAAGCCTTTGAAACAGATTCTGGTCGAATTTTTGATTATGATAAATTCCTCGCAAAAGATGATATTTATTACACGATGTCATTTGCAGAATCATCAATTATTGATATTGGTGAACCTTCTGTGGTGCGTTCGTTGTATGCTTTCAAGAAAACATTTCTTGATGTTATTTACAAAAATATTCCGTCACCCGAATCAGGTTTGTTGGCAGGGATACTTTTTGGTGAAAAAGAAGCCCTGGGTCAAGAATTAGAAGACAAATTTAGAATTGTTGGATTGATGCATATTGTTGTTCTCTCGGGATACAATGTCAGTATTATCATCAATGTATTTATGAAATTTTTGATATTTCTGCCGCGGTCATTGCGGGCGATATTGGCGGTGCTTGGGATTATCAGTTTTGCATTATTGGTCGGAGCTGGTCCAACCGTAATTCGTGCCTCAATTATGGCGGTATTTATTGTGTTGGCTAATATTGTTTCTCGTCCGTATGTAATAGAACGCGGATTGTTCATAGCCGGAATCATCATGGTTATCTTGAATCCTCGAATTTTATTATTTGATATTTCTTTTCAATTATCATTTTTGGCAACGTATGGATTAATTGCCCTCAGTCCGTGGTTAGAAGAAAAATTCAAAAAATTACCCAAGGCTTTTGCTATACGAGAAAGTGCTGTTGCAACCATTGCCGCACAAATTATGGTTGCGCCGTTAATCATTTACAGTATCGGAGAATTCTCAGTAATTTCTCCTGTGGTAAATGTATTAGTTCTTTTTGCGGTGCCTTATGCTATGGCTTTTGGTTTTATCTCTGCGGTCGCTGGGTTGATAATACCAATAGTCGCCATGCCATTATCGTTTATTGCTATCTATTTATTAAAATATCAATTAATTGTCGTCGATCTTTTCAGTAACATACCCTATGCAAATATTAGTTTTCCACCGTTTCATTTCATTTTTATGATAATAATGTATGTAGGTATATTTTGGTGGGTCAAAAAAATACAGACAAAGAATGATGAGAGGCAAGCATAATTTTTCATATTGCCTTGTCATATGATAGTATCAATGTATGAATATTAATGCTAAAAAAATTATTGTCTTTGCGGGACCTTCTGGTGTTGGCAAGTCTACACTTGCAAAGGTTCTTCTTGATGAGTTTAATTCTTTTGAATTTTCAGTATCAGCAACAACACGATCTCCTCGTGATGAAGAAGAAAATGGTATTGATTATCATTTTCTAACTACCCAAGAATTTCAAGAAAAGATCCATGATAATGAATTCATTGAATACGAAGAAGTCTATCCTGGTCGACATTACGGTACCCTAAAAAACGAAATTGATCGCATTTCTCATAAAAATAAAATAGCTATTTTTGATATTGATGTACTGGGAGCGATCAATATTAAAAAAATATACAAAGATCAAGCCTATGTAATTTTTGTTAAACCTGAGTCAATTGATGCATTGTTGGTGCGGTTGAGAGATAGAGGAACCGAAAACGAAGAACAAATCCAAGTCAGAAAAAATAGATTCAAAACAGAATTATCATTTGAAGATAAATTTGATTGTGTCTTGGTTAATAAAACAGGAGAAATAGATGCGGCAAAAAACGTTGTAAGATCAATCGTAAAAAAGTATTTTATTTAATATACTTTTTTCTTTTAAATTATGAAATAATAGATTCATGAAGAAAATAATACAAAAATATCCTTTGGTTTTGATAGCTGTATGTTTTGGAATGGTTACGGCTCTGCTATTGTTTACAAGTTTTTCAAAAAAAGATTCCTTGAAAATAATTTTTCTTGATGTTGGTCAGGGAGATGCAACATTAATACAAACGCCACTGGGTAAAAATATTCTTATTGATACGGGGGCTCGAGATTCTTTGGGCACTCAGATATCATCGTACATACCGTATTCACGTCGAACCGTTGACGTTATGATATTAACGCATCCTGATCTTGATCATATAGGCGGTAGTTTATCGGTATTGAATCAATTCGATGTAGGTATGATGGTACATTCAGGGCTCATGGCTGGGATATCGTTGTATGCGGTGATTGCTGATACTATTTCTGACAAAGGAATACCTGTCTACGAAGCCACCGCAGGGCAACGAATATACATAGAGCCAGGAGTTTTTATGGATATCTACAGTCCTCATGATGGTATTGAGTCTTTTGATGCAAATGATTATTCTGTTGTGACCCATGTTCATTATGGAAATACCTCAGTTCTTTTAACAGGAGATGCAGGCAAAATAAATGAATCAAATCTGCTGCAGGTATATGGTGAAAATCTTGATTCAGATATTCTCAAGGTCGGACACCATGGTTCACAGACATCGACATTGGATTCTTTTGTCGAAATGGTAAGTCCTGATTATGCAATTATTTCAGCCGGATGTGGAAATCGTTTCGGACATCCTCATGTTGGTGTTGTAACAACCTTATTTGAAAATCAAGCAGAGATATTAGAAACATGCAAAGAAGGTGATATTGTTTTCCAAAGTAACGGGGAAGAGTGGATAAGGGAATAGAAATTAAAAAAACCCAAGCAATGCCTGGGTTTTTTGATTACTATGTAATCTTATTGAGTTGTACCTTCATTTGATCTGGATTGAGAATAGTTTCTTCTCCTAATATATTAACCGTAATACTTTTAACGGGATTAGCTGAATCAACTAATACTCCGTTTGTTGGTATAGATATACCAAATTCCTCTTTTGAGAATTTCTGACGAAATTCTTTAGGAATACGATTATACATTGTGCGGATCTGATTTTCTGATAATTGAATTTCAGAAATAACATTATCTGCGGCTGAATTTTTAAAATCTTTCTCGATATTAAAAAACGCGGACGTCTGTGATACTTTAATTAATCGTGGCAATATGTGTGCCGTGATAAATCCCTGGATCTTTTCCTTTCCTACAGGTTGGTTTGCTTCATTTTGAGGTGCAAAATAAACTTTCAGTTGTGCTCCATCTTTCAATGTCTTGAGAGATAAATGTTTTACTGCTTTGTCTTTTTTTACTTCTTTCTGCAAAACTCTCAAAATTTCTAACTCTTGTGTGCTTCTGTCTGTGTGTGTTTTTTTCGGCATTTTTATTTTATTTTGTGATTTGTTTAATAAACCTTCCTCCAAGACCGTAGTCCAGGGTATAGTTTCTTCCCATTCTTCCTCGAATGTTTTATCTGCAGCTCCCTTTATGATTTTTAGAATGTCGGTGTATTTATTTTTTTTGTTCGACATACCATCACTGATAAGATCATCAGCAAATGGAGATAATGAGATAAAACAGGTTTTTATATTATCTGTGCAGCAAGCATTGATAATAGTAAAACCAAAAATATCTCTAATAAGAAGAGTAAATTCATTAAATCTGTTTTTTTTCACCTTGATTCTGTTTGTGATACCAGTTTCCTTGAATCTTTCAATCGAGATTTCCTCGAAAAGAATAATCCCCAAAAAATTAATTGATAACATTCTGTTGAGAATATCTATTCTAAAAGACGGATTGTCTTTCAGAAGATTAATCAACTCTTTTTCTTGGTTATCTAACTCTACATTTTTGAGAGAATTGTTTGTACTGAATCTATTAATAATATCATAAATAGTTTCAGCGTAATTTTTGTCTTTTTCCATTGGTTAAGTTTTTATATTTTGTTGTTTTTTCTATTATAATTTTATTTTTCTTTATGTCAATATATTTATGGTATAGTTATTAAGAAGCATAAATAAATCTGTACATGAATCGTGACTTACTTCGCAGAATAAAAGACCCAAAAAATAGGTCTTTTATCTGCATAAGTTCGCAATAGTCGCTAACGCTCTTTTGCTTATTTGCACAGAAAAACCTCTCAAAAATAATGAGAGGTTTTTCTGCATAAGTAAATTATAGTCGTGCTTGCGAGCACTCGTTAATTTACTTAATAATACCTGCTTTTTTTAACGTTTTGTAGGCTCCGTTTTTTTTGATGTTCTTGATGGCTTCAGTTGAAATTTTCATTACAAATGTTTGATCAAGCTCTGGAACGTATACACGTTTCTTTTGCAGATTAGGGAAACGTCGTCGTTTTCCTGTTGGGTTAAACTTTTCAGCACGGGTTCGGTTACTGTAACCTCCACCAACTTGCGATCCTTTGTTAGTTATTGGACATGTTCGTGACATAATACTTGTTTGATTACAGGTCTTCTTGTAATAGAGGTGACCCGCTTGTAATGTTTTAGATACTAGCATAACTTTTTTAGTATGCAAGTAATATATCTTTGCAATCTTTACCTGGTCACTTATAATCGAGGTTATGAATATTCAAAGTATTATTTTTGTTGTTGTTTTAATCGTATCAATAATTTTGCATGAAATTGCTCATGGATATGCAGCCGATAGATTAGGTGATCCGACGGCTCGATTGGCAGGACGTTTGTCGCTGAATCCCTTGGTCCATATTGATTGGATAGGTTCTGTTATTTTACCTTTTATATTAGTGATATCAGGAGCGCCATTTGTATTAGGGTGGGCGAAACCGGTTCCGTTTAATCCCTATAACATGAAGAATCCAAAATGGGGTGGCGTTATTGTCGCCATGGCAGGTCCATTGACTAATATCGCTATCGCTATTGTCGGTGCTATCAGTCTGCAATTATTTGATTTCTCATCAGCGGTTATTTTCTTTATAAGCAGTATCATCATTACCAACATTGCCTTGGCAGTATTTAATCTTATTCCGATACCACCTTTGGATGGTCATCATGTTTTGTATGCATTGTTACCACAGCGTTTACATGAACTAAAATCATTTTTTAGAAAATATTCATTTATTATATTAATTGTTTTTGTTATGTATGGGTGGAGGTTTATTTCGCCGATTGTATTTAATATCTATAATATCTTGGTGTAGGCTTGCATTTTTTGGTTCTTGTAGTAATGTCCTTATCATATGAACGCTCTTTTTAGAGTTGTTTTTATAACCTACATTATATATGGCAAGAATTAATCAACTTATTAAAAAGGGTCGCAAAAAAGTTACGACAAAACCAAAGGCAGTTGCTCTGCGGCGAGGATTCAACTCGCTACAGAATCGACCAACGCGGTTTCCATCTCCGTTTAAACGTGGAGTATGTACCAAGGTAACAACTATGACACCTAAAAAGCCGAACTCAGCACTTCGAAAGATTGCTCGTGTACGTCTTACTAATGGTATGGAAGTTACGGCTTATATTCCAGGAATGGGACATTCATTACAAGAGCACTCTGTTGTATTATTACGAGGAGGACGTGTTAAAGATTTGATTGGAGTTCGATATACTATTGTACGAGGAGTTCTCGATGCAACAGGTGTTGACGGACGAAAACAATCACGTTCACGGTATGGAGTTAAGAAACCTAAGGAATAATTGATTCTATGAACGAATTACTGCGTTGATATCATATTTTTTCGACAATCGATATTATAATATCGATTGTCGGAAAAATATTCATCGCTTTGTACTTCATTTCATGTAAACAATTATCATATTTATATATTATTATGCGAAGACCAGTAAAAAACAGACGGCAACCAATGCCGGATTCAGTCTACAATTCATTCACCGTAGCAAAATTTATCAATAACATTATGTTAGATGGTAAAAAAGAAACCGCACGAAAAATCGTGTATGGGGCTTTTGATATTATGAAAGAAAAAGAACCTGAAAAAGAACCACTAGAAGTTTTTGAAGCGGCATTGAAAAATGCAGGTCCATCTACCGAAGTTCGATCACGTCGAGTCGGTGGTGCGAATTACCAAGTTCCCGTTCCCGTTCGTCCAGAACGTCAATTGGCTCTTGCTATGCGATGGATTATTAACGGAGCTCGATCAAAGAAAGGTAAGGATATGAAATTCTTCTTGGCTGATGAACTTCTTCTTGCTGCGGCAGGAGATGGAGAAGCGGTGAAAAAGAAAGAAAACGTACACAAAATGGCGGAAGCCAACAAGGCTTTTGCTCACTTTGCGTGGTAGTCGACTTTTTAAAAAAGCGAACTGCATTGTCAGTTTCGCTTTTTTATTTTGCACGGTATTTAGATACCGCTTAAAATAAAAAAACTTACTTCCTCACATTTCATCTTTTTTAAAAAGTCTTGAATTATATCTGAAACCTTTAAACTTCAATTTATTTTGTCGTCTCGCATTTATCATTTTAAAAAGTCTTAAGCTTTCTTTGAAATCTCTACGTAAAAAACTCCAAGAACATATATTCTTGGAGTTTTTAAAAAAATTTAAGATTTTAAATATTCATTTTTTTCTACTAGTTCCTTGGCTTTTGTTTTATAAGGGCAAGGTTCATTCATTTCTCTTTCAGTTTCAAGAATATATTCTTTATGTTCTTGGATTTCATTTTTTAATTCTTGAGGTCTTTCTTTGCTTAATTTATTTAGCCTCGCTATTTCTTTCTCTGCTTCTTTGATCATCTTTTCTTTTCCTGATTTTATAACAGGGAATAATCGCCAAAACAATCTAGATTTTGCATATCCATTCCCGGCAAAGATCATTGGTAAGTAAAAAAGGTAGATAATTGAAATTACTCCCAAAAATATACCTGTAAAAAAGAATATTTTATCAGAAAAAGTTGATTGAAATAAATCAGAATTAAAAATAATAGTATTAGTTTCTGGATTGATATCTAAAAATAAACCACCTACTATCAGCACTAGCATTAATAACATAATACAAAAGGCAAATAAACTTTTTTCAAATGCAATAAATATTTTACCAACAGTGCTTTTTTCAAATGCTTGTTTACGAATGTTTGTTATTTCTGTCATTTTTTAAGTTTTAAATTTAATTTAATTATAATTTTTATGTTAAAAAAAGTCAACTTTTAATTCTATTCTATCTTTTGTTATACTATAAATGACACATACATGTTGTATCGTTGTTATATACCGCTATTAGATTAACTCAGAATTCATATTATGATTGAACCAGAAATTTTCCTAGAAAATATTGTAAAAGGCATCGTAGAAAATCAAGACGATGTTGTTGTAACAAAGACCATTGACGATATGGGCGTATTATTGACGCTTGATCTTAATCCCGCAGATATGGGGCAGGTCATCGGACGCCAAGGTGCCACCGCAAAAGCCATCAGAACCTTGGTTCGTGTATGCGGTATGAAATCTCAGGCGCGCGTTAATGTACGTATTAATGAACCGAACAAAGAATTAGAATCAGCTGAATAAGCTTTTTCTTTTGTAAAAATATCATTCTAATATTCGTACGAATGTTAGAATGATATTTTTTGAATATTCATGATATTTTTGTTATACTTGATTTCGGCATGGATATACCTAAAACAATTATCGTCATAGGGCGATCAGGTTCTGGAAAGGGAACCCAGATAGGATTATTAAAAGAATTTTTACAAGAAAATAATGAATCAGTCTATCATTTTGAATCAGGAAATTTATTCCGTGAAATGATCAAAGGTGATGGTTATACCTCAGATCAATTACGTGAAATCCTTAAAAAGGGTGAACTTGTACCTGATTTCTTTACGGATTGGTTGATGGTAAATAATCTCAATAACAATCTAGAAAATAATCATCAATTTTTAATTCTTGATGGCTACCCGCGAACGATAACTCAGGCACAAACATTGCACCAGGCATTATCATTTTATGGACGCCATGAGGAAGTCGTTGTCATACATGTAGATGTTTCTGAAGACGAAGTACGTCGTCGTATGATAGAACGGGGACGTCGTGATGATATTGATATGAAAGCCGTTGAAAATCGTATTAAATTTCATAATGAAAAAGTACTTCCGACACTGGCATATCTGCGAGAACAAGGTAATTATTCCATCATTGATATTAATGGTGAAGGTGATATCGATGATATCCAAGAATCTATAAGGATGGCGTTAATTAAATAATATCAATATGAAAGATTTCAAAGAAACAATTATTATTGCGATGGGAGGTTCATTGCTTGTTCCTGAACGTATCGATGTCCCTTTTATTAAATCATTAAAAGAAATGATTCAACATTTTACCAATGATGGATATCAAATCGCTTTGGTGGTCGGCGGAGGAAAAACATGTCGTTATTACCAATCTGCGGCACGAAAATTTGATAATGTTAACGATATTGATTTAGATTGGATTGGTATTAAGACAATTCATCTGAATTGTGAATTATTACTACGCACATTTTCTGATCTCGATATTCACTCAGAGATTATTATTAAACCAGAAGATCTTCATGGGATTAATGAATCTTTAATTATCGTTGGGGCTTGGGAACCGGGATGTTCATCTGATACTGATGCTGTTGAAATGGCAGAAATATCAGGAGCACAGAGAATCATTAATTTTTCAAGTACTTCACACGTCTACAGTGCAGATCCACGTACGCATCCTGATGCAGAGCGTTTTGAGAAACTTTCTTGGGAAGAATATCGTAATATTATCCCCAAAGAATGGACACCAGGAATGTCCGCACCGTTTGATCCTGTTGCCTCTGAAAAAGCTCAACAAGGTGGTATTACGGTGGCTATTCTTGGTGCTTCGGTTGAAAATCTTGAAAATTATTTAAACGAAAAAGAATTTGAAGGAACTGTTTTGTCATAAATTAAAAAAGAAACCATAAGGTTTCTTTTTTAATTTACATAATTTGTTACGATGCATGGTATATGGCAATCATTATCAAAACACCAGAACAAATCGCTGTTATGCGTACCGCAGGAAAAATTCATGCCCAGATTTTAAATACCTTGGAAAAATTTATTCAGCCAGGAATGACGGCAATGGAATTAAATAACGAGGCTGATCGATTGGTTCGCGCAGCCGGAGCAGTTCCTGCATTTTTAGGATATCAACCTGATCATACTTACCCAAAATATCCAGCCAGTTTATGTGTTTCCATAAACGACGTTATTGTTCATGGTATTCCAACCGATGAAATAATTATTCGTTCAGGTGATTTAGTATCGATTGATCTAGGATTAGAATATAAAAATATGTTTACTGATTCTGCTCGTACCGTTATGGTGGGCGAGGTATCTGCCGAGAAAAAACAATTGGTATATGATGCTTACGAGGCATTGGCACGCGGTATTGATGCGGCACGCGCGGGAAATACGGTTGGTGATATTGGGTATGCAATAGAGTCATTTAACAATAAAAAATATGGAAATGTCCGTGAATTATCAGGTCATGGTGTTGGAGTAAAAATCCATGAAGATCCCTATGTTCCAAACTATGGAAAACCAGGACGTGGAGCAAAACTGCGTGCAGGAATGATTATTGCTATTGAACCTATGTTTAATTTAGGAACATCTGATGTTGATTTTTGGGATGATATGTATACAGTTACGACGCGTGATGGTGCGTGGTCTGCGCATGTGGAGCATACGGTATTGATTACCGAAAATGGTCCAGAAATACTCACAGAATTATAATTTGAACGAATTTCGTTGTTAAAAAGCACGCTCCTGTATTTACGGTATTGAAATACCGCGCATACACTCGCGTGCTTTTTGCCTAGAACTTCATCTCAAATTATAATTCTGTAATAACTATATCATTTTAAGTCTTGTCATTGCGAGCGATAGCGCGGCAATCTCTGTGTTGTTTTAAGCAAGGACGGTCCTTGCTTATCTTTATGTTTTGTCATTCCAGGCTACGACCCGGAATCCAGAGTATACATACAGGAAAAAGGTACCTAACACCTTTTACCTAGGTTGCTGGGGATTCAGAGTTTATGTTGATATATTCTGGATTCCCGTTTCCACGGGAATGACAACTTGATTAATATCAGGTACCCAAGACCAATAAAATCTGCAACCTTTAGTTGCTTTTTTTTTGCGCATAGTAAAATGTACTACATAATTATAATTAATTAACGTCAAATAATATTATGGAACATTTCCCAAAAAACATCGGACAAAAAGTCCAAGAAAATATCAAACCAAAAACCAAAGAATACCGTGATGAATTAGCAGGAGATTTGAAAACTCTTCGTAATATTAATCCAGAAGCCGCACGTTCCCATTCCATTCTCAATAAAAAAGAACGCGATAATGCAAGTAAAGAAATTCAAATGATACGTAATTTCGAAATAGCACTTAAAAATGGAGAACAGGATATTTTTATTGAAAATGTTTTAAATTCAGGTGATAGTATCTACACCTTGCAAAAGAGTCTTGATAATTTAGAGATTTTCCCTAGTAAATTACAAGAATATTACTTAGATAAAGAAGATTATTACAACATCTTAAAAAATAGTGAAAAATTTGAGAATCTTGATTTCAATAAAATCGCAAATAAGTTAATCTCTAGTGGTAGTTATGGTAAGTTAGATTTTAGAGTATTATTCGATAATTTCGAAAAATTCCCAAAGGAACTTGAAGAAAAAGTAATTAACTTAGCATTAGAAACAGATGATGTTAATTATCATCGTGCGTTGGTAAGAAATGTAGATAAATTTGAAAATCTATCCCTAATAGATTTATATCAAGTTTTTAAGCAAAAAGATTATTTAAGGGTACTTGCCATTGAAGCTGATTCTTTTCCTGAACAAGATTTTGATTATTTGTATGATAATATTATTAATGTCGAATCTGATGGACTACCTTATATATTTGAGGAAAGTTTTGATTTGTTTATAGAAAAAATAGATAACAATAAAATTGTTAATGATCTGATTAGTTTAGGTAAGGCCGATGTTCTTTTCCCAATCTTACATAGATTAAAAGGTTTTGATTTTGAAA
>Ga0307934_1001042_pt1 | contig 18310 bp, 13 predicted proteins | sample OrgLakmetageno90_FD_201838 | JGI IMG/M metagenome (GOLD analysis project Ga0307934, IMG submission 201838) | Saline water microbial communities from Organic Lake, Antarctica - #90 | ecosystem: Environmental > Aquatic > Non-marine Saline and Alkaline > Saline | place: Antarctica: Organic Lake... | reverse complement strand
CCCAAGCTCCGACGCAAGAGCCCGAAAGCACCCCTCCCGGACCGCCAAAATTAAAGACACTTCGCACACCGGAACCACCTGCGAAAACAGAAACACAACCTCAGCCAGCTGCTGAAACAACCACCCAACCTCAGGCTCCGACAAAAGAGACTGGGAGCACTCCTCTCGAAGCACCAAAATTAAAAACACGGCCAGCCCAACAAATCCCTTCAAAAGCCACTTCTTCGACAGCGACTGTCAAAAATACGCAACCTCCGACGCAGACCAGTCATACCTCATCAGTCACAGCCTCTCAGTTAAAAGCCACTGCATCCCATTCTGAAAAAGCGGGCCTTTCCAACAGGGCTAAAACCTCAATTGCGATAGCTCTCTCTCTTGTGGTCATCGTGATGGTCGTCTTGATACTCAATCGAAATACCAAAAACGCAAAAAACAAGGTATTCAATGATATGATTGCCTTAGCTGCGGATGAAAGAAACACCCAAGTTCCCGTCGATCGAAGTAAGCTTGAAGTTCTATTAAGATACGCAGCTTCTACCGGATCTATAAGTGAACGTAGTAGTATCTACCGCGCTCTTAGGCTTGCCAAAGCCACGGATGGGACAGATGTCGATGCGAGAATCACCGATTTTGTCATAAATCAGGAAATGATTCCTGACGTGCGAGTGGTGCTGATGAAAGAGGTCCTAGGAAAGCGCGATAATCCCGCCAACATCAATGCATTACTAAGCTTTGCAATGGAGACTAAAGATTCCAGAGCTGCTGTTGCTGCGATTGAATCGACACGATCACTGGCAACCGCAGATTATTTCGTAAGGTTCCTTCAATTACTCGAAGACACCAGTGATAGATCGATACGGAAGGCTTTAGAAGAAAATCTCTCGACCATCATCGAGCTGACCTCTGCAAAAGACTCTCTGCGTAGAAATCTCAGGAAGGCTTATGATGACTCCCCATCTGAAGAAGTCAGGCTTACCATCCTAAGATTGATGGGCAGTGCTGGCGGGGATGAGATGTATGAAATACTTAGTACCAACCTACAGAGCGCTGATTCCAACGAAAAGATCGCGGCTATCGTCTCATTGAGTGAAAGCCCCGATAAAAAGGGCTTCCAAATGCTGATCGATTACCTCGCCACCGAATCGGATCTCGAACTCCGAGATAGAGCCTACGACGCAGCATTTAAATGCGCGATGGCTGAAATACCTCGCCAAGAGTCGACTTGGAAAAAACTCTCGGAACAAACCAAGACCAGAGACGATACTCTTAAATTAATTCGTGGCTTGGCAAACTTGAACCCTGAACCTTGGGTCTTAACAATCCTTAACAAAATTGTTGGGGAATCCGACCACAAGCCTGCTGTCGAATTGGCACAGCGTGCACTCGAACGCTTGGACGACATGCAGAAAATTCAAGATTCGAAAACCAACGACGATTGACCTTCAATAGTCTTCCACCCAAGCCTGACCGCAACGCGGGAATCCTTGATACCCGCCATTTTTACCAACTACCGAAGCTTTGTCCCCGGAACAACAACTCTCACAACTTACCTATGGCGCAGCCAAAGTGCTCTCCGAGAAAGAACTCCTTGAAAAGCTAAGCCTTGGTCGACCGCTCAGAGTGAAGCTCGGTGTCGATCCCACCGCACCAGACCTTCACTTCGGGCATACAGTCGCATTGGAAAAGCTGCGACAGTTCCAACTTCTTGGTCACCAGGCAGTGCTTTTGATTGGTGATTTCACCGCCACAATCGGAGATCCTTCGGGCCGCTCGGCAACACGCCCCCCACTTACTCGAGAAGAGGTTCTCGTTAATGCAAAGACCTACACCGAGCAGGCTTTTAAAATTCTCGACCGCGAAAAAACCGAGATCGTTTATAACGGTGATTGGTTCCGGAAAATGAACTACGAGGAAATCCTTAAACTCAACGCACGCGTCACCCTTCAGCAAATGCTGCAGCGCGAAGATTTCCGTAACCGCCTTGATACAGGCCAAGAAGTGCGACTACACGAACTTCAATACCCTGTCATGCAAGGTTGGGACTCCGTTGAAATCAAGGCCGATGTCGAGTTAGGCGGCACCGATCAGCTGTTCAATATTCTCGTTGGCCGTGACATGCAGAAAGCCGAAGGCCAGCCTCAGCAAGTTGTCATGGTCATGCCTTTGCTAGAAGGCCTCGACGGGGTCAAAAAAATGTCTAAATCCTACGGCAACTACATCGGAGTCTCAGAAGCTCCACAGGAAATGTTTGGTAAACTCATGAGCGTGTCAGATGACCTCATGGATCGCTATTATCAACTCCTTCTGGGAGAGACACGCGATTCAGGAGGTCACCCAATGGAGGCTAAGAAGACCCTAGCGGAAAAACTTACCTCTCGCTACCACGGCGACTCCGAAGGAAACGCCGCGCGAGCAGACTGGGAAACACGCTTCTCCAAGAAAGATCTAAACGCCGCAGAGCTACCTGAAATCAGCCTTTCTGCCCTTCCAGTAAATGCGACTATCCTAATATTGACATCATTTGCGTTCCAAAAAGCCTTTAATTTGAAAAAATCAAACGGTGAATTGCGTAAACAATTTATCACATCTGGTTCCGTCCAACTAAATGGAGAGAAGCAGACTGATCCAACCTCTTCTATTACCCTCGCCGCTGGCGACATCTTAAAGCTCTCCAAAAAACACGCAGTTCGTTTCGTCTAAACAGTCTAATTCATGAAAAACTTCCTACTTCTAACTCTCATTTCTCTCTCCGCCAATGCAGCGGAAATTCATCTTTTCAATGGTAAAGATCTTTCCGGTTGGGAAGGCGATCCTAAATTCTGGTCTGTGAAAGACGGCGCCATCACAGGCGCATCCAGTGCCGATAATCGAGTTCCTCACAACACGTTTATCGTCTGGAAAAACGGTGAAGTTGCAGATTTTGATCTCACTCTCCAATACAAGATGACCCCGTTGGATGAAAAGAAATACACCAACAGCGGCATTCAATACCGCAGCCAAATGATTGATCCAGAAAAATTCATTGTCGGCGGTTATCAGGCAGACCTGGAATATGGGGAAAAATACAGTGGCATTCTCTACGAAGAAAAAGGTCGCGGTATTCTTGCCAACCGCGGCCAGAAAGTCGTCCTCGAACAGGGCAAAAAGCCTGGAAAACCTGTAATTGAGGTAGTTGGTAAAACTGGTGACTCTGGCGAAATCCAAGCTGCTATCAACCCGGACGGCTGGAACCAATACCGCATCATAGCCAAGGGCAATCATGTTCAACACTTTATCAACGGCAAACTCACCATCGATCTCGTTGATAAAACAGCCGAAGCACCGAAGAGCGGAATCCTAGCACTTCAAATGCACCAGGGTCCCCTCATGCAGATTCAGTTTAAAGATATCGTGCTCACTACCGGTGAGTAGGCTTTAGCCAACCAAGGAAAATGGGTTTAAACCCACTTCTTCCACATGCATTCTTGACTTTTCTCCTCCCCCCAATCATCCATCCAGCCGCTAACTAAAAGCACAAGCGCCCGTAGCTCAGCTGGATAGAGCATCCGCCTTCTAAGCGGACGGTCACTGGTTCGAATCCAGTCGGGCGCACTTAGCGCTTCCTGAACGAGGGGCACGTCCTACCTCAATCCAGTTGTGCGCAATTACCGCCACTCCTTTACATAATCTGGAAGGCTCAATCCAGACGAGTGCGGTCGATTCAGGCATCAACCTAATCCAAACAGTTTTGTCACACCGTGACACATGGACCAGTTTGAAGTGTGTCATTTTGTCTTACATTTGCCCTGTCGATTTTTGAGAGAACCGATAGAACCCTTTTAATAGAAAGGTTTTATTAACCGAGGAGCAAATCGGCACAACGGATGCAATGAGTCCAGGACAACCAAATTTATATCATGTCAAAAATTCTCGGAATCGACCTCGGCACTACCAACTCTTGCATGGCCCTCATGGAAGGAGGAGAACCCACCGTTCTTGAAAACTCAGAAGGCGCACGCACCACACCATCCGTGGTTGCATTTGCGAAAAACGGCGAACGTCTCGTCGGCCAGGCCGCTAAGCGTCAAGCCGTAACCAACCCTAAAAACACCATCTTCTCCGCCAAACGGTTGATTGGCCGTAAGTTCTCGGAGCTCACCGACGCGGACAAGCGTATGCCATACAAGATTGTTGCCGCCTCCAACGGTGATGCACACATTGAGGTCGAGGTCGCAGGCGAATCCAAAACCTACTCCCCGCAGGAAATCGCTGGCATGGTTCTTGGTAAGCTGAAGGCGGACGCTGAATCAAAAATTGGCGAGAAAATCACTCAAGCAGTCATCACTGTCCCCGCTTATTTCAACGATTCTCAGCGTAACGCAACCAAAGCCGCAGGCGAAATCGCTGGCCTAGAAGTGCTGCGCATCATCAACGAACCAACCGCAGCGGCTCTCGCCTACGGCCTCGATAAGAAGGCCGATGAAAAAATCGCGGTTTACGACCTCGGTGGCGGAACTTTCGATATCTCAGTTCTTGAGATCGGCGACGGCGTTTTCGAAGTCCTCGCAACTGATGGCGACACCCAACTCGGTGGTGACGACTGGGATAATGCTCTGATCGAATACATTGTCGGAGAATTCAAAAAAGACCAAGGAGTCGATCTCTCCGGTCAGCCAGACGCCCTTCAACGTATTAAAGAAGAAGCGGAGAAAGCCAAAATCGCTCTTTCCTCCAGCCAATCCTACGACATCAACCTGCCGTTTATCACAGCAGACCAGAATGGACCGAAGCACATTCAGCTCACCCTCTCACGCTCCAAACTAGAGCAACTCACCGACAAACTCTTCGAGCGCACCAAAAAGCCTGTCATCGACTGCCTCAAGGAAGCAGGCGTTTCCACCTCAGAAATCAAAGAGCTCGTTCTCGTCGGTGGCATGACACGTATGCCTAAAGTCGTTGAGATCGCGAAAGAACTCGCCGGCCAGACACCTCACCAAGGCGTCAATCCAGACGAAGTTGTCGCCATCGGTGCCGGCATCCAAGGCGGCGTACTTGCAGGTGACGTGAAAGACGTACTCCTTCTCGATGTTACCCCACTCTCTCTTTCGATTGAAACTGAAGGCTCCCGCGCAACTCCGATGATCGAGCGCAACACCACGATCCCGGCGAAGAAGTCACAAACCTTCTCAACAGCATCCGACAACCAACCAGCGGTCGATATCCGTATTTCCCAAGGTGAGCGTCCAATGTTCGCGGATAATAAATTGCTCGGAAACTTCAAGCTCGACGGCATCTCTCCGGCACGCCGAGGCGAACCTCAGATCGAAGTGACTTTCGATATCGATGCTAACGGAATTCTCCACGTTTCTGCCAAAGATAAACAATCAGGTAAGGAACAGAAAATCTCGATCCAAGGCTCCTCTGGTCTTTCCGAAGAGGAAATCCAAAAAGCCAAAAATGATGCCGAATCGCACGCTGAGGAAGACCTCAAGCGCGTAGCTCGCGTCGATGCAGTGAATAAGGCTGAAAACCTCGCCTTCTCGGTTGAAAAACAAATCGAAGAACTTGGCGATAACGCACCAGCTGAACTGAAAACCTCGCTCGAAGAGAAAGTGAAAGCCGTTCGTGACGCGATCACCAGCGATGACTTGGATAAAATCAACGCCGCCTCTAAGGAGCTCGAAGATTCACTCCAAGCACTTGCTGAAGCAGCTCAACAGGCAGGCGCATCCGCCGGAGGAGAAGCCGATGCTCAAGCAGCCCCAGAAGCTTCAGGCGATTCGGATGAATCATCCGAGCCAAAGAAAGCTAAAGGCAAAGTCGTCGATGCTGAAGTCGTCGACTAAATGAAAAATTTCCACATTGATCCCGTATCAAGGTGGTTTCTAAGAACAAGACAAACCAACAAAAGAACAAATAACACAATGGCAAACATCAAACCACTTGGACAACGCGTCCTCGTAAAACGTATCGAAGCCGACGCAGTAAGCGCAGGCGGAATTGTCCTTCCTGACACAGCGAAGGAAAAACCACAAGAAGCGGAAGTCATCAGTCTTGGCACTGGCGGTAAAGACGACGACGGCAAAGCCATCGAATTCTCCGTAAAAGTCGGCGACAAAGTTCTCATCTCTAAATACGGCGGAACCGAAGTGAAACTCGACGGTGAGGAAGTCCTCATCATGTCCGAATCAGACATTCTCGGTATCGTTAGCTAACATTCTAAACCAACAAATTTAAAAAATAAATAGATATGGCCAAACAACTACAATTTGACGAAGCAGCACGCCAGGCACTCCTGCGCGGTGTTGAAAAACTCGCACGTGCCGTAAAGGCAACGCTCGGACCATCCGGACGTAACGTGATCCTCGACAAGAAATTCGGTTCTCCGACCATCACCAAAGACGGTGTCTCGGTCGCCAAGGAAATCGAACTCGAATGTCCTTACGAAAACATGGGCGCTCAGCTCATCCGCGAAGTTTCCTCCAAAACTTCCGACATTGCAGGTGACGGAACTACTACCGCTACCGTGCTCGCAGAAGCCATCTACAAAGAAGGTCTCCGTAATGTCACAGCCGGTGCCAATCCGATCTCGCTTCAACGCGGTATCATGAAAGCTACCGAAGCCATCGTTGCGCAACTTAAAGTGCTTTCCAAACCTGTTTCCGACACCAAGGAAATCGCCCAAGTCGCTACCGTCTCCGCTAACTGGGACGAAGAAATCGGCGGTATCATTGCTGAAGCAATGGACAAGGTCGGCAAAGATGGAACCATCACCGTAGAAGAAGCTAAAGGCATCGAAACGACCCTCGACGTTGTCGAAGGCATGCAGTTCGACAAAGGCTACCTCAGCCCTTACTTCGTCACCGATCCTGACTCCATGGAAGCAAATTTTGACGACGCGCTCATTCTCATTCACGAGAAGAAAATCAGCTCGCTCAAAGACATGCTTCCACTTCTTGAGAAGGTTGCAAAAACAAGTAGACCACTCGTCATCATCGCTGAAGACGTAGAAGGTGAAGCCCTTGCTACCCTCGTGGTAAACAAGCTCCGCGGCATCCTCAACATCGCAGCTGTCAAAGCACCAGGCTTTGGCGATCGCCGTAAAGCTATGCTCGAGGACATTGCAGTCCTCACCGGTGGCCGCGTGATTACAGAAGACCTCGGCATCAAGCTCGAGTCCGTTGAAATCGCCGACCTAGGTGAAGCCAAGCGTCTGACTATCAGCAAAGACTCCACTGTCATTGTTGAAGGTGGCGGCACTTCCGAAGCGATCACCGGCCGCGTGAACCAAATCCGTAGACAAATCGAAGAATCCACCAGCGACTACGATTCCGAGAAGCTCCAAGAGCGCCTCGCGAAACTCGCAGGCGGCGTAGCTGTCATCAACGTCGGTGCAGCTACCGAAACCGAGATGAAAGAGAAGAAAGCACGCGTCGAAGACGCCCTTCACGCAACTCGCGCAGCAGTTGAAGAAGGCATCGTCCCAGGCGGTGGCACAGCCCTCATCCGTGCTCAAGCAGCTCTCGGTGACCTCGGTCTCGTAGGTGACGAAGCAACTGGTGCGGAAATCGTCGCACGTGCTGTTGAAGCTCCGCTTCGCCAGCTCGTTGCCAACGCTGGACGCGAAGGCGCCCTTGTCGTCGAGAAAGTCAAAAACGGCAAAGGTGGCGAAGGCTACAACGTCGCAACCGACAAATTCGAAGACCTCATCAAATCCGGTGTGGTAGACCCAACCAAAGTGACACGCTCCGCGCTTCAAAACGCAGCGTCCATCTCTGGCCTACTCCTCACTACAGAAGCACTCATCACCGATATTCCTGAAAAGGAAGCTGACGCCGGCGGCCATGGTCATGACCATGGTGGCATGGGCGGAATGGGTGGCATGATGTAAGCCATCACGACGGCGGCCGAAATCGCCGATCATGTTCTAAAGCCGGACAGGTTCTCCTGTTCGGCTTTTTCATGCCTAAATTTCCCATCTTCGTAGTTGGACGCCGGACCAACAGCATTCATCCTTTCCCCATATGGAAATCATTGAGAGACTTCGCGAAATTGCGCTGATCGGAAACACCGCCGCCACCCTTTCTTGGGATCAGGAAACTTACCTCCCTGAAAAATCGGCAGACTATCGCGGCAAGCAGCTTTCTTATCTGGCAGCTTACGCCCACAAACTCTCCACCTCAGGCGACTTCATCAAAGCTCTTGAAAAGGCGGAAGCAAGTGATGATGAATCCGATATAACCCACAGCGCGAACCTGCGGGAAATTCGCCGAACCACGGATCGCTCGCTGAAAATTCCAAACGAGTTCGTTGCCCGCGAGTCCTCGGCCGAATCCGCCGCACATCATGCTTGGATTGCCGCACGCAAACAGGCTGATTTTTCCCTGTTCGCTCCCCATCTTGAAATTCTGGTCGATTTCGCACTTCAGAAAGCCGATTTATGGGGCTTCGACGACGAGCCCTACAGCGCACTTCTCGAGGGCTATGAACGCAGCACATCGACGGCGACCATTTCATCCTTGTTCGAAACCCTGCGCGAGAATCTCACACCAATTTCCTCAAGCGCTGTCGAGAAAACCAAACAGATCTGCCCCTCACTCCCTACCGGCCCATACCCGATTTCTAAGCAGAAGCTATTCAACGAAATCATTGCCAAAGAAATCGGCTTCGATTTCCAAAGTGGCAGGATCGACACCACCACCCACCCATTTTGCACCACTCTCGGACCGCATGACGTTCGCCTGACCACTCGTTACGAAGAGGGAGATTTCACCTCATCACTTTTCGGCGTCATGCATGAAGCTGGCCATGGTATGTATGAACAAGGGCTTCCTGCCAGCGATTTCGGCCTGCCATCGGGATCCGCGGTTTCCCTCGGCATCCACGAATCGCAATCACGTCTCTGGGAAAACCAAGTCGGGCGCTCTCCTGAATTTTGGACCAAGTTTTACCCTCTCGCCCAAGAGCACTTCCCACAGCTCACCGATTTCCCACTTGAGAAGTTCCTCGCCTACGTCCATCGCGCAGAGTTCTCTCCAATCAGGGTCGAAGCTGATGAAGCTACCTACGATCTCCACATCATCTTGCGCTTTCAGATCGAGCGTATGCTGCTCAATAGGCAAATATCCGTCTCGCAAGTCCCAGAAACCTGGAACGACCTTTTCCATGAATCCTTCGGCTTCCTTCCAAAGAACGATTCAGAAGGCTGCCTGCAGGACATCCACTGGTCGATGGGAGGCTTGGGATATTTCCCAACTTACACCCTTGGTAATATTAATGCAGCCCAACTATTCGATGCCGCTACATCTGACCCAGCCATTCAAAAAGCCACCGCCGCCGCAGACTACAAACCCCTGCTCGCCTGGTTACAAAAAAACGTCCACGCCCATGGCAGCACGTATGAACCCTCCGAATTGATCCAAAAGGCTACTGGCCAACCTCCGGAAACCTCTCATTATCTCAAACATCTCTCCAACCGCTATCTTTAAAGAATAAGACTCATGTTCATCGTAATCGAAGGAATCGACGGCACTGGAAAGTCCACCCAAGCAAAACGGCTGGCAGAGCACTTTCGCGCAAAGGGGAAATCCGTCACCCTTTCACGCGAGCCAACCGATGGTCCGTGGGGAACGCTACTCAGGAACTCTGCGGAGACAGGCAGACTTTCGCCCGAAGAGGAGGTCGAAACTTTCCTTAAAGATCGCAAGCAGCATGTTGAGGAACTCATAAATCCTGCTCTGGAAAATGGTGATATCGTCATTCTTGATCGTTACTACTTTTCAATGATGGCCTACCAAGGAGCACGTGGTTTCGATCCTGAACAGATCCGTAAAGATAACGAATCCTTCGCTCCTACCCCCGACGTCCTACTCATTCTTGACCTGGAAGTGGACGCAGCACTTCAGCGTATTGGTTCGCGCGGTGATACGGCAAATGAATTTGAGCAGCACGATAATCTCAGCCGATGCCGTAATATTTTCCTCTCTCTCAAAGACGAGACCTTCGCAAGACTTATCGATGCGAACGGCAGCACTGAAGAGGTTACAGCTAATATTCTAAAAAATTTACCTTAACCTTCTTCATCCCCAGTATGTCGCCACGCTTCTCCGGTTTCCTTCTATCGGCACTCGCGTCTTTTTTTGTTTGGTGGCTAGTCCCCGGAAGCGCGATCGATCGCGCTTGGTTTTGGCTCAGCACTTTTCCAATACCAAATGCGATATCACAAAATAGCGGCGACGGCACGCGGGGAAATCCGTATCAACTAAAAATCACCTCAGAGAAAGCGCCCAAGTTCAAAGGTGGTATACCACCCGAAATCCTGATCACTGACGATCCTGATCAGATCTTCCAATCATCACCACCCTCACCCGTCGATTTTGCCGTCATACTTAATAATATCCAACGAATGGGGCGTGACTCCGTTGCTATTGGAATACCGCTTTACTGGAATAATCCCGAAGTAATCGCAACCGTCGCCCTAGAGCGGCAACTTGAGGGAATACCCAATCTAATCACTGCTGCTCCGCTATCGCGGAGCCCGGAAGAAACAGCCATTCCATCCGCGTTTCTACGTGCCTCCATTCCCGCTTCAAAAGTCCGAGGAAATGTCGCACTTCTTCCAAAGGTAAACCGCATTCCCGTGCCTAACATTATGCTGGGGAAACAAAAATCTTTCGCGGGCTTCACCATTCTTGAATCTGAAGAAACCGGAAATCACCCCTATCTCATGGCACGTTGGGGCGATCGTATCGTTTTTTCATTTCAGCTACTAGCAGCTCTTGAACACTTAAGTCTCAACCCAAACTCCATCGATATATTACTCGGGCAAGCTATCAAACTTGGACCCGGCAATCACAGCATTCCAATCGATGAATTTGGCAGGCTTAAATTTCAGAACTCTACAGCAAGCCGATACAAAATTAATACACTTGCTGCCGAAACGCTCATCAATACGCCCAACGACCGCCTAAACAAAAATCGATTCGATCCAGTCCTTATTCGTGACAGTCAGGTAACAAACGATAAGTTTCATGCGCAATTTTCTAAAAATTTGGCTATAAACATAGCGTTGTTGGCAGATCCCAAAGGCAATCCTGTAATACAGTCTTTTCGAAGATTTCCCGAAGGAGTAGAGCTCTTATTTTTAGCGGCACTCCTAATGGTGCTTACCTCAATAATGGAATTTTGCCCAAACAAAGATCCACGCCTTCTTTTCGGATTTATAGCAGGATCATTGCTAATCCTCCACTTTATCTTTCTCTTCACAACCAACACCGCACTCCCAACTTTACCCGCTCTAGCAGCCACCATCATAGCAACAGTCTCCTACAGACGGAAAAAGAACAGGCTCCGTCGTAGATATTTAAACAGGTTTTCAACTAAGCAACAAAGTAGTCGGTTGAATCAATCCCATACCTCAAATAACTAAATCCGCTTTCGTTTCCGATAGTTCGCTGTTTAGTCTCCTTTCGCACATGAATCCTGCCGAAAAAGCCAACGCCCTTATCGAGGCTCTACCATATCTACAAGCCTTCCGTTCCAAGACAATCCTTATAAAAATGGGTGGTTCCGCGATGGAAGATCCGGAACTGGTTGCCAATGTGATGCGTGATATCACCTTCCTTGAGGTCGCCGGTATCAACCCCGTCGTCGTCCACGGCGGAGGAAAAGCAATTTCCGCCGCGATGGAGAAAGCAGGTATCGAAGCGAAATTCATCAACGGCCTCCGCTACACCAGCGACGAGGCAATCAATATCGTTTCCCAAGTCCTCTCCAACGAGATCAATCCCAGCCTCGTACGCATGATTCGCGATTTCGGAGGTAAGGCACTCGGCATACCCGGAACTGACATCTTCCTCGGTGAAAAAATGAAATCCTTCGACAAAGACGGAAATCCGGTCGATCTCGGCCGGGTCGGCGAAGTCGTCGGCTGCGAACTTTCCAACATGGACGCCGCTCACAAGGCAGGCATCGTCCCGGTGATTTCCCCACTCGCCGCCGAACTCCCGAGCGGCAAACCCTTGAACATCAACGCAGACCTCGCGGCCGCGGCATTGGCAAAGGAGTTGCGTGTCTCCAAGCTCGTCTACCTATCCGACGTCCCAGGCCTACTCTCCGATCCAAAAGACCCCTCTTCATTGATCAAATCCATCAATGTCGAACAGGCAAACGCCCTCATCGCAGACGGCACCATCTCCGGCGGCATGATCCCGAAAATACGCTCCGCCATCGACGCTCTCCATGCCGGGGTTCGGAAAGTCCACTTTGTCGACGGCCGCCTCCCCCACGCCCTCCTCTTGGAAATCTTCACCGACGGCGGCATCGGCACAGAGGTTACTTTGTAACCTAACTGAATAAAGCGGCGGATTTCCTCGGGAAAATCGACCAATTGACCGAGAATTACCACTAAGCAAACTCTTGCCCCATGCTCGTCTCTCGGATATCCCAATGCCCTGCCCATGAACGAGCAAATCGCCAACATCCAATCCGCCGCCCTCGAACTCATCGCCGCCGCTTCCGGCGAGCGTTCACTCGATGACGCACGTGTTTCCGTTCTCGGAAAAAAAGGCTCCCTTTCCCAAGCCGGCGCCCTCATCAAAGACATCCCCAACGAGGAGAAGGCGGCCTTTGGCCAGTCGCTCAACGCGGCCCGCACTGCAATCACCTCAGCCATCGAGGAGAAGCAAACAGGCCTCCAGAAACTTGCTGATCAGAAAGCCCTTGCCGGCATCGACCTCACTCTCCCCGCCCGCAACCTCCCTACCGGCGCCCTCCACCCGCTCACCCAAATCCGCGACGAAGCGATCCAAATCCTCCGTCGAATGGGCTTCGCCCTCGCGGAAGGCCCGGAAATCGAAGACGAATACCATTGCTTCGACGCCCTAAATACCCCCCAAGACCACCCTGCCAGAAACGAAAAAGATACCTTCTATTTCAATTCAGGTAAACTCCTCCGCACCCACACCTCCAGCGTGCAGATCCGCACCATGGAGACCGCTACGCCGCCAATCCGTATCATCGCCCCGGGCTCCGCCTACCGCCGCGATGAAATCGATGCAACACACCTTTCCGTCTTCAACCAACTCGAAGGCCTCTTCGTAGATACCGACGTCACACTCCCCGACCTCAAAGGCACCCTCGAATACTTCTTCCACGAAATGTTCGGCACCACCACCGAAGTTCGCTTCCGCCCGCACTTCTTCCCCTTCACCGAACCCTCTTTTGAAATCGACGTAAAACTCGAAATCAAAGGCCAGGCACCGCGTTGGATCGAAGTTGCCGGTTGCGGCATGGTGGACCCCGCCGTTTTCGAATCCATCAACGACACCCGCAAGGACAACGCCCTCAATCCGGAAAAAATCACAGGCTTCGCCTTTGGTATGGGCCTCGACCGCCTCGCCATGATTCGCTGGGGCATCAAAGACATCCGCCTCCTCATCGAAAACGACACCCGCTTCCTCTCCCAGTTCGCCTAAGAAGTTTGAACCGCAAAGACGCGAAGACACAAAGTTTCCAATCCTATGAAAAACATCGAAGAAATCGCTACTGAGATTGTGGACGCTAGCTTCAAAATTCACAAGGAACTCGGACCGGGACTTTTGGAAAGCGCTTACGAAACATGTCTCGAATATGAACTCACCAACCGCGGATTTTCAGGGGGCGACAAGCCCCCCAACCAGTTATCTATGAAGAAATCGCAATCGACGCGGGCTACCGGCTCGATCTCTCAATAAACGGTCTTGTCATCATCGAGCTAAAAGCAGTCGAACAGCTCGCTCCCATCCACAACGCCGAGCTTTTAACCTACCTCAAACTCTCAAAAAAGACGCTCGGTTTTCTCATCAATTTCAATACCCCACTCATCAAACAAGGCATCAAGCGTATCGCCAACAATCACAATCGATAACAACCCGAGGCTTTGCGTCTTCGCGCCTTTGCGGCTCAAAATTCTTCCCATGAACATTTCCTTAAACTGGCTCTCCACTCATCTCGACCTTTCCGGAAAATCCATAGCCGAAATTTCCGACCTATTCACCTTCGCAGGCGTCGAAGTCGAAGGCATCGTTACCAAAGGAATCTCCTCGGAGAAAATCGTGGTCGCACAGATTAAAGAAGCGGTCCAACACGAGAATGCCGATAAGCTCAAAGTCACCCAAGTCGATGCCGGCGAGGGGCAGCTCCGCCAGATCGTTTGCGGCGCAAAGAACTACAAAGTCGGTGACAAAGTTCCCTGCTGCCTCCCAGGTGCCGATCTCGGCGGCTTCGTCATTGGCGAAACCAAAATGCGCGGCGTCGAGTCCAAAGGCATGCTCGCAGCAGCAGAGGAAATCGGTCTTCCAAAGGGCGAGGACGGCCTGCTCATTCTTCCCGAAGACGCTCCCATCGGAGTTCCGGTGAAAACCCTTTTCGAATCGGACACCCTGCTCGAACTCGAAGTCACACCGAACCGCCCCGACCTACTCTCCCATTCAGGCATGGCCCGTGAGCTTGCGACCTTACTCAAGACTCCACTCATCACAGAACAACTGCCGCAATCGAACATCAGCGAAGCCAAAACACATTTCGTGAAACTCGAGGCAACCGCTTCCTGCCCGTTCTACTCCGCAACACGCATCGACGATATCACCGTCACCGAAAGCCCGGATTGGTTGAAAAAACGCCTCACCTCCATCGGCCTGCGTCCAATCAACCAGATCGTGGACATCACCAACTACGTCCTCCACGAAACCGGCCAACCACTCCACGCCTTCGATGCCGCCAAGGTCACCGGAGCACTCGTCATCCGCCAAGCAGCTGACGGTGAAAAATTTATCGCCCTCGACGAATCAGAACACGCCCTCACCCCGGAGGATCTCGTCATCTCGGATGAATCCGGAGCCGCACTCGCGCTCGCCGGTGTCATGGGTGGCCTCCACAGCGGAGTCACTTCCGACACGACCTCCATCTTACTTGAGTCGGCTTATTTCACTCCGTCCAACATCCGCCGCACCTCGCGCCGCACCTTCCTTTCCTCGGATTCCTCCTACCGCTTCGAGCGCGGAGCAGATCCACAAGCAGTCCTCTCCGCAGGCGCACTTGCGATCAAACTGATAGCCGGAAATCCTGAGGCGACACAAACCGCAGGCACACTACCCGAGCCTCCGTCACCCGTTTCGCTAGACCTCGAAAAGCTCCATCACCTTCTTGGTAACTCCATCTCAACCGAAGCAGCAGAGGAAATCCTTACCCGCCTCGGGCTCACTAAACTGGAAGACAGCACTTGGCAAATCCCCTCCTTCCGCCAAGACCTCACACGTCACATCGATCTGGTCGAGGAAATCACCCGGGTCCACGGTCTTGAAAACGTCCCCTCACGCCTGCGCGCGACACTTGTTCCCACCAGTGACGTCGATGCCGCATACGATGCGGATATGATCCTGCGTCGCCGCCTCGCCGCATTCGGCCTGTTCGAGTGCCAAACCATCAAGCTCATCGCGGAAAACCAACTGACTGACATTCTGCCACTGCGTCCGCTCATGGACGGTGACCTGATCCGGGTGAAATCTCCGCTCAGCGAAGACCACGCGATCATGCGCCCTTCCAACGTTCCGGGACTCGTTGCCTCGGCAGAACGTAACGCCCGCCAGCAGGCAAAATCTCTGCGTTTGTTCGAGCTCGGCCGCACCTTCCGCAACGCCGGAGGAGGCAAAGCTCTCGATCAAGAAAATGATCACCTCGCCCTCCTCATTTCCGGCAACACCCAGCCGTCGTCATGGTCTTCCAAAGACAGGCCAGCCGATCTCTACGATGCGAAGGCGGTCATTTCCGCCCTGCTTCCCGGGCATGAGATCACCCTCAAGCCCAAGGACCGCGACAATGTCGCACTCGGTGCCGACATCAAAGCAGGTGATCAGAACATCGGCTTCTTCGCCCGCCTGCTTCCCTCACGCGAACGCCAACTCGACTTCCCAAATCCAGTATTCATTGCGGAAATGGATCTCTGCAAGCTGCGGAAACTTGTCTCGAAGAAATTCCAAGTCGAGGACCTTCCACAGTTCCCCGGCTCGACACGTGATGCCGCGATGGAGCTACCCATCGACACGCCGAACGCGATGATCCAAACCGTCCTCGACAAGGCCAAGGAACCTCTCCTTGTTTCCTACGAATGCTTTGACCTTTTCACCGATCCTTCGGGAGAGAAAATCTCTGCAGACCGGAAATCCATCGCCTATCGCTTCCTCTACCGCGATGCCACCCGCACGCTCAAAGCCGGTGAGGTCGACACTGCTCACGAAGGCATTCTTAAAAACCTTGGTAAAATCGACGGTTTGGTCTTCCGGTGAATAGCGACTTCCTGAAGAAAAATTTCAGAAATATCCTCGCATTGTCCTGTTCAGCTTTGCTGAATCAAAACCTGCCTCAGTCAAAGGAAAGATTATTTCCCAGCTGATTCATCCCCATGTCAAAATCTTCGATACGCATTTCGTTCCTCCTCTTATTTTGTTCGGGGTTTGCCGGATTAATCTATCAGACCTTGTGGATGAAACAGCTTGGCCTCCTGTTCGGCAACACAGCCCACGCGACCTCAATCACTTTAGCCGTCTTTTTCGCCGGCCTTGCAGCAGGTAGCTGGCTGTTTGGTAAAAAATCCGCCGACACGAAAAATCCGCTCCGCCTCTACGCCAAGCTAGAGGTCGGGATCGCCGTCACGGGACTGATCTACTACGGCCTGCTCGAACTGTTCTATTGGATCTATCCTCACCTGTATCGTGCCGAGCTGGGATCTACCGCCATGCTACTTTCAAAATCCGGCCTCGCGTTTCTCCTGATTTTTCCACCCGCCCTGTTCATGGGCGGCACCCTGCCAGCGATTGCGGAACACTTGATCCGCAGCCTTTCTTCGTTCGGCAGGACTTCCGCCCTACTTTACGGTATAAACACCATTGGAGCCGCCCTCGGAGTTGGCTGCGCCGCTTTCCTGTTGGTTCCGATTCTCGGCTTCAAACTCACCTACTCGCTTGCCGTTCTCCTCTCCATCCTTGTCGCTGGAGTCGCATGGCAACTCTCTGCCAAACCTGCAGCTGAGCCTAAAACGCAAACACCGAAGGAGCCTTCTACCAGCAATACCACAGCACTCGACACACCAAAGAATCATTGGCCGGTGATCGCCTGTCTTTCTTTCCTTTCCGGATTCAGCGTGCTCGCACTTGAAGTGGTTTGGACCAGAATGTACGCACAAGTTCACGAAAATTCGGTTTATGCCTTCGCTGTGATATTGGTAGTCGTCCTGACCTGCTTGGGAGCTGGAGCATGGCTAAGCTCCCGCCTCGCACGTTTCAAACTGCCGCCAATACCTACCTTGGGAGTTTTGACCACTATCGGCGGCTTGGTCCTGGTCAGCGGGCCTTCGCTTTTCATGAAAGCAACCGATGGAATGCAACCACTGCCCTCGCTGGCAAGCTGGCCGCGATATGTCATCCGGAACTTTGAAATGGGGTTCTACGGAGTCGGGCTGGTCGCTTTGATTCTCGGTATGGTTTTTCCTTTCCTTATGAAGGCCGCAGAAAAATCTGTCTCCTCACCAGGAAGAATGTTGGGACGCTTGCTCGCACTCAATACTTTTGGATCTATCTTCGGAGCGCTTGTCTGTGGCTTCATTTTCCTTCCCACCATCGGCATGTGGGGAACCATGCGATTGGTCGCAGCTCTCTATCTGGTAGTCGGTATTATCTTCCCCTACGGACGGGGTAACCCAGCCGCTCTCGCCTGTAGGGCAGTGGGAGGGATTTTCCTGCTTCTGCTGTTCTTTACTAAGCTTGACCCGACCAGTCTTCCAACCACTGGGACCGACCCTAGGCGATTCGACGAAACCGTCCTAGAAACATGGGAAGGTAGTGATTGCACCGTTTCTGTCACCGAGAGCCCTAGTGGAATCCTATCCATCAAGATCAATTCCGCCTACGTGCTTGGCTCGAGCGCGGCATACGCAGACCAAACAGCCCAAGGGAAAATCCCCCTCTATCTTCACCCAAAGGCGAAACGGTTATTCTTTCTCGGGCTCGGCACAGGTATGTCCGCTGGTGCTGCGCTTAACGAAGAATTCCCACAAGTTGAAAAAGTAACAACTTGCGAAATGGTCCCACAAGTTGTGGAGGCTGCGAAAAAATACATGCCGGAACGTTTGACTAACGGAATCTTTACCGACCCGCGCTCCACCATCTTAGTAGAAGACGGACGTCACCACCTGATGGCGACTGAAGAGACCTATGATATCATCAATGCGGATTTGTTCCTGCCATACCGGCGTGGCGCAGGAAGTCTCTATAGCCCCGATCATTTCCTAGCCGCGAAA
>Ga0307934_1001039_pt1 | contig 18375 bp, 16 predicted proteins | sample OrgLakmetageno90_FD_201838 | JGI IMG/M metagenome (GOLD analysis project Ga0307934, IMG submission 201838) | Saline water microbial communities from Organic Lake, Antarctica - #90 | ecosystem: Environmental > Aquatic > Non-marine Saline and Alkaline > Saline | place: Antarctica: Organic Lake... | reverse complement strand
CAATGCCGTGCGCATCATCGTCATTATAGTCGGCAATCACGACCAGATAAAATTTTGTGTAGGGCTTAATCATGGGGTCACTCCTGTGGGCGGCAAAAATTTGATGCCATTGTGGGCGGCAAAAATTTGATGCCATTTTCTAGCATATGTTTGATGAGCGGGATAGTGATTGGCAGTAAATTTTCGTGGTCATGCATTAAAATAATGTCGGCGCTGGTGTTGTCGTTTAGCGCCGCGTCCATATCGATCTTGCCGATCAAATCTGGCACGTTTTTATGCGGCCAGCTTTGGCTGTGGGCGGCAAAGGCGGGGTTCAGCATCCAGTCCGCGCTTGAGAAGGTGCAAAGCGCGTCAAACGCTTGCGCCATTTCGGTGTCTGTAAACCACGGATAGATGACATCGGCAAATATTTCGTTTGTGAAACCTTCGGCCTTTAAATAATCCTGCACACGCGCTTTGATGTCGATCTGCACCGCGCTTGGCGGGGCGAGGGTGATGTTAAGGCCGCCGAGAAATAAATGCTCTAGCCATTCTTTGTGAACGCCCGCGCGATCATAATCAATAACCCAGCCGCCACAGCCACGATCAAGATGCGGGAAGCGTAAGGTTTTAAACGGGCGCGCTTTGCCGCTTTGCTTGTAAAGCCGCTCAATTTGCGCCTCAGTTGCTTCGATCTCGGCAATGATTTGATCGGCTGTTAAGTCGCTACTGCGCTGATGCGTGTATAAATGGTTGCCAAGGGCAAAGCCTTTATCAATGGCATTCAATAGCGGCTGCGGGTTTTGCTCAATCCCCTGCCCTGTGATCCCGAGGTCTTCATACGCCCCGCCGATGCAATATAAAATGGCAGGAATATCGTTGGCGACCAAAAAATCGGTCAGATCATCGGTTTGCGATGTCGGGGAATCATCAATCGTGAGATACGCTGTTTTAAGCATGATGAACATCCGCAACCAAATGGCGTGAATCTTCGGTGTCGTTATGGGGGTCGATATGAATTAAAATATCGGCGTTCGGGCATGCGCTCAAAATATCCTGCTCCACCTTGCGGCAAATTTCGTGCGCGTCATAAAGCGATAAATCGGCATCAACTTCGATATCGCAGGAAATATAAATCCGCATCCCCGCGCGCCGTGTTCGCAAATCATGAAAGCCCAAAACTTGCGGGTTCACCAAAATAATTTTGGTAAGTTTTTCGCGCAACTCGCCCGACACTTCGCGGTCAAGCAGCATATCAATCCCGCCCATCCCGACTTTTTTCGCCGTAATCATCATATAAAACGCAATCCCAACCGCGACAATCACATCAAGCCACGGCGGCGCGCCGAAATAAAGGGCTGTGAGCGTTGCGATCACGCCCGCGCTCACCACAATATCCGTGCTGTAATTGGCTTTATCTGATTCAAGCGCTAATGAGGGCGCATATTTCAAGCTGTAGCGGTGAATAATCACCAACACAATCGAGCCAATCATCGACAGCACCAGCACGCCGATAGAGAACATATGCGCCTCCACCTCAAATGCGCCGCGGGCAAAGCGCGAGAGCGATTCAAACAAAATAAACACCGCAGCCCCCGCAATAAAAGCCGCTTCAAACAGCGCAAACAGCCCCTCGATCTTGCCGTGGCCATAGCGATGGTCAAAATCGGCAGGCTTTAAGGAATAACGAATGGCAAAGAGCGCGCAGATCGAGATCGACAAATCCGCCACCGAATCAACCAATGAGGCCATCACGCTAGCAGAGCCGCTTTTATAAAGTGCGATGGTCTTAATAATGATTAAAAGCGAAACAATGCATGCGGTCGCAATGGCGGCAAACAGAGCGTAGCGCGGGCGCAGCATCGAGTCGGCTGGCGCGGCGTTCTTCGCGCCCGAATCCGTGCTTTTATGTTGAACATTTTGATCGCCCATAATTTAAAATCCTGACGCAATTTTTTATATCTTTTTGTTTTAAAGCGCATTGCATTGAAAAACAACGATTTGATTGAGCTTTATGCTATGGTGATTGTCATATTGAAAAACTTCTCCCCGCTATCCACAGGGGTAAATTCATGAATCTCTCGCACTCTGCGAAAATACCGCGTAAGCAAAATAAATGACAAAACAAGCACAAAATTACGATTCATTCGTCCAGGCGCAAACCGAAACCGCAGAGAAAACCGCTGAGGATAGATCCTATCGCCAGCTTCCTTATAATTTGGAAGCCGAGCAAGGCCTTTTGGGCGCGCTGCTCATCGACAACCGTGCGATGGAAAAAGTCATTGATTTTCTTAAACCCGAGCATTTCCACCAGCCCGCACACCAGCGCTTGTTTGACTCCATCGCCCGCATGATAAACCGCAGCCAGAGTGCAACCCCCGTCACGCTCAAGCCTTATTTTGAAGATGATGAACTGCTCAAAGATGTCGGCGGGGCGCAATATTTGACCGAGCTTGCGGCCTCTGTCGTTAGTATCGTCAATGCTGCCGATTACGGCAAAATTATTTATGAACTTCATTTGCGTCGCTCGCTGATTTCAATTGGTGAGGAGATCGTCAATGAATCCTTCACTCACGATCTCGACCGCGACGCGACCACAACGATTGAAGGCGCAGAAGCACGCTTATTTAGCCTGGCTGAAAGCGGCGATATGAAAGGTGGCTTTGCCACATTGCGCGATTCTGTGCTGACCGCAATCGAAATTGCTGAAAAAGCCTATAAAACTGATGGCCATGTGACCGGCGCCACAACAGGCTTGCGCGACATGGACGGCAAGCTTGGCGGCTTGCATCCTTCTGATCTGCTCATTTTGGCCGCGCGCCCTTCCATGGGTAAAACCACTCTAGCGGTCAATATCGCCTTTAATTCAGCCGAGCGCTACGCCGCCACGGGTGGCAAAGAAGGCGCGATTGTCGGGTTCTTCTCGCTCGAAATGTCGTCCGACCAGCTTGCCACCCGTATTTTGGCCGAACAATCCGGTATTTCAGGGGACGCAATTCGTAAAGGCAATATTCAGGAAAGTGACTTCAGGCGCTTTGTAGAAGCCAGTCAAAAGCTATCTCAAGTGCCGCTTTATATTGATGATACGCCCGCTCTCTCCATTTCTGCCGTCCGCACGCGGGCGCGTAGACTACACCGTCAACACGGGCTTGGCTTGATCGTGGTTGATTATCTCCAGCTTTTGCGCGGCAACGGTTCGCGCCAAGGGGTTGAAAACCGCGTGCTTGAAATCTCCGAAATCACGCGTGGCCTCAAAGCCATCGCCAAAGAGCTACAAATTCCCGTGATCGCGCTTTCCCAGCTGAGCCGTGCGGTTGAACAGCGTGAAGACAAGCGCCCGATGCTCTCGGATTTGCGTGAATCAGGCTCAATCGAACAAGATTCGGACGTGGTCATGTTCATCTACCGCGAATCCTATTATCTGGAACGGACACAGCCCGATATGGAAGACCCGCAAAAATTCAGCCAATGGCAAGAACGCATGGATCGCGCCCATAACAAAGCCGATATCATCGTGGCAAAACAGCGCCACGGCCCGATCGGCACATTCACCCTGTCGTTCGACCCGTCTTTAACACGCTTTGGCGATCTGGACACATTCGACGAATAATTTTTTACAAAAAGATCATGATGAACCTGCCCGCTGACGCACAATCAAACACAGCCGCCTCATGGCTCACGATTGATCTCGGCGCGGTCGGTCGCAATTACAAAATGCTCGATGATCTCAGCGCGCCGACCTGTAAAACGGCGGGTGTAATAAAAGCCGATGGCTATGGCCTCGGTATGGCCAAAATCTGGGCGGCGCTTGAATCACAAAACTGCCCGCTCTATTTTGTCGCCACACTCGATGAAGCGCTCGCGCTACGCAGCTTAACCAAAAAGCCAATTTTTGTGCTAGGCGGCCTTTATAAAAACGCCGAAGATATTTATCTGCATAAAGACATTACGCCCATTATCAATAGTCCTGAAGAATGGCAGAGATGGTTAATCTTATCACAAAAACGATCCGTATCGTTGAAATGCGTAATTCATATCGACACGGCGATGAACCGTCTTGGTTTCTCGCATGATGAATGGGTTGCGTTAATTGATGACAAAGACGTGTTTGCGCGCCTAAAACCATCCTTCATCATGACCCATCTAGCCTGCGGCGATGAGCGTGCAGAGAATGGCGGCATACACGAAGTGACCCGTGCGCAAGCCGAAAAATTTCAATCATGGACGAGCGGCATGGCGCAAAATACAGGCCATAATATCTTGCGCTCGTTTTGTAATTCAGCAGGAATTTTCGGCAATAAAGAAAATCATTATGATCTCACGCGCCCCGGCATGGCGCTTTATGGCCTCAACCCTACCCCGCACGCCCCCAACCCGATGCAACCCGTCATTAGTTTAAAAACACGCATCCTCCAAATACGCCACGCTCAAAAAGGCGAAACAGTAGGATACGGCGCGACGCATAAATTTGACAAAGACACAAAGCTTGCCACCGTAGCGCTCGGCTATGCGGATGGCTTCTTGCGTTCGCAAAGCGGGCGCGGGATGTTATACTTTAACGATATCCCCTGCCCAATTGTCGGGCGCGTCTCGATGGATTTGGTCACTGTATCGCTTGAAAATATTGCCAAAGCTGACATGCCAATGCCCCATGCCGGACAAATCATGGATGTTATCGGCGCGATGCAAAGCGCGGATGATCTGGCGCAAAATGCGGGTACAATCGGCTACGAAATCCTGACATCCCTCGGCGCGCGCTATCACCGTCATTATATATAAGCGTTCATATTTAAGCGTTCAAACGCCACGCAGGCTTCGCGGTACGCGCCGCGCGGCGCAGTCGCGCCGTTGGGCGAGATGCTTTGAGTGAGGCGCTTAAACCTTGCAGATGCGCATGTTAGGCGGCAAATCTTCATCGGAAAGGGGGGCGTATTCATTATAGGCAGCGGCGGGGAAACGAAAATCCCACCATTCCGATGGTAGGGGCAACAGCTCAACCCCCAAATCACGGGCGGCATCCATCATCGCTATTTCAAGCTTTGCGCGATTATCAAGGACTGATGGCGGCAAATCCTTATAATCCCGCGCGGCTTGGTTGCGGGCGGGGTCTTCAGTTAAAAAGTCAAACACTGTCCCCATATCAACGGGCTTCCCGCGTTCATCAATAAGGTCAATATCAATCGCCATACCGCGCGGATGGCCGCCATGCCCCGCAGGCGACAATAAACGCTGTGGCCCTGGCAAAGACCAATGCGGGTTCGCTTTGACAATATCTGTATCCTGCATTCTGGCTTGCGCCTCAATTGTCCGAAGCCCGTCTTTTAACACCATTCTCCAGCCTGTCTGCATGTTCAGCATAATGGCGGCATTCATCACAATCGCCGCCAGATCATAATGCAGCCATAATTTAGCTTCGCTATGGTAAAGCGCCGTTTTAAAAATATTTTCCGGATGATCTGCCTTGGCATAGACCAGGTCAATAACATAAGGCACGCGCCCCGCCTGGTCATCCATACAAACCAGATCTTGCGCTGTCAGGGTTTTCTTTGTGTCTGCGCTCATCTCATCGTGCCTTTATCGTCTATGCTCAACCATTATTCATAGCATGATTGTTATCAAGGGCTAGACGGTGCGGCAAAAATCTTTTAATAATTTAGGATGCAAAGCGATACGAACATAAATGAAACCGCGACAAGTAACCCAGCGCAACAAAAAGCGCTTCGCGTTGTGGCGCTTGCCACGAACTTCTTTTTGGACACGGCGCAGGCCATTGGCCACACAATTTTAAACCTCTTCCGCACCATCGGCGCGCTGAGCGTGTTTATTTCGCGCGCTGTCATGCATTGTTTTTTACCGCCCTTCTTCCCGCGTCTGGTTTTGCGCCAATTTATTGATATCGGTTATTATTCCCTGCCCGTCGTCGGCATGACGGCTCTGTTCACAGGCATGGTGCTTGCGCTTCAAAGCTATACGGGTTTTGCGCGCTTTAATGCTGAAAGCGCTGTGGCCTCTGTTGTGGTGCTGTCGATCACGCGCGAACTTGCACCTGTTCTGGCCGGGCTTATGGTTGCGGGCCGCGTTGGCGCGTCTATTGCAGCCGAGATTGCCACCATGCGCGTCACCGAACAAATTGACGCGCTGACGACATTATCGGTCAACCCGTTTAAATATCTGATCGCCCCGCGCCTGATTGCCGGCACATTAATGCTTCCGATTTTGGTGCTGGTTGGTGATATTATCGGCGTTTTCGGTGGCTATTTGGTCAGTATTTACAGCCTCGGCTTTAGCCCGGGCAGTTATTTAAGCCAAACATGGGACATTTTGGAAAAAATGGATGTCATCTCCGGCCTTGTTAAAGCAGGGTTCTTTGGCTTTATTGTCGCGGCAATGGGCTGTTATCACGGCTATAATTCAGGGCGCGGTGCGCAGGGCGTGGGCGCGGCGACAACACATGCGGTTGTGTCCTCATCAATTTTGATTTTGATCTCCAACTATATTTTAACGCAGATTTTCTTCTCATGAGCCCAAAAAAACCAAAAACATTGCAAAGCGCACCCGCGACAAAACATGAAGCACAAAGCGAGAGCATCAAGCTTCGTCTGTGCGGCGTGAAAAAATCATTCGGATCAAACCAAGTGCTGCGCGGCGCGGATTTATCGATCCCGCAAGGTAAATCACTTGTCATTATTGGCGGTTCAGGCACAGGAAAATCTGTGATGCTGAAATGTGTTTTGGGTTTGATCGCCCCCGATGAAGGCTCAATATTAATCGATGGTCAAGAAATTGTCGGCTTGAACGCGCGCGAACGTGACCGCACGATGCGCAAATTCGGGATGTTGTTTCAAGGCGGCGCATTATTTGATTCGATGCGGATTTGGGAAAATATCGCCTTTGGCCTCATTCAGGGGCGCGGTATGGACCCAAAAGACGCCAAAGAGATTGCCATTGAAAAAATTCTGGCCGTCGGCCTGCGCGCCGAAGTGGCAGAGCTTTACCCCGCCGAACTTTCAGGCGGCATGCAAAAACGCGTCGGCTTAGCCCGCGCCATTGCCACCAACCCCGAAATCATCTTTTTTGATGAGCCGACAACCGGCCTTGATCCGATTATGGCCGATGTCATCAATGATATGATCGTCAGCAGCGTCAAAGATTTGGGCGCGACCGCGCTTTCCATCACCCACGATATGGCCAGCGCCCGCAAAATTGCCGATTATGTGGCCATGATCTATCAAGGCAAGATTATCTGGCAAGGCCCTGTTGAGGATCTGGATCACAGCGGCAACGAATATGTCGATCAATTTATTCACGGACGCGCGCATGGACCAATGACTGATGATGAAAAAAAGCTACAAAAGGCCGCTTAACCGCGCTTTCCTAACATTGATGCTCATCCCGCTTTTGTTGTGCGCCGCGCAGGCAAAAGCGCATGAGTTCACACTTGAAATTGTCACAGACGGGCTTGATTTCCCATGGGCGGTTGAGCAGTTGCCCGCCCAAGAAGGCTTTATCATCACCGAAAAACCGGGGCGGCTTGTGCATGTTGATTTAAGCGGCACAAAAACGACAATAGACAATCTGCCGCCACTTGTTTCACGCCGCCAAGGCGGGCTTTTGGATGTTGCGCTTGATCCTGATTTTGCCGACAACCGCATGATCTATCTCTCTTATGTCGGGCGCGGACAAGGCGGCACAAGCACCGAATTTGTAAGCGCGCGCCTTACAAAAAGCCAAGCAAAAAGCCAAAGCGGCATGGCTTTGGAAGACATCAAAGTGATTTTCAGCTCAGCCCCCAAAATGCGCAGTGATCTGCATTTTGGTTCGCGCCTTGCCGTGCTGAATGATGGCACGTTAATGGGCACACTCGGTGATCGCTTCAAAATGGATGAGGCGCAAAACAACCAAAACCATCGCGGCACAATCGTGCGCATCAACAAAGACGGTAGCATCCCTGCTGATAACCCGTTTGTGGATGATCCTTCCGCGCTGCCTGCGATCTATTCCTACGGCCATCGCAATGTCCAGGGGCTGGCGGTTGACCCTCAAAGCGGCACAATCTGGTCTCATGAGCATGGCCCCCAAGGCGGCGATGAGGTCAATATCATCAAAAGCGGCCTCAATTACGGCTGGCCTGAAATTACTTATGGCATCAATTATGATGGCAATATCATCTCAAACCAGACTCATAAAGAGGGGATGGCGCAACCGCTGATCCACTGGACACCTTCAATCGCGCCGTGCGGCATGGCGCTTTATCAGGGCGATCAGTTCCCCAATTGGCGCGGTGATTTATTTGTCGGCGCGCTTGCAGGCACGCATTTGCGGCATTTGGAGGTTGAAGGGGAAAAAATTATATCCCAAACAATTTTGCTTGATGATCTGGGCGAGCGTATCCGCGATGTTCATGCGGGGCATGACGGGTTTATTTACGTGATCACAGACTCCCATGACGGGCATTTATATCGCCTGCGCCCCGCTTTCAACTGATCTTGAAAGCAACAAAGGCAAAATTGCGGCCAAACAACGGGAAAATCCTTCTTTTTTCCACAAAACCGCCTTGTCGTTGCCACAAGCCTGTGCGATAAAACGCAATGCGCATTTTGTGGTACGGATTACTGGGGCTTTTCTCGCTCGGCATGATATGTCTTGTCGGCGGCGTTGCCGTATTGGTCGGCGTTATTTCCTTTTATTCCCAAGATTTGCCTGATTACAGCCAGCTTAAAGATTACGACCCGCCTGTTGTGTCGCGCGTTTATGCTGGTGATGGGCGACTTATGTCTGAATTTGCCCGTGAACAGCGGGTTTTCATGCCGATTGAAGAATTTCCTGATCTTACCATTCAAGCCTTTTTGGCCGCCGAAGACAAAAATTTCTACAGCCATGACGGGGTTGATTACATCGCTATTTTGCGCGCAATTGTCACCAATGTTCAAAATATCGGCACAGGCCGCCGCCCTGTTGGCGCCTCCACCATCACCCAGCAGGTCGCCAAAAACTTTTTGCTGACCAATGAAGTCTCCTTCCAGCGCAAAATTCGTGAGGCCATCTTGGCGTTTCGGATCGAGCGCGCTATGAGCAAAGATCGTTTGCTTGAGCTATATCTGAACCAGATTTTCCTCGGTCGCCGCTCTTATGGCGTGCCTGCCGCCGCGCTTACCTATTTCGGCAAAGCCTTGGATGAGCTGGAAATTCACGAAATGGCTTATTTGGCCGCTTTGCCAAAAGCGCCCAATAACTACCACCCAACCCGCAAAACAGAAGCCGCCATCGGTCGCCGCAACTGGGTTTTAGGGCGCATGCAAGAAGATGGCTATATCACAGCCGCCCAAGCCGATCTGGCCAAACAAAAACCGCTCATTCCTGATGAAGTTGCGCGCTATGGCCGTGTTCGCGCGCCTTATTTTACCGAAGAAGTGCGCCGTGAGCTTATTGAGCGTTTCGGCGAAGACAGCGTCTATCAAGGCGGGCTTGTTGTGCGCACCTCGCTTGACCCTGAAATGCAAGATATTGCGCGCGATGTTCTACGCGAAGGGCTGATTGCTTATGATCGTCGCCACGGTTATCGCGGGCCTGTCACAAATTGGGACGATGTATCGGACTGGAAAACGCGTCTTTTAAGCGCCCCGCGCCCGCCCAGCATGTTGCCTGAATGGCAACTGGGCGTTGTGCTGTCTGTCAGTCAGGCCAAAGCCACAATCGGCCTTGAAGACGGCACACAAAGCGCGATTGAAACAGAATATGTGACATGGGCGCGCCGCGTCCAGCGCAGTGGGCGTTTGGGCGAAGTAGTTGATAGTGCGCGCGATGTGTTCGCTGTCGGTGATATTATCATGACCGATATGGTGCGCCTTGATGATGGCAAGCAAGTGCGGGCTTTGCGGCAAATTCCGCGCGTCAATGGCGCCATTGTTGCGATGAACCCGCATACGGGGCGCGTTTTGGCGATGCAGGGCGGCTGGTCTTACGCGGAAAGCGAATTTAATCGCGCCACCCAAGCCCAGCGCCAGCCCGGCTCTGCGTTCAAACCCTTTATTTATCTGGCCGCCCTTGAAAATGGCTTTACCCCTGCAACCCTTGTTCTGGATGGCCCGCTCGTGATTGATCAAGGGCCCGGCTTGCCGAAATGGCGACCCTCCAACTATTCAAACGATTTTTATGGCCCCACCCCCATTCGTGTCGGAATTGAAAAATCCAAAAACCTTATGACTGTGCGTTTGGCGGAATATATCACCATGGAAACCATCGCCGATTATGCAGGGCGCTTTGGCGTGATTGATAATATGCGCACAAATTTGGCGAATTCATTAGGCTCGGGCGAGACAACGGTGATGAAAATGACCACAGGCTATGCCCAGCTTGTTAATGGCGGCAAAAAATTACAGCCGACCTTGATTGACCGTATTCAAGACCGTCGTGGCAAAACAATTTTTGCTCATGATGATCGCCCGTGCGAGGGCTGTGGCATGTTGCAAGAATGGCAATCCCAAGATGTGCCGAGCGTGCCTGATATGCGCGCCCAGCTTGCTGACCCGCGCCGCGCTTACCAGATGGTATCGATGCTTGAAGGCGTTGTAACGCGCGGCACGGGCGTTCGTATTAAAGCGCTCAACCGCCCCTTGGCGGGCAAAACAGGCACAACGAACGAGTCGCGCGATGCATGGTTTATCGGCTTTTCGCCTGATTTGGCGGTCGGGGTGTATGTCGGGTTTGATAACCCTGCGCCTTTAGGGCGGCGCGAAACGGGCTCTTCTGTGGCTGTGCCGATCTTTAAAGATTTTATGGAGCAAGCCCTTGAAGGCCAATCCCCTACGCCGTTCCGCGTGCCGCCGGGCATCAAGCAAATCCAGATTAACGCCGCAAATGGCGCGCGCGCCCAAGCGGGCGATGAGCGCGTGATTTGGGAGGCTTTCATCGCCGGCACAGAGCCAACCGACAAAACATATATTTTAGATAGTAATGGTATCAACCTGATGACATCATCTGGCGGCACAACCGACATGGCGACCCCTGTCGGGACAGGTGGTATCTATTAAACAAAACGGTTATACTTTTGAAAATTGAAGCATCACAGGTTTTTTAAAAATATGAGCGATTTGACAGACACATCAAAACAAAGCGACAAGCCTATGGAACATAGCTTGGCGGGCAAGCTTTTGATTGCCATGCCGAATATGGGCGATGCGCGCTTCCATAAAGCGGTGATTTTTGTTTGCGCGCATGATGAAAACGGCGCGATGGGTCTGGTGATCAACCAGACATTGCCGGGGCTTGGTCTCAGCGAGCTTTTGGAAAAAGCCGAATTATTTGAAAAAATGGATATCACCAAAGATATTCTCTCCTCGCTCAAAGACACACCCGTGATGAGCGGCGGCCCCGTTGAAACCGAGCGCGGCTTTATTTTGCACCAATCCGATTTTCACCAAAACGACACCATCGTCATTAATGATGAGTTTAGTGTGACAGGTACAATTGACGCGCTCAAAGCGCTTGCACTTGGGGAAGGCCCGCAAGATATGTTGTTTATGCTGGGTTATGCCGGCTGGAGCGCAGAACAGCTAGAGGCCGAGATACAGCAAAATGCGTGGCTTATGTGTGATGCCGATAAAGAGATTGTATTTGAAGGTAGCGCCTCGCAAAAATGGGAACAGGCGATTGAAACGCTCGGCTTTGACCCCGGCATGCTCTCCGCCCAAGCCGGAAACGCATAAATTATTTCATTTAAGCTCTCACTATTTTAAGCGATGAGGCGCTTTTTGATCGCATCATAATTTTCGAGCTTACCAAGCGGGCCAAGCGCCGCCAAGGTCGGCGTGCCTGCAAAAATGCGGCTGGCGACGCGCATCACATCTTCGGCGCTCACCGCATCCAGCTGTTTCAAGCGCGCCTGTAAATCCAAGCTCTCGTTATAAAAAATCAAATGCTTGGCCATCTGGTTGGCGCGTCGCATCATTGATTCAAGCCCCATCACCATATCGGCGCGGATTTGCGCTTTGGCGCGAATCATTTCTTGCTCTAGAACAGGGCTTTGAATTTTTTCAATCTCCCCGCACAGCGCCGGAATCAGCTCAGGCAAATCATCAGGGCCTGTGCCGGTGTAAATAATAAACTGCCCGCCATCTTGATAGGTGGCGTGATGCGCAAACACAGAATAAGCCAAACCGCGCTTTTCACGGATTTCCTGGAACAAGCGCGACGACATCCCCCCGCCCAAAATCATGCTCATCACAATTGCGGCGTAATAATCATCATCATGGCGCGATAGGCTATCAAAGCCGAGCGCGATATGCGCTTGTTCAAGATCTTTGGATGTAATGTGCGCGCCGCCTTTATAGGCAGCCTTGGCATAGCCTGTTTGCGCATCATTGGCGGGCGCTTGCGGCAAGTCTGCAAATAAAGCTTTTGTTTTTTCAACAACATCATCGTGATCCAAATTACCGCTGGCGGCAATCACAAGGCGTTTTGGCACATAAAAGCGGCTAACATAATTCATGAGTGTGTCGCGCTGCATGCCCTTCACAATGTCGCTTGTCCCCAAAATTGGCGCGCCGATGGCTTGATCGGGGTAGGCGGTTTCTTGGTAGTAATCAAATAAAATATCGTCAGGCGTATCCATCGTCATGCCGATTTCTTGCAAAATCACATGACGCTCTCGCTCCACTTCATCTTCAGGCATGGTCGGGCGCTGTACAATATCGGACAAAACATCCATCGCCATGCCCATATCTTCTTTTAATAAATGAATATGGTAGGAAGTGACTTCGCGGCTGGTATAGGCGTTCATCTGACCGCCAACATTTTCAATTTCTTCGGCGATTTGAATCGAGCTTCGGCTTGGCGTTCCTTTGAACATCATATGCTCAACCATATGCGCCACACCGTTCTCAGGCGCGCTTTCATGGCGCGCCCCGACATCGGCCCACACGCCGACCGCAACACTTTGTACATCGGGCACATTATCTGTGATGATCCGTAGCCCGTTTTCAAGATCTGTCTTTTGTATAACCATTTGATTTATGTAGCGGAGAGCGGGGTCGCTGGCAAGGCGGTTTGTATGATTTCACCACGCGCGCTGCTTAAATCTTGGGTTGGCTCGTGTGCGACGTCAGGATCACGCCCCATCATCTCGCAGAAAACATCTTTTTCAGGCACCGCTGAAAGATCGCCCTTTGCCATGTAAGAGAATTTATCCTGATAAAAATGCTGGTCGACATAATTTTGTAAATGCTGCGGGCTGACATCGGCAATGCCGAGGCTTAAATCTAGAGCCTGCTGCCCTTTTTGAGCGCTAGACCAGCGCGTATATTGCGCCACGGCAGGGTCATTTGCAAATGGCTGGGAGACATCGCGCACGCTTGAATGTTGATGCGCAAGTTTTTGAGCGGTGGCGAAAAAATCGGCGTTGATATCGCCGCTTTCTATCTGCCGTAAGACGCTGGCGATACCTTCCGCCGCCTCGGTCGCACTGTCGGGCAATATTTTCACCCCCATCATAAACCCGTCCATCTCTGGTGTGTTTAAAGGGGTGGCGTGGGCGTTATAAGCCAGCCCGCGCTGATCGCGTACCTCTTGCTCCAGCGCCATGGTGGCGTAGTGCGCCAGCACGCGTTCGGTTGCCAGCGTCTGGATATCATTATCCGCAGGGCGGAGTGCGGCGACATTTAATGCCACCATACGCGCGCCTTCATCATGATCCATATGATCTCTATTTTGCGGCATGATTCTGTTGGTATGACGGGCATTGACAATGCCGTCCTGCGGCGCATCATCAAAGCTCATCTGCGATAATTGTTTTATCATATTGGCCGTGACAGGCCCGCGGATTGAAATATCAATGTTACCGGCATGGAAGTAGGTTTCAAAAAATTCGCGGACATCTTGCGGCTTAATATTGCGCACCGAAGCAATATTTTCCGCCGTGCCGCGCTCTTTAAGCGTAAGACCAGCGGCGGCAAAGACATGATCTATCTGGGCGCTAACAGGCATCGTATAACGCTCGGCCATTTCTGTTTCCATTACGGTTTTTTCGCGCGCCAGCCCCTCATCTTCAAAAGAAGGGGTTTGCACAAAATTTTTCATGAAATCAATCACATCATGGGCGCGGCCACTCACCCACGGGATCGCACCGGTAAAATAGGTGTGCTGCGGCGTCACAAACGCCGCTATACGACCCTCATGTATTCTGAAATCGCGCACCACTTCCATCGGCATGCGCGAGTCGCCGTGTAGCGCCATATGCTCGGCCAAATGTGGTAATTCGGGGTGATCTTGGGGCGCATCGACCATGCCTGCATTAACAACAAAGCAAAATTCGAGATTTTTCATCGAAAAATCTGTTTCGCAAATGATGTTCATGCCGTTTTCAAGCTGAATTTCATGATGCCCAGCAGAGGCGCGGTTAAACAAACCGCTTAAGCCGCGTTTCAGATCATCCATCAATGATGGTTTTTGTTCGATTCTATCCATATAAAAACACCCCACCCTATGATACTTGAAACATAAAGCGGGGCGCAATAAATATTATGTCAATAAAATAGCTGTTTAGAATTTATAGTTCACAGCCACCGCCCCAATCAAAACATGGGCATTGTCTGTTTCTGCGCGCACATTGACAACGTTAGCGCCCGCACCGCGCTGAAGATTAATGGCTTCTTCTTCGACATCAATGTAAGTGCCGCTTAAATCGAGCGACCATTTATCGTTGACATTATAGGTCAGGCCAGCGGCATACCAGTGACGATCACCATCGGGGGTTCTGGTGGTGCGGAACTCGTCCGTCGTTGGTGTTTCATCGAACTGATACCCTGCGCGCAATGTCCAGTCTTCGTTCAGCTCATAATCAGCACCGACCGAAAACGCCCATGTATTTTGGTAGTTTTGCACCACGCTCGGGGTGGCAACGCCATCATCTCGAACGGCTTGGATCTCGGAAAAACTGCTCCAGCCGAACCAGTTGGCTTGCGCCAAACCTGTCAGGCGGTCGGTAAATTTATGGGCCACCGCAAAGGAAGCAATGCCGGGTAAATCAAGATCGGCGCGGCCGCCAACGTCAAAGAAACCGTTTAATGAGATATTGCCCTCAAGCGTATGGTTAATTTCGCTACGATACGAAACGCCGAGGCGTGTTTCAGGGGTGAAATCATAGGTAAAGCCAAGATTATAGCCAAGGCTAATATCGCTTCCTGTCAAACGCTGGTCACGCTGGATCACAGCAATGGGCGGCACAGTGCCTGTGGGGATGGGCGTGCGCGAGGAAAGCGATGCATCGGCATATTGCACGATGATACCGCCGCCAAAGGATAGTTTATCATTGGCTTTATAGGCAATCGTCGGTTGAAAATCGATTGTTTTCAAAACAGATTTAGTCGAATCAAAGCGGGCAAAAAAATCTTTGTCATACTCAGACCCAAAGCCAAAAGGCACAGAGACACCAAACCCCGCCCATAAACGCCCATCATCGGACACAGGGGCTGCCATGTAAAAATTTGGAATGGGTGTGGCATCGGTTGAACTACCGCCATCATTGTTGCCAACAGAGCCGCCAGGGGCAAAAACAAAGCCGGGGTTTAATGTCGTGCCTGTATCGCGCATATCAACATTAGGGGCAATCACATGAACGCCGACATTTAATTGCGCGCGGTCTAACAGAGCCATACCGGCTGGGTTAAAATACATGATGCTGGCATCGCGCGGCATCGCCGCTTGCCCGGCAAAAGCAGCGCCAAGCCCTGAAACAGATTGCTCTTGAAGATAAAAGCCCGCGGCATTGGCGTTTGTTGCGCCTAACATAAGCGGCGCGGCAAACGCCGCCGCCAAAAGGCATGATTTTGTTTTGTTGAAAAATGAATGAAGCATCGCTGTCCCCTGTCCTTACGTTTATATCGCTTAAACTATACAACGAGATCGCCTCTTTTTCCAGACGGATTAGATATTGCGGGGCAACATATGGCTTAACAAAAACCATTTTACGATCAATGAAGAGTGGTCTATGACAGATTTTTCAAGACGTCTTCGGCAATCTCAGCAGGGCTGTCGTCCGATCCGTACAATCCTAAAAACGCATCATCAGGGCCCATCAAAAACATAAAGGCCGAATGATCCATGGTGTATTCATGTATGCCTTGGGGGTCTTCAACCTTGGCGGCATAGACCTTGTATGTGTTCATGACATCGCGCAACTGATCGTCCGTTCCGGTTAAACCGACCAAGCGGTCATGATATTGCCCTAAATAAACTTCCATGACTTCGGGCGTGTCGCGCAACGGGTCAACTGTGATAAAAAGCGGCTGTATCACGTCCCCTTTATCGCTCATAATTTCCAGAGCATTGGCCATACGGGCAAGGCCGGCAGGGCAAATATCAGGGCAATGGGTAAAGCCGAAAAAGATCAGTTTATACTGGCCACTATAGCTTTCATTGGTGACATCTTTGCCAAAATGATCGGTCAGAGAAAAAGCGCCACCGATTTGAACGCCAGCCACTTTATCGCCGCTTTCAACATCGCCACTCTCGCCCGCCGCAGGCTCTATTCCTGCCAAAGCATTCACGGAAGATTGATTTGATTGCGTTTGTGTTTGCCAGGCCGAATATGTGCCGATTAATACGCCAAAAAACACAAGCGTTACAACCCAAATAGTGCGGTTCATTTTCTCAATCCTTTTCTCAATAAATTTCATCAAAACGTTAGCACAAAGAGCGCGCGCCAAACAAGAAAACTTCACATTGTTTCGTCTATATCCAAAGCTTTGAGGCGCTGATATAAAACCAGCATATAAAGCATAACAAAGTAATACATGCCCAGCTCTTGCAGCTCGCTCACCCGCTCAAACAAGATAATGTCAAAAACCCGCGCCGCTTTGTCGATGTATTTGGGAATAATCGCGATCAAGGCTACGACAATCAGGCAAAATGGCGGATAAATCACCATCAGTTTTTGCGGCAGAGCGCGCGGGTAAAATTTCAGGAAAAGCGGGATGATTAGACCGCCGCAGATAACCCCCACCTCAAGCAAAAGACGCGGCTTTTGGTCAAACCATGATGACAAATTATGCAGATTGGTTTCGTTCTGGTCATTCACAGCCATCCAATATTCAGGCGTAACCCATTCAAAAAGATGCTGCCCCCAGCTGATCTCCTCGCCCGCCACATAAACACAGCACACAGCCGCCAGCGTCAGCCAGACGCCTAGCCACGCCTGCGTGCACCACCGCACATCTTGCAGTGCCATCAGCGCCATTATAAACGCCGCCAGCAGCGCCATCACTTGCAATGTCTCGTGCGGGCCATTTTCGCTATGAATATTTTGAAGCATAAAAGATGGCAGCCCAATCTCGATGATGATTTGAGCGCTTAAAAATAGCAAAGGTATCCATAGCCATAAAACAGGCTGAAGCGGGTGAGCATAATTCATGAACATAACGTACCAACTCACAACATTGTTTGACAAGATTGTAATTAAAATGTTATGAAAATTGCCTAATTTATATATAGGAATAACGCCATGATGTATGACTTTTTAAACACTGTTTTCACGCCGATGAATATGCTCATGGACTGGGCGCAGAACAAACCGATATGGGTTGAAATATCTGCCGCTACAGTGGGCGTGATGGGCTATGCTGGCGCCCTGCTCGCGCCAATCCTCATTCCGATGGCGATGGTGGCGGCGCATAATGCGAAGAAAATGGAGCGCACATATAAAGCGCTTGATGAAAGCACAACACGCATTTTTAATGCGCAGGCCAACCCTAAAGACTACTCAGCTTTTGAAACGCAGGCCGTTCACGCCGCCGTGGCGCTGAAAGACAAAATGGGCAATGGCCTTGTTTATAGTGATGAAAGCGCGTGCGCCGAAAAACACGCTCTTTACGCCCGCAACGAATATACCCGCACGCAAGTGGTCAGCACAGGAAGATCAACGATCATCATCCCGCACAAAGTCGTTGAATTTATTCCCGCCATTGTCGCCTTCCAAGCCGCCGCCACCGACCCCGAAATCGCCGTGCCGCTTTATTCAAGCGCGCAAGAGGGCTATGCGTATCGCGCTGATGGCAATGTTATGGCGTATTCTTTGTAAAAAACGCGGTCATATCCTCAAGAACAGGGGCTTTGCCGCGCAAAACCCACGCGATTGCGCCGACAATATCAACATGATTAACATCGTCATAGATAATGCTCTGCACATTGCCATCCTGCGCCTTTATTGCCGCCTCAAAGCGCTCTAGATTAAACGCGCCAACAGTTGTGTCGTCGCGCCCGTGCAGTAAAAGCATTGGCGGCTCGCGCCCGTCAATAAATGTACCGGCTTTGATTTGATCTAAGGAATCGGCGGTTGAAAAGATGTCTTTGACGTCTGTGGCCTGCGGCGTAAAATCGTATGGGCCGGCAAGCCCGGCAAAACCC
>Ga0307934_1001029_pt1 | contig 18466 bp, 13 predicted proteins | sample OrgLakmetageno90_FD_201838 | JGI IMG/M metagenome (GOLD analysis project Ga0307934, IMG submission 201838) | Saline water microbial communities from Organic Lake, Antarctica - #90 | ecosystem: Environmental > Aquatic > Non-marine Saline and Alkaline > Saline | place: Antarctica: Organic Lake... | reverse complement strand
GAAGCAGCAGCCAAATCAGTGTGTTAAACGCGCCGGATGGTTACGGTAAGTCGATGTTATTGTCGGCTTTACAACAACGCGGCGGTGAGGATTTGCGCTTTTGTCTGGTGTCTGTCAGTAATCACAGCAATTTACCGCAAATTACGCAGCAATGTTTGCAGGCATTTGGCGCCACAGGTGATAGTCAATTAGGTGGTGACCAACAGCAACTGTTGCGTCAGCGTTTGCAACAATTACTGCAGATTCAACTGACGCCGGTATTGCTGATCGATGACGCAGAGGAACTCGATAGTAGCGTCCAGCAGCAATTAGCCGCCTGGTTACACTGGCAACATGACGGGCAATATTTATTACGTGCGGTGGTGTCCAGCAATAAAGCTTCTGCATTACAAAACCTGCGCAATGAACGCTTTCAGGATCTGGATGTGTTGCCGCTGGCTGAGGATGAAATTAACGGTTATTTACAGCAGCGGTTACAAGCCGCCGGCTGGCAGGATGATTTGCCGTTTACCGACAAACAATTGCAGCGCATTGCCCGGCGCAGTAAAGGTATTCCGTCGGAAATCAATCATCAGGCGCACCAGAGTTTGCTGGGCGTGAACAGAAGCTGGCACCTGCCTACTCTGCCTACCTTGCGTTTGCCACTCGGGCTTCGCTGGCTGCCCGTGTTGCCGGTGATGGTGGCATTGGCTTTAATCCTGATATTTCAGCAAAATATAAATGACTGGCTGAATCAGAATCGGGATAAGCCTGATGAAACGATTACTGAACTGTCTGAAGAATCCGAATTGCCTATGGTGGTTGTCGAAGACAACATTGTCACCAGCAATGCGCAGGCCGAAAAACAAAACCTGATTGAACTACTGGATGCATTAGAAGAAGAACAAACCGCAGAGACAAATGTAACAACAGAACAGGCCACTGCTGACGTTACACCATCAACCCTATCTGCCTCCGAACAGGTGTCACAAAGCGGTCAGGCAGCACCAGAAATAGCCGAACCAAATAACGGGCAGCTGGCATCAATGATTCCACCATTTACGCCGCTCAATGAGATGCCGGAAAAAAAGGCAACGATTGCGCCAATCACGCAAGCTGCCTCATCGACGGCAACTGAAGCAAACTCAACCACCAGTGATAATTCGGAGAACAGTGCCACTGCAGTCCAGGGCGCGGAATGGATCATGCAACAAAAACAATCCGCTTATACCTATCAGTTGATGGGCACCTGGGAGCGAGCTGTAGTTGATGAATTTATTGAAAAATATTCACTGACCGGCGATATCGCGGTATTTGCCAGCATGCGCGACAATAAAATTTGGTATGCATTAATTTACGGTGTGTATGACTCTAAAAATGCGGCGGTGGCGGCTAACCGCCAATGGCCTGCGCCACTAAACGGTGTTTCAACCTGGTTACGTCGCTTTGACGATGTGCAAACACAAATTAAAGAAAAGGCGCCAGACGCGTAAATATTGTATCCGCCTGACAGGCCTTGTCAGCAAAAACCAGTCGGTAATAATACTGTTGTTTTAAGCGCGTTTTAGAGACCACGCCGGTGTCAATTAAAGGCTGTAAATCAGCCAGATGTTGAAAACACACAATACCACTCTCCGACAGCATTAAATCAGTCACTTTACCGGTCAGAAAATCAGCCATTTTCTGGGCTTCGGCCAGTTTGGCGGTCAAATCTGTTTGCAGCATTTTCAGGCCATGGTGCTGTAAAGTTAGCCACAACGGTAGAAAACTTTCGCCACCACGTGAGCCGATAATGCGACTGTCCGGCGGTTGCCGCAGATAATCTGCGTCAGCCGCAATGGTTGGCAATGGCTGACGATAAAACAATAAACCACATGGCCGCGGTTGGCCCAGCGATTTATGGGGGTCAAAACACAGCGAGTCGGCCTGGCTAGCCGCCGTGAGCAAGGTGGTATCGTTCAACAAAGCCAAAAAGCCGCCCCAGGCGGCATCAATATGTAACCAGCTTTGGTATTGCCCAGCCAGTTTTACCGCAGCTAACAATGGATCAATATGACCACTGCCAGTGGTACCGGCGGTGACGATGATTGCCAATGGCGGCTGTGCTTCGCAAGCATCTTTTAATGCCGTGATATCCAGCTGATGTTGTGCATTTGTAGGCAACAGCACCAGCTGTAAATTCAGTAAAGCGCAGGCTTTTTTAAGCGAATAATGACAGTTTTCACTGGCGTAAACATGTGTGCGTACAGTGGAGCGTTGTTTGGCCAGCCATAACGCTTCCAGATTGCCGACACTGCCACCGGGGGTAAAATGGCCTAATGAAAAATTAAACCGCGCTGCCATGTCAGCCAGAAGGGTCGCTTCAATTTTTTGTAACTGTGGATATAACTCCGCTGATAACAAATTGCCCTGGTGTAATGTGGCAAGTAACTGTCCGGCAATTGCTGCCGGATATAACTGACCACCCATATGGGCCGCTTGGTCAGATGATTGCCGCTGGCTGGCTTCGACTAATAAATCGTTGCATAGCGATAGCGACGTTCGGTCAAACGTCAGATCGAACGTCGCTAATATCTGCTCAAAACCAGGCAGCGCTGACGTCATGTCAAGCATATTTGACTGGTTAGCCCATCAGCGATTTCAACCTGCGGGATAATACTGCAGGGCAAGGGCTGTTGTTGATATTGCTTGGCGAAATGCGCGTCGAGAATGCCGTGTTCAGACAAGTCACTTATTTGAGCACTGCTAACGGCACAACTTTTGATCAGGATGAGCTGTGAGGCATTAAGCTGTTGTGCCAGCCATAACGATAGACTATCGGCGGTGACCTGCCAGTTTTGTGGTAAATCGGCTGCCATCAATTGGCTATCATCAGGTAGCCAGATCGACAGGCCGTTGGCCGGTAGTAGCTGGTCTGACCGACTAAAAATGTGCGCATCGGGCAATAAATCAATGAGCAGTAAAGCAAACTGGCGCATGGCATTGATAGCCATTTGATGGGCCGTTTTATCTGAAACCCTATGGTCCTGTTGTGCCTGGCGCACCAAATCAGCAAAAGGTCCACCACCGGCTACCAGCACCACGGCTTGGTTTTCAGCAAAAGCCAGGATGTTTTGTAAACAATCTGAGAGTTGCCGGCTGTGATAGAGACTGCCGCCCAGTTTGATAACGGTCAGCATTGACGCAGTCGTTCAATTAAATCCAGCATGGCGGCGGCTTTATCAAGCACTTCCTGATGCTCGGCAGCGCACTCAGAATCAGCGACAATACCGCCGCCAGCCCAGAAACGCAGCCGGTTTTGATTAAAGACCAGTGTACGAATCGTAATATTGCTATCCATATTGCCATCAAAACCAATATAGGCAATGCTGCCGCAATATACGCCGCGGCGGTGCGGTTCCAGTTCTTCGATAATTTGCATGGCACGTAATTTAGGCGCGCCGGTAATGGAGCCACCGGGAAAGCAGGCCCGCAGCAAAGATACCGCGCTTTGATCGCTCGCCAACTGACCGGTAATGGTACTGACCAAATGGTGCACGGTGGCAAAAGATTCCAGTGCAAAAGCTTTCGGTACCCGGATACTGCCGGGCACGCAGACTTTGCCAAGATCATTGCGCAGTAAATCCACAATCATCAGATTTTCAGCGCGATCTTTCAGACTGTTTTGCAGCTCAACGGCATTTTGAGCGTCTTGCGCGGGATTCACTAAATCCCGCGGCCGGGTGCCTTTAATCGGTTTGGTCTCGATGCGCCGCTCCTGGACAGATAGCAAACGCTCCGGTGAAGAACTGAGAATACTGGCCTTCGGGGTGTCCAAAAACGCTGAAAAAGGCGCGGCATTATGCTGACGTAATTGCCGATACGCTATCCAGGGATCCCCTTCAGCAGTGATCTCAAAGCGTTTGGCAAGGTTGACCTGATAACAATCACCTTCACGAATATAGTGCTGAATGCGCTGGAAAGCGTTGGCATATGCGGCATCATCAAGATTACATTGCAATTCGCCCTGCACTTTAAAGTGTGTGTCCAGCCGTTTGTCTTGCTGAAACCGGTGAATCAGTTCCGGCCAGATTGTTTGGGTATGCGGGTCCATAACATGGCTGACTAACTGACAACGCTTTAGCTGATGGTCAATCAACAGTGCCCAGTCGTAGATACCTACAGCCATTTCCGGCAACTGTTCAGCATCTTTCGCCAATGTCGGCAGGGTTTCAATGCGACGGCCTAAATCATAGGCAAAATAACCAATAGCACCACCGGTGAAGGGTAAATCACTGGTGACCGTCTTGAACCGGGCCAATTGCTCAGCCAACAATGCAAAAGGATCATCATTGCTGTTTTGCAGCGCCGCATTACGAAAGTGGATTTGTGTTTGCTGGTCCCGGGTTTGCAAGCTGATAAACGGATCGGCACTGATAATATCAAAGCGACCGTTATGTTCCGTCAGACCGGCACTATCGAGCATTACTGGCCATGGCAAATCACGGATTTGCTCAAAATACACAGCACTGTCGGGCAGATAGGGTAAATCGGTGCTGCGCAGGCTTGAATGAGTCATAAGGGTATTTTACGCGAACTGATGCCAGCCAAGAAGCGCCAATGCGCTGGCCGGTGCGGCAATGGCAGCTTTTTCACCAACTTGTAAATCAGCCATGTCCAGATAAGGTCGCGCTAATATTGTCGCGATATCGGCGGCCATAAAACGGCCAATTCCGGCGCCGATCACCGGTGCCTGTGCTGTTAGCGATAATTTATCATTAATTACCTGCTGGCAGCTTTCATGAATTTGCTGGATTTGTTGTTGACCATACCATTGCGCCAGCTGATGCCAGTTATTGTCAGGATAATTGTCGGCATCGCTGCCCACCATGCGTGCCAATCTTTGCCGACAGTTAGCGGCTTGCCAGCTTTGCCCATCAGCGCTGCGATCGCTGATATTTTCAGGCAATTTATCAAGCAACCGCCAGATATCGGCAGTAGTGGCAAAGACTTCATTGGCGACTTTCTGTAATTGTCCGGCAAACGGAATTTGCTGTGCCAGTGCCATCAATGGTGTTCGAATCACGCCGCTGTAGACCAGCTCACCGCTCTGTAGCCGGCCTTGATCAGTAAACGCCTGTAATTGCGGTTGGCCATCATTGATAGCGATAATATCGGTGGTGGTACTGCCGATATCAATCAGCAATGCTTCAGAATAATGTTTTGCCAGCCAACTGGCGGTCGCCAGCCAGTTCATTGCGGCAACTTGCTGCCAGTGTTGCTTGGCATCAGCTAAATTCAACCAGGACTGAGATTGACTGAAAACCTGGCAGTTTTCTGCAGCTAAGTACTCCGCAACCGCATTCAGAATATCGATGACCCCTTGCTGACGATTGACAAAACAATCTGCAGATTCACCGGTCAGGGTAATAAAATGTCGATCTGCTTGATTGCCCAGCTGGTTCAGCGCCTGACGAAGTGAATCTGCCAAGCTATTAATGCCCTGCCAGAGCGGACAAGCCAATTCGATGCTGTTAATCAACTGGCCATGCTGATCGCAGCGGGACACTTTAAGATGCGCACCGCCAATATCCCAGCCGGAAAAGTGTGTTGCTTCAGCCACTCAAAACACCTTGTTTGATTATGCCAAGCGATTGATATAACAGTGCTGCCGGCGACAGTCCTGTTTGCTGAAGCAGGTTAAACGAGCTGGTTAAACGCGGATTAATATCGATAATCCGGGCCTGTTGTTGGTCAATGAGAATATCGACACCGACAAATCCCGATAAGCCGGGCATGGCCAGCTGTAATTGATCGGCCAGTATTTGCGCCTGCCCGTGATCGAATATTGCCGGATAAGGGACGGCAACATGAGAGCCTTGATAGGAAAATTGCTGATCGATATTAATCAGTTGCTGATTCAGCGATAAGATCTGAATGCTTCGATCAATAAACAATGACAGACTCATCGCCTGTCCATGACAAAACGGCTGAACGATTTGCTGGCGACGCCTTTCTTCAGGCATTTTTTGCAGATAGGCCGCCGCGTAATTTGTCTCCGCAAAATAATAGGTATCGACACAGCCAGCGCCATCGTTGGGCTTACAGACTATTGGGCCAGTGAACAATGGTTGATTTAACCAGTCTTCAGCGCTCTGTGTTGCCACGGTTGGCAAGCCGTTTTGTTGTAAAAAATCGCTACAGCGCAGTTTATCGCTGCAAACAGCGATGGCTTCCGGCGAACTGCCAAGCAGCGTCTTGCCCGCGCATAATACGTCCTCAGCCAATTGCTGCAAAACACCGTCAGTTTCCGGGGCAATCAGTAGAAATACGGTTTCGTTGCTTAAACATTGTTGCCAAACTTGCTGATATTGCGCGCTATCTTCTATACGCAGATTTTGTGCGCCAGGTAAATCGGCCAGTCTGTTATCACGTAGAATGGTGGGTATGAAAGCGGTATTGGCGAGCATATCTTCAACAATCGCCCGCAACATAGCATCGCCTTCACGGGCGAGTTCGGCAGGCAATGTCTGTCCTTGTAAGGCACCGCTGGTAAAATGTTCGTTGACGACTATTTTCATTTTTTTAAAAGGCTGAGGTCAGGTGCAGATTATACCGGTCATTGATGTGTTAAAGGGGCAGGTGGTGTTAGCCCAGGGTGGCCAACGCGCTGATTATCCTTTACTGACCTCGGTGTTGACGCAGTCAACTGAACCGACCGCGGTTATTGCGGATTTGTTGGCATTTCATCGCTTTAAAACCGTCTATATTGCTGATTTAGACAGTATCGAAGGGGCGCCGCTGGATCATCAGTTTTATCAGCAATTGGCGCAACAATTTCCCGATTTACAGATTTGGCTGGATGCCGGCATTCGTAAAGCCCAGCAATTAAAAAAATTGCCTCCGGCTGATAATGTCCGCTGGGTAGCAGGCAGTGAAACACTGCCCTGCGTTTATGCTGCAGCTGAAATGGATGATTGGATTTTATCGTTGGATTTCAGGCATGGTCAGCTGCTTGGTGATCAACGCTGGCTGATGGATGAGGCCGTGTGGCCCTTGCAAGTTATCGTCATGGATTTGGATGCGGTCGGCCAGTCAATGGGGCCGGGCTATTCGCGCTTGAAGCCGTTGATAGAGAAACATCCGCAACAAAAATGGATTGCATCTGGCGGTATTCGGAGTCATCACGATTTAAAACAGCTGTCGACAATGGGGATTAGCGTGGTATTGCTGGCCAGTGCTTTGCACAAAGGTCATATTACAGCCAAAGATCTGGTCGGATTAGAGGCTAATAACGCATAAAAAAACCGCCCTCAATTGAGGGCGGTTTTTTGTCTAGCTAAAACCAATCGGGCTTATTTAGCGCCGAATGGATGTTCGCTAGTTTTGTACTGAGCTACAACATCAGCCGCTTTTGGCTCACGTGCGATGGCACGTTTGATAGCTTCTTTAGTTGCACGGTAGTTCCAGTCCTGGATCTTCTGATCGCTATCAGCAGTTGGTGAAATAAAGACACCTACGCAGATAAAGCAATCATCAGCTTCAGCAGCTGGAATGGTGCCATCTTCAACACATTCAGCAACGGCTAAAGAAACACCACGTTGTGCTGGGCCGAACATTTGTACGGCTTGTTTCATGTTTTTAATTGTTACTTTGTTAAACATAACGGTCGCTGGTTTGACCATCAGGTTAGGAGCAACGACTGCCAACAGACCATTAACACCTTGTTTTTGGTCGGTCAGAGTGCGGCAGAACGCATCTTCGGCAGCTGAGCCACGTGGGCCCATCAATAAATCAATATGTGAAACGTTGTCTAAGTCACCATCTTCGATGACCAGAGATTCACCTACGAGTACGCGATCGATAACTGGCATGTTTTGTTTTCCTGTTCCAAAAAAATTGTCAAAAAGGCTCATTTTTTCCGCTCTTTTAGAAGCGGTTTATACGTAATAAAGGAACGTATCACCTGCTCAGCGCCGCACGCTATGTGCATTGAGCTACTGAAATTCGGTTGATGTCAGCCTGTGACAAAGCATGCAGCAATAACGCGGCTGCACTGATGTCGGCGGTAGTACCCGGATTGATGGCTAGACATTTTAATTGTTGGTCCCAGTCCCTGAGCTCGTCTTGCATAGAACGTAATGTGGTTATGTTATTCATTTTTGCAACAAATAATTGCGCCTGTTCTGAAACGATTTGAGCTTGCTGCCGTGAAAATTTACGGCTTATCAATGTGTCTGGGACACGTGATAGGACTCTAAGATACGCGAAAGCGGTTGCCCATTCAACCTTTTCTCCACAGTTCAGAGAATTTGTCAATTCCTTAAAGGCAATTTCCCATACCTCTTTGTAATTATTGACATATTGCCGGGCGATGCTATCGCGATTTTGCGCTAAAAACATCGCTTCATGCAGCGTTACGGTGGGTTTGCGGCGAATATCCTGTTCAGAGGCATCACCCAGATTGCCGGCCTCAGCCATTTGAATAGCCTGATAACAATCTTCGGCATCAGCAATAGACAGATTTTTCAGCACATTGGTCAGCGCCGCAGGCAATTCTGCAAAGTCTGAACACTGCCAAGCTGCATGAATAATCGGTGCAAACAGTAGAATGATGCCCAGATTGGTATTGCAATTGACCACCTGCCGGGTTGCCATCACCGACTGTAAAATCCGCTGACCGACCGTTAAATCGGGCTGGGCCATGACCGGTGCAATCGCCGCTGCACTGCGCAGAAAATCATCGACCTGCATCTGATGACCATCACTGTGTGGATTCACGTTACCGGGTTTGGGGGCATTAACTTCTTGTTCGCAGGCCCAGCGAATACAATCTGATAGCTGTTGTTCAGACAGCATGATCAGGTACTGGGTGACACTGATTTTTTTCAAGCCGACCCGCCACCATACGGGCAATAGGACCGGCAATATCAACACCGCTCGACTGAAATAAACCTTTCCAGGCAGGTACACTATTCACTTCTAAAACACTGAATCGGCCATTGTGATCCTGGATCAAATCAACGCCAGCATACGGCGCTTCAACGGCGCGTGTTGCTGTCAGAGCTAAATCACGCATTTCATCACTGACTGTGGTGGCAAAACATTGTGCGCCCTGAGCATAGTTTGTGATCCAATGACCGGATCGTCGTGACATGGCGGCTACCAGCTGATCGTCAATGATCATTAAACGCCAGTCCTGCCAGGCACCTTGCTCGGCGGGCAGCACATAACGTTGCAAATAAAAAGCCTCGCCAACCGGTGTTATCAGATCCAGCTGGTCCAGCTTATCAATACGGATAATGCCTTTGCCCTGGCAGCCAAATAACGGTTTCATTACAACTGAATAACCAGTCGCCAGTTCACGACGAATAATGTCAACGGCTTGCTGACGATCTTCACAGGCCCAGGTGGGTGGTGTATTTAACCCCGCCAGTGCTAAACGCAGCGAAGTACGCGCCTTATCAACGGTCAGCTCAATGACATTGGCCGGATTCAGTACAGGCACGCCTAACTCGGCCAGGGTGTGTAACACATCCATACGCAGTGTGATTTGTTCCAGACTGCCCGGTGCAATACCACGTACCAACACGGCATCGGGTAATTGCTCATGAAAACCCGGGATATAAAGCCGTTGTGGCAAACTTAAATCGATCCGGCAATACGCCAGATCGCTATAAACGGTTTCAATGCCCAGTGTCGCAAAAGCCGCCGTCAACTGCTCACTATGCCAGCCGTGTGTATCATTAAAAATGGCGACGCGGGGTTTATGCATACGCCTTTACAGGCCGAAAGATCGGGTCAGTAAGTCAGCATTCAATTCACCGGCAGTAAAGCTGTTACCGGTTTGGGTATTGGTGATGATAACTTTGGCTGGGCTGAATAACATCGGGTCGATCTTGAAAAAGTCGTATTCATAAGCCTTGAAAATTTCGCCAAATGGCCGGCCATAATCTGATGAGGTATTACTGGGCATTTTTTCCGCCAGCTCGCGGGCTTCATCATCACTGGCCTCGACAAATAAATGCACGCTACCACCATATAGGATGGCGTCATTAGTGCGACCCATGCCAGTCATAAAATCACCACCGGGCGGCGCAACGGGCGTGCTGCCATAACCATCAACGATTTTCTCTAATGGAAAATGCACAGTATGTGCTTTATGCATAGCAACTTCCAGCACCCGAATGGCAATTTGCATAACACCGGCAAGGCTCGTGGTTGGTGTTAAAATCAGTGTCAGGTTTTCCGGTTTGATGCCACAGTTATCGGCGATCTTATCGGCAATAGCGACCGGCGGTAATTTATCGACTTCCAGCACAATGACCGTCGAATCGGCTTTATCCTGATAACCGAATTCTTTGAACAACTCTTCACGCGCTGCCAACGCCCGGCCGGGCCCTGAGCCCAGCGCAAAAAATTTCACATCATCAGCTTTATGCGACAAACTCCAGCCAGCATACTGACTGCCCAGACAGCTGAGCACGGGTGTTTTGGCATGCACATTGACCGACCACGGCCAGTTGGGAAAACCGCTCTGGCTGCCCATCGTTACCGTTCCGAGACCGCCCATACAGATTTCGCCGATCCGCCGGCCGGCTTCCAGGCCACCGCGGGCTTTGATACCGGCATCAATAATCCGGGTACCATTACTGAGGCTGCTGATTTCCAGTTGTAATGCTTGTGCATCTTGCAGCAGAGCATCAACCAAAGGCTGGCAGGCAGCATTGACGCTGGTCCAGTTGGCAGAAAGCGTAGTCATTGACAAAAATCCTATGATTAATTCAAAACGGCATTATACGCGATGCATGTTTGCCCCGCAGTTCAGTCGTTATTGCGATGGGGGTTTAATACTTTATCTATTGCTTGCAGGCGGGCATCTTTCAGTGCTTTCGCAATAGCCAATCCTTGCAAGCCGGCTTTGACAAAAGTATTGGCTTTAACGGCAGATGCGGCATCAAAACACGTTTGAAAGACGGCTTTTTCAGGCATATCGGCAGTTTCGTAACCGGGCCGACCACGAAAATCCGCTTCACCCGCCAGCAAATATTGGTCAAACCGCTCTGGCCGGCGAAAACTGTCGAGCTTTTCAAATACAGTTAATACTGTTTCAGCAGACAGGGTAAACAAACGATGGATTTCAGTATGCAGTTCAGCGACTTTTACGGCCAATGTTTGAACATCACGTGGGACTTTTAGTCGCAGACAAAGTTGTTCAGTCAGTTGAATGCTGCGCGCCTCATGGCCCTGATGGCCGGGCAAAATATCGTCAGGTGTCTCGCCTTTGCCTAAGTCATGACATAGCGCAGCAAATCGTACCGCTAGGTCGTCACTGAGTTTGGCAGCTTGATCCAAAACCAGCATGACATGCACGCCAGTATCAACTTCCGGATGCCATTTGGGATGTTGCGGCACGCCAAAAAGCCGGTCAATTTCCGGAAACAGAATGGGCAGGGCACCTACTTCGCGCAAGGTATAAAAAAATCGTGAGGGGGTGGCTTCAGACAATGCTTTAGCGGTTTCCTGCCAAACCCGCTCAGCCACCAGATGATCCAGTTCGCCGGCATTGATCATTTGGCTAATCAGTTGTTTGGTGTCATCAGCGACTTGAAAACCAAAGCGGGCAGCAAATCTTGCCAGCCTTAATACCCGTACTGGATCTTCGGCAAAAGCCGGCGATACATGGCGCAGTAGACCGGCCTTTAAATCCTGCTGGCCACCGTACGGATCAATAATATCGCCATCTTCGGTTTGCGCCATGGCATTAATGGTTAAGTCGCGCCGTTGTAAATCGTCTTCAAGACTGACGTCGGGCGCGGCATAAAAGGCAAAGCCACGGTATCCGGGGGCGGTTTTACGCTCAGTACGTGCCAGTGCGTATTCTTCATGCGTCTGGGGATGCAAAAATACCGGGAAATCTTTGCCAACTGGCCGGTAGCCTTGTGCCAGCATGGTTTGCGCATCGGCGCCGACCACCACCCAATCATGATCGTTAACCGGCAGGCCGAGCAGTCGATCCCGGACACAGCCACCGACTTGATAAATGTCCATCTGGGTTATTTATTATTTCCGGGACGCACTGCTGGCATGCGCTCGCTAAGCGGAATAATCGGCCGCTTAAGCTGATAATCAAAAGTCGACGTAAAACTCATCACGGCGCGAATGTAACGACGGGTTTCGTTAAAGGGAATATTTTCTGCCCAGATATCGGCCGGCATCGAACTTTTTTCTGGCAACCAACGCTGCACCCGGTGTGGCCCTGCATTATAGGCGGCAGTCGCCAGCACCGGATTGGTTTGCAACTCTTCATAGACTTTACGTAAATAACGGCTGCCGATTTCAATATTGCGCTGCGGGTTATACAGCTCAGCGTCCGATGTGAGTGGTTTATTCAGCAATTTTGCAGTGCTACGGCCGGTAGCAGGCATCACTTGCATTAAGCCCATCGCGCCAGCGTGTGAACGGGCGTCAGGATTAAAGGCACTTTCCTGACGGGCAATGGCCAACAACCATGCGACATCGAGCTTTTGATTTTTAGCCGCCCGTAACATATCTTCGCCATACAGTACCGGGAAACGCTGATCCAGAGCGTCCCAGTATTGGGCGCGACCAAGCAGGGCAATGGTTTGGTGATGCCAGCCCCATTTGTGGGTCTCTAACGATAAGAGCTGTAATTCGCGGTCCGTTAAGTTGTTTTGCAGGTAATAGGCTTCCCGGCGTGCTTCCAAATCTTCGCCAATATGATAAAACTCATACAAACGCTGATAGGCCGGCGAGGCTTTTAGTGACGCTAATTCAGCTTGTTCCGCGATAATTGGCCGTAAGTTCATACTGTAGTCAGCGGCCAGCCGATCGGCGGCTAAAAACGCATAATAATCACGCTCGTTAATCAGCGTTCGCCAAATGGCTTCTGCAGCAGCTTTATCACCCATTTTATCAAGGCTGCGGGCCAACCAATATTGCCATCTGGTTTCTTGTTGGGTTTTGTCGTCAAGACTGGCAATGGCAATTTTTACAGCTGGCCAGTTTTGTTGCCACAGTGCGGCGCGTACCCGCCAGGGCTCGTTGGGGGTATCACCAAAATATTGCAGCGCTTCATCCTGACGGTTCAATGCCGCCCACAGTCCGATTTCACGCTGCACGGCAAATTGTTGTTCGCTGTCAAACTGGTAGGCGGGCTTCAGTCGTTGCCAGTGATAATAAGCTTTATCAGGATTTTGACGTGCCAATCGACTCAAACCATGGACAATAATTTCCCGTGATAACGGCACATCATTAGCAAGACTGACCCGATTGTGATCGACCGCTGCCGGCAACTGAGCGATTAGGCTTATCGGATTACCGTGCATTTGTTGCCAGCGCTCGGTCCAGGCCTGGGCAGTGGCTGCTGCATCAACTGTTTTAGCCAAATAGCTGGCCAGAGAAAATTGCTGTGCTCGCAAACTCAGCATCAGCCGCTGCCAGCGGCGATCATCGGTTAATAAGCCACGCTTTTCAATAAAACTGAAAACCGGGTCACAGGCTTTATCCTGTGAATATGGCACCAGCCATAATTCAAGTGCGGCTATTTCTGCTGCTTCACTTTGACCGGTATACATTAAGGCTTGCGCACGATGACAATTGCGGACAGAGGATTGTGATGTCCGGTAAAAATCAAGATAGGCTTGCCATTTTTTATTGGTAGCCAGTTTATCGAGCTTGGCAGTGCGCAAGCGGTCAGCAAAAGAACTGTTGTCATGGCTGGCAAGAAAAGCCGCCACACTGTCATTGCTGGTTTGATTCAGTCGGTGACGCAGAAACAGATAATCCAGATAACTTTGTAGCGGATAATCATCCAGCTGGTTTCGTAGTGTCTGGAACCGTGTTAACTGGTGGGTTTCCAGGGCTTTTTTGGCCTGATGATAGGTTTTTCGCTGTTCACTCAGCGATAACGCAGCGTTGACGGTAGCTGGCACAAAAGTGACCAGCAGCAGAAGAGATATAAACAAATTGCGCAATTTCATGGCGCCTATCATAAAGTAAATATCGCCCGAATATCAGGGCATTGATAGCTGGTTTTGCAGATGGGTTTCGATATCGTCCAAATTGGGAATCAGTGCCGTTTTATTACCGATTTTAATTTGGCAATATAACCATTGTTGCGCAGCATCATGGGCGGTTGTTTGCAATGCTGCCTCGTTGAGGGTGATCAGTTGCGGTGCACCGCAGCATGGCAATGCATAGTGTTCAACAGCTGCGTTATCGTTAATGCCATTGACGATACATAGTTTGTTGGCGGCACGGCTATCAGCATCGGCTGGTTCGTCAATCAAGTTTTCCAGATCAATCACCGGCAAAATGCCGTCACGCCAATGGCATTCACCAACAATAAAGTTTTGTTGGGTGGTCTGCGCCAAAACAAGCTGTTTCGGCAATGGAATCACCTCGGCAATCGTGGTGTTGGGCAGTAACAAATAATGCTGACGTAATGGGATCAGCATGCAGTGAACATAATCAAGCTTATCAGTCATGACAGATCCAGATTAATGGCGCCGATGTGGATAACTGGCACCCAAAAGTTGTTTCATCGCGGCGACCAGTTCATTTTCCTGGTAGGGCTTGCCCAGATAATCGTTAACACCTATGCCCAACGCTCGCTGTCGATGTTTATCGCCAGTGCGTGAGGTAATCATGATGATCGGCAAATGATGAAATTGCGGGTCATTGCGGACAATCGACGCAAATTCAAAGCCATCCATGCGTGGCATTTCCACATCGAGCAGGATAATGTCTGGCTGTTGTTCGTAAAGTTGCGCCAGTGCTTCAACGCCATCTTTGGCAGTCATCACTTTGAACCCGAGACGACTCAATAAACTACCGGAAGCTTTACGCATGGTAATCGAATCATCTACCACCATGGCAACCGGCGGCTGTTCATCAGCATGTTGTTGTAAGCTCAGCTCTTCCGTTAAGTCAGTGCTGCCAGCGTGCTGTTTACGATGGACTTCAATCAGCGTCGGGATATCCAGAATCAACACCACCCGGCCATCGCCGAGAATGGTGGCACCATTAATGGCATTGATATGTGACAGCTGTTTGCCAATCGATTTAATAACAATTTCCCGATTACTGTTAATGGCATCCACCAACAGCGCCACCCGCACACTACCGCTGCGGAATAACAACAGCGGCATCGGCTGACGGCTATTATCCGGCAGATTTAACGGCTCACCGAGCAAATGACTGAGCGGCACAAATTCATAATCATCGCCATCAAACTGATAAATCGGTTGCGGATTGATCAGTAGCTCACGGATGTCGCCAACAGACAAACGCTCACCAGCTTTAACTGTCGACAGCGGAATGGCAAATTGTTGTTGATTGGCGGTGACCAGTAAGGCCTGGATCAGCGATAAGGTCAGTGGCAATCGAATATGGAAATAGCTGCCTTGACCGGCGACTGACTCAATCGATAAACGGCCCTTCAAAGCCCGAATTTCATTATTGACGACATCCATCCCGACGCCGCGGCCCGCCAGCTGTGACACATTGTCAGCGGTACTGAAACCCGATGTCAGTATCATTTGCATCAGCGCTTCGTCGCTGGGGTCGTCGTCGGCTGATATTAACTGTAAAGCCAACGCTTTATTACGGATTTTGTCGATGTTCAGACCCTGGCCATCATCACGGATACTCAGCACAATTTCTGAGCCTTCACGGTGCAGATCAATTTGTAATTGTCCGGTGTCTGCTTTGCCGTTTTTCTGGCGCTCCGCCGGCGTCTCGATACCATGGGCAATAGCGTTACGTAAAATATGTTCGACAGGCGCAACCAAGCGATCCAGAATCGCCCGATCCAATTCCTGATTGGCCCCCAGTACCCGTAACTCGGCTTGTTTATCGACTTCGCTACTGGTTTGACGGACGATTCGTTCCAACCGCGGCACGATGAACCTGAACGGTACTAAGCGGGTACGCATCAGGCCTTGCTGTAAATCTGTATTTAGTCGCGATTGCTGTAACAAAATGACATCGGTTTCCCGCACCATTTGATCCATGGATTGGCTAATATCATTAAGGTCGATAACACTTTCCGTCAGGCTGCGTGACAATTGCTGGATGGTCGAAAACCGATCCAGTTCCAGCGGATCAAATTCGGCATGATGATCGGCGGCGCTGCCATCCTCATAACGGAACAGAATTTGGGTCTCAGTCTCAATTTCTAATTTGCGCAGCTGTTCATGCAAACGACTGACCGTTTCTTCCATTTCCCGAAGTTGTTGACGCAGTGCCTGATGTTGCTGGGTGACGCGGTCACGGGAAATACTGACTTCGCCGGCAAAGTTGCTGAGATAGTCGAGCAAGTCGGCGCGGACACGAATCTGTTCTGCCGGATTTAATGATGGGGCAGTGGGCTCAACCGGTAATATGACTTCGGTTTCAGCAGGCGCGGACTCAATAACAAATCGTTCACCCTTGCTGAAAGCGGTGATTTCAGCAAGCAGACTGTCATTGATCATAATCGGCCGGCGTTCGGCCAGTTGCTCTTGCATGATACTGAGTTGATCCTGGCAGCGTTGCAGAAGATCAAAAAAGTCTTCACTGGCCGGTTTTTGTCCCTCAGCTATCGGAATGACTAAGGATTCAATTTGGTGGGTCAAATCAGCAATAGCTGCAACACCCGTTAAACGTGCGCCGCCTTTTAAAGTATGTAAGTCACGCTGCAATTGCATCGCCGCCGCATCATTATCCGGTACTTGTTGCCAAAGTTGAATCGCCTCATTACTTGAACTCAGTAGCTCGGCGGCTTCTTCGGTGAAAGCGGCCAACAGATCAGGATCGACGGCATCATAATCGTCATCGGCTAAAGGTGAAATCTGTGGCGGCGCTGGTTCGCTGGTGACCAGCGATTCTGCACTGTCTGCTGGCAATGTTTCCAGCGCTGCTAATGTTGCAGCGATATCCTCACGCAATGGCGATAAATCTGTCATTGGTTTGTTTTGAATCAATGCTTCAATTTGATTGTTGAGCATTTCATAAGCTTGCTCAAGTAAATCGATGATCCGGTTATCGCTGGACTGCGGATGCTGAATCAAGCCATCCAGCAGTTGATACAATGCCGCCAGCGAGGGCAGTTCTGCCAGTTGTGCATTATCAGCAAGCGTATTTAAGGTATCGTGCAGTGCTATTTGCTGAGTTTGTTCACCGGTTTGTTGCCATTCGGTTAACTGCCGGCTGTAGCAATCCAGCAGGGCATCGGTTTCTTCAAGGAAGCTGACCAGTTGTTCTGGATCCATCGCGATCACATGTTCAGTATCGGATGCACTGGCCTCTGGTTGTAAACTCTGAAGTTGTTGATGCAGTAAGCTGATATCAGGATCCTGGGTACCGTCACTGATGATTTCCACCAAATGACTCAGATTCTGATAAATCTGTCGGATCAGCTGTAAATCATCGCTGTTAAGGGCATGTTGTTGGCGGTGCAGCCCTCTGAGCGTTTGATCCAATTCGGTGGCAATCAGGGCGACAGGTGTTACCCCAGCGATATTGGCACAGCCTTTCAGGGAGTGCGCAGCACTTAATTGGGGCTTATCAATGCAATCTCCGACATGCAAATTATGACCATTTTCGGTCAAAGTCAGCATATGTTGGCGGGCTTCGTTGAGGAAGATATCCAGTAATTCTGCATCTTCATCAATACTATTGTCGGCGTCGGTAAGTGTTTGAATCGTTTGTTCAACGGCGCTGGGTTGCTCAGCGACTATGGCTGTCTGTTTTTGTATGTATAAATCAACAGTGGTGAGTGGTTGGCTGAATGACTCATCTGCCGATGCCGCTTGTTTTAATAAATAATGATCAACGGACGTTAATATTTGGTTGTCGTTTTCGGGCAATGAGGCTGTTGTTTTCTTGGGTTCGCTGCTGTTTTCTGGCTCTCCAAGGCTGCTTGTCTCTAAACCGGCACGTATCAGGCCAGCCTGTGCTGCCAATTGTTGCGCTGCCTGACTGGTTTCCATATCGCCATGGCTGAAACGGTTGACCAGATCGACAATCGCTGATGGCGCATGCAGCAGTAGTTCAGTCAGTTGTTCAGTATCAACGGTGAGTCCTTCCAGAACACGATTAAGCAAATCTTCAATGGACCAGGCCAAATCACCCACAGCCATAGCACCGGCCATACGACCGCTGCCTTTTAAAGTATGAAAATGCCGGCGAATATCCCCGAGTATTTGCGAGTTGTGATCTTGTTGCCAGTTGGGGATTAACTGGTGCAATTCAGCAATTACTTCCTCGGCTTCTTCTAAAAAGACCTCGGCAATTTCTGGATCAATACCTTCAGCAAAGCCTGCTTCAGTTGGGGGGGCTAGTTGTTCACTTAACGCGTCAGATATCGATAGTGGATCTTCCCAGTCTGGGCGCATCGACGTTCCCACGGCTTCTGCGGGCGGTGGCATATCATCCATATCGATAAAAAGTTCATACTCTGGCTCTGGCTCTGGCTCTGGCTCTGGCTCTGGCTCTGGCTCTG
>Ga0307934_1001028_pt1 | contig 18485 bp, 17 predicted proteins | sample OrgLakmetageno90_FD_201838 | JGI IMG/M metagenome (GOLD analysis project Ga0307934, IMG submission 201838) | Saline water microbial communities from Organic Lake, Antarctica - #90 | ecosystem: Environmental > Aquatic > Non-marine Saline and Alkaline > Saline | place: Antarctica: Organic Lake... | reverse complement strand
CAAGCATTCATAAAGGAAGTGAAATATATGATATAGCTAAGGAATTTGGTATTAATATCTTATATTTGCCACCATACTCACCTGACTTAAATCCTATTGAAAAAGTGTGGGCTAATTTTAAAAATACTTTAAGAAGAATAAGGCACAAGTACACCGATTTCAAAGACGCTATAAAAGCTGCTTGGAATTCACAATGGAATAAAACTTAATCGACTTCGCTATATATATGTGAGATGTCTAAGTTTAGCATGAAATTTAAAAATACTTAAATAGGAATTGCTAAATTAGCTGTGCGAACTTACAAAAAATTAATCCTGTAAAGTAGACATTTTATAAATGTAGACTATACTAATTTAGTATATGTATTTTTTAATTATGTTCGTATGCTATATAGCCAAATAAAAACAGTACTAAAAATCCCTAAGCACACTGTGTATTCATTGATTATATACAGCTTGTTACTTGGTTTTTTATCTTTGACAATTCCTGTGTCAGTGCAAACGCTTGTAAATTTAGTTGGTGTCAGTTTGTCAGTACGACCTGTTATTTCCTTGATCACAATTTTGTCGATACTTTTGACAGCATCATTTTTTGTAAGAATATTTCAACTAAAGTTAGTTGAGCAGATCCAAAGAAAAGTCTTTGTTGAAACTATTGTTCGGATTTTAGGCTGTGTTTATAGGATTGATTTCAACAGTCTAAAAGATGTAAATGTTCGAGAAAAACTAAACAGAATATTTGAGCTAAAAGTTCTGCAGAAATCAGTGTCGATTATGTTTATGATTTTGTTGGATATATTCCTGCAAACCCTTTTCTGTGTAATCATCTTGGCATTTTATCATCCGCTATTTTTGGTGTTTGATATTATGTTGGTTGCTTGTATATTCCTTTCGATATTTCTACCACTAAGAGCAGGTTATGAGGCTGGGCTAAAAGAGTCTAATGTGATTTATGATATCGCGGGTTGGTTCGAGGAAAAGACAGCAGAGTTTCTATCGTTTAGGCAGCGACCTATGGCTAAGTCGGTAGATGCTGTAGATACAAAGCTGTGTGCATACTTAGAGGCTAGAGAAGATTTCTTTAAAGTTATGCTTAGGCAGCACATCTATATCGGTTTGACTTATATATTTATGAATATATTGCTACTTGGGATTGGTAGTTATTTGATTGTGATTGGACAGTTATCTATTGGTCAATTGATTGCGGCAGAGCTTTTAGTCAACATCGTGCTTTTAGGGCTTTTGAAGTTCAGTCAATACTTGAATGATTGCTATGGTTTTCTAGTAGGTGTAAGGAAGATACTAGATCTTTTAGACTTGTCGCAAGAAAAAGGAGAGGTATCTAAAAGTAGTGCTGAGGGTATAGAGGCTGATATAAGATCTATAGATATAAACATCTCTCAAGAACAGACGCACTCTCTTGATTTCACGCAAAATAAGATTAACAATATTGTCTTACCCGTTAAAGACGCTCAAACTTTTCTGAATACTTTGTTTGATGATCAGGCACAAGAGGTTATCAAAATAAATAAAGTATGTATCAAAAACTATTGTAAAGAAACTGTAGGTAGAGATATCCATATAGCTAGCGGTATAGAAATAATTGCTGGTAGTGTGTTAGATAATCTTTGTGAGGGAGAGCATGCAAGGGCAAGGTTGCAGCAGTTAGATGAATTGCTGGATATTTTCGGACTTAAATTTTTAGAAAAATGTTTTGATAAAAAAATTGATTCACAAAAGATAAAGTATGATTTAGAATTTGATACGCTAATAATTTTGAAGATGAATATTGTACGAGCTATTTTAAAATCACCAAAGCTTTTAGTACTTATAGATTCTTATGGATTGACTAAAAGAAATGGCGATAAATCAATTATTCAAATTCTTGAAAATCTCGATATAGCGACTTTAGTCGTATCAATAAAGTAGGAGGGTCAGGTGCAATTAAAGTCATATAAGATGTTGAAAAAAGATCCTAGCTTTAAAAGGCTAATGCTATTTGTCCTTATAAGTATATTTGGTGTGGTGATTGTGCTTGCTATGATTCCGTGGCAGCAAACTGTAGACGGATTTGGTGAGGTAACAACCTTATCGCCATCTGAAAGACAGCAAAATATATCAGCACCAATCGGTGGTAGGCTTGGAGAGTGGCATGTGTTTGAGGGGGAGCATATAAACAAAGGTGATCCGATAGTTGAGGTTCTTGATCTTGACCCTGAGGTGGTGCTTAGACTCGAAGAAGAAAAAGCCGCGATTGAGCTGGGTATCAAGTCATTTAAGCTTGCTATAGAAAATACTCGAAAAAATATAAAAAGGCATAAGTTCCTTATAGAGAAAGGGGCTAGTACGCAAAGAGTATACGAGCAAGCTCAAATGGAAATGGTCAATTATACAAAAGAGTTAGCAAAAGCAAATGTTGATTTGGCAAAAGTAAAAGTTCAGATCGCTCGTCAGAATAGCCGTCTTGTAAAAGCTCCTACTGATGGTGTGATCGTTGATCGTATCCACGGTACAGGTGGGGTGATTGTAAAGGCTACCGATACTGTAGCAACTATAGTCCCTGATAGTAAAACACGGATAGTAGAATTGTGGCTTAACAGTATGGATATCCCTCTTATAGAAATTGGTGATAAAGTGATGTTGCAGTTTGAGGGCTGGCCTGCCGTACAGTTTAGTGGTTGGCCACAGGTGGCTATTGGTACTTTTGAGGGCGAGATTATGTTTATTTCACCGCAAAATAACGCGCAAGGTCAGTTTAAGATATTTATAAAGCCAAGTAGTGATAGAGGGTGGCCTAGCTTTACCGTGCTTAGACTTGGTACAAAAGTACATGGCTGGGCATTGCTCAATGATGTAAGCTTGGGTTATGAAATGTGGCGAAGATATAATGGCTTCCCCGTAAATCTTAACAATAGTGTATTGCATATCAACATGAGTAAAAACAAGCCTGTTGTGAAACCCGAGACATCGCTAACTCTCGGTGATAAAATCCAAAACAGCCCGTCAAATATAAAATAGCAGGTTTTTAATCTTTTCTTATTTCAATCAGTGCTTTATAATTATATGAGCAGGGTACCTCTAAAACTCTGTGTATGTAGATTACTTAGGTCAAATTTATTACGACAAGGCGAAAATTAAGGGTAATAGTGAACTATTGCTGAGATTTGCAACGCAGAGATGGAAAATTTGGTCATTAAGATGCATGCTCATGAGTTGTTAAGAGGAACCCAATATTTATCTCTAAAATATTTAGGTGTCAAATGGATAAAAAACTAGTAGAGCATATTGCCAAGCTTTCAAGCTTTGAGCTTACAGAAAGTCAGTTAGAGCAGTATACAAAAGATCTTACAAATATCTGTGAAATTTTAGATGCAGTAAAAGGTTGTGATACAGCTGGTGTAGAGCCAATGATATCGCCAATCACTACAGCATTTAAGTTTAGAGAAGATGTGGCAAAAGAGCAGGACAATCGTGCAGATTTCGATAAATTTGCCTGTGAAGTTACTGATGATTATTTCATGGTGCCACAAGTGGTTAAGTAGGAAGATATGTCATATATAAAAAAACTAAGACAAAGACTAGACAATAAAGAAATCACCGCAGTTGAGCTAATGAATAGTTATCTTGAGAAAATTCAAAGGTACGATGGTGAAATAAACTCTATCATCACTCTATCAAAAGAGGAAGCTTTAAACGAAGCACAAGCTGCAGATAAGATAATTGCCGAAGGTAAGCAAACTATGCTTACTGGTATTCCTATTTTGCATAAGGATTTATTTTGTACTAAAGGTATCAAAACTACAGCTGGCTCAAAGATGCTAGAGAATTTCATCGCACCTTATGACTCTACAGTTACAAAGAAGTGCAAAGATCAAGGCATGGTTACTCTAGGTAAGCTCAATATGGATGAGTTTGCGATGGGTTCTACCAATGAATACAGCTACTACGGTGCAGTAAGCAATCCTTGGGATCATTCGCGTGTACCGGGTGGCTCATCGGGTGGCTCGGCTGCGGCTGTTGCTGCAGGATTGTCGCCAGTTAGTACAGGTTCAGACACTGGGGGTTCTGTAAGACAGCCAGCAAGTTTTTGTGGGCTTACAGCGATGAAGCCAACTTATGGCAGCACTTCAAGATTTGGTATGGTGGCGTTTTCATCATCATTTGACCAGGCTGGTATATTTGGGCATTATGCAGAAGATGTAGCTATCATGCTTGATACTATCTCGGGTGATTGTGAATTTGACTCTACTTGTGTGGGTATCGCAGATGGTCATTTTACTAAAGACTTAGATAAAGGCATCGCAGGGAAAGTCGTAGGTGTTGATGAGAGTTTGATGAAAGATTTACCCGATCAGATGCAGCAAGCTATCCAAGCAACTTTAGAAAATCTGAAAAACCTTGGTGTAACCATCAAGCCCATAAAAGTGCCTGATCTAAAAGAAGCATTATCAACTTACTATATAATCACACCCGCAGAAGCGGCAGCTAATTTGGCTCGCTATGATGGTGTAAGATACGGGTATCGTAATGAAAAAGCAAAAGATTTAGAAGAGCTTTATGTATTTTCGCGTACAGATGGATTTGGTGAGGAAGTTAAGCGAAGAATAATGATAGGCAACTATGTGTTAGCATCTAGTCAGTATGATTCGTACTACAACAAAGCTCAACAATTACGCCAAGTTATGACAAATCAAATCAATGAAATCTTTGAAACAGTTGATGCTATATTTATGCCAGCATCGCCAAGTGAAGCATTCAAAAAAGGTGAGAAACTAGATCCTGTATCTGCTTATTTATCAGATTTATATACAATTCCTGCAAATATCTCTGGATTGCCAGCAATTTCATTCCCAATAGGGTTTATAAATAATCTGCCTGTAGGTGGTCAATTTATGGCAAAAGCATTTAATGATAGTGTATTGACGCAGTTAGTTACACAGTATCAAAAAGTTCATAGTGTAGAAGAGTTTATTTTAGAACAAGCGAGGATTTAGTATGAACTGGGAAATGGTTATAGGACTTGAAGTCCATATTCAGCTTAGTACAAATTCTAAGCTTTTTTCAACTTCTGCAACGAAGTATGGTCAGCATCAAAACACACAAGCTGCATTTTTAGACTTAGGACTACCTGGTACTTTGCCGGTAGTAAACAAAGAGGCTATCCGCAAGGCTGTGATATTTGGTTTAGCAGTTGATGCTACAATCTCAAAAAATAGCTTCTTTGCTAGAAAGAATTATTTCTACCCTGATTTACCAAAAGGTTATCAAATTAGTCAATCTAATAACCCTATCGTGCAAAACGGTATGCTAGATATCCAAACTTCTACGGGCGATAAATCTATTCGTATAGAGAGAGCTCACCTTGAAGAAGATGCCGGTAAATCTCTACATGGTTATGTACCGGGTGAGACAGGTCTTGATTACAATCGTGCAGGTACTCCACTTTTAGAAATCGTAACGCATCCAGATTTTAGATCGGCGGAAGAAGTTATTGTTTACCTAAAGAAATTGCATCAGCTAGTTAAGCAACTAGGTATTTGCGATGGTAATATGCAAGAAGGCTCATTTAGATGTGATGTGAATCTATCTATCAGACCGTATGGTCAAGAAGCTTACGGTACAAGAGCTGAGCTTAAAAATATCAACTCATTTAAGTTTATTGATAAAGCGATAGATTACGAATATAATCGTCAGATATCTGTACTAGAAAACGGTGGCGAAGTTGTGCAAGAGACTCGTCTATATGATGCTGATGCAAATGAAACACGCTCTATGCGTGCTAAAGAAGATGCGTATGATTATAGGTATTTCCCTGATCCGGATTTACTTCCGCTGATTATCACAGATGAGTATATAGAGTCTATAAGGGCAGATATGCCACTAACTCCAGAAGTGCGTAAAGAGTTGTACTCTAAGCATTTAGGCGAGCAAGATGTTGATTTCTTACTGTCAAATCTTGAGATGGCTAATTATTATGATGTCTTAACTAAAAGTTTGGACTATAAGGTTGCTTATAATTGGCTTGCTGTTGATTTTATGTCTGTTTTGAATAAGTTAGGCAACACTTTTTCTGAAAGAGTGGTACCTGCTAGTGTTCTTGTCGAGATAGTTCAAAGCGTCCAAAAAGATGTAATTTCTCAAGCTAATGCTAAGAAAGTAATCGTAGCTTATATCGAAAAAGCTAATTCAGTTGATGCGATAATAGAAGACTTAGGTTTAAAACAAGTTTCTGATGAAGGTGCTATCCGTAGCCTAGTACAAGATATTATTGTAGCAAACCCAGAGCAAACTGCTGATTTTAAAGCTGGTAAAACTAAGCTAATGAGCTTTTTCGTGGGTCAAGCGATGAAAGCTAGCAAAGGTAAGGCTAATCCTAAGCAGGTTAACCAAATAGTTATTGATGAGCTGAACAAATAAATTTATAGGAGAAAATTATGAATAATAATAAATTTTATTATGATTTGATGAAGTTGAGCGTGCTAAGTAGTAATTATGTTGAAGAAAGCTATAAGATCGCATGGGAAGCAAATGTTTACCCATTCTTTCATGATAGTGTTTATGAGTTTCATTATGAAGTTGCAAAGCAGTTTAGCCGAGCAGATGACAAAACTATAGATAAACTATGTGTTTATTTAGATGATTATATTGACGAAACAGCAGATTTTACCGACTTTGAGGCAGGTGTTGAGAAGATAGCAGGCAAGGGCAATGTTGCTGATATTTTGCATTATATATTTGCATCTTCTCAGTATAAAAAACTTTTAGAAAATATACACCTTAATAAAATTCATTTCTCTCAACATTTCATTGATCGCTTTACAGTTAAGGGGTATTGGAATTCTCTTATATAAAAGTCAAGTGAGTGCATGACAATTCTGATTGATGGGCTACCATTTGGAAGCACCCTTTAGTCGCACCTTTAACAGCTAAGGCTAAAGTCTCCGTTCCTAGAAAACCTTATAGTAAATGATCTTCATACCGTTTTCTTAGTACCTTATCGGATGGACAGCATATTATGCTATCTACTTTACAGCTTTGAGTGAACATTGTTATCAGATAAAGGTATTGTACGGAGCAAGCCCTTGTGGTTGCTCAACACCTAGACAAATGGGTTGGTATGACTTTTACAAAGATTTGTATTAGTCCATTTAAAATACACAAAAGTTAGAAAATTACCTAGCATTTTATTTGCTTTAGTATATTTTTATCACGGCAATCTACTTTGTACTTGACACTTAACTATGCTATTATTATTGCACAAATTATATTTATAGTTTTCTGATATGGACACTAACATTTACTTACAGTTCGCACCGATATTGATTTTTTTGATTATAGCATTTGGCTTGGGTGCCGTTTTTTCTATAGCGGGTAAGGTTTTATCTATCTTGGTCGGTGCAAACAATCCAAGTGAAGCAAAGAATGAAACCTTTGAATGTGGTTTTCCTGCATTTGGTGACGCTAGAGAAAAGCTAGATGTGCGTTTCTACTTGGTGGCGGTGTTATTCTTGATTTTTGATTTGGAATTGGCTTTCATAATCCCTTGGGGTATTAACCTAAAGGCAAGTGCAGGAATGCCTGCTATCTCAGATCACGCTTTTGTAGCGATGCTTATATTTTTGGGAGTATTATTTCTAGGTCTTATATATGGCTGGAAGAAAGGAGCTTTAGAATGGGAATAAATAACGAAAACAAGGGTTTTATCACAGCTAGTGCTGATGCTCTTATTAATTGGGTGCGTACAGGATCCTTGTGGCCTGTAACTACAGGTTTGGCTTGTTGTGCGGTTGAGATGATGCACGCAGGTGCTGCAAGATATGATCTGGATAGATTTGGTGTGGTATTTAGACCGTCGCCGCGTCAGTCTGATGTGCTTATAGTTGCAGGCACTCTTTGCAATAAGATGGCTCCAGCACTAAGACAAGTTTACGACCAGATGCCAGATCCTAAGTGGGTTATATCGATGGGTTCATGTGCAAATGGTGGTGGTTATTATCACTACTCATACTCTGTAGTTCGTGGTTGCGATAGAATTGTCCCTGTAGATATATATGTACCGGGGTGTCCGCCAACAGCAGAAGCTTTGGTTTATGGTATTATTCAATTGCAGAATAAAATCATCAGAACAAATACTATAGCGAGGAAATAGTTGTGGATATTTCATTACAGCAACACCTTGAAAATATAACTGAAATCTTAAAGGGTTTTGGTGTAAAATGCTCTATTGCAAATAGAGAATTAAATATAGCTATACGCGATCAAAGAGATATTCATCTTATTTTGTCTAAGCTAAAAGTAGAGTATTCTTTTGAGCAGTTATCAGATATCACGGCAGTTGATTATCTAACTTATGGTCAATCAGATTGGCAGGTCGGTAAAGTTGTGTCACAGACTGGGTTTTCACGCGGTCGTGAGCAAGATGAAAAGGTTAGTAACTTTGACAATAGATTTGAAGTTATCTATCAGCTTATGAGTATGGCAAAAAATGTTCGTCTAAGAGTTAAGTGTAAGCTTAAAGATGCTCAGTTGATTTTAGTTGAATCTGTTGCAGATCTTTGGGCGTCTGCTGATTGGTCTGAAAGAGAGGTTTACGATATGTTTGGTATTTATTTTGATAACCATCCAGATCTAAGAAGAGTACTTACAGACTATGGTTTTGTAGGGCATCCTTTGAGAAAAGACTTCCCGCAAACGGGTTATGTAGAGATGCGTTATGATGAAAATCTTGGCAAAGTTGTGTATGAGCCGGTTGAGATTGACGATAGGGTTAATACTGCGAGAGTTATTCGTACTAAATAAATTTATGGATTTATAAATAATGGCAGAGTATAAAAACTACACACTAAACTTTGGTCCGGTGCATCCTGCAGCACATGGTGTATTGAGGCTTATACTAGAGCTTGATGGTGAAACTGTGGTTCGAGCTGATCCGCATGTGGGTTTGCTACATCGTGGTACAGAAAAGCTGGCTGAATTTAAGCCGTACAATCAAAGTATTGGTTATATGGACAGGCTTGATTATGTGTCGATGATGTGTAACGAGCATTCGTATGTGATGGCTATCGAAAAGCTTCTAGAGTTAGAGGTTCCAGAAAGAGCCAAGTATATCCGTGTAATGTTTGCTGAGATGACAAGACTTCTTAATCACTTATTATGGGCGGCAGCTTGCGGTATAGATTTGGGTGCGATGACAGTTTTTTTATATGCATTTAGAATAAGAGAAGATCTGTTTGATTGCTACGAAGCTGTTTCTGGTGCGAGAATGCATGCAGCTTACTTTAGGCCTGGTGGTGTGGCGAGAGATTTGCCTACACAGATGCCTAAGTACAAGGAAAGTAGATTCACAGGTAAGCGTAAAACCAAAAAGATCAATGAGAATAGACAGGGCAGTATGTTAGATTTTCTTGATAGTTTTGTGGTCGATTTTGATAAGTCTTTAAAAGAAATAGATACACTTCTTACAGACAATCGTCTTTGGAAGCAAAGAAATGTAGATATCGGTGTAGTGACTGCAGAGCGAGCAAAAGAGCTTGGTTTTACTGGTCCTATGCTTAGAGCTAGTGGGGTTGCTTGGGATCTTAGAAGAACGCAGCCGTATGAAGTTTATGATAAGTTGGATTTTGAAATTCCAGTTGGTTCTACAGGTGATTGTTATGACAGGTATCTAGTTAGAATGGCGGAGATGACAGAGTCTAACAAAATCATCAAGCAATGCGTGGATTGGCTAAGAGCAAATCCAGGTGAAGTGCTTTCTGACAATCACAAGTTTACAGCACCAAGACGAAACGACATGAAAAATGATATGGAAGAATTGATTCATCATTTTAAGCATTTTTCTGAGGGATATTGTACTCCTGAGGGTGAAGTTTATGTGGCTACAGAGCATCCTAAGGGTGAGTTTGGGGTGTATATAAAGTCCGATGGTGCAAATAAGCCATATAGATTGAAGATGAGAGCTCCAGGATTTGCGCATATAAGTGCGATGAACGAGATGCTTTCTGGACACATGTTAGCAGATACGCCCGCTATAATCTCGACGATAGATGTAGTGTTTGGTGATGTAGATAGATAGGAAAAAAGATGTCTTTAGTAGAGCTAATATCGCTAGAAGCGAAAGAAGATATAGATAGGGTTTTGACAAAATTCCCTGCTGATCAAAAGAAATCAGCTATTTTAGAGGGCTTGCATATTTTGCAAGACAGAAATGGTGGTTTTTTGACAAATGACTTGCAAACGGCTTTGGCTGAATACTTGGGTGTGAGCAAGGTTGATGTGTATGAGGTGGCAACATTTTATTGTATGTATGAGCTTAAACCAGTTGGTAAGCATAAGCTAAATGTATGTACAAATGTGTCGTGTATGCTAAATGGTGCTTATGAACTTCTATCGCATATCGAGAAAAAGTTAGAGATTAAACCTGGGGAAACTACTAAAGATGGTAGAATTACTCTAAAAGAAGTAGAGTGCCAAGGTGCTTGTTGTGGTTCGCCGATGCTAGAGGTGGACAAGATTTTCTATGAGAATTTGACTGTAGAAAAAGTAAATCAAATTATTGATTCTTTGGAGTAGTTATAGATGGCAAATGAAGTTTGTTTACGCACGATACACCTAGATAAGCCCTATAGTTTAGAGGCTTACTTGTCTGTGGGTGGGTACTCTTATTGGAACAAGATACTAAAAGAGAAAATCTCTCCGGAAGTAATTATTGATGAGCTAAAAAAATCTGGTCTTAGAGGTCGTGGTGGGGCTGGTTTTCCAACTGGTCTAAAGTGGAGCTTTATGCCTCGCAGTATGCCGGGGCAAAAGTATGTGGTTTGTAATTCAGATGAGGGTGAGCCAGGTACTTGTAAAGATAGAGAAATTCTTAGAAATAACCCGCATCAACTTATAGAGGGTATGGCAATCGCAGGATATGTGGTTGGAGCTACAAAAGGCTACAACTATACTCGTGGTGAGTTTTATGAACCGATAGCTAGATTTGAAGATGCCCTTATAGAGGCGTATCAAGAGGGGTTGTTAGGTTCAGATATTAAGTCATCAGGCGTATCTTTTGATTTGTACTCAGCTATAGGTGCAGGTGCTTATATATGTGGTGAAGAGACAGCTCTCTTAGAATCGTTGGAAGGCAAAAAAGGTCGTCCAAGATTTAAGCCGCCATTTCCTGCGTTTGTGGGTCTGTACGGTAAGCCAACAAATATCAACAATACCGAAACATTTGCTTCAGTGCCTGCGATTTTGCAACATGGTGGCGAGTGGTTCAGTAAGCTTGGTACAGAAAAAAGTGGCGGAACTAAGATGTTTTGTATATCTGGTCATGTGGTAAATCAACGCGTGATGGAGATAAACTTAGGCACACCATTTAAAGAAGTTTTAGAAATGTGTGGTGGTGTTCGCAAAGGTCATAAAATCAAAGCTGTAATTCCGGGTGGTAGCTCATCTAAGATCCTTACAGGAGAAGAGATGATGGCTGTAAATATGGATTATGAATCTATAGGGCAAGCAGGGTCTATGCTTGGGTCTGGTGCTGTAGTGGTGCTTGATGAGACTGTATGTATGGTCAAAACACTTGCTAGATTGGCTGATTTTTATTATGAAGAGTCTTGTGGACAGTGTACTCCTTGCAGAGAGGGTACTGGCTGGTTATCACGCACGCTTCATCGTATAATTGATGGTGGCGGTAAATTAGAAGATATTGATACTCTTACGAGAGTTGCGACAAATATCGAGGGTAATACTATTTGTGGGCTAGGTGATGCTGCAGCATGGCCGGTTCAGAGTTATATAAGCAAATTCAGACACGAATTTGAATATATGATTGAGAATGGTGGCAAAAGTATAGTTGATCAATAGTTGATTGGAGTAGGTTTCGGTGTCAGACATTAAAGAATCCAAAAAAGTAAATATAGAGATTGACGGTAAAGCCTTTGAGGCAAATCCTGGTCAATCTATTATTCAAATAGCAGATGCTAATGGGATTTATATTCCTAGATTTTGCTATCATAAAAAACTATCTGTAGCGGCAAATTGTCGTATGTGTTTGGTAGATGTGGAGGGTGCTAGACGCTCTTCACCTGCTTGTGCTACACCTGTAATGGAAGGCATGAAGATCAAGACTCGTTCAGAAACTGCGTTGCAGATGCAAAAAGATGTGATGGAGTTTTTACTTATAAACCACCCGCTTGATTGCCCTATATGTGATCAAGGTGGCGAATGTGAGCTACAAGATGTGGCGATGGGTTATGGGAAGACAACTTCAGATTACAAAGAATCAAAAAGAGCAGTTCCAGATCCGGGTTTAGGCTCACTTATCGCTACGGATATGACTAGATGTATTTTGTGTACTCGTTGTGTACGATTTGGTGAAGAAGTTGCGGGCGTAAAAGAGTTAGGTGTAATGGGTCGTGGAGATCATTCTGAGATTGGTACTTATATCTCAGGTGATATGGTTGACTCAGAAGTTTCGGGTAATGTGATTGATTTATGCCCAGTCGGAGCATTAACATCTAAGCCGTTTAGGTTTAAAGCAAGACCTTGGGAGCTAAAGCAATTTCCAGCAATTTCGGCAGGTGATGCATTAGCTGTAGATCTAAATGCGCATGTGTATCGCGATAAGCTAATCCGTGTAGTTCCGCGTGAAAGCGAGATTACAGGTACTTGGATTGCAGATAGAGATAGGTTTGAATACACAGGTCTATATAGCGAAGAGCGAGTTGAAAACCCGATGATTAAAAAATCTGGTGGTTGGGTCGATGTATCTTGGGAAGAGGCTTTAGATTTTGTAAAAGTTGCGATCGAGAAGACGGTAGAAAAAGATGGAGCAGATGCTATATCTGCAGTAGTTTCTGAAAGTTCGACTTCTGAAGAGATGTTTTTGATGAAAAAACTTCTTAACAGCTTTGGGTCTGAAAATATTGATGGGCGTATTCGTCAGTATGCAGACATCGCCGGTGTAAGTTCTGGCAAGGGTCTTAACTGCTCACTTGAAGATATTGAAAATAGTGATTTTGTTTTAATCTTTGGTTCAAACCTTAGAAAAGAATATCCGCTTATAAATATAGCAGTTAAAGATGCTGTAGAAAAAAATAATGCAAAAGCCATTGCTTGGAATGTTTGTGATTATGACTTTAATTATAAGGTTGATCAAATAACTCTAGCTGCTGATAATATCCAATACATTGCACTGTCTTTATTAAAGGCAATTTTTGTTAGATCAAATATTCCTTATGGCGAGCTTGATGATATCTTACGCAAGGTCGATCCTGCTAGCCAAGTTAGAGAAGTTGCAGACAAAATTATGATTGCTAACAATCCTAAGATTTTGATAGGTCAAGATATTGTAAATGCTAATAGTTTTGAGACTGTGTTTAGTGTGCTATCAGTATTAGAAAAGATTTCTAATATCAAGGGTGGTGTGCTGGCAAGTGATGTCAATTCAGTAGCTGCTGATAGGATATTAAGTTCATCAAAATCACAATTTAGTACTTACAAGTGCTTGAATGGTCAAACTAATACAAAACTACTTTTAACTGCAAATACGGAGCTAGTGAAAGATAGTCTGTATGGTGAAGCTAAACTAAAAGAAGCAATGGATAAGATTGATATAGTTGTGTCATTTACGGCATTTGCTGATGATTTTACCAAAGAAAATTCTGATATCATTATTCCTATAGCTAAGCACTATGAGACAGAGGGCAGTTTTGTTGATTTGTTTGGCAATAAACGCGAATTTAAGCAAGTTGTGAAGCCGTATGCTCAAAATAAGGAGCTATGGAGAATATTGCGTGTAGTAGGTAATCTGCTAGAGCTAGATGGTTTTGGTTACAATGCTATTGCAGAGGTTACAGAAGAGGCTTACTCAAGTCGTGCTCGTGTAGTTCCTAATCACGCAACGCAGATATTGAATGCTGATTTAGACTATCAAAAAGCCATTGCTTTTGTGGTGTCTAACGGGATGTACGATTCTACTAGTCTACTTAGAAGAGCGACACCTTTGCAACAAACTATAGATGCAAAACGCTACAGTGGCGTCAGAATATCTCATGATTTAGCAGAGCAAATCGGTCTTACTGATGAAACTGGTACGCTAAAGATTTATGATATAGATAATGAGCTAGAGCTAAATGTAACAGTGGATAATAGCTTGCAAGCTAAGAATTTCATGTTGCCTAGAGATCTTATTCAAAGTTTCTTGCTTAGTGAAAATATCAATATCAAGCTAGTAACAGAGGGAGATAAGTAGATATGTTGGGATATATTTTGTGGACAGCATTGTATTCACTAGTTATCATTATTCCTTTGATTTTGGTTGTAGCTTACTATACTTATGCGGAGCGAAAAGTTATCGGCTATATGCAAGATAGACTTGGGCCAAATAGAGTGGGTGCCTTTGGTTTATTACAGCCGATTATGGATGCTCTAAAACTTTTCTTGAAAGAGATCATTATACCGACAAAATCAAATAAGTATTTGTTCTTTATAGCTCCAATCTTAGCATTTGCTCCCGCTTATGCTGCGTGGGCGGTTATCCCGTTTGCACCGGGTGTAGTACTTTCAGATATGAATCTTGGTTTGCTATACATCTTAGCAATGACTTCATTTTCAGTATATGGTATCGTGATTGCTGGCTGGGCTTCAAACAGTAAATACTCGCTTTTTGGTGCATTAAGAGCTGGTGCTCAGGTTATTTCTTATGAGCTGGCGATGAGTTTTTCTATCGTAGGTGTTGTGATTGCTGCTAACTCTATGAGTATTTCAGGAATTATTGATGCTCAACAGGGCGGCATATTGCATTGGTACTTTATCCCGTTGTTCCCGTTATTTATAGTTTACTTTATATCTGGTCTTGCTGAGACAAACCGTGCCCCATTTGATGTGGTAGAGGGAGAATCTGAAATTGTGGCAGGGCATCATATTGAGTATACAGGTTCACGCTTTGCACTATTTTTCTTAGCAGAATATGCAAATATGATTTTGATAAGCATCTTAACTGCGATAATGTTTTTAGGCGGTTGGAATTCACCTTTTGATGGCACGCCGTTGCAATCTTGGTTTGACTGGGTGCCTGCTACGGTATGGTTATTTGGTAAAACTGGTGTGTTTATGTTTATGTTCTTATGGATAAGAGCTACTTATCCAAGATACAGATATGACCAAATCATGCGTTTAGGTTGGAAGATATTTATTCCACTAACATTTGTATGGGTGGTTGTAGTTGCTTGTATGGTAAGGTTTGGCTTAGGACCATGGTGGTAATATTATGATAAAAAATATAAAAGGTTTCTTAAAGACTTTCTTGTTATGGGAGCTTCTAAAGGGACTAACAGTTACAGGTAAGCATTTCTTTACGCGTAAAGTTACTGTGCAGTATCCAGATGAAAAAACTCCTATATCTAATAGATTTAGAGGTTTGCATGCACTAAGACGCTATGAAAATGGCGAAGAAAGATGTATCGCTTGTAAGCTGTGTGAAGTGGTTTGTCCTGCATTAGCTATTACAATAGAGTCGACAGAGAGAGAAGATGGTTCGCGTAGAACTTCTAGCTATGAGATAGATTTATTTAAATGTATATTCTGTGGTTTTTGTGAAGAGTCTTGCCCGGTTGATTCAATCGTTGAGACAGATATCTTAGAGTATCACTTTGAAGAACGCGGTGAGAATATCATGACTAAAGCAAAACTACTTGCTATAGGCGATAAGTACGAGCCTCAGATAGCTGCAGCTAGATTGCAAGATAAGGATTTTAGGTAGGAAAATGGGTGTAACAGATATTTTATTTTATATATTCTCATCGCTAGCTATCATCTCGGCTTTGGTGCTTGTACTAAGTGGCAATCCAGTTAATTCTGTAATTGCGATGATATTTACATTTATATGTACAGCAGTGGTTTGGATTATCTTTCAGCAAGTCTACTTAGCATTACTTTTGATAGTAGTCTATGTAGGTGCTGTGCTTGTGATGTTTTTGTTTGTGGTATTTATGCTTGATCTTCATACAGAGAAAGAGGGGCGTGTTGGCAGGTTTTTCTATGCTTTAGCTGCGATAATTGTATGTAGTGTTTTTGCAGGAATTATAAGCTACGCAGTCACTAATGTATTTGCAGGTAGTCAGATGCAAGGTGGCGTAGGTGGGTTGAAGATCATTGGGCATACTATGTTTGACAACAACAATCTTTATGTGTTTGAGCTAATAGACTTTATATTGCTAGCGGCTATGATTGCGGCAGTAACACTTACTCTGCGTTCTAAGCGAAAAGGTAACAAGTCAGTTGATCCTGCAATGCAAGTAAAAGTAAAGGCACAAGACCGTTTGACTATGGTAAATATGCCAAGTAGAAGTCAAAATACCATTGATAAAATGATTGATAACGGGAGTGTGGCAGATGAATAGTATCTCAGTTTCAGTAACAAATGGTTTGATTTTCAGCACGATACTATTTGTAATAAGTGTTGCAGGAATCATTATAAATAGAAGAAATATACTTATTTTACTAATGTCTATAGAGCTTATGCTCTTGGCAGTGAATACTAATTTCTTGATATTTGCAAATATGCATCATCAAGCGATGGGCGGGGTTTTTGTGTTTTTCATAATGGCAGTAGCAGCAGCTGAAACCGCGATTGGTTTGGCGATAGTTGTGGCGATATTTAGAAAACACAATACTATTGATCTAAGTAAACTTAATACACTAAGAGGCTAGCTAAATGATAATAAACAGTCAATTCTCAGCTGTATTAATTGCAACTATAATCTTGGCACCATTGCTAGGAGCTATAATTGCAGGCTTTTTTGGTAAAAGTATCAAAAACTCGGGTGTAAACTTTTTCACAGTAGCCTTATGTGGCTTATCTTTTGTGTTGAGTGCAATACTTGCTTATGGGGTCTTTAACGGTGCAGTCTATAGTGTAACTTACTATCAGTGGGCACCTATTTCAAATATATTCTCATTTGATGTCGGTTTTGAAGTTAATCGCATTACAGTTTATATGATGCTAATAATTACATTCGTATCTACACTAGTGCATATATATTCTATTGGCTATATGAAAGGTGAAGAGGGCTACGGCAGATTCTTTGCTTATATCTCAGGCTTTACATTTGCGATGCTTTGCTTGGTGATGGGTAATAACTTCTTGCTACTTTTCTTTGGTTGGGAAGGTGTAGGTTTATTCTCATACTTACTGATTGGTTTTTACTTTACAAGAGAGAAGTCAAATGTTGCTAGTTTAAGAGCATTTTTAGTAAATAGAGTTGGTGATTTAGGGTTCTTGCTTGGTATAGGTGCTGTGATATTGTACACAGGATCTATCGACTATAAGGATGTATTTGCATCACTATCAAGTATCGACAATACTCAAGTTGTACATTTCTTAGGAATGAGCTTTAGCCCAGTTACACTTATGTGTACGCTACTATTTGTAGGGGCAATGGGTAAATCAGCTCAGTTTCCACTACACTCATGGCTTGAAGGCTCGATGGAAGGTCCTACACCTATCTCGGCTCTTATCCATGCTGCGACAATGGTTACAGCTGGTGTGTTTATGGTTGCAAGACTATCACCGATGTTTGTGCTATCTCCTGCTGCGTTAAGTTTTGTGCTTATAATAGGTGCTATTACTTGTTTGTTTATGGGTTTGATAGCAATAGTTCAGACAGACATCAAGCGAGTAATCGCTTACTGTACACTCTCTCAGCTTGGTTATATGATGGTAGCACAAGGTGCTGGTGCATTCTCTATCGGTATGTTCCATCTTATGACTCATGCGATGTTTAAAGCATTGCTATTCTTAGCGGCAGGTTCTGTGATTGTAGCTATGCATCATGAGCAAGATATTCGCAGAATGGGTGGCTTGAAAAAGTATATGCCTGTGACTTATCTGTGTATGTTTATCGGTGCTTGGGCATTAGCAGCATTACCACCATTCTCAGGCTTCTTTTCAAAAGATTTGATTATTGAAGCGGCTCAAACTACTACAGTATTTGGTCATCAATTTGCTTACTATATGGTGCTTGCTTGTTCATTTGTGACATCATTTTATATATTTAGAATGTTCTTTGTTGTGTTTCATGGCAAAGAAAGAATGTCAGAGGAAGAAAAGTCACACATCAAAGAGTCACCACTTTCTATATTAGTACCGTTGGTACTTTTGGCTATACCATCTGCATTTATCGGTGAATACTTCTTTACTAGTATTTTGTCACAAGATGCAGGACTATTTGGTGATACTATAACTTCGTATAGTCAAGCTGGTTTGCATGGTATGTCTGTGACAGCACATTTAGCTTCTGAATCTGCAATGACAAATTCATTTCAATACATCAAGCACTCTGTATATACGCTACCGTTTTGGTTGGCATTTGGTGCGATGGCTCTTTCTTATGTGCTTTATATATTGATTCCAAGTATTCCAAAAGCATTAGCTAAGAAAGGCTCGGGTGTAGGTATTATTTATCACATCTTGGTTAAAAAATATTTTATCGACACTCT
>Ga0307934_1001025_pt1 | contig 18520 bp, 13 predicted proteins | sample OrgLakmetageno90_FD_201838 | JGI IMG/M metagenome (GOLD analysis project Ga0307934, IMG submission 201838) | Saline water microbial communities from Organic Lake, Antarctica - #90 | ecosystem: Environmental > Aquatic > Non-marine Saline and Alkaline > Saline | place: Antarctica: Organic Lake... | reverse complement strand
GACGTAACGTTAATCGTTACCAACAATGGAGGTTCGGACACGCTAGTTTTACAGGATTTCGTTAACGTAAAAGATCCTGCAAATGCGTATGCAGGATTTGGATACAGTGACGGATTTGAGTCCTTTAGTGGATTTAACAACGAGTGGATTATTTTAGACCCTACTGGAAACGAAAAATGGACTAGAACACAAACGGGTTCTTTTACAGGAAACACCTCGGTTTTTATTCCTAATTACACGAATACCAATTCTACATCGGAATCAGACTTTTTAATTTCTCCACCAATAGATTTAACACAAGTAGTCAATCCGCGCTTTGCATTTGAAGTAGCCTTCAAGAACCAAACCGGTTCTAGTGATCAATTGTGGTGTGCTATTTCTACTGACTGTGGTGTAAGTTGGACTACTAGAGGCGTTCTACCTGCATCTTCCGCTCTTAATACGGGAACACTTAACAATGCCTACTTTATCCCTTCTTCCGCTGCAGATTGGAAAACCGTCTTTATCACGACGACATCAGCTATGAGAGCAAGTAATAACGCTATTTTCAGGTTTGAATTTAAGTCTGGTGGTGGTAATAACATCTACATTGATGACTTTAGAGTAGATGGAGCATCTTCTGTAGGTATTAACGACAATGAATTACTGGAAAATAGCTTTTCTACGTTTCCGAATCCTGTAGCCGATAACAAACTGAATATTAACTTTATCGTAGACCAGGCAGCCGACAACGCAAGGTTATTCGTAACTAACATGGTCGGTCAGCAAATAAAAGAAATATACAATGGTTCTCTTAACAATGAGCCTTACAGTTTCCAAGTAAATACAGGAGACCTTTCTTCAGGAGTTTACTTTGTGACTCTCAAAACAGGAAGTCAGCAAATAACGAGAAAGATTATAGTTCAATAAGTCAATAGAGCAGAACATAAAAAAGTCCAATGATATTATATCGTTGGACTTTTTTATGTTTAATCAATTTGTAATCTAAAGATTAATAATAAAACTTCTCGTCTCCTCAATTTTTGTTCTAATCCTAGAGAACTGCTCTTGGTTCATATCCCCTTCAACTTCATTGTAAATACTTTCAAGATCCCCTAACATCTTTAAAATCTTATCTGATGTTTCTGTCGCATTTGTATTTTGAAAAATAACAACAATGTTGTGCAAAGCTTCTCCTTGGTTGACAACTATGTTGCGAACACCAGAGGCTTGAGCTCTCTCACTCAAAATATTTGTACCTAAATACATACCTTCTACCCAGCCACCGGTCAATACGTAGCTTGATATATCCTGCTGATTATTTTCTCTCAAATCCTGATCATTCTTTAAAAAGAAATCTGTGACTACCTTCAGTAAGGTGTCCTTGTTACCAGCATGTTGTTCTAAGCGAACAATGAACTCGCTTTGGAATGTAGTTCCGATACCAAGATCTTCGGCCAACACTTGAGATGCAGCTAAATATTGAATAGCAGGTTCATACATGGCAAACAATCCCGAATAACTTAGATCTGCTCCGTAAACACCCAAGTTCAACGATTTACTTAACTTATTTGAGTACTTTCTTCTGTCCGCTGTCGAATGCAAAATCTCTCCGTTGTATTCTATTCCTTCTTTTTTAAACATCTTAGTAATCTCCAATGGGGAGGGCAGGGTATAAAATATTTTCTTAATCCTTTCTTCCTCTAACTGGTTTTCATCGTCTGCAACTATCTCTGTGTTTACGCTTTGAACTGATCGTTCCTTGTTGTTCTCCGAAATACAAGAACTTAACAGTAGCCCTGATGATAGCGCAAGGAACGAGGTATTTAATATGTATTTATTCATGTTTTAACATTTTAAATTCTTAGTGCGCTTCTAACCAATTCGAAGCAATATCCATTTCTACGATTAGTGGAACAATAAGTTCTACCGCATTCTCCATTTTTTCTTTAATTAGAGGTTTTATTATCTCTACCTCATCTTTGTGCACATCAAACACCAATTCATCATGCACCTGCAACAATAGTTTAGATTTAAAATCCTTTTGTAGTAATTCACTTTGCAAATTAATCATAGCTAGCTTAATCACGTCAGCGGCAGAGCCTTGAATTGGAGCATTGATGGCATTCCGCTCTGCAAAGCCGCGCATAATGGCGTTCTTCCCATTAATATCCTTCAAATACCTTCTCCTCTTCATGATGGTTTCAACATAGCCGTGCTCTTTGGCGAATGCTATACTTTTATCCATGTAAGTTTTAATCCCTGGGTACTTTTCAAAATAATTGTCAATAATCACTTTGGCCTCCTTTCTTGGAATATTTATTCGTTGTGAAAGTCCAAAAGCGGATATTCCATAAATAATTCCAAAATTTACCGTTTTGGCCTTGCTCCGCATATCTCGATCTACTTCTTCCAAAGGCACATCAAATACTTTAGAGGCCGTTACTGAATGAATGTCTATTCCATTTTTAAAGGCCTCAATCATTCCTTCATCGCCGCTTAAGGCAGCAATTATTCTCAATTCAATCTGCGAGTAATCCGCTGCTAAAATCTGGTAGTCTTTACTTCTTGGGATGAACGCTTTCCTAATCTCTCTGCCCTTTTCTGTTCGGATTGGGATGTTTTGCAGGTTTGGGCTGTTGGAGCTTAGACGTCCGGTAGCTGCAACCGTTTGCATGTAATTGGTATGAATGTGACCAGTTTTAGGATTCACTAAATCAGGTAAGCTATCCACGTAAGTAGATTTTAACTTTTTCAACGACCTATATTCTAAAACTTTTGGGACAATTTCGTGCTTTTCTGTTAATTTGGCTAGCGTTTCTTCAGAAGTGGAATACTGCCCTGTTTTTGTCTTCTTCGCCTTATCGTCAATTTTTAATACCTCGAAAAGAACTTGTCCTAGCTGCTTTGGAGAGTCAATGTTAAACTCAGTAGTGGCTAATTCCGTTATCTCTTTGGTCAATTCCGATAAAGACACTTCTAACTCTTTAGAAAACTGCGCAAGTGTTTCACAGTCCAAGTTGATTCCTTCAAACTCCATGGCTGCTAAAACAGGAATTAATGGCATTTCTACTTGGTCAAATAGTTTTCTAATTTCCCCATTGCCCAACTCTTTCTCAAAAACTTGCTTTAGTTGAAAGGTGATATCTGCATCTTCCCCTGCATACTCTGTCACCTTTTCAACCTCAACATCTCGCATACTGCCTTGATTTTTGCCCTTTTTCCCAATCAACTCTTCAATGGATTGAGGTTTGTATGCCAAGTACGTTTCTGCTAAAATATCCATGCCGTGCTTTTGATCTGGCTCTAAAAGATAATGAGCTATCATGGTATCAAAAAAGACTCCTTGCAATTGGATGCCGTAATTTTTCAGCACGGTTAAATCGTACTTTAAGTTCTGTGCAATCACCTCTTTTGAGGTATCTTCAAAAATCACCTTAAACTGTTCTACTTGTTTAGTGGCTTCTTCTCTGTTCGCCGAAATAGGCACATAATAAGCCTCACTTGCCTTTACCGAAAAAGCCAAGCCAACCAACTCTGCAATCATCGAATCAACGCTAGTCGTTTCCGTATCGAAACAATAGGACTTTGCTTCCTTTAAAAGCGTCATCAGTTTTTTAAGCTCTTTCTCCGAGTTTACTAAGTGGTATTTGTGCTCTGTGTTATCTAAAGTTTTATACTCTTTTGGTTCTTGTGTGGTTGCCTCGTCCTTCTCTTCACTTGCTGTATTAGCCCCTGCACTAAACAAATCCATTTGTCCTTCATTCGAGGGTGCGATGCTCACCTCTTCGCCCAGAATTCGCTTACTCAACGTTCTAAATTCTACTTCTGCAAATAGTTGCTCTAGCTCTTTCTTGTTTAACGGGTCACGCTGTAAGTCCTTTGGGTCGAACTCGATCGGTACATCTATTATGATTGTTGCTAATTTTTTTGAAAGTAGAGCGATTTCCGTAGAAGCTTCTACCTTTTCTTTCATCTTCCCTTTTAAGTCTGCTGTATTTGCAAGCAAACCCTCAATACTTCCGTATTGCTTTAAAAACTTTTTTGCTGTTTTATCTCCTACTCCAGGAATTCCAGGTATGTTATCCACCGCGTCTCCACACATTCCTAAATAGTCAATAACTTGAAGTGGGTCTGTAATCTCAAATCGCTTGCAAACTTCTTCAATTCCCCAAACCTCCGCTTTGTTGCCCATTCTTGCAGGCTTGTACATGAATATATTCTCACTCACCAATTGTCCAAAGTCCTTGTCGGGAGTCATCATATATGTTTTATACCCTTCCTTCTCTGCTTTTTTAGCTAGTGTTCCGATTACATCATCCGCCTCGAAACCATCGGAATATAGAGTAGGGATGTTAAATCCTTTAATAATTTTTTTGATGTAGGGAACAGCCAACTTTATATCGTCTGGAGTTTCTTCTCGGTTGGCTTTATAAGCAGGAAACTCTATATGCCTAGCAGTTGGAGCACTAGTATCAAAGACCACCGCAATATGCGTTGGATTGTGCGTGCTTAAAACTTCAAACAAGGTGGAAGTAAAACCATATATGGCTGACGTATTCAATCCCTTAGAATTGATCATTTGGTTCTGGCTAAATGCAAAATGGGCTCTGTAGATTAGAGCATATGCATCTAACAACCAAAGTGTTTTATTATCTTCTGACATGAAAAGTGAGATTTTATTCAGGCTTCAATTTAAGAAAAACCCCAAGGAAAAAAGAATCAAATTAGAACTAATTCGCCTCCATTAAAACAGTCGCTAAAACCGTTTCGCCAACTGCTCTAAGCGTTTCTTTGTCAATTACATCCATGTCATCGTCATGGGTGTGCCAATGCGGCGCAAACGAACGAGTCTCGGGATCGTATTGAATAATATCTATGCTGGGAATCTTAGCAATGGTATTCACATAAACATGATCGTCTATGCCAACGTGTCGAGTTGGGCGATTGTTGAAATAATTATCATACCCCAAATCATTTGCAATATTCCAAACGTGATGAACATAAGCAGATGCATGTGTCATAGAGTGATGCTCCTTAGCAAACATCGCATCTTTGCCGCCAACCATATCCAGTAATATCCCAAAATTGGCGCTGTACCCTATCTTGTGCATGTTGTTCGCCCAGTATTGACTTCCCAAGCAGTAATCTTCGGTTGTTCCTGAGTCATCTACATAATCTTCGGCATCAAAAAAGATGATGTCTACCCCAATATTAGGTTGATAGCTTTGAATTTGCCTGGCAATTTCTAACAAAACACCCACTCCACTTGCTCCATCGTTCGCTCCCAATATTGGTTCCGTCTTGCGCTCTTCATCTTCGTCCTGGTCTGCATTCGGTCGTGAATCCCAATGTGCAAAAAGTAGCACACGATTATTCAATTCTGGCTTGTAGGCGCCAATAATATTCTTGATGTTCAGCTTCGTCTTGTCAAAAGCAACGACTTGTGCTTTCTGTTCGATTACGTCAAAGCCAAATCTGCCTAGTTGTGCTGCCAAATAATTACCTGCGGCAACATGAGCTTCTGTATTTGGCACTCGCGGACCAAAATCAACTTGCTTTTGAATAAAATGATATGCGGTATCTGCGTTAAAGTTTGGACGAACTGCCTTTTTCGGTGCTTCTACCTTTTGATTAGAAGTAGGCTTCTTGTCATCGCCACAAGCAAAAGCAAAAATAACCGCTAGAAGAAATATTGCTTTAACTCTCAAATTCCCAAATCGCACCATCCTTACCGTCTTTAATTCCAATATTTAATTTTTTCAATTTATCTCTAATCTTATCTGCTGTTCCCCAATCTCTTTGCTCTTTAGCTGCTTTTCTAAAATCGAGAATCAGCTCCATCAGCTCGTCCGTTATCTCATTGGACTCCCCACCATTTTCCTCAAAAGACAAACCTAATATATCAAAAAAGAAGGCCTTAAATAGCTCTTCAAACTTCACTAAATCCTCCCCTGAAATGGTTTCTTCTCCTGCTTCTAAAGCGGCAACCATTTTTAAACTATCAAACAGTTTTGAGATTGCTATCGGAGAATTAAAATCGTCATTCATGGCATGATAAAGAGACTCCTTTAAAGATGATATGTCAACAGTTGATTTGTCAGATGATTTCAATTCTTCAATTCTCTTTAATCCTTTTTGTAAACGATCAAAACCTTTTGAAGCGGCTTCTAAAGCAGCATTGGAAAAATCTAACGTACTCCGATAATGCGATTGTAAAATAAAAAACCGAACGGTCATTGGGGAATATGCCCTTTCCAATTGAAAATTATCTCCTGTAAAAAGTTCTGCACAGAAAATTCCATTGCCTAAAGACTTTCCCATCTTCTGCCCGTTAATGGTAACCATGTTGTTGTGTAACCAATAATTTGCAAATGCTTTCCCGGTGTGAGCTTCCGCTTGAGCAATTTCGCATTCGTGGTGTGGAAATTGATTTTCTAATCCTCCTCCATGAATGTCAAAATTATCTCCCAAGTATTTCTGACTCATTACAGTGCACTCAATATGCCAGCCAGGAAAACCTTTTCCCCACGGAGAGTTCCATTGCATCAAGTGCGAGGGTTCTGCTTTTTTCCAAAGTGCAAAATCAAATCCGTTTTTCTTATCCGATTGGGCTGAAAGAGTTCGATTAGCTGCTCCTTCCATCATCTCTTCAACTGACCTTCCAGAAAGCTTACCGTAATCGAACGTCTCATCGTATTTGGCAACATCAAAATATACCGATCCATTTACTTCGTATGCAAAGCCTTTAGCAATTAAATCTTCGATTATTTCAATTTGCTCTGGAATGTGTCCTGAAGGGCGAGGATAGATATCTGCACGTTTAACATTTAACACGTCCATGTCTCTAAAATAGTTGAACATGTATCGTTCTACCACCGCCATAGGGTCGACTTTCTCCAAGCGAGATTGCTTGGCTATTTTATCGTCTCCCTCATCGGCATCATCCGTCAAATGGCCTACGTCTGTTATATTCTGAACATACTTCACTTTAGGAAAAATGTGCACTAAATATCTGTAAATTAAATCAAAAGAAACGTACGATTTGGCGTGACCCAAATGTGCATTACCATAAACCGTCGGCCCACAAACATACATCCCAACTACCTCTTTATCAATTGGTTTAAATGCCTCTTTTTGTCGAGTTAGTGTATTGTACACTACTAATTTGGAATCCATTTCTTTCTTTTTAATTTTTACAAAGAAAAGCAATAAAATGGCAGGCTACCCCACAAAAAAGCCTCAAACTTATCGATTAAACGGATTCGTTTGAGGCCTTTCTAATAGCATCTTAATACCTACATATCTTTTTCTATTACACCGTTACCGACGTATTTCCCATCCTTAAAAATCATGATGATCGTCAAAATTCCATTCTCATTGTATTTGTACAATTTCCCATCCATTAAACGATAGTTTTTGAATATCCCATCTTTTGAAATCTGCTTATCAGGGTTAAAATACTTTTTATAACCATTCCCATCAAAGCCTCCTTGGTTGAGATTATCATCTTTATCCACAGTCACCTTCACATCTTTTCCTTCCTCTACCATTTGCTCCACGGCATTTTTAACCGGCGCCTTAGCAGCATAGGTTTCAAAGCTATTTGGGTCCATTACGCCACCACTAAAAGTTTTTACAGACATCAAGTCTCCATTTTCGTAGTACTCCTTTTGCTCCCCGGTTTCCATGCTTTCATTCCAAGTCCCTTCTAGTCTTAAATTACCATTGGGATAATAATAAACTTGTTTCCCAGATCTTTTCCCACTTTCGTTAAATGTAAACGCCTGAGCTACTTTTCCATTTTCGTGGTAGCGCTTAAATTCCCCTATATTTTTGGTTCTTTGCCAGTTTCCCGACTCTTCCACATTGCCATTTTCATAGTAGAGCGTGTATTCCCCGAAAGGGCGACTTCCTTTGTATGTAATCTCGCTTTTCAACTTTGTGGATGGAAAATATTTTTTCCATAAACCCTCTTTCCTGCTGTTCACATAGCCACCCTCTTCTACCAAGTTTCCAATTGGGTATTCCCTAAATTTGGGAGGCTGCGCCTTGATCATCCAATAACCTTGACGTTTTCTATTAATGTCAATTTTATTGATGGTATCCGTTCCATTAAGCTCAAAGGTTTGCGCAAAGGCACTACAAGAGAATGCTATTAATAAAAATAGTGAACTTAAAAACTTCATGGAATCCAAATTAGCCTCTAAAAGTAGGAAAAGAATTTTATACCTAACCCAAGTTTTTGAGCATGTCTTCTGTCATTTTTGCCATGTCGTATTCCAATTGCCAACCCCAGTCTTCTTTTGCCGCTGAGTCATCTATACTTCCAGGCCAGCTTTCTGCAATTTTCTGGCGAAAATCAGGAGCATAACTAATTTCAAAGTTAGGAAGGTGTTTCTTGATCTCGTCTGCAATATCTTCCGGTGCAAAAGAAATTCCCCCCAAGTTATAGCTTGATTTAATTTTAACTTTCTCCTCTGGTGCTTCCATCAACTCTATGGTAGCTCGAATAGCATCCTCCATATACATCATTGGTAAGTTAGTTCCCTTTTGTAGAAAGCATTCGTACTTCCCTTCCTCCAGCGCTTTGTGATAAATGTCTACGGCATAATCCGTAGTTCCGCCTCCGGGTAAACTTTTATAGCCAATCAACCCGGGATAGCGGATGCTTCGCACGTCCACCCCGTAGTTTTTAGCATAATACTCGCACCAACGTTCTCCTGCTAATTTAGAAATGCCGTAAACCGTTGTTGGGTCGGTAACGGTATGTTGTGGTGTTTCTTCACGAGGAGTATTCGGTCCAAAAACAGCAATCGAGCTCGGCCAAAAAACCTTCTTTATCTTTTTATCTTTTGCTAGGTCTAACACAGTAAACAAGGTTTCCATGTTTAACTTCCAACCAAATTCGGGGTTTTTCTCCGCTGTTGCAGAAAGCAAGGCCACTAAGTGATACACTTCTTCAATTTTATACCGCTCAACGATGTCGTGCAACTTTTCCCTATCGAGTGCATTTAACACTTCAAAAGGTCCACTTTGATTTTCTAATTCCCTTACATCCGTAGCTAGAACTTTGTCGTTACCATGCTTCGCGCGTAACTTTTCTACCAATTCACTTCCAACCTGTCCTCCGGCACCTAAAACTAAAATCATGTGTGTTGTATTTATTTAAATCAAAAATAATAAAAGCCTTTCATGCACATGACAATTATCATCAACTAGCGCAATCACTTTTCTTAACTTTGCTGTATCTTATAAAAAAGTATAACACCGATAAATGAATCTGTAGTTATTTTTAAAAAATAAAACAGCTTCTATTTCGGCGTTTGAACTGAAAAAAACTATCAACTAAAAACTTGTATAACATGCAATTGTACAATTTAGAAGATAAGAACATCTTGAAAAAGAAACTAATGGAGGAGCCTTTTAACAGGGTAACCGTTTCTTTTTATCGTTATGTAATTATCGAAAATCCACAAGAATTAAGAGATGAACTTTACCAAGAGTGGAGTGAATTAAACGTTTTTGGCAGAACCTATTTAGCCCGAGAAGGCGTGAATGCACAAATATCTGTTCCGGAAGAAAATTGGGATGAATTTGTCGCCAAAATTCATAAACGAGAGTACTTTAAAAATATCCCGTTTAAAATTGCTGTAGAAGATGATGGAAAGTCATTTTACAAGCTAAAAGTAAAGGTGCGAAACAAAATAGTTGCCGATGGTTTGAACGATGGAGACTTTGACGTAACCAATGTTGGAAAGCACCTAACTGCTAAAGAGTTTAATGAAGCAATGGCGGATCCAAATGCTTTAGTGATTGATATGCGGAATCACTACGAAAGCGAAGTAGGTCATTTCGAAGGTGCTCTTTGCCCAGATGCTGATACCTTTAGAGAAGAATTACCCCAAGTAGAAGAAATTTTAAAAGGTAACGAAGACAAGAAGGTGCTTTTATATTGCACCGGAGGTATTCGTTGTGAAAAAGCCAGTGCCTATTTAAAACATAAAGGCATTCAAGATGTGAATCAATTGCACGGAGGTATTATTGATTACGTGCGCCAAACAAAAGCAGAGAAACTTGACAATAAATTCAAGGGAAAAAACTTTGTCTTTGATGAGCGCTTGGGCGAACGAATTTCAGAAGAAATTATTTCAGCATGTCACCAATGCGGTAAACCATGTGATGACCACACCAACTGCTCCAACGACGATTGCCATTTACTTTTCATTCAATGTGCTGAATGTGCTGAAAAGTTTGACGGGGCATGCACTCCGGAATGTCAAGTTATTGCCAATTTACCAATTGAAGAGCAGCGGGATATTAGAAAAGGAAAAGAAAAACCTGAAGCACATTCAGTTTATAAGAGCAGACTGAGGCCGAAATTGAATCAATCAATACGTGAATAATTCAATGGATTAATCAAATAATAAGTCAATCAGTGATTCATTGAATAAAGCCATATGCCTATTGTGAGATATTCTGTACCTTAATGGTTGAATGTTTATATTTGAATTAAGTCATAAATAACTTTTACTCTGTTCATTTTTAGACAAATGACTTTTAAAAAAGAAAATGTTTTACAAACGAAGAGTTTCGCCTTTGCGGTGAAAGTTGTAAAGCTGTGTATTCGTATTCAAAAGGCTGAGAAGGAATTTGTTTTGACAAAGCAATTGATGCGCTCAGGGACTTCAGTAGGTGCCAACATTGAAGAGTCTATTGGTGGTAGGTCTGATAAGGATTTATTCCATAGAATTGTAATTTCGTATAAAGAAGCGCGAGAATCACACTATTGGATTAGGTTGCTTTTTGAAGCAGACTTAATGGAAGAAAACGTTAAAAATAATTTATTAGCTGATGTAGATGAGTTACTAAGAATTTTAGGTGCGAGCAAGAGAACACTTAAGCAAAATATGAATAAACCCAAATCAAACATTTAAACTTGTATTGACTAACCTATTTATTGACCAACTAAATTATTAAGTTACTCACGCGTTGAAGTATTAACGCATTGACTTATTAACTGATTGATTTATTAAACTATTGACTAATTAAAACATTATAAAATGCCATTTTACAGAGAACTAGGAAAAATACCACATAAAAGACACACCACCTTTAAAAAAGAAGACGGCGGCCTTCATTATGAAGAACTGTTTGGAACTGTGGGATTCGATGGTATGTCTAGCCTATTATACCACTTGCATCGACCAACTCAAGTAAAGGAATATTTGGGATCTAAAGATGTTAGTCCAAAAATTGCAGTAGAGAAAAATTTTAAGTCGAGAAGGTTAATTGGTTTTGATGTGAAGCCTCAAGATGACTACCTAGAAAGTAGAGAACCTATGCTTTGTAACAGCGATGTTTTAGTAGCACTTGCAGCTCCTAAAAAGTCAATGACAGAGTATTTCTACAAAAACACAGATGCCGATGAAGTAATTTTCATTCATAAAGGAAGTGGAACTTTGCGGACTTTTCTTGGAAACATCGAATTCAAATACGGTGATTATCTAGTTATTCCTCGTGGCATGATTTATCAAATAGAATTTGATACGGAAGAAAACCGCCATTTTGTTGTAGAATCGTATTCTCCAATTTACACTCCAAAACGCTATCGCAACTGGTTTGGGCAATTATTAGAACATTCACCTTTTTGCGAAAGAGACTTTAGAACACCTGAGAACTTGGAAACGCACGACGAAATGGGAGAGTTCGTTATTAAAATTAAAAAGGAAGGCGTTTTGCACGATTATTTATATGCTTCTCATCCATTTGATGTAGTTGGTTGGGATGGATTCAATTATCCATACGCTTTCTCTATTCATGATTTTGAGCCTATTACAGGAAGAGTCCATCAGCCGCCGCCAGTTCATCAAACGTTTGAAGCAGCAGGTTTTGTGATTTGCTCTTTTGTTCCACGTTTGTACGATTACCACCCGGAATCAATTCCAGCTCCTTACAACCATTCAAACATAGATTCTGACGAAGTACTGTACTATGTTGATGGTGATTTTATGAGCCGAAACGATATTGATCAAGGACAAATTACCTTGCACCAAGCAGGAATACCTCATGGACCCCATCCGGGAGCTTATGAAAGAAGCGTTGGACAGACTAAAACAGAAGAGCTTGCAGTAATGGTAGACACCTTTAAACCTTTGAAGGTTACTGAAAATGCCATGAAGTTAGACGATGGCAAGTATTACAAGAGTTGGTTAGACCATTAACAACATTTCTTGACCAGGTTATTTATTGGTATATTTCACATTCGTTTCATCAAAAATTAAGATTTGGAAGCAAAAGAAATTTCGGTAATTGGAGGTGGTAGTTGGGCTACAGCAATTGTAAAGATGCTGAGTAACAACGCCGAAAAAGTACACTGGTGGATGCGCGACGCAGATAAAGCGAAGTACATCAACAAATACATGCACAATCCTCGCTATTTGTCTTCCATTCAATTTGACAGAGAGAAGATTAGAGTAAGTAACGACCTGAATGAAATTATTGCCGCATCCAAATACATTGTTATCGCTACACCTTCTGCATTTTTGATGGATGTTTTCGGAGAACGAGACAACTCCGATTTAGAGTCTAAAACAATTTATTCTGCTGTAAAAGGAATCGTTCCCGAAGTGCATCAAATTCCTGCACGATTTTTTCACAAACGCTTTGGAACACCTTATGAAAATATTGGTATCATAAGTGGTCCTTGTCATGCGGAAGAGGTTGCTTTGGAACGGTTGAGTTATCTAACTATTGCTTGTCAAAATCAGGACAATGCAAAAATTTTAGCTGACTTGTTAGAATGCAGGTACATTAAGACACACCTATCCGAGGACCTTTTCGGAACTGAAATTTCTGCCATTTTAAAAAATATTTACGCAGTCGCAGCTGGAATATTTCACGGATTGGGTTATGGAGACAACTTTCAAGCGGTGTTGATTTCAAATGCAGTTCAAGAAATTGAGCGCTTTGTAGATGAGTTGAACCCTGTTCATCGAGACGTAAAATCGTCGGCCTATTTAGGAGACTTATTGGTAACTGCTTACTCTAACTTTTCTAGAAACAGAACTTTTGGTGCCATGGTCGGCAAAGGCTATTCCGTAATGTCAGCGCAAATGGAAATGAACATGACTGCTGAAGGATACTATGCTGCCAAAAGCATTATTAAAATCAACGAAAAGTTTAAGGTGAAAATTCCAATTGCAGATGCAGTATACAGAGTGCTATACGAAGGTATTTCACCTGCTGTTGAAATGAGAATTTTAGCTGATAAGTTGGTCTAAATTTAATTGATAAATAAGTCAATAACTTAATAAGTGAGTGGTTCAATAACGAGCTAAAACAGCTGTCGATTGACTCTCCAATTCATTATCCACTAATTCATTGATTACTTAATAAACTATTTGACTCACTGAAAAAATAACTGATTCTGTTATTCATTAATTAATACCAAATGTATTTATTTTTTAGTCTAATCTACATTGGTAAATGCCGTAACTACAAAATACTAGTCCAAAACATTGGACTAAATATTTTGTGTAAACGGTATAAACAACTCACTAATCCCCCCGATTAATTGATTCACTGATTGCTTCATTCAATAATTCACTAAAAAGCAGGTCGAAAAGGTTCGTTATCTAAAATACCGCTAATCTTTTCCATCACCTCAGCCGTTAAGAGTTCAACATCATCTATTGCTGTTAGTGTTTCTTCTAATTGGTGTAACTTAGAAGCGCCTAAAATTGCTGTAGAAACGTTTTCGTTTTTCAAGCACCAAGCAATGGCCAACTTAGGCATGGTCGTTCCAATTTCTTTAGCTAAACCAGTAAGTTTCCTGACCTTTTCCAAATTTTCTTCTACCAAGCTCTTATCCTTCAACCATTCCATTCCGTCCATAGATAGTCTGGTTTTTTCCGCCAGACCATCGTTGTATTTGCCAGTTAAAATTCCACTACCTAGAGGACTCCATATGGTGGTTCCTAAACCAACTGTCTTGTAAATTTGGTCATATTCCACCTCTACCTTATCTCTGTGCAACATGTTGTATTGTGGTTGCTCCATCGTTGGCCCAATCAAGTTGTAACGTTCTGCCACCATGTGTGCTTCCATAATTTCCTGAGCGCTCCATTCGGAAGTTCCCCAATACAAAATTTTTCCTTGCTGAATTAAATTGTGCATCGTCCACACCGTTTCAGAGATTGGAGTTTCTTTATCTGGTCTATGACAATAGTATAAATCTAAATAGTCCAGCTTCATTCTCTGCATTGCTGCCTCACAGGCCTCTACCAAATGCTTTCTGCTCAAGCCTTTTTGTGTTGGTAATTCACCCCCTTGCCCAAAAAATGCTTTTGAAGAAACGATATAAGAATCCCTTCTCCAATCTCTTTTACTTAGAATTTCGCCCATCACTCGCTCTGATTCACCTTTGGCATAAATTTCTGCATTATCGAAAAAATTGACACCCTTGTCATACGCTAGATCCATCAAATCTTCCGCTATATTATTTTGAATTTGCTTCCCAAAGGTTAGCCATGAGCCCAATGATAAACGACTAACTTTCAATCCCGATTTTCCTAAATTTTTATATTCCATCTCTAATGTTTTTCTATAAACTTTTATTGTGTTTCTAACTTTTTAGAATTCTCTTTCAACATTCTAAAATTACGAATTACGATTTTTTCAATTACGAATATTACCAACTTAACCAAAGTCTTTTACAATCGACTATTCTTCTTATTTCTACCGTATTCGTAATTCCCAGATTTGTCATTCGTAATTCTTTCCTAACCAAACTCTGCGAGCATTTTCATGAGATCCTCCATGGTATTTGCTTCTGCTGCAGGTTTATCTTCCCGCCAACGGTGTATCCTCGGAAACCTCAAAGCAACACCCGATTTGTGCCGACTCGACCTAGCAATTCCCTCAAAAGCAATTTCAAACACCAGTTCAGGAGTTACACTCCTAACCGGTCCAAACTTATCTACTGTATTCTTTTTTACAAATGCATCAACCCTTTTTATTTCCTTATCAGTTAACCCGGAATAGGCCTTTGCAAAGGGAACGAGTTTTTCGCCGTCCCAAACTGCGAAGGTGTAATCGGTATACAAATTTGCTCGCCTTCCATGGCCTCGCATGGCATAAATCATAACGGCGTCAATTGTCAATGGATCCACTTTCCATTTCCACCAATCGCCTTTTTTACGACCGATTTTATAGGTTGAATCTTTGCGCTTCAGCATCAAACCTTCCGCATTGTTTTCTCTCGATTTACTTCGAACTTCGATTAACTTTTCCCAAGAATTTAAATCCAACACTTGAGAAAGCATCAACTTCTCTGACTCTTGATTTTTAACTAACTGCATCAATAACTTCCTTCTTTCCTCCATCGGAGTCTCTCGTAGATCTTGTCCGTCTAATTCTAAAATGTCGTAAGCGATCATTACAATAGGGGCAGATTTCAAAATGGCTTTGCTTACATTTTTTCGAGAAATTCTAGTTTGCATGGTTGCAAAGTTCAGCGGTTTTCCCTCCTTAAAGGGAATGATTTCTCCATCTAAAACCGTTCCGTTAGGGAGTGCTTCCACCAATTCTTGAAATTCAGGAAACTTGTCTGTCACCAATTCTTCCCCTCTGCTCCAAACAAATAACTCGTTGTTCCGAATAATAATTTGCCCTCGAATTCCGTCCCATTTCCATTCTGCTTGCCAATCTGCAACATCTCCTAAATCTTGCACTTCTCCTTCAACAGCATAGGCCAAATAAAACGGATACGGTTTTGAATATTGGTCGGCCGGATCAGAAGACTCAATCAATTCGTGATAAGAAGTGGTTTCAGCACGCCAATTGCCCATTAAACGGTGTGTTAGGGCGTTTTCTTCCACTTCTGCATGTTGCGCTAATGCTCTAGTCATCAACTTTTGCGAAAGTCCTACTCGCCAACCTCCGGTAAGCAATTTGTTAAATACAAATCGCTCTTTTTCGTTGAGTTGGTTCCACACCCAGAGCACTCTTTCTTTTTGCTCCTCGTCGCTTAATGGTTTTAAATCAACTATATATTGAATCCATTCAGAAAGGGTTTTGTCGTTTTTAGACTCTAACTCAATAGCTATCGGATTCGGGTGAATCAAAGCGATGGTTTCGGCCAAGTCTCCAACAATGTGGTACGACTCTTCGAACAACCAAAGTGGCAAGTTGGCTGCTTCCGAAGCCCATTCCCTCAACAAGGCAGTTCTAACACTTCGCTTTGGCCTTCTGTGACTTAGTATGGCGATGGTCCATAACTTGTCCGTATCATTTGCAGCATCAAAATACTGTTTTAGTGCAGCCACCTTTTTATTGGTTTTGGTGGTCTGATCTAGTTGCTCAAAAAGTTGGACAAAGTCTTTCATGGTAAAAGGAACAACTGCTTTTAGGAATTGATTACTCTTTCACAAACTTTCTAGTTACAACACTTTCTCCTGAAACCATTCGTAAAAAATAAATTCCTGAGCTCAACTCAGAAACATCATAAGCATCTTGCTTTGCAAAACTGGCAACCAATTGACCGTTTGTATTTAAAATCTCGATTGCTAGATAATCCGCTTTGGAATTGATTCGCAACGTTTCATTTACTGGGTTTGGATATACAAACAATTCCCTTTGATCTTGAATTTCTTCATTCAATCCAACGGCAAGGTTTAAAGGTGTTCCCCACGTTTGGTTTCCTTTTTTCACATAGCTTATAATTTTATGACTCCAACTATTATTACCCAAATAACTGTAGTTCCCAAAGTCTCCGACACCAATCAAAATATGATCATAACTATAATTTAAAGCGCTACCGCTGTAAAATATTGAATCCTTTCTCCCAGTAATAAATGAGTAGAATATGTTGTAATCAATAGAATCTACAGTTAATCCTAACTGCTGAGCGTTATAAGGATAAAATAGATTCACTTTAGGTTTTGTTGGTATCCAATTTGCTGAACCACTAACCGTTAATGAAGAGTCTTCTATAATTTGTGACTCAAACACCACAAATTCATCGGACATATCAAAACTAAGGTTGTAAACGCTTATTGTAATTGGTCCAGAAGGGGGAGGATTAACTTTTTGACGTCTCTTTTCTAAGGTTAATGTTCTAAGATTGCCAGAGGTTGAATCATTCACAATCCGGATAATCGTGTTAAAACGGTCTCCTATTCCCGCTAACCCCGTGTAATCACGGTAATGATATTCATCATTTGTTGTTAAAGAAAAGTGATCGTGCTTCGTGAACTTATCGTTCGTTGAAAAGTATTGAAAAACCGGTACTGCTGATTTTAAGTTTGTAAAGTCTATACCCTTAATCATTCCATTGTTTTTCGACATTATGACTTCAACATCATGATAATCGCTCAATGAATCTACTAATCCTGATGAGTCTATAAAACTTAGCGTTATTAATACTAATGAGTCCATGGTGTTATTTACCAAATCATTATATACAGAGTCAACACGAGCAAGCAATTTTTGGCTTCTATGGTTTCTCCCAATGACAAATGTTTGATTTAAAAAGTAATGATTGGGAAAAGTCAATGAAAACCCTAAACTATCAACTGTTTCAAAAACAGTTGAGTCGTTAATTATTAAAGCTGAATCTCCGAAAACCTGCCCCTTAATAAGCTGTTGATTTTGCCAAATTGAGGTATGAGATCTTGTTAATCCTTTTTTAAAAACAATCGTTGTTTGGGGACCATTTGCTACCTTAGACTTCACCACCACAGATTGTATTTGCGACCGGTTTGGTGGAACGCTATTTAAATTTAGAGTTGACGAATAATGCCTAATCGTATCGGTAGATTTAAATGGCGCCCAATCTTGCGCAAAACTGGAGAAAGATAGTAGTAAAAGCGCAACCAATAGAATTCTGCTCATGGTGATTTATTTTAGTTATTATTTCATCTTAAACTACTTAAAACAAGAACATCTGCTTTACAGAATTGATTATTCCTTCACAAACTTTTTAGTTACAACACTTTCTTCAGAGACCATTCTTAAGAAATAAATTCCTGTTCTCAACTCAGAAACATCGTAAGCAGCCTGTTTATCAAAACCAGCAACCAATTGACCGTTTGTATTTAAAATCTCAATTGCTACATAATCCCCTTTCGTGTTAATTCGCAACGTTTCTTTTACTGGATTTGGATATACAAACAGTCCGCTTTGATCTTGAATTTCTTCGTTCAGACCAACTGACAGGTTTAATGGGGTACCCCAAGTTTGATTTCCTTTTTTAATATACACTATTGTTTCTTGTAAAATGCTACTTCCAACTCCTCCATGACCATAAGAGTAGAACTCTACTCCAACACCGATAAAGATATTATTGGACCCTCCAGCTAAACCTCCACCTACAAATTGTATTGAATCAGGCTCATTACTTAAAAACGGATAAATGAATCTAAACTCGCTGGATCCTAAAGTTGATTGAATCAAATCAACACAACCTGTTGTTGAACTTACACCAAACATTTGTGTGAAAGAGGATTGAGTAGGATTTGATTCCTTTATCATTGATTTA
>Ga0307934_1001023_pt1 | contig 18565 bp, 19 predicted proteins | sample OrgLakmetageno90_FD_201838 | JGI IMG/M metagenome (GOLD analysis project Ga0307934, IMG submission 201838) | Saline water microbial communities from Organic Lake, Antarctica - #90 | ecosystem: Environmental > Aquatic > Non-marine Saline and Alkaline > Saline | place: Antarctica: Organic Lake... | reverse complement strand
TTCATAAAAATAAAAAGTAAAGCAAGGATAGGGCATCTACGTCAGGTCTGTAAAGGTCAAGCCCTTCGGGTTTTGAAATAAAAAATAGCCACCCTATTGGTTGGTATTTTTTATTCCAAAAACCTTGACTGTCCTGCCGAGACACCCTTAAAAAGGCTTTCTTTTTCTTTTTTTTTCTCGTTTTTTTTTCTGTTTTCTTTTAAAAAATATATGCGAGCGAAGCGAAGCAAAGATTTAATAACAAATTATGCCAAGTTTCAAACTTAAAACACACAACCCAAAAACTCAAATAAATGAGCCGCATTTTTACATCTTATGCAAAGGAAACAACAGCGGAAAGCCTCTCAATGCACCCTGCCCCAATTGCTTTGTATTAACCGCCAAAAGCGAAGAAGAAAAAAAGTTTTTCTACTCCCTTTGTTTCGGTTTATGGAATGCAAAATCCTTTGAGTATTTTTTGAGAGGCTCTGTCATTCCGTTCATCACCATTGGCGATTGTAAACAAGCCATACAAACAGGATTGGAACAAGCCTGCAAAGATTTAAAAGGCTTCAACAAGTTAGTAAAGGCATTAGAAATTTTAGAGCAGCAAGAGAAAAAATATAAAGAGACTTTGCTTCTCATCAATGATGCAAAGAGAGCTATTTTTTACCGCTACATAAAAAGAAGGTAAAATACCTTTCCTATAGTTGACTTATGGTTTAGGCATACTTATTTAACCCATATTTCACCATTATAGGAAAAAATGATGTAAACAAAAAAAGCCCACTCAATTTGAGCAGGCTTTCCCGATTTTCTGAAATCATCTAATTCACTGATGAAGAATTAGAATATCTTGGCTACTTTCATTGCATTACCTTGTGCAAATAAGTAGTAATTCGAGTTCACTTCTTGATAAAATTCTACCGCCAACAAGTTCACTACCGATACATCGGTTGAAACAGTAGGAGAACCAGGCAACGTGTTTACAACACTAATCAAACCAGTTACAGCATTTACTGGCAAATATCCTGAATCTTTCACGTCTGTTAAACCATTTGTAGTACCGTCTTTTGGCTCGTAAACTCTAGTAGTTGCATTGAATTCATAATCAGAAAGAACCGCAATAGCATTGATGATTTTAAAGTGAGTAGCACCAGCAGGAATATACATTCTGTCTAATGGATTAAACGAAGGTACCTCAAGCGTAGAGCCATCTCTTGCTGCAGTAGGAGTTATGGTGTAAAGAGCATTGAATACACCACTTAGTGAAGTGAATTTATTGAACTCGAAACCATCTAAATATTGAGGTGCAACCGTTACCAAAATAGCTCTTTGCCCTCTTGCTTCTGAACCATCTTCCAAGTTGATTTTTTTCATGATTGCCGTAATTCTTCCAGTAACTTGGCTATCGCCATTGTTACGGATTAAACCTGCAATACTTGTTCTTAGAGACTTACCCGCAGTTGCACTCCCTCCAAACTCATTCATATTCTCTCGAGTTCTTTTGAAAGCCGGATCTGTTGCAATTTGTTCTGCGGTTGGACCGCCTTTTAATCCTGCAAAATCGCCTTGAAGTCCTTTAATTTTGAAATGTCGAACACCACCCATTGTTCCAGAGTAACGAACCAGACCTGTTTGTTTTGCCATAATATAACTTTTTAATGTTTAAAATATCGTAAATTTACATAATAAACAACTCTTATTTAGTAACTTAACAGGTTTAATTTGAAGCAAATAGCGGTAAAAAGTCAGACAAGAATAAAAACCAATTACGAAATCGTAAAAGTGGTAGATGGTGATGGCATTATAGTAAAAAATAGCATCTCAAATAAAGAGGAAGAAGTCCGTTTTTATGGTATTGATGCTCCAGAGTTAACTCCTTGTAAGAAACTAAAGCAGGACGAAAGAGAAACCCATTTACCAGGTCGTTTTTTGATGGAGCTTGCTCACAAGTCTTATGAGTTTTTAAGAAAGAGGGCAAAGATTGGAAAGCGGATTACATTAATTCAAGAAGTAGGCAACGAACAAGACCCATACGGCAGAACTTTGGCTTATGTGGTATTGCCAAACGGCAAAACACTAAACGAAATAATGGTCAAAAAGGGATTTGCAAAGCCTTATGACAAACTTTATTGCTCCGAACTACCAAAGTATCAAGAACTAAATTTAAAGGCTAAATCAAAGAAAAAAGGGTTGTATGCGGTTGTGGATAGGTTTTAAGGAACTTTAGGAATTTATCTTAGCTTTGGTATGGCTTAAATAAAATTTGATAAACGTTTTGAAATCGTTTATATTAGTTTAGAAGCTGTTTTCTATGCTTTAAAAGTTGTACCTATGTTGTACCTTTTTATTTTAATGTTTTTTAAAATACACATAAACAGTGTTTTAAGATACTAGTTAAAACAACAATGTGTATAACTAATTGCTTGGTTTTAGCCTACTTACGAAAATCCTCGCGGATTTTCTATTCAGTTTTTATTTACTAACTTTCGTGCTTAAACACGCAACTAATCATACACAACAACGTTGTAAAACATTAAAAAAAAACCGAACTTCAATCAAAACACCATACAAATTTTATGAGGAATATATTATTACTATTCATTACAATGTCTTTTTTTGGTTGCGAAACTCATCAAGAAAACACAACTGATTTAGCAAATTTAAATCTAAACGGGAAAGTTAAAAGTATTACAGAAGTTTCATTTGAGGCAATTGATGAATTTGGAAAAATTAGCAAAGGATTGAAATATAGAGATGATAATTCTATCAAAAACAGATTAGACTTATTTCCTTCAAATACTGGGTTTTATAAACCTGAAAATGGAATTATATTAAATGATTTCTTTATGCAATTTAACGAGTATGGGAATTTAATAGAAATTGACAATTTTCTTGATGGTTTCCCAAATGAAAAATACATTTTTGATTATAACGACAAAAACAGTAAAACAGAAGAAAGGGAATATAATCGGTCAGGAAAAATAAATAATTCTTCTAAATATACATACAACAACAAAAACCAAATTATACAAGAAGATTTGTATGTCAAAAGCACAGATATTAATAGAAAGTTCACTTATGACTACAATGAAAATGATGAATTAAGTGGTAAAACAATGTTTTCCACAAATGGACAAAACATAGATTTATTAACAAAATTCACCTACAACAAACAAGGGTTGCTTATTGAATCAAAATATTCAAATTCAAATAATAAGTACGCTTATAAATACAATTATTTCTATGATAAAAATAACAATCTAATCAAACTAACCTATACAGACAATAAAGGCTTAATCCAACAAACCTATCAGTTTAAGTATGACGCAAATAATAATGTGATTGAAGAAGAATTAATTCATTCCCAAGATACTGTGACAACTTATGGTTATAAGACAAACTTCAGCTATAAATATAATTACAAATACGAATTAGATAAATTAAATAATTGGGTTAAATGTATATTACTCATAGATAACAATCCTAAATTTATATTTGAAAGAGAAATCGAATATTTTGACCAACCAAAAATAAAAAACAAAGAGATAGTAAATATTGAGAATAATCAAGAAATAAAAACAAGAAAGGTAAATAATCTTACGATTCCAATAAATGGATGGGAGATTTTAGTTGACAAAAACGATGAAGACATAAAACTTCATAATCTTATATTGCAAAACGGAGAAAATATCGCTTCAATTTTATCTACAACAAATAAATATATAACGGATTTAAGAGAATATTCAGACTATCAAAACGAAAAGTTCGTTAGGAATATGAAACCAGGAGGCTTGTTTTTAACATCTAACAATATAACTCAAGGAAAATACAAGAATGAAAATTCAATTATAGAAGAATTTGATGCTTTTCACAAACCAACTGGACAAAATTCAAAAATGATTTCAATAACATTTAAAATCAATGAATATTTTTATACGATTTTTTATAATCAAAATGCAGAAACGAAAAAACTGATAGAAGACATATAAATTAATAACTGAAAAAATAACGTTTTACAACACAGTATATAAGCTATGGCTTGGTCAGTCCCCACTTGGAAAATCCTGCGGAATTTCCTCTGGTTCGGTTTCTTTTGCTAACTTAGTTCTCGCCAACGCAACTAGCCATACACAAACACGTTGTGCATAATAATCAAAGTGAGTACAAACCAACAAAAAATAAGTAAATTAATAAGCTATTGGCTAAGGCATAAACCTCAAGATGGAAATATCCAGCTTGATAAATTTGGTTGGGCAAAAATAGATGATGTTTTAATTGCGTTAAAGTCAAATAATTTTGATTTCACATCAAATCAATTGATTGAACTCAATGAGAGTTTTGATAAAATTCGTTGGGAAATTGATCTAGACAAACAGAATATCAAAGCTACTCATGGTCATTCTGTTTCGATAGTACAAGAACTGAATTCTGAAATACCAAATGAACCGAATAAAAGAGGTTTTAGAACAAAAAGGAATAAAACAAATCTGGTTGGCTGAACAATTGGAAAAGAGTTACAATATGGTAAACTCTTATGCTCAAAACAGAAGACAACCAAGTTTGGAAACTTTGTTTGAGATTGCAAAAATCTTAAACGTAGAAGTAAAATCATTGATAAAAGAAAATTAATGACAAAGAGCAACAAATGGATATTGTAAAAGAAGCAGACATAGAATACGGATTTGTAGGAAAACTGCAAGACTTAAAATATACATATCGAAAGGATATAAGGGATAGAAATGCTTTAGAGTTAAATTTCAGACAAAAATTTGAAACGTTAAATAGAGTAAAACTAACCGATACTGAATTTGACAAATTACTTACTGAAATAATAAATCCAGATGTATTTAAAACCTCTAACAGATTAAGAAAAAAAAGCACATTTATAAGAGAAGACGATACACCATTACATTACACTTTAGTAAATATTAAAGACTGGTGTAAAAATGACTTTGAAGTCATTAATCAACTTCGTATGAATACCGAAAATAGCAATCATAGATATGATGTTATTTTATTAATAAACGGATTGCCACTTGTACAGATTGAGCTAAAAACGTTGTACGCTAAATTCGGGTAACTTATTTCAGGCATTGACAAAGAAGTAAAACACCATATATTTGTACAACACAATAAATACTAAGCAATAATATCAACAATTTTTAGTTAATGAAAGCTTTAGAAAACATACAAGAAATCAGAAATTTTTTTAAAAAAAACACGACACCCATATATTTCTTTGGCGTTAGCTGTTTTCATCTTATGGGAATTGAGAGGTGGGTTTCTAAATTCAAATTCATCACTTATATAGATTCTTTTGATGGGCAGTGCGAACATGTATTTTCTCCCAAAAATAAAGAGGTGCTAATTAATCTACATGACATTGAAGAAGTAAACAACTATTTGCTCTCTCATCCAGAGGTTATTGATTATATCAACAACAATGGAGGGTCTGGCAATAGTAACGGAAAAGTACTTTTTTTGATGTTTAATAAATACACCGAAATACTTGCTAAAAAATTAAATCTAGAAATTTTATATCCATCTTTTGAGTTGATATCTTTTTTAGACAACAACCTTTACACTAATATGATTGCCGAAAAAGCAGAAGTTCCTTTTAAGCCTCAAATACTTACAAAAGTTAACAGCTATAAACATTTGTTGCCGCTTACCAGCAGCTTAGGAACAGATTTGGCAATTCAGACCCCTTTTGGTTATGCAGGGCATAATACTTTCTTAGTTTCCAATAAAGAAGACTATAACAAGTATGCCGCTGAAATTGAGCGAGAAAAGATTGTTAAAATCACCCGAAGAGAAAGTAGCTACATAAATACAGCTATTGAGGCATGTGTAACCAACCAAGGTACCCTCACGGCTCCTTTGATGATAGATTTAACAGGATTTGAAGAACTCACCCCCCATAAATCTGGGTGGTGTGGCAATGAAATTTACCCACATTCTTTTAACCATCAAATAAGAGAAAAAGCAAAAAATTATACTGTAAAATTTGGAAATCTGTTATGGAAAGAGGGATATAGAGGCTATTTTGAACTCGATTTTTTGGTAGATAGCGAGGATAACGAAATTTATTTCAATGAATTAAACCCAAGGATTTCGGGACTATCTAACCTTACTAACAATTCAAAATTCACAAATATCGATGTGCCTTTGTTTTTGTTTCACCTGCTTGAATGGATGGATATTCCATTTAACATTGATATAAATTCACTAAACAACAATTGGTTAACTGATGATTATGTAGGTGAATGGACTCAGGTAATCATAAAACATACGCTAGATACTAAAGAACTTATTACGGATGTACCTGTATCGGGTATTTGGAAAATGAAAATAGATGGGAGTATTGCTTTTATATCAGATGCGACTAATCAAAACGAAATAAAGGATGAGAACCAAGCATATTTTTTAAATATCATTCAGCCAGAAAATTATATGTATAGAGGTTTAAATTTAGGTGTTTTGTTTGTAAAGAATAGTTTTATTAATGATCAACATCAACTTACAAAACATGCTAAAAGATGGATCAATGCGATACGATCTCTGTATCGGTCAGATGTTATAGATTACAATGATAAAACTTTTGAGGTAGAAGAAAAAAGATTAAAAAAGATTTAAATACTTGCTAACTTTGATAAAAGAAGAAGAGAAATTTTAATACTGCTGTGAGGTGTGATTGTTCTCTGCAAAGCAAGCTATAGCTACAAATAATATCTTCTAAAAATTGCTTAAATTTGTTTTAAAAAACTAGAAAAATGGCAAATAGAAAAAAAAAACCACTAGCTATACTTCTTTCAATACATGGAATCGAATCTGTGATTTTTAAGGACAAGGGTGAAGTAAAGATTTTCCCACTAAGATTAGATAAGCCACAGAGCTCAATTGATGTTGTTGACTTTCTCAATGAGAAAGAAAATCAAAATCCTGAAGATTTCGAATTTGAAACTCAAATTTCTAAAGAATTCGAACATATTATTTCAAAAAACACATCAGAAGGAAAATATTCATACAAAAATGATTTCTTGGAATGCATGCATGCATTGACCTCCACTGGTTTAACAAAAGAAGAGTCTTCCGAGCATTTGCAACATTTCTATAAAAATATAGGAAGCACTTCAAGAGATAATTTTATGATTGATAAGGACATACAATTTGCCTTGTTTATCGATCTCAAGAGATGTGAATTTGGCAAAGATGCTTTTGAAGATGAGCCTGGCTACAGAGCATCTATGGAGCAAGCGTTGGTTTATGTGTCAAGTATCTTCGACAAACAAATCACCCCTGCAATGTTTGTGCATATGCACTCTCTAGCAACTGGTAAAATTAAAGGAATCGTACAAGAAAAAGTCGTTTGCAAAAGAAAAGATATGAACCGAAATAGTGGTTATGATCTTGAGTTTATAAACAATCAAAACCCTTCGAAAATTAAAGGATTTATTGAGTTAGCAAATGTAGAAATTAATGGGAAGAAACTAATTATAATTGACCCCATTGAAAATGAAAATAAATTTAACGATTTGTTAGATTATGATGATAAACCAGCACATTGTATTATTTCAAAAGCAATATTCCGAAAAGATCCGAATTTCCGCAAGAATGAATCTAAATTTACCTATCGAGTTTATACGTTAAGATCACCAGAGGAAAGTATTAAGGCTATGGATGAAATATTCGAAAATTATAATAACAAAATTTTTGATCTCAAAAATGACCTTGATAAAATACGTCTGATTGCTGACACGATGCGTAAGCTAGAAGTATCGCATTTTTTTGGCGATGGCAATCAAAGAACAATTGTGTTCATTTTGATGAATAAAATGTTGATGGACATTGGTTTATCACCCGTAATTCTTGAAGATCCCTGTATTTTTGACGGACAAATAGATCTTGAAAGCATCACTAAAAAAATTGTTGAAGGAATGATTTTGTATAGAGAAGCTATAAGTTTAGATTTTAAAACCCCTCAAAAGGTTAAAATAAGTAATACTGCAATTGTTAACCTATCTGATCGATTAGATCGCTTGATTAGCGATTGTAATAAAGAAATAAAATCTTTTGATGCTAAAAAAAGAATTCATGATTTAACTTCTTTGAAAGAAGGTAGTCCAATGAATTTCATTGTTAAAGGTTTTAAAATTGATCAAAAAAACAAATTTGGAACAACCGCTAACAAATCTGAGAGGGGGGCATCTGGTAAAGAAACACAACCCAATACTCCGTTAACACTTCAACCTTCTCGAGTACCATAATCATAATACCTTAGCTTCCTTATTTTCTCTTTATTTTTATCCAAGTTCGGTTTAATTGCGAACAGATCTAAAAATATTTTGAGCATTAACTCATTGTGGTAGAGTTTTTTTAGCATCTTTAGTAGTAAGCACTGCTCTATCATGCTTTGGTATGAGTAGCCTACAGTATTCCCCAAAAATAAGACAACTGATTAAGGGTTAAATTTAACAGTTGAGATATGAAAAAAAACAAGAAGAAAATCAAGTGCAGCCTTTAAGGCAAAAGTAGTTTTATGCAAATTTAACTATTAAATGCAGCATTAAAATTATCTAAATAATAATGATTTTCCGTGATAGATTTTCTAAGGACATGACAAAAAGAAAGTCAAATTGGTAGCAGCTTTTTTGCTCATTTGTTTGTCATTCTTTTTGTAGTTTAAAATGTTGAAATAAATAATTTTAGACACCTAATTTGAAGTTCTGAAGCTCATCACCTGTATAAAATTGAGCTAATAGCTCGTTAAATTCATGGCTTAATTTTTATATGATAGAGTGTGTTTAATGTTTAAATTTTTTTTTTGAAAATTATTTCCAAAAATTTTATGTACACACTTTACGCGATACTTCCTGTTGCCTTATCGAACCATAGGTGTGACTATATCCTTATTTTACTTTTTGTAGTAAGATTCCACTCAAACCCAATCTCCTCTAGCTGTTTAATTCGCTCATCGGTTATATTACGTTTTTTTCCTTTTTCTTTATTTTTGTATTGAGTTCTTTGCTTACTAACCCACCTAGCCAATTGCTTATTTTCCGCCCATTGGCTAGGAACATTGCAATCACCGTGCTCATTTTTATAGGCTATGAGATCCTCAAATCTCAGATCCCATTTAATATTATTTAGAGTATTCCACTCAAACCCAATACCCTCAAGCTGTTCAATATGCCCCTCGGTCATTAAACTTTTTTTTCTGTCTTCTCTAAGTTTGTATTTTTCTCTTTGTGTGTTAACCCACCTAGCCAATTGCTTATTTTCCGCCCAGTGGCTAGGAACCTTGCAATTTCCGTGCTCTTTTTTATAGTCTATGAGCTCCTTAAATCTTTTTTCCCAAGGCACTGTATTGCCAGCATTCCACTCAAAGTCAATACCCTCAAGCTGATCAATACGCCCCTCAGTCATTGAACTTATTTCCCTTTTATTTTTAAGATTGTATTGTACTCTTTGTGTGTTAACCCACCTAGCCAATTGCTTATTTTCCGCCCATTGGCTAGGAACATTGCAATTTCCGTACTCTTTTTTATAGTCTATGAGCTCCTTAAATTTCAGATCCCATTTAATATTTTGAGTATTCCACACAAACCCAATTTTTTTTAGCTTATCAATACGCTTATCGGTTAGCTGACTTTTTTTCCCTTCATTTTTAAATTTGTAATGTACTCTTTGATTATTAACCCACCCAGCCAATTGCTTATTTTCAGTCGATTTGTTAGGAACAATGCAATGACCGTTCTTTTCTTTATAGGCTACGAGCTTCTTAAATGTTTCTTCCCAAGTTGCACGTTTTGTAGTTTTAGAGGTTGATGGTTCTTTCTCTTTACCCTTTTTTACAGGTTTTTTTTCCACTAATTTCTTATTGAATTTTAGCACTTTAAACACCTCTTTTAACTCATTCCCAAACGCTTCAAATAAGTTATTATCTTGTTGAATTTTGTTTTTTAGAAGAAGGAAAAGTTGCCTAAGCTCAGGATTGGCTTGTTCAACCGCTGTTGCTATTTCACCTATTAAATCATTGCTTACTTCTTGTTTTTTAGTCTTCAGGTACTCTTTTTTCAACGCCTTAATTTCTTTATTTTCAGGCATGGGCAGCCTTGGCATCATTCCTTCTCGATCATAGAATTTTCCTTCCAAACTATTTGGGGCATCCACCTCCATTTCATCTGATGAATGCTTACCTAACAAACTTGGAGAAGAATTGTAATAAATATCATTACACAACGATTGATTCAATTTTTCTCCCTCTACTTTGTCAAGCGAAAAATTAAGGATCGCTATTTTTTGTTTAAGAATTTTAGATTCAATGACTTGCTGTTTTGGATGGTCTATCTCTTTGATTTTTAGCTTAAAATTATCGCAGATAGATTGCTGTTTTTCTGTTAAAGGAATACTATTGTCACCTGTTAAGGACCCCAATATCTCTTGATAATCATTTAACGAACACCCATTTCTCATCAAATTGGGTAGGTATAAAGCAGACACTGCTTTTACAATCTCAGTATTTTTGGCATGGTATTTACGCGCCAATTGATAGGCAAAGAAATCATTACCAGACATATTTTCACTTTGCCCTGCCAATGATGATAAAAAGCTGATAAAGCTATCTCTTGAAGTTATTTCACGATTTTCTACCTGGTATTTTCCCTTAAAATTATGAAGGGTAACGGCAGACTTCATGTTGGGAGTTTTGATGAATGTACAATCGCTATTTCGCAAATGGGCATCTATATAACACCCCTCACAATCAGACACTCCGTATATGGGAACCCCTGCTTTTTTTTTTGCTACCAAAGCCTTAAACGCCTTTGGACTTAACAAAATGGTAGGCTCCGATAAATATGCTGCATCGCCCACTTCTCTTTGAGTTCTACCATGTAGTTCAAAAGCCTCTTCGATTCCGATATATTGCTCTAAACCTGCAGGAATCTGATAAGGCATGGAAGTGTATTCACCACTTTTTAAAGACATTACTTTTTTTAACGTAGCCCTGTTTAGACTTATATCTGCATCCAAAGACATAAATCTACAATCTTTACCATACATTCTATCTGACACCATTTTATTGAACAAATGGTTTCTAATGGCACCAAATGGAATAAACTTCTCTCCACCCGCTGGCACAGTAACAGACCATGTAAACCCATTTACGCTTATAGAAAGTGGTAACTGATCTGGATTATTGGCTTTAAATTTCTGTACTTGACTGCATAACTCATTGAAATTCTCCTTAACATTTTTTTCATCATTACCATTCACACCAATGGCTAAATGTATATGTTTTGGTCTTTCATCAGGCGGTAGTTTTTTTATGGCTTTAGACAATGAAGTAAGAAATGCGGTAATGTTTAAATCTGGCGCTTCACCTCTGGTTGGCAATTGTATGAGCAGGTCTATTTCTGGGGGATTTCCCTTGAAACAATCAAATGATTTTGCATCAGTATCTGTACATTCTATTTTATAATCTTTAATTGACAGCTCTTTTTCTTCTTCTGAAGAAACTTTATGCTCAATTTTTCGTCTTTTGCTAGGATTGGAGAGCTCTAAATCTGCTCTTTGTTTGCCAATAAAAGCAGACAATTCCTCAAAAAAATCATGGAGTAAATCTTCATCAAAGTCCATGTCCATATTTCCACTTTCTGCCCATGTAGAGAGTGCTTTGTATTTATCAAGACTAAATGAATGGCCCACTTCAGAAACTGACCTTTTTAAAGACGATGCTATTTCTTTTTGAGGTTCGTTGACTGGAGATGTAAAATCAATGATTTGAATAGCTTGCTTACCCAGTGCATGGATAAATAAATTATCAACACATTTAATACCACATTGCGTGCCTGTTTGTTGGTATGAATTTAGGAATGAAACTTCTAAATTATTAGAAATTTCTGCTGAAAAAATGCTTGTTATCATTCCTTCGTGTTCCAACAATCGATCATTGGTATTGGAGCTAAAGCATAGTTGACTAAGTTTTTTCAGGATCTCCATCAATATTTTCCCGTTGTATATAATCGGAGATGTTGACTCCTTGCCAGCCAGTGAATCTATGATTGACACGGTAACTCCCTTGTTTTCATGAGATTTTATCATGATAGCTTGGTAGTGACTATTGAGTGCTGTTGCATCTTTTGGAGTTGCATCACCTGATATTGCGTGTCTTACATAAAATGTTTTCACGCCGTACTCACTTAGATGGCTCAGGGTTTGAATAGCAAACTTTTGTTGGTTTTCAACAATAAATTCACTAGAAAGTTTCTTTTTTAAGGTTGAGATTTCTTCGTTCTTTACGGCTATTTCTTTTGCAAGCTTCTCTTTACTTGCCTCATACACTTTTTTAAAAACGGATTTGAAATATTCGTAATGACTACTTTTACTGATATGTATTAATTCATTGTTTGTTGTTGATTTTTTAATAGGTTCAAGAATATTTTTAGCGATCAGCGCATTTAAACTAAAAACATTGTTGTCTTTTTTAAGAGAAGATGCTATTTTTTCAGAAACAGCCTTAAAATCATCATGTTCAATGATTTCAAAAATGCTAAACTTATGTGCGTTTTTAGCGTAGGAACGACCAAGCTTCTCTTGAATTTTAGCAATACCATCCTGAATATCATTAATTTCTCTTTGAACAGACTTTTTAGTTTTACCAATGGCAGTATGAGCTTCTATCCACTTTGAGCTGTAGGAAGCCAATATGGATCTTGACAATTCTTTCACACCCACATATTCAGGCTGAGAATTAGTTTTGAACAAGAAATGTTTGTGCAATGCATAGAATAATTCAGTAATGTCAGGCTGAAAATCAGGCAGCTGATTTATAAACGCAACAATTTTTTCCAGGTTTTGTTTTAAAGATTCATCATTGTCAAGAATATGATCTCTAATAATTTTTACCAGCTCAACTTCTTGTTGGTCAATATCATGATTATCAAGAGTTCGTATGATCTCTGGAATCATGGTCATGATTTTATTTTCGTCGATTTGATTTAATAATGAAGTCATTTTTCCTTTTTTAGTGTTGGTAAACTATCTTTTTGTTTTACATAGAGTTTTTGGATACTAAAAAACTCCTACTGCAAAAATAGTGATTTCCTTTAAACTCATCAATAAAAGATTGAAGATAAAACGTAACTTTATTGAAGGGCTTCGCGCAAGCCCTTGAGCTCATCGCTTGTGGAAAAGCGAGCTAATAGCTCGTTAAATTCATGGCTTAATTCTTATATAATTAAGGTGTGTTTAATGTTTAAAATTTTTTCTTGAAAATTATTCTGAAACTTCTTTAAGAAAAATTTGCTCTTAAATTTTGCTTACGCACTTTTTGGGATATTCCTGCAAGATGTATCAAAGCGAATTAGTAGGTACGTAAAACTACTGATCTTAATAATTTTAAACCTCCTACAGCCTCTCTTTGATTTGTTAAATTTCAAAAAAGTAGCACAAAAGCAATGAATAACTTCTTTTGAGATTTTTATTGTGGAGTTTTTAAATAAATTCGCTTTATGTACAAGTTGTATATCATTAGGGTATGAACGCATACATATTTATTTCGCTTTATCAAGATTTCAAATTGAATATTTAGAACAAACAGAAAATGGCCAGAGCTAAATCAAAATCTAAAATAATTGCTGAAAAAACAGTTTTTGCTATGTTTAAAATTCTAAAAGAAAACGGTGGAGAACTAAGGGGGAAAGAGGTTGTGGGTGAAATCAGGGATACACTAGCGTTTAATGAGTATGAGGAGCATAGATATGAGAAAACTGGCTATATCCGTTGGGAATCAATTTTACATTTTTATACAATTGATTGTATGAAAGCAGGTTTTTTTAAGAAAAAGCAAAGGACTCTGGATATTGACTAATGAAGGCGAGGAAGCTATTGAGTTAGGTGCTGAAAAACTATTAGCAACAGTTACTAAAATATATAGAGAGTGGGATGCAAAAAGAAAAAAAGAAGAGATTGATAATGAAGATGATGATGAGGACTTAGTAGAGATACAGAAAGACAAAGGGCAAGCACAAAAAGCTAGACTCTATCAATTAGAAGAAAGTGCAATTTCAGGGATAAGAAATTTTGTTCTTCATAAAAACCCATATGAGTTTCAGGATTTGGTTGCAGCTTTATTAAATGCTATGGGATATCATATTTCTGATGTGGCTAAACGAGGTCCTGATGGAGGAATTGATATTATTGCATATAATGATCCTCTCGGAACAACTCAGCCAAGAATTATAGTACAAGTGGCAGCCCTTAAGCCTAAAAACTCAAAATTAATCTTATCACTAACAAATCAACTGTTTTATTTTTTCCATGAAAAGGTTTAGCTGTTATGTTGCTTGTGCTTTGTTGTCAACTTTACAATTGCACATAAACTAATTAGTACAGCCAAAATTCTTTATAATTATTTCCCTTAACACTATGATTTTTGTTTATAAAACAAATAAGCGATTATAATAAATCCAATTCCAGTAAGCCCAGGAGGCAAAATACCTGCTTTAAAACTTAGACCAATCATAACAATCGCTACTATAATAAGCACTGTGAGTAAAATCTTTTTAACTAGCATAATTTAACTGATTAAGATTTTGACCACTTTCTACCAGCAAAAGTTTCGTCTAATTCTGGTTGTGCTAAATGGTTTGAATAATTACTTAGGGTTTTAACCGAGATGCCGGTTACTACGCCAAGCACATCTGCTTCATTATATCCTGCATTAAAGAAAGCATCTACATCTTCCTGAGAAGCCCAACCTCTTTTTTCTGTCATTGCTTTTGTAAATACTGATAAAGCGTTTAACTTATCGTCAGGAATTGTTTTACCATTTCTAATGGCATTTGTTACTTCTTTGGGAACGTTGGTCATGTTATCACCTATAAAACTGTGTGCTGCCATACAGTATTCGCAATTGTTAAAGTAAGAGATAGACAACAAAACTACTTCTTGCTCAACGGGAGTAAAGCCTGAGTTTTTTCTAAAACTATCGTAAATATAGCTATAGCCATCTAGCAAAGAAGTGTTACCCGCCATTGTTTTGTACATGTTAGGTACAAAGCCAAGATTTTTCTGGGCTTCATCTAAAATAGTTTGTGATTTTTCTGAAATTGTAACCTTACTTAAATCTAATTTTTGTGTTTGCATAATTTTTAATTTTTAATTGAATATTTTTCAGCTACCTTTAATAACTGACTAGAGTTGCGATAGCCTTCAGTTTTATGAATTATATCCCCTTCATTATTTAAAATTAATAAAGAGGGATAACTTCTTAACTTAAACTTATTTTTAAGTTCTGCCCCTATAGCCTTTTCAGCATCTAAAGCTACATTAATAAAGTGGGTATTAAAGTACGCTCCTACTTGTGAATCAGAAAATGTACTATTTTTCATTTTTTTACATGGTCCACACCAAGTGGCATAGATGTCTAAAAAAATTAACTTATCTTCTTTTTTAGCTAATTTCAGAGCGTCTTCCCAGCTTCCTTTGTAAAATTGGATGCCATCTGCATGATCTATTTCAAAATCTACTTTTTTAATATTTGAAAAAGCATAAACAGCTATTAGACTAATAGCTGTTAATACCATATAGAACTTATTTTTCATTATTTTTTACGGTTTAGTTCCATAGGAATGCTTATGCTTACCTCATCGCCCACAACCATTGTTGCAGCCCAATCTCCTGTACCTACACCGTAATCTGTTCTGTCTAGTGTAGTTTCAAATACCACCCCTAATATCAAAGTCCCTTTCATCATAGGATGCTCCATTTCACCGGTAACTTTCATAGGAAGAGTCACAGTTTTAGTTTTGTCTTTGATGGTGAGTTTACCATGAACCAGGTATTCTTTGTCAGATTTTTTTTCAAATTTGGTAGAAACAAACGACATCTTGGGATACGTTTTTGCATCAAAGAAATCTTTGGATTGCAGATGTTTATCTCTTTTACCATTATTGGTATCTACACTACTAATGTTCACCGCAAACTCAGCTTTACTACCCTTTAAGTTAGAGGGATCAAAGTGAATTGTACCGTCAAAATCGGTAAAATTTCCCGGTACTTCAGAGAAAAAGTGATTAATTGAAAATTTGACTGACGTATGCGCCTTGTCAATTTTCCATTGTGTTGCGTCTTGTGCGTTTGTTGAAAAAACACTCATTGCAGTAAAGGCTACTGCTAAAACCATTGTTTTGATTGTTGAAAGCATTGTAATATTATTTTAAAAGTTATGATAGCCCATATGAACTATCTATTCCTTTATACCCATAGTTTCAAAAAATCACCCTAGACAACAAATTTTTTTTTTAAAAATAAATTTTAACTGAAATCAAGGGCAAGTTTTACCAGCCTATATATCTGGGTGGTTTAATATTCATCAACCTTAAATAGACAATCATTTGGGCTCTGTGGTGGGTAAGGTGGTCATTGATAAGCAGGAATATTTGTCGTTTAGTCATCTTTTGACCAGCAAATTCGATTTTATTTTCTAATTCTGACGGATCAAATTCTTTGAGCACTTTCGAAACAAAATCAAATGATTTTTGAGATAAATTTATCATTTCCATTTTTGATTTTCCATTAAAATCACTTGAACTAATAGGGGCTTTTTCTTCAGTCAAAAATCCACTACTCAACCATAGCATATTGTTTGAAAGATGACTCAATTGTTCAGCAAAAGTCATTACTTCGGCAATAGGTTTATAATTGTAATTAGATTCTGGCACCAGTTGGGCTACTTGAATAGTGTAATTTCGAGCATTTTCCCATTTTACCGTTAGTTCATTTAGAAAACTATTTTTTTGTGCAAACGAAAAGTAGGTGCTAGCAAAAGAAATGCTTGTTAATAGCATAAATTTCATAGATTGCTTATTAAGTATATCTTGCATATAAATATTGAATTTTTTAATTTATTTTTCGCAATACGTATTTCTTCAAAATAGTAGGATAAACTATTATTCAAAATGTATAAAAAAAACATTTCCCTTTTAAGGGTAAAACTTCAAAACATTTTTTTTTGAAGAATTGACAAGCATCTGCTAGCGTTCTTATTTTTTTGAACTCCGCATTTTGTATAACTGAGTGTAGATTTATCAATTAATTTTTTCATCTTTCTCTTTAACTCTTCGGATTTGTTCAACACATTTATATTTCTGATTTTGAGCATTGTGTCTCGTTGAGTAGCCATAATCTTTTTGAATTTGGTCTATTGTTTTTTCTTTAAAAAACATATCTTGTATAAGACGATTGCAGTGGTCTGAAATTTTTACAAGATAGCCTTTCAGCTTTTCTAAATACGTTTTTTCATCTTCAATAGAGTCATTAATAGATTCTAAAAAATCGTAGGATTGCATTTCATCTACCGAAAGTTCAAAATTTCTATCCCGAAGTTTCTTTAACCAAAGATTTTTACAAATGGCATAAACGTAGGTATTTATGGAAGCGGTTAGCAGGAAATTATCTTGACGCAGTTTTTCAACAAGGACCATCATTGCGTCTTGGAAAAGGTCTTCTGCATCAGTTTTATTACCACTGTTATTTTGTACAAAATTTGAAATCTTACCGAAATTGTCTTGGTACAACTTTCCAAACGCAAAGTTGTTTTCAGTTTTTAAGTCATTAATTAAATTGTCCATTTATTTTAATTTTTTATAAAGTATATTTTCACAAAAACCACAATTTATCTTTAGCATGATCTGGCAAAGCCTTTTCAAAACGTGGGGCAATTTGTGCTAACATCTCGGGGTACTTTGTTGTTATAGGTACATTTTGTTGTCTTAATGATTTCCAATACAAGCGACTGAACTGATATACATGGGTTAGTAGTTCTTTATATGCACTTACATCTTCAAACGCATCTTTGTCCGGACTACTTATTTTAATTTTGATTGGGAAAGGATAGCCGTCTGTGTCATAATATTTATCAGTTGTGGAGTAACGCGAATTATTGAACGCTGGATTCAACTCATAAATGAAACATCGCTGTTAAACAATAATTGATTCATTACAAAGATAGGGTTTTCATAATTAAACCTTTTTCTAGGTCTAGAATTTGATTGCATTTTGAACTTGCAGATAATCTTTTTTGTCGCCATAACTTGTTTACGATTAAAAAGTGCCGTGATTGGATCTTCTGTAGGTGTATTAACTTCTATTTCTAATAAAGACTAAATGGTTTTAATACGGTTCTTTTTGCGCAAATCTGTTGGAGGCTTGAATAAGTGGTTGGCGTTTATTTCACCTACAAGTTCTGAAATAGTTACAATTAATTTTAAGATTTCATCAGTAATATAATAAGGTGACTTCTTTTTTAAAGTGTCATTTGATAGTATTAAAAATGTAATGTTGTTACTTCAACATGACATTATTAGAGTTTATGATCACAGATAAAGCTACGCTTTTCTGGATGAGTTCGACGACGCAAATCATAGATTTGCTGTCTTACTTCACTTCCCAATACAGAAAGTAACTAAATAGCTGAAATGCTTTATTTATAAGGCTTTACGAAAATCAAATACTTTCAAGGTACAAATAAGGTACAATACCTTTCAGTAAATTCACTTTTGAGGGGTTAAACGGC
>Ga0307934_1001022_pt1 | contig 18570 bp, 21 predicted proteins | sample OrgLakmetageno90_FD_201838 | JGI IMG/M metagenome (GOLD analysis project Ga0307934, IMG submission 201838) | Saline water microbial communities from Organic Lake, Antarctica - #90 | ecosystem: Environmental > Aquatic > Non-marine Saline and Alkaline > Saline | place: Antarctica: Organic Lake... | reverse complement strand
CTGGGGGGCGCGAGAGCGTCACGCTTTCGGCGTGATCATCCCGACACCAAATTAATGTGCTTTTTTGTTTATATATTAAAGAATACTTCTGGTAAATTCTACACTGGTCAGACCAATCATATAGAAAATAGAATAGACCGGCATAATTCAGGTCTGGTGAGAAGTACTAGAGCTGGAATTGTGTGGAAGCTGGTTTATTCTACCAAAGTGCATAGCAGATCAGAAGCATTACTCCTAGAAAAAAGAATCAAAAAAAGAGGGGCACAACGTTATTTAAACGGTTTGAAGCGTTAGATTTGTGCCTTCATCGGGATGTAGCTTAGTCCGGTTAAAGTGCGCGTCTGGGGGGCGCGAGAGCGGTGGTTCGAATCCACTCATCCCGACTTGCCGAGAGGAAATGAATTTAGATTTATTTCCCTCGGCTTTTTTGTGCTTGAGACTACCTTCAACTGCGGGATGAGGAGGAACAAGCAATTTACCCTAGAAGTTAGAAACACCTTGTTTTTCCAATCATAGGTGATGCCATCTGGAAACATCACTTTCTGTATTGTCTCACTATGAGCGTATTCTTCGGAAGCCCATATATCAGTGAGTTTCTGAGTGATTGCAAAGACCCAATCTATGCAATTTTCAAGGTTAGAACTCTCAATTGCTGAATTCTTAATTGTTTGCTCTATTTCCTTCTTTTCTTGTGTAAATTTTATGATGTGCTTGTCATAAAGCTCTTTACTTACTTCTTCGTCAATGAATCGCTCTTCTAATCGCTCTATCTTCTTATTGAGCTTTGTTAGGTTCGCTCTATAATCAACAAGTTCGTTTTCTATGTTTTCGTTATGGAGCTTAAAAACATACTTGGTAATTTGTTTTAAATGCTCTGCTGATTCTGGGTTGATTTGATACCTATATAATAGGTCTTTGAAATGATGGTGTAAATTTTTCTGATTGATGTTGTTCCCACAACCCCTAGTTCTACATTTATAATAGTAGATGTTCTTTTGCTTCTGCAAATACCCTGTGGTTGGGTTTCCACACTCTCCACAAGAAACAAATCGCTTTAAGGGCATTTGCTGCCCGATAACTGCTGAATGCTTGCTCTTCTCAAATCTACCTTTTAATATATCTAGCACTTTAAAGAATACTTCTGGCTTTACCATTGTTTCGTGCATTCCTTCAACTACCTGATTTGGCAGGAAACTACAAACTATTTTTCCACAATAAAAAGGATTCCTAAATGTCTGCGATAGTTTACGCTCACTAATCTTTAAGCCTGCTTTATTCAATCGTTCTACAATTGCTCTATTGGTGTAGTTGTATTTGATCTTCCATTCCCACGCTCTTTTTAGAATCTTACCCTTTTCATCGACCACAATTTTATGGTGGTTCGCTTTTTGACCTTTATTCAAATTCACATAACCGAGAGGAACGGTTAACGGCCAGTAACCCTCGCCTAATCTATCCACCATCCCATTCATCATGTTTCTTCTTCGAACTTGATTATCGTATTGCTCAAATGAATAATAAATGTTCTGTTGAAATGCTCCTGATGGAGTGCTTGCATCTACTTCTTGGGTAACTGCTCTTACATAGATACCACTCTTGTTGAGATTTGATGTAATGCTCGCTCCACCGATGCCTGTTCTTGAAAAGCGTGAATAAGAATAGACAATTATATCACTAACCTTTTTACTTCGCTTTACATAGGCTAACATTTGCTGGAATTCCTTCCGTTCATCTGTTTTTGCAGACTCATGAGTCCCTCCGAAATAGGCGATAACTTCTAATCCCTTTTTTCTCGCATATTCTTCGCAGTGCTTTTTTTGAGTATGTAAGCTGGCATTATCTGTTTGTTCCTTAGATGAAACTCTAGTATAAATAACAGCATAGCCTGTTTCTCTCTTCTTTTGTTTGGGTGTCTTGCTGTAAGCAAGTTCCAAATATCTCTCGTCTCCAATCTTTTTCATGCTGCTTCTTTATTAATGTAACCTTCATTTCCTCCTAAGCCGTTTTCTTCTTTTCTCGTGTGAAGCTGATAGAGTATCATACAGAACTGCACTAAGCAGTCTATGTACTCGTGGGCTTCTTCTCTTGTTAGGTGTTCAAATCCTTTTGTTGTTAATACTTCATCTACGGTAAGCATACCTAATGACTTGTCTTTCCCCATCGCATCGTTGCGAAATTCTTCTTCATTCATCTCTCTCTCTTTTTCGCGAAAAAGTTCTATTCAAAAAGCATTGACTATAACTTCCTCTAAGTTAACTAATTTAATACTGAAACCTTATTCTAATCCTTTATCGTATTTACCTCCTTTTTTAACTTTTTCTTAATTTATATACTAATCACTATTTACTAGTCGTTTTATATTTCTATTATACCATTTTAGGGTTCGGGATCCTTTGCGTCACGATATAGATACTTACCGTGTCTAATAGATAGGTTTAATATTTACTCACTAATCTCATCTCTTATGAAAAATTTTAAAGACCCCTTTGAGTACCTCACCACAGATGAATTGATTGAAGAATATCCATTAGCGGCTAAAATGTGGGAATGGACAACTCATAGGCTAAGAATAGTCAGCGAAATGGGATATATAGAGTACAAATACAACAACTCCATTAAGCGCTTTGTCTTTCGGAGAGGGTCAATTGAAAAATCTATTAAATATCTTCTAAAAAGAAATCGTGATGAAGATGATGATCTCCTAGATTCTTTAGATGATTAATCTATTGAATACTTCAAACGTTATTCCTTCTCAGGGTTTAATGCATAAGGTAAATCAATAAGGTGTCCTCTTCTTATAACATCTCTTAGAAATCTAAGTAATCCTAAATTTTGAATGTTTTTTTCATACAAATCAGTGAATACTTGCTTCTCGGTCTTGTAATAAAAATCGTATAGTCCTCTATCATTATCTAAAAATTCAGACTCAGCAGTTTGGTGAATGGGGTCAATCAAAATACTATAAGTACAGTCTTGTTTTTTTGTTTCTAAATATTTCCCTGTATTGATCTGTTTACCTAGTAAAACTTCATACTTCCCATCTCTATTTATTCTTTGAAAATGAAAATTAATAGTTACATTACCGATGAGATAATAGTTTATTTCTGACTCATCATAATCATGACCATCATGAATTTCTTGTATCATATTTGGAACCAATTCATACAAACACATAAATATTTCTGTATAGGGTTCTGAAATCAAAGCAGCTTGTTTGGGTCTGTTGTTCCTCTTGTTTATTTGATCTATAGGTAACCTGTGATTTAGGTAGACTAAATTGTTTGTTAAAGGGTTTATTATCTCTCTCATCTTATCTTCTATTACATCGTTTAAACCATCTTTTAATTCATTGTTTGCATAGTGTCGAAAAAGCTCGGAAGCACTTACTTTATCTGCGTTTTCGACACTTATACTACTAACTTCTTTTCCATCTTCCACACTAAGGTTTGCACCATTGTTCATACCGTTGAAGGCATGTTGGTTTGCACCATTTTTTGAATGATTATTTTCTATGAAGTTATGTTGTAATTCAACGTTTGGAGGTTCTGTTCTTTTAATTGAAATCCCACTACCAAAAGGTGTTGGTAATTTGACTTTATACAAACTTTCATTGAACAGCTGTAGTGCTTTTTTTCGCTTAACTTTTTCTGTAGTATTTACATGATTTAAATCATCTCCATGTTCCAAAAAACCAATTAACCAAGCAAAACTTTTTCGTTTTAATCTGCTTGTTTCAAAAACTACAAATTCTCGTTCACAAGACTTCCCTTTACTATCAATATAGGTAAGTGTTGCAATTGAGAATTTAAAATTTGTGATACTAGCTACCGTGTGCTTGTGGGAGCTTTTGTAGGGAATTTCAACAGGAAGGCACTTGCTTTTCAATGTGTTTTGCAATTCTTCTGCAAACCATCGAATTTCATTATTATTTTCATGGTAGAATTCTCTACCAAAAGAGCGGTCTCTAAAGCCGACAGCTCTTAAAAGGTGAAACACTAGGTCTTCCGGCTTGCTTTCAAACCAAACCGAAAAGGAGTTTGCTAATGTGTTATCTACAATCTCCACCTCGTATCCGTTCTCGGAGTAGATTAACATAATTATACAATTTAAATTCAAAGAACTGTTGCTATGCAACCGTCTTTTCGGCTATTTGCCTCTGTTTCGTATTTAAACGAAGCAGTAATACTTTCGGTGCTTAAGGGGATCAACCTTTACGCACTTTCAAGCAAATGAGCTTTGAACAAATTAGAAGTATTATACAAAATGTCTTGAAACAATCCCACCGGCTGTGTTCCAATTTATTCAAGTAATGCTCTTTTCAATACACTATAAATCGATCAAACTTTGAGCGTATCGGTTACAACCTTCAATCGTTGATTGATCAAATCAAATGTTAGCAGTTGGGATGAAACATCTCATGTCTCTAAACACAAGCTTGCTTCAGAAGCTAAACACAATTTTAGGCGTTAACTCTACAAAGGTGAGCAGGAAGAAAGGAATATAAAACTCTTATTAGTAACATTTAGTACTATATGGAACTAATCAGAGCTTTTATAGAAATATTTACTTATTTAAAATCAGAGCAATACAAGATTATTTATTGGGTTAAAAATTAAATTTTTTTATAAAGTCGTTATTTTTACTTTCAAAGTCAGTTCAAATGACATTAGGAATTATCTCGCAGGAGATTTTATTTGAGAGCAATAGGTAATAGATGTTAGACCTTTCGTGGCACCAAATTCAACCAAAAATCAGGTTGCTAAGTCGTTTTTTTATAACTCCAAATAGCCAACCCATTCATGAATAGAGTATAAATACTTGTTTTATAATCTGTGGTAGAATGTCTTGAAAAGAGGAACCTTTTAGCATCACTATTCGTATGACTTCTACGAAATACTTGATTGGATTAAAATCTGTCAACACTTGAGCCCAAGCAGGCATGCTTTCTATTGGGGTAAATAGTCCGCTCATTAAGATGTCAGACAGCGTTAATTTTTCTTGCCCAAATAATAGGATGGGACTCATTAAAAAAGGAAGAGTAGCTTTCTCATTTCTTTATAGAATTTTAGTTTTAGGTGATATTGAAATTTATATAATTTCAACTTGATTGTTTAATTTTTCTAGAACTTGATTGCATGATTTAATGTATGCATTGGCAAGCTCCTCTTTAATGTAGTTTGTATCTTTTAGTACACTTGTCAAATGAGATACTTGCTTAATCAGTCGAGACGCTTTTTTCTGTTTCTTCTTGCTAATCTTCTCCAAAGGACCATTTTGTTCTGAATGTGTTATGAAGGATACTTCGCTAGCTTTTTTTATGATAATGGAAAAAAGGATATTATCTCTCCTCTTGTAAGGCACATGCTGATAGATGATAATTAAGTCCAATAGGATGGATCGAAATAATTTTTCACTTCTGATCATGTTTGTTGAACTTATATTATTGTAATTAATTTGGGTCTCAAATGTATTTGAATCTATGAATATCGATGCTGATTAAAGCTATATCTTAAAGTGATTTTAATCAGCTTTAATGATGGCTTATCTCATTGTTACGCTCGATCGATGAAAGTAGATTTGAAGATAAAATCAACCTTATAATCATCAAAAAATGACAATATGAAAATGGTTCAATTTAGAAGGATTATTCATCTAATCAGTTTGTTTTTTGGCTTGTTTGCAATAGCTTCTTGTAACAGTTCCGAAAGCAAAAAAACGATACAAACCGAAGGCAAAATCCAAAGTTCGGTTAACGAAAAAAACATGTATTCAGTTGACGGTGAAATCGTAATTAAATGGACAGCTTATAAGTTTACAGAAAAAGCTAAAGTAAGTGGCAGCCTTGATAGTGTCGAACTTTTCTTAAAGAATGAGTCAGGATCAATTACTAGTTTATTAACAGGAGCTAGCATGAAAATCTATACAGCTTCAGTTAACTCCAACAATGAGGCAAGAGATCTTAAGTTAGTAAATTACTTCTTCAAACCCTTTCAAACAGAAGTTATAAAAGGAAAGATATTATCGGTTTCAGAGGATAGTGGGAATTTAGAAATACTAATGAATAAGGTGAGTCAAAAAGTAGATTACACTTATAACTTGGAAGCAGATACTTTGCATCTATCTGCTCTAGTTGAGTTATCGAAATGGAATGCTGATGAGGCTTTGGATAAACTAAACGAGGTCTGTTTTGATTTACACAAAGGTGCAGATGGAATTTCAAAGTTATGGCCAGATATAACTGTTGATATCAGACTTCCTTTAAAAAGAAATTAGCTTTAATTATTTGCGACAAAATCTTCAATAACTGGTTTATTAAATCAAATTCAAGTGGGATTAAACATTTTATCATTTTTGACAAAACAATTACTGGTACAGCAAAATCAACTAGGTAAAGCTACAATCTCTAATATAAAACGTAAGCGTGGAAATAGTTGATCTATTCGGTTTCTTAGCAGCTCTTATTATAGGAGTAGTCTTAGGATTGATTGGCGGTGGTGGCTCTATTCTCACCGTTCCTGTTTTGGTTTATCTAATGAATATCAATCCTGTTTTGGCAACCGCCTATTCCCTTTTTATAGTAGGTTCTACAGCTTTGGTTGGTGCCATTCGAAATGCCCAAAAAGGAATGGTTGATTTCAAGACGGCAACTATTTTTGCAATCCCTGCATTCATTGCGGTCTACTCTACTCGAAAATTTCTCATACCTGCTATTCCTCAAGAGTTATTCATGTTCAGTGATTTTTCTCTTACAAAGGATACAGCCATCATGATTTTTTTTGCAATCATTATGTTACTGGCATCCATACCAATGATTAAAAATAAAAATAAGAAGCCTGAAGAGAAAACAACAGTTAGTTATAATTATCCATTAATAATTGGAGAAGGGTTATTGGTGGGTCTCTTAACAGGAATTGTTGGTGCAGGTGGAGGGTTTTTGATTATTCCAGCATTGGTCTTATTGGCTAAGTTGCCAATGAAAAAAGCGGTGGCAACCTCTTTGTTAATAATAGCAATTAAGTCGCTCATCGGATTTATTGGAGACGTTCAAAATCTTGAAATTGATTGGCAATTCATTGGAACATTTTCAGCCTTATCTATTGTCGGGATTTTTCTAGGCATTTGGTTGAATAAATTTATTGATGGAAAGAAACTTGAAAAAGGATTTGGATGGTTTGTTTTAGCCATGGGGATATACATCATCTTAAAAGAGACTCTATTTAGAGCGTAATTAATAAAGGAATATAAAATGGATATTATTAAACAAGTAGCAGGCTATTGTACCAAATTGTTATCACTCTCAAAATGTAAGAATCTTCCTTTTCATAACCTTATTCATACACAAGAAGTAGTGGAGAATGTTCTATTTCTGTGTGACCAATTAAAGGTGAATAAACATGAACGGATGATTGTGTTACTTGCCGCTTGGTTTCATGACACTGGCTTTTCTGAAACCTATAAGGGACATGAAGAGGTAAGTAAGAGGATCGCTAAGGAGTTTCTTTCAGATTCGAAATTAGTTGTACTTGAAACCATAGATGCAGTTTGCATGTGTATTAATGCCACTAAAATGCCTCAAAACCCTTCTAATCAGTTAGCAGCTATCTTATGTGATGCAGATATTTTACACATTAGTAATGCACACTTTTTTTATCGGAAACTCTTATTAAGGAGGGAATGGGAGTTGTATTGTGATAAAAAGGTTGATGATTTAACTTGGCATCAACTTAATCTTGATTTTTTGCAGACACAACATTTTAAAACTAGTTATGGGAAAGATGCACTTGAAATAGAAAAACAAAAAAACATAGTGAAAGTAAAAAATATATTATGCTATTATGGAGTGTAATTTTTTATTAAACAGGATATAGCTTTGAAAAAAGACATCTACCATTAAGGCTTCTAATTGTTATTTATGAGTTAGTTAAAAGACAGAGCCACCCTTAAGAAAGAGATTTTTTAAAATAATTTTAATTTTAATATTCTGTCTTTTAGAGTAAAAAACATTCAAAAATCTATTATGAAAGGAAGACAAAATTTTACAATTGTATCTGTATTGTTACTAGCAGGAATAGGAATAGCCTATACCTTTTGGAAGCCCGTTATTTGGAGCTTAATTCTAATTGTCCCATTGATTCTAATTGGAGTACATGATGTATTACAAAAGAAACATACTATTCTTAGAAATTTTCCGCTGGTTGGGCATTTCAGGTATCTATTAGAATCTTTCCGTCCTGAAATAATGCAATATTTTGTGGAGACAGACACTGAAGGACGACCTATTAATCGTTTATTAAGGTCTATTATCTATCAGCGTTCAAAAAAGGCAACAGACACACAGCCCTTCGGTACTCAATTGGATTTATATAGCACAGGTTACGAATGGATGGCCTATTCAATCTATTCTGCAAAACTTAACGAAGATAAAGATCAGAGTAGAGTTTTAGTTGGTGGACAAAATTGCAAACATCCTTATTCAGGAAGCATTCTCAATATTTCAGCGATGAGTTATGGTTCGTTGAGTAAGAATGCTATACTGGCGTTAAATAAAGGAGCTAAAATGGGCGGGTTTGCTCACAATACAGGTGAAGGATCAATCAGCCCCCATCATTTAGAATATGGAGGAGACCTGATTTGGCAAGTTGGAACTGGATATTTCGGTTGCAGAGATAAAGAAGGCAATTTTGATGCTGAACAGTTTAAAAAGAAAGCAGCTTTAGAGAGTGTTAGAATGATCGAGCTAAAAATTTCTCAGGGAGCTAAACCTGGGCATGGAGGAATACTTCCTGCAATTAAAAATACCCCTGAAATTGCTAAAATCAGAAACATAGAACCATATACAACTGTAGCTTCTCCTTCAAGTCATACCGCTTTTAGTGATTCTGAAGGACTAATGTATTTTATACAACAACTTAGGGAACTTTCTGATGGAAAGCCGGTTGGTTTTAAATTATGTTTGGGTAAAGAGTCTGAGTTTGTTGACATCTGTAAAGCCATGATAAGTACAGATATAAAACCTGATTTTATAACCGTTGACGGTGGAGAAGGTGGCACCGGTGCAGCACCGGTCGAGTTCTCTAATCGAATTGGATCACCTTTGCGGGAAGGACTTGCTTTCGCTGTGGATACCTTAAATGGATATGATTTGAAAAAGGATATAAAAGTGATAGCTTCAGGTAAGGTAATAACAGGTTTTCACATTGCTCGTTTACTTGCTTTGGGAGCTGATATGGTTAATTCGGCGCGAGCTATGATGATGTCAATTGGATGTATTCAAGCGTTACAATGTAATACTAACAAATGCCCCGTTGGAGTATCTACTCAAGATAAAGCTTTAATGAAAGGATTAGTAGTTGAGGACAAAGCTCCGAGAGTGGCTAATTATCATTCTCAAACTATTAAAAGTTTTATTGAGTTGGTAGAAGCTACAGGAGTCGATGATATTACTGATTTAGACAGAGGGCATGTTTATCGAAGAGTAAGTATGTCAAAAAAAATGACATATGAAGAGATCTATCCTTCGGTTGAAGAAGGAATATTTTTATAAAAGAGTCCGATTCCATTGCCTAGAAAATAAGGAAGCTCTTGTATTTGGGTCGCTTGTAGCATTACTACAGGCATGAGTGCATGGACAGAGTTGTATACTAAAGAGGATGTTGATATGATTCATCGACAATTGTTAAAGGATCAGTAAAATTTAATCTATCGTCAATTCGTTCTCACATTTCACTTCAGTTTTTTCACTTTAAAGAATTGGCTTTAAAGTGAAAAACCAATTAGAAATGATTAATCTGGAATAACCAAAATAGGCACAGACAAGTGACTCACTACTCTTTGGCTATCACTACTATTAATTATTTGCTCCCAAATTGACTGCTTCCTTTTGATAAGCACCAAAATGCATTTTTCATTTTTAATGGCTTTCTGTATTCCTTCTTTATAAGATCGACCATAAATTTCATGCAAAGAAGTACGATGGTTGTCGAAGAGATCTTCTACCTCTCTCCAATTTTGAATTGGTGGCTCACTTTCATTTCGAACGTGCATTAATTCAATTGGCAGATCATTACTCTTAGCAAAAGAGCGAATTATTTGGGCGGTTTTTCGACTAATTAAATTACCGTCATAACTAAAAAATAGGTCTTTAATGTAATATTTGTTATAGTCTTCAGGAATAGCAAATACGGGAATATTAATGTTTTTTAGCAAATTTGAAGCATTGCTACCAATCAGCATTTCTTTAATTCCTGAAGCTCCTTTGGTACCCATTATCACAAAATCTGCATTGGTTTCCGAGACTAAATTTTGTACCTCATTCTGAACAGCTCCTTGCAGCACTATTGTTGTTAGATTGAGTAGATGGTCTTCATGCTTTTTATCTACGATTAGCTTGATTTCAGCTATTCCTTTTTCAGCCTGCTTTCTTAACTGATCTAATAATGTAGTTAAGCCTCTTGCACTTCCCCCCGGACTTTCGTAAAAGTTACAGAGTACAAAATGATTGTCTTTTTGATTAAAATAATCAAAAGCAAAATCTATGGCTCTTAGAGAGTTTTTTGAGAAGTCTGTTGGAATAATGATCGTTTTCATGGTTCTAATTTTTTCAAAGTTCTATTAGAATAAGAGAAAACTTCATGACGATTGTTAGTTTTTGGACTAAAATTTCTCAGGAATAATACAGTATTCTAACTACATATAAGATTCACAATTGAAACCACCCCAATAAAAAAAATAACCCTTATGAAATTTACCTGAACTATTTTGAGAAATGTATTCTAGAATACGTTTTCCAAGAGAATTTATCGATATACCAATTATAAAAGGGAAAGGAACATATTTAAGATCATGTATTTTGAAAATAGACAATTGTTTATGTGAAGTCTACCATTAAGTCGATAAGGGCTAAAGTTGCTATAAAACACTCTATCCGGGTTAAATTCCACCTATCAATTACAAAAAAAAAGCACAGGAAGAGTATTGACTGTTTGAATTTTTTTCCCATTTAAAAGGAGAACGAAAACTTTCCCTTAAAAATCGCAGTATAAATCGTCCAATGTCTCCTACAAGAAAGAAGAAATGTTTGAAGGAATTAATTGGACAATAGATTTAATCACAAATTATATTTCCCCAAAGTTATTTCAATACAAAATAATAAAGGCTGATAATTGTCAGCTTTTATCCTGTTTTCTATCAGTGATTTTAGTTGTATAACTACTGAAATTGCAGAAGTATTTATCTAAAACTGTAGGCTGCTTAAGTCTAACTGTAAGCTCCCCCAAAACTAGTACAGTTTAAAAGTAGAATTTCTAACTTTAACAACTGTAATATGAGAAAGAGTAAATTTTCCCCGACGCAAATTGCCAAGATTCTTAAGGAATTTGATTTAGGCAAAGATGTAGAAACGATAGCCCGTGATCATGGCGTATCTAAAGCGACTTTTTATAAATGGCGTCAACGTTATGGCGGCATGGAGGCAAGCGAATTAAAGAAAGTAAAAAAGCTGGAAGAAGAAAATGCTAAGTTGAAACGGATGTATACTGATCTAGCTTTGGAGCTTGATATGGCAAAGTACATTATTAAAAAAAAGCTATAGAGCCTTGCCATAAGAGAGAAATAGCGACAGAGCTAAAGACTTTATATCCTAACGGTACTAGCAAGGCGTGCCGTATCTTACGGACAAGTCGTAGCAGCTTAAAATACAAGTCAGTTAAGGATGACAGCTATCTGATTGATCAGTTATCCCAACTAAGCCAAGATCATCCTAGAGAAGGCTTTTGGAAGTGTTATAATCGCATGCGTAATAGCGGTTATACAATGAATCACAAACGCTTACACAGAGTTTATAAGCAAATTGGTTTACCGCTTAGAAGAAAAGTTAAAAAGCGACTACCGGCACGCGTTAAAGAGCCGTTAGCGGTACCTACAACCTTCAATCATACTTGGAGCATAGATTTTGTTCATGATGTATTGGAAAATGGTAGAAAGTTCCGCTCGTTTAATGTAATCGACGATTATAATAGAGAGGTACTTTTTATTGAAACAGACTATTCAATTAAAAGTAGTCGAGTAGTTTGGGTATTAAAACACTTAATTAATAAGCATGGAAAACCTAAAAAGATAAGAATGGATAACGGACCAGAATTTATCGCAAAGCTATCTAAAGAGTGGAGTGAAATGAATCAAATTGAATTTAAATATATACAACCTGGTAAGCCAACTCAGAATGCCTATATAGAACGATTCAATAAATCGTTTAGAAATGGAGTACTGGATTGCTATATCTTCGAAACACTTGGCGATGTGCGAACCATAACTAATAAATGGGTTAACGATTATAATCACGAAAGGCCACACGACTCCTTAGGTGGATTGAGCCCTATAATGTACAAAAAACAAAAGCTTCTTGGTCTCCGTTCCGCTACGCTTCACTCCAACCAAGAAGCTTTATTAAATGAAAATAATTTATAATTTAGAACCGTACTAAAAAGGGGAAGCCTACATAACTTAATACTTTCTTAAAAGAATGAACAATGAATGAATTTTCTCAACATGAGGGAGTTAAATACAATGCAATTTTTCGAGCCTCGGTGGATGGAATAATTACCATTAGCAGGAGAGGCGTTATAGAATCGCTAAACCCAGCAGCAAGTGAGCTTTTTGGATATCAAACAGAAGAAGTAAAAGGAAAAAATGTAAAAATATTAATGCCCGAACCCTATCAAAGAGAACATGATGGTTATCTTAATAATTATCGCAAAACGAAGAAAAAGAAGATTATAGGGATTGGAAGAGAAGTTGAAGGTTTAAGAAAGGATGGAACAATCTTTCCGTTTCGCTTAGCAGTATGTGAAGTAATCATTGAGGAGAAAACCATCTTTGCAGGCTTTATTCACGATTTAAGTAAGCAAAAGAATGCTGAACAGGAGCTATTAGAATTGAATAAGGAGCTAAAATCAAAAGTAAATAAACGTACAGAAAATTTAGTCCTAGAAATTGGAGAGGCACAAGATCTAAATCGTGATCTAAATGAAGATATAGAAGAACGAAAGCTGGCTAAGATTAAGGCAAAAGAACGTACAGAAAATTTAGTCCTAGAAATTGAAGAGGCACAAGATATTAATCGTCATCTAAATGAAGATATAGGAGATCTAAATGAAGATATAGAAGAACGAAAGCTGGCTAAGATTAAGGCAAAAGAACGGACAGAAGATTTAGTTCTGGAGATTGAGGAGGCACAAGATCTTAATCGTCATTTAAATGAAGATATAGGAGATTTAAATGAAGATATAGGAGATTTAAATGAAGATATAGAAGAACGAAAGCTAGCTACGATTAAAGCAAAAGAATTGTTAGATAAAGAAGTAGAGCTAGGAGAATTGAAATCTCGCTTTGTATCCATGGCATCCCATGAGTTTAGAACTCCTTTAACCAGTATACTTTCTTCAATTACTTTAATTAGTAAATACAGTTTGCCAGAACAGGAGGAAAAGAAACAAAAACATATTGAACGAATTCAAATCTCGGTTGAGAACCTAACAAGTATTTTAAATGATTTTCTTTCGATTGACAAATTGCAAGCAGGTAAAATTGAATGTAATCCATTTATGTTCAATTATCAATCTTTACTGAACGAATTGATAGATGAGATGAATGAAATGAAAAAGCTAGGGCAAGAAATTGTTTTCAAACATGAGGGAGACGAATCGTTTTATACAGATCCTAATATATTGAAAAATATACTTTTAAATCTAAGTTCTAATGCTATCAAATACACTCAAGAGGGTAAGACTATTCATTTAATAAGTAAATTGAATAAAGGAAAGCTCAGTATAGAAATTAAAGATGAGGGAATAGGTATTCCGAAAGAAGAACAAAAACATTTGTTTGAACGCTTCTTTAGGGCAAAAAATGTACTCCATGTTCAAGGAACAGGTTTGGGATTACATATCGTAAAAGAATATGTTCACCTTCTTAGTGGAAAGTTAAGCTTTGAAAGCATAGAAAATAAAGGAAGTACCTTTAGTGTAGTGCTACCTACTTATCAAGAAGAAAGTTAAAATACAAAGATCATGAGTCTAAAAATATTATTAATTGAGGATGAAGACTTTATCCGTGAAAATACTGCTGAAATGTTGGAATTGGCGAATTACAAAGTTGTAACGGCGGAGAATGGAAAGGTAGGTGTTAAAAAAGCCAAAGCAAACAAGCCCGATTTGATTATTTGCGATATTATGATGCCCGAATTAGATGGATATGGAGTATTGTATTTCTTAGGAAAAGATCCCGAGACATCAACTATACCATTCATTTTTTTAACAGCAAAGACAGATAAAAACGATAGAAGAAAAGGCATGTCATTAGGAGCAGATGACTATCTAAGCAAACCCTTTAAAGAAATGGATTTATTAGAAGCGATTGAAGGTCGATTGAAAAGAAGTAACGCTTTCAAACAAGACTTTTCGCGGGATTCAAAGGGATTAGATGACTTTGTAGAGCAAGTGAGGGGTTTAAAAGAATTAGAAGAATTAACCGCTTCAAAACGAACGAGAAGCTATAAGAAAAAAGACACCTTATATTACGAGCGAGATTTTCCAAATGCAGTATTTTTTCTAACCAAAGGAAGAGTGAAAACCTATAAAATAAATGACGATGCGAAGGAGTTCATTACAAGTTTGCTGAAGGTGGGTGACTTTTTTGGATACCTTCCTATAATGGAAGGTAGAGCATACGATGAATGCGCTGTTTGCTTGGAAGATTCTGATGTTATTAAAATTTCAAAACAAGATTTTTTAAAATTGATTGAAAAGAACCGTGATGTATCCTCCAAATTCATTAAAATGATTTCCAATGACCTTATAGAAAACGAAAAGAAATTATTGAGTTTAGCTTATGATTCTGTGCGTAAAAGAGCTGCTAACGCTTTGTTGGAGTTGAAACAACGTTATGGAGAAAATGACGCAAACTATAAATTAGACATGCTGAGAAGTGATTTAGGCGACTTGGTAGGTACTGCTTCCGAATCTATTATACGAACCCTAACTGACTTTAAAGAGGAGGGTTTGATTGAAATAAAGGGCAAGGAAATTTTAATTAAAGATATAAAAGGGTTAGAAAAAATTAGGTAAGTCCTACCGGCTATAATTTAACAGAGCTTATCATTGAGAGCTTTTTGTATCTGAAATTTTCCCAATGGCACAGCTCACGTAAGATTTGGCTTTTTGAAAGTTATTTCCTGTGCCTCTTTTAGGATATCCTATTTGAGCCAACTTCTTTTCAATAGTTTTTTCTTTCGCTTCTTTATTTCCAACGTATTCAAGGCTAACCATAGAATTGTCAATATCAATTTTCACATCATGTATTCCATTTAATTTTATCAGAGCATTGTGAAGAGTTGTTTCACAGCCGCCACATTTTAGGTTTTCAACTTCTATGATTAATTCTTTCATCTGGTCAAATTTATTTTCGTTTTCTATAAGGTCATACTTCGACTTCGCTCAGCACAGGTACTTCGACTTCGCTCAGCACAAGGTTGTTCGTCATGTAACATCTTGGTTAATATGAAATAAAGGGTAGCTCGGTTCATTGTTTGCAAGTTATATAACTACTCTAAATCATTTTATTACATTTCTTTCTGCTTTGGTTATCCAATCAAATGTACTGTATAAGCCAATTCACGTAATACAGTCTTTCTACTACTCCCATTTTAATCATTTTTAAGGTTGGCGTGCATTACTAGAAGCGGCATTTTGGTATGCATCGCTGCTTGTTTAGTAATACTATCGTGAAATAAATTGTTGAATAGATTACCTTTAGTAGTGATCATAGCTACTAAATCAATTGGATTATTTTCAACATAATTATTCATTGCTTTTTCTACATTATCCCCTCGCTTCATCTTTAATTCATGCGGAATATCCACAAAATTGAGGTCTAACTCAAAGTCGATAAAGTTTTCAATAACCTCTTTATTTTCGTCACTATCGAAAATATACAATGCATCTATTTTTGATTGGTATTTATTGGCAATTTCCTTGAGTATATCCAGGTTTAGTTTTTGATCAATTATTATTTCATCAGCTGCAAATAAGATTCGTTTAGGAGGGCTAAACTTAGCTTCTTCAGGAATCGCTAAAACAGGTGTTTTTACACTTTTCATCATGGATGAAGTTCTACTCCCTACAAATACTTCAGCCAAACCACTTGCTCCTTTCGTGCCCATTACAATCAACTCATATTCATGCTCTTTCTCTAAAGCACAAACCACATTAACTAAATCTCCAACCCTAAACAAGGTAGATATATTAATTTTTAAATCGGGATACTTTTGGGCAATTCTCTTTTTTTCTTGTTGAAAAAGTTGATCAGCATTCTCAGACGTAATATCATTATAGGAATATACTACATCCACTGATGCATAGGGAATATAAAAAACATTCAATAGCGTAATTGCTGTATTCTTCTCATTAAAAAGTGATAAAGTAAAATCTGTTGCATTTTTTGCATTTTGTGAAAAGTCGGTTGGAATTAGAATTTTTTTCATGATTTTGATTTTTAGATATTATTAATAAATAGATCTATTTGTCTTCTTCTTTCTTTCATTTGTTCATGGATAGCAGCCCCTCTTTCATCTAAATCATGATATTTCTCTGCTATTTTTCCCACGTCAGCAGTACCTTCAAGTTTAATTTGTTGCTGTGCAAGTTCTTTTTTAAACTCAGGCAGTAATTCTCCTGTATAATAAATAATCTGATTCTGAAACTGCTCCAACCGTTTCTTTTCTTCTAATTCATCTATTTTAACCAAATTGTCTTCCAAGGTTTTCTGACAATCTTCTAAATCGTCCATCCAAAAATCTATATCACAGATCCATAAGGTTAGATCTGCCCTCATTTTTACTATTGTTATTTCCTCTTCAATCATTTGTGAAATTTTAAAGTTGTTTTCCCTCTTCAAATTGAGATCTATTATTTTCCCAATATTTTTCCGCTTCTTTTTCCATTTTTGCTAACCGAGTATAGTAATCAGGAAATTCTTTTAATTGAGCCCAGGCAATTTTGCTGGTCACTACTTCATTGTCATTAGTGCTATTGATTTCCATGCTCAAATTCTATGTTTACGCCCTTAATCAACTCTTCTAGGCTTACATCTTTCCAATTAACTACAAGTATCCTCCCAATCTCCTTCACTCTTTCTGTGGTTAGCTTTTTCATGTGACTAGAATTTGTAAATATCTCCTCCAAATTTAATTGAGGAGTAGAGAACAAAGAATGACTTTGGTCATTTAGAAAGTTGATTTCTGATCAATTCTATCTGAGTTTTGGCCACCAAGGGGTACTTTGAATCACAATTAATCAATATTAATAAGTAAGCAAAAGAAGAAAGTCGCCAATCAATACTAATACTGGTGTTCTGAGCACAATACACTTGCTGAAAGTGTGGAGTACTATCAATGTTTAATTTTTGAAATATCCTGATTGATTTTTGAATTGCCCTACCTATTTCTTCTGTATTTTCAATTTGTAAAACCTCTTTTAGTTGAGAAGCAGAATGTATTAATTGAGATTCTTCAATTACCTTTCGAAGTCTCGCTAAAAACTGACTTTCTTTTAATTCCCAAAAAGTAAGGACGTTTGTTGTCATAGTTTAAATTTTTAAACGCTTTCAGCTTTTTTAGTTGCCAATTGCTGTAATTTTTCAAAGATTTTCTTTTCATCTTCACTTAGCTGTTTTGGAAGCTCTACATTCACTTTGACAATCAGATCTCCGAAACTCCCTTTTTTGTTATAAATCGGCATTCCCTTGCCTTTTATTCGTAACAATTCATTGGATTGTGTTCCTGGTGGGATAGTTAATTTAACATTTCCCTTAACGGTCTTAACCGTTCCCTTTCCACCTAATATTACTGTTAAATAATCAACAGATAGAAGCGTGATTAAATCGTCTCCTTTTCGCTCAAAATGATGGTTGGGCATTACGCTTAACTTCACAAATAAATCACCATTCGGGCCATTATTCCTTCCCTGCATCCCCTTACCCTTTACCTTCAAGGTCTGTCCGTTTCGACTCCCTGGTTTTGTGCTAATTTTAATCTTTTGATTTTCTAATTGAATAATCCTTGAAGTACCTGAATAGGACTCTTCAAAAGTCAAGGCTATTTCGCCACGTAAATCTTGTCCTTTAAGAGCCGAACTTCTTCTACCATCTTGTCTACTTTGGCTGAAAATATTTTCAAAAAAATCAGAAAAGTCTCCATTTTCACCGTCAAACTGTGAAGGGTTTCTCCTGTAGTCATTTCCTCTTTGAGATCGGGTTTGATCATTTGGCTGCTGATAGTTTTTCCAATTGGCACCCAACTCATCATATTGCTCTCTTTTTTTAGGATCGCTCAGGATTTCATTGGCTTCATTCGCTTCTTTAAACTTTTCTTCGGCTGCCTTATCTCCTTGATTTTTATCCGGATGATATTTTAGGGTCACGTTCAAAAGTTGGGGAGAAGGCTTAAATTTGTAAGAAAAGTCAAATGGAATCTACTGTTTTATCATCGTTTTTACCTTCTGGCTTATTAGACTATTT
>Ga0307934_1001015_pt1 | contig 18649 bp, 19 predicted proteins | sample OrgLakmetageno90_FD_201838 | JGI IMG/M metagenome (GOLD analysis project Ga0307934, IMG submission 201838) | Saline water microbial communities from Organic Lake, Antarctica - #90 | ecosystem: Environmental > Aquatic > Non-marine Saline and Alkaline > Saline | place: Antarctica: Organic Lake... | reverse complement strand
TCTGCGATCAAAGCGTTGTTCCTGCCTGCCCGGCGGCAGCACCGGGCGGAATCTCAGCTTTCGAACTTCGTCAAGCAGCAAGGCTCTTGACTGCAGATTCGCTAGTTCGTGGTCTAGACATAACCGAGATCGATGCGTCAAAAGACACCGAAGACCAAAGAACCATAAGACTCGGCGCACTTTTGGTCCTAGAGGCAGTTGCCGGCTACCTGCAGCGATAGCTAACAGCTCCAATCTGATCAATCAACTGCAGGTAATTCGGTTCAGGCCATGCGGGAGATAAACTAATGGATGTAGCGAGGTTGCAAACAGCCAGTAATTCAACCCGAAACTTGGCCTCAGCCCAAGAAAACCGAAGGGGAAAAGTGCCAAAGATCATCGTAGAAATAATGCCAAAACAAGACCTGCTTGACCCACAGGCCAAAGCGGTTGCGAATTCACTGCACCGCGAGGGCAAGAAGGAAATTACAGCTGTCCGCATTGGAAAGCGAATTGAACTGCACTTTGATCGCGAGATTACCGACCAGGACCTACAAATGGCTAAGGATCAGGCCTCAAACTTCCTTTCCAACGCTGTCATAGAGGACGTCGTTGCAATCACCAAAGAGGACTAAGACAGATGAAGATCGGTGTAATCACCTACCCCGGAACCCTGGATGACCGCGATGCCCAGCGAGCCATTCGGCTTGCCGGCGGAACACCAGTTCCGCTTTGGCATGACGATGACGATCTAAAAAAAGTTGACGCCGTTGTTTTGCCAGGTGGATTTTCCTATGGCGATTACTTGCGCTGCGGAGCAATTGCAGCAAAGGCTCCAGCAACCAAAGAGGTCATTCGGCTTGCCGCAAAAGGGCTTCCGGTTCTTGGCATCTGCAATGGTTTCCAGATTTTGGTTGAGTCACACCTGCTGCCGGGTGGGCTAATCAGGAACGAAAAGCAACATTTCATTTGCCGTGATCAGAAGCTTCGCGTTGAAAACAACGAAACCGCCTGGACCAGCCTGTTTGAAAAGGACCAGGAAATCTTGATCCCACTAAAAAACGGTGAGGGTGGCTACATCGCAACCGACGACACCCTAAAGATGTTGGAACAAGAAAACAGAATTGCCTTCCGTTACGTGGAAAACAACCCCAACGGGTCAATGAATGACATTGCCGGAATCACAAACGAACGCGGCAACGTAGTCGGTCTGATGCCTCACCCAGAGCACGCGGTTGAAGCAGGCTTTGGTCCAGACACTCCAACAGCAATGCGCTCTGGCATAGACGGGCTTTTGTTCTTTGAAAGCGTTCTAAAAATGGTGGTGAATTCCTAAATTGTTGGACGCCAAGGAACCAAAATTCAACGGGTCAAATACCGCCAAGCATTCTGACAAATCACCTGTTCAGCTCGACCTAGACCAGCTTCTTGAATGTGCCCTTGACGCAGCAAACAAGGGCGCATCGGAGCTACTCAAGCGATTCGGTGGCGAACTAAACATTCGATCAAAGTCCAGCCCAGAGGACCATGTAACGGATGCCGATTTGGCAGCCGAAACTATTGTTCGAGCCGTGATTGCCAGGCATCGACCAGAAGATGCCGTTACCGGCGAAGAGCTGGATGCTAAACAAGGCAGCAACGCGAAAGTGCGCTGGAGTATCGACCCGCTAGATGGGACCGTGAATTACACACGTGGTTTGCCACACTTTGCCACCTCGGTTGGAGCGGCTTCTATTGAAACTGGTGAGTGGCTCGTTGGGGTAGTAGTCGCGCCGAAACTGGGAGTTACCTATTTCGCAAAAAAAGGCGGTGGCGCTTGGAAAATTGAAGCTGGACAAACCAAACGGATTATTGGGCCCCCTAAAAACAGAGCAACGCGGATTTTAGCAACTGGCTTTTCCTACTCTGCTGCCCATCGCGCCGAGCAGATTGAGTTTTTAGGAACACAGATCCACAACTTTGTCGATGTTCGTCGCTTGGGTTCAGCCGCGCTCGACGCTTGTCTTGTAGCTGACGGGACCGTTGATGCCTACTACGAGCTTCATACCAAGGAATACGACTGGGCCGCAGCATTACTAATAGCTGAAGAGGCTGGCCAAAAGGTCAAGCGTGCCAGTTTTGAAGGCGACCTGATTTGGGTGAACGCTTTTTAGTCTTTGGAAAAATCTAGCTTCTTCCACGAGAGCTCGGGAATTTGAACCCGATTCAGAGAACCCTCTAATTCAACTGTTATTTCTGCCTCTTGACTTCGCATATTTGCAAACAAAATTTGCGTGGAGTTTTTGGACTTGGATCCGGTAGCCCAAATTAGTCCATCTGGAGATAAGCCCGACAGTAGCTGACCGCCTTGAAGGCCCTTCAGGGCAGCAATTGCCTCCTTGACTGGATATGGCTTGCCGGCAGCCGTTTCAATGCCCTTTGGTCCCCACTGTTCGAAAAAGGTGATGCTTGCCACGCCAAAGACCGCCGTGGCGGCAGCACTAGCTATTGTCCAAGCAGCCAATTCCTGACTATCTTGTCGATTGTCATCGGAGCTCTGCCATTGCGGTCCGTAGCCAAGGGATAGGTCCCGGACGGCAGGAAGTTGGGGTTCGCCCGTTGAAACGTTGTTGAACCTAGGCCTCAGCGTTATTGGGCCCACATGCACCGGCTTACCAGCAGCGATTTGAACTGCCTGATTAGTAACGAGCCTCTGCATTGCCAGCGACTCCACGAGCTGCTCCGTGCTTAGCGCATGAAACATTGGAGTAATGCTGAATGTTACTGCTTGAATCTCTGAGGGCAGAAGACCATGATTTCGATTGAGCTCAGTGAAGTGCGACCTGGCTCCGCCAACGATTGGGGCTTCTACAGACTGGGCGTCCAAAGCTTGCCTCAATGAACTAGTGGCTTCGGAGGTGGAAACGTGGAGCAAGTTATCGTAAATCGCAATGCGCGAGATGTTTAGAAGTTTTATCGCTCCAACCAACTCAGCCAAGTCAGACGCCGTTACACCTGTTCGACAATGGACTCTGAGGTCTAACTCAAGGCAGTTTTCGCCCGCGCGCTCTAATGCCGCCTGCCAGTTCATAGTTTCAAGATTTATTTCCAGCAGCAGCAGCTCAGTCAAGGGCTCGTCATTGCCAATGAGCCTGCCTAGTTTTCTAAGCTCCGTGTCCGGCGCTGAAGATGCTCCTAGCCCAATTGCAGGAAACTCCGCAACTGCATGGAGCTGAAGCAGATTCGTTGTCGAATCAGGCTCAGGGTTGGACTCAGTTCCGTCTTCTGTTATCAAAATCTTGAGTTCTTGCCGGATTGTTTTACCAGCACCGATCTCGAAGGGAAAAGGGACACTAAGCGGCCGGCTATAGGTTTTATATGAGGCGTCAGTCCAGTTTCGCTGGTCCTCCATTTCAAAAACATCGCCAGAGAAACTCAATTCAACGCCAAGCCCGTTGGAGGACCAAGCAAGCGATGAAATATCCAGAGCCGGCTGGTTCGGGCTGATTTCTTCGGGAAAAACAATGCGATCGAAACTTCCATTTTTGTGGCCGACCGCTAAGCGGTGACCGCTTAGCGAAGGCAGGTGCAAAATATTCAATCCGACTCGATTGGCCATAAAATCGCTTTGGCTAGTGATTACGACCTGAAATACTGCGACATTCTCTAGGACAGAGACAGTGACTACCCCTTGAAAGTGGGCGTCAAATCCGCTGGATTCCAGGTGAAGTTCAAGTTCGTCTTTGCTTTGTTCAATTTTTATAACGTCTAAATTTGGTGTATTCCAGTCTTTGTCCCTTATTAAGCATCGAACTGACCTTAGGACAATGTGACTGTCGAACCGAATGTCCGCGATTTCATCGTCTCGAACTTCAACTGACCATTGTCCTGAGCTCCAAAAATGAGTCGGAGCGTGAGACTGCTGCCAGCTTGAAGTCATTAAAGCGACGTCATTCCACCGTCGACGATGAACTGTGCCCCGGTGGCAAAGTCGGAATCATCGCTGGCTAGATACACCATGATTCCGGCAACGTCCTTTGTTTGCCCCGCCCGTCCAACTGGAATCCTGCCAATAATTGCCTCCCTTAGATCTGGATCAGTTGAGATTGGCGAGACTAAAGCTGTCTCGGTGTATCCAGGAACCACTGTGTTTATGCGGATGTTTTGACCAGCGTAAGCGGCAGCGGCAGCCCTAACCATTCCGTGGATGCCGGCCTTGGAAGCACTGTAGGCAGTGAAGGACTGCCCTTCACCGTTAAGTGCTGTTGGACTACCGGTGACAATAATTGAGCCCCCGCCAGTTTCCAGCATCGATCGAACCGCATATTTCATTGTCAGGAACGTTCCGGTCAAATTGGTGTCAATTGTGCGCTTCCAAACCTCCAGGTCTAGGTCTGCAATTTTCGCATCCTGCCCAAAAAGTTGAATTCCAGCGTTTGCAACAACCACATTTGGTGCCCACCCCATTCTGGCCAATCCAGCGAAGGACTTTTCAACCAAGCCTTCGTTTGAGATGTCCATGACCACAGCAATTGCGGTCGAGGCATATTGCTTGACCACCGCATTAGCCGCCAAGGCATCACGATCGGCAATGATTACCCTTGCGCCTTCGCTGATGAATCGTTCGGCAACCGCTCTCCCAATACCCGACCCAGCTCCGGTAACGAGTGCGGTTTTTCCTTCGAGTCTGCTCATTGGTTACCTCTCAATTTTGTCTAGATGCAACATTGCCGCCAGATTCTTGTCTAACTCAGAGTCCTCGAACACTTTTTTCCAGTCGTCACGAATTATCGTCCTTCGACCGTAGTCCATTGCAATCATGCAGGCATCACTGAACGGGTTATCTCCTCGAAGACTATTGGCCAAAGCCACCTGTGTGTGTCCGAGCAAAATCGCCCTTGCGGCAGGCTCTGGAATGCCCATCGTATTTACAGCCTCTTCAAGTGACTCTCTAAGGAGCGCACCGATCATGCAGGCAATTGTCTCCACCAGCGTCGGCTCAAGTTGAGCCAACTGCTTGACGGTAACCCAATGGACGTCAATAACTGGGGCAAAGATCGCACGAACAGTTGCCTCGACCACTTGCTGGTCAAGCGGGTCGGTGGATTCGATTGCAGCAATTGCATCTTGGGGAGCCGCAATTCCACCAAAAGTGTCGGCATACTCCTCCGGAGTGGTTCGCTCTAGGAAAATAGACGGGTGGCAAGGATGAGTAACAGCTTGAATAACGTCTGTTCTTTTCGCCAATAGCCCTGCGTAGGCGGCAGCTGGGTCAAGAGTTAGCGCAATCCCTCCAGACTTCATTTCTGGGACAAGTGCTGCGGTGACGGCCTTTAACGCAAGATCTGGAACCGCATAAACGACTATGTCTGCATCCCTAACTGCAGCCACAGATTCCGAAAGCTGCCTACCTGAATCGGTCACGCGCTGCCGACCCGCATCGGAGTTTTCAACGTATGAGACCTGATTTTTGGTCTTGACAAGATTGTTGGATACTCGCATCCCCATTTTCCCACCGGCACCGATGACTGCAATTTTGAGTGACTCTAGATTTCTGGTCATTTGGTGCTCCTTAGATAGTTGATGCTGCCCCTTGTCCAGTGCTTTTCTTTTGCAATGGTTGCTTCGATGCTGCCTTGCCATGAAATCCAGTGTTCAATTATTTCGTTTATACCCCTGGTCCTGGGTTTCACCGTTGCAAGTAGGTGTCCGTAGTCATGTAGGCCGCTACCCAGCTTCGCTCCGCTGTAGCTGAAACCAACCCAGCCGTCGTGGCGGGAAAATTCAAAATCTTTCGCGTGAACGCTTCGGACCCAACTTGCAACCAGCTCAACGCAGTCCTTTGGGTTTTCTAGCCTCGCCACTACATTCGCTGGATCAAGGCAGATGCCGAGGTTTGGAGAATCAACGGCATTCATAATTTCAACTAAATCGCTGGTTGATATCTGTTCATAGGTTTCGATTGCTAGCACGACTCCGGCGCTTTCAAACCCGCCTACTTCTTGCTTCAAAATATCAATCGCCTCTGCTTTGGACGGCTTGAAATCGTCGCTAAAAATCATGCTGCGCACTAATTTTGCGTCAAACAGCTTCGCAACTTCAAGATACCGGCGCAGCCTTGCAGGCTCTATACCCTTAGTGCCAAGTTCAATTTCGAGACCAAGACTTTTAGCTTTGCTGGCCACCTCTGAAATTTCCAAATCGGACATTCGGTCGAGAGGGGCAAAGTCACATATTTGAAAGAGGTTGATTCCAAGGTTTACGGTTTCCTCAAAAACTTCGGCCAGAGACAATGCACCGGGGTTAGCCTCTGACTGCTGCCAAAAGAACGCGTAACTTCCAAGCCCAATCATGGAAACTAAACGTCCGAGGTAGTTTTAGGCTGAAGAACTTCCAAAACCTCATCAAGAATTTTTACAATGTTGTCTGGGTCATGCGCAAATCTACCCAGGAATAGTCCCGACAGGCCACCATGCAAACTGGACAACGATCCAGGTCCAGCGCTTCCACCGTAAATCACACGAGAGCCCTTGAAGCGGTCGCTGGAATCCAAGAATTCAATTATTAGAGCGCAGACGCCAACAATATGAGACTCAGGTGCCGGTGAATCCGCTCCTATCGCCCAAACTGGCTCATAGGCAACCAGAAGCTCAATTTTGTCCTCGGTTAACATGGCTCCGGTGGCTCGAATCTGATTAATGCACAATTCAGCTGCCTCCGCGGCTGAAACATGATTCTGCTCGCCGACACACAGCACTGGAATTAGATCATTGCGAACAGCAGCAGCCAGTTTTTCAGCAACATCCTGGTCGGTTTCACCAAAGAGTTTTCGGCGCTCAGCGTGACCAATTTCAACGTACTTACAACCTATCTCGCTCAGCATGGCACCACCAACCTCACCAGTGAACGCCCCTTTGTCTTGGTGGTAAAGATCCTGTGCGCCAAGCCCCACTTTGGTGCTTGCCAACATACTGCCCACCAGTCCAAGCGTTGGCATTGATGGCAGCACAAAAACCGTCGCTAGATTTTTTGAAACGGCAGGGTGAATCGCAGCGATTTGAGCAACCCGCCTGCACCAATCCAGTGTCTCTTGGTGTCCAAAGTACATTTTTAGGCTGACACCGAGTATCACCGGAGTGGTTGGGATGGTCGCTGGCATCGGGCGGCCTAGTCGCAGGTTCCAGTGGATTCGTACTTGCCGATAACCGCTACTTTTTCAGCAGATGCCGAGGTTTCGTCGAATTCGTAAGTGAGCCATTCTTTTGCCAAGCGGCGAGCGAGTTCAATTCCAACGACTCGCTGTCCAAAACATAAAACTTGCGCATTATTGCTAAGAACGCCGCGCTCCACAGAGTAGGAATCGTGGGCAGTGACGGCGCGAATTCCGGGGACTTTGTTGGCTGAAATTGCGACCCCCAGCCCGGTTCCGCATACCAGCAAAGCGCGGTCTGATTTACCGGCGGCCACTAATTCAGCGGCGGCAATTGCGATTCTGGGGTATGCGGTGTGCCCGTCGCCATCAACTCCTACGTCAATCACAGCTGCCACATTTGGATTTTTCTCAAGGTCTTTTTTTAAAATTTCCTTGTATTCGAATCCAGCTTCGTCTGACCCAATCACAATTCTCAATTTTTTACTCATCAACTACCCCAAGTTCCTTCCATTGCTTCGATAATCATTGCCATTGAAAGAGCGCCAGGATCTACAACCCCGAGGCTCTTTTCGGCGTGCGGGCGGGCACGGCCGATTTTGGGCAATAATTCTTTTGTCTTTTCAGCCGCCATCAAAGCCACTTGGGCACCAATGGTCCAACTTTCTGCAAATGTCTTACCCGCCTCAACGGAAGTTGAAAATGATTTGGAGAAGGGCTCCAGGGTGTCAATCAGGGTTTTGTCGCCCAGCTGAGCCTTACCAAAGTTTTGAACGTTTTCCAGCGCCTTGTGGAGCCCAAGGGCAACTTGCTTAGCGGTTATTGCGCTTTCGTTATCCAGCTCGGAAGCGATCGATGAAAGAATCACGCCCCAAATCACGCCCGAAGTCCCACCTGCCTCGTCGGACCAAGAATCTGCCGCCGCGTTTAGTGTCGCTGCGGCGCCTGCACCGCTTTCAACCGCGGCGCTAACCGCGTCAAATGCCGCGGTTACTCCGCGCTGCATACCAATACCGTGGTCCCCGTCACCGGCAATCGCGTCTAGTCGTCCCAGTTCTTCGAATTGGTCCTCGATTACCCGCTTTGCTGCCTCGAAGGCTAGAAGTACTTTTTTACTCTCGCCAACCGAAACTTCAGTGCCCTTTACTAGCACCTCAATTGTCTGGGTTGGATCAAAAAATCCCTGACTATCTTCACTGCCAGCCACGACCACACCCTTGCGGTATGCGGGGGTACTTGCCGGTGCAGTCCAAGACTCTTCAAGCTGTGAATCCAGCCAGCAAAGAGTCAGAGAGACACCAGCCATGTCAAAACTAGTTACCAGTTCGCCGACTTCTGGCTCGATAATTTCAATGCCGGTTGCCAGGAGAATTTCATTGACCTTTCGGTACAAAACAAATAGCTCCTCATACTTAACCGATCCAAGACCGGACAGGACCAACGCTGCTCTTGAGCCCCTTGGAATAATCTCGGCGGGTAAATCGCCCAGGATTTTCTCGACCAAAATCTCGGCGAGCTCGTCTGCGCTTGGTCTAGGCAGCGAGTAGAGACCAGGTTCGCCGTGAATGCCCATGCCAACTTCCATCAGCCCGTCTTCGACGGTGAATAGCGGTTCGGTTGCGCCCGGCAAGATACAGCCGGAGAAAGCAACCCCGATGGTACGGGTGCGACTATTGGCGTGTGCTGCAAAATGGGCTACTTCTTTGAGGTTTTTTCCCTGCTCCGCTGCCCAGCTGGCAGCTTTAAAAACTATTAGGTCGCCGGCGATGCCGCGACGCTTGTGGATTTCTTCAGTGGATGCAGAAGCGATGTCATCCGTAACGGCCACTGAGTCCACTTCAAAACCTTCGGAACGAAGGCGCTCTTGGGCCTGGTTGAAGTTCAAAACATCGCCCGCGTAATTGCCGTAACAGAAAAGAATTCCACCCGAATTACTTGCTGTTTTGGCGACGCTATAAATCTGCTGGGTTGAAGGAGAAGCGAAGACATTTCCTAGTGCGGCACCATGTGCCAAACCCTGCCCGACCAGGCCGCCAAAGGCGGGATAGTGGCCCGAACCGCCTCCTATTACCACGGCCACTTGACCAGAAACTGGGCGCATCCTTCGAACTACTCCACCGCGAACTGGGGCTACCCATGAAGCGAATGCGAGTGCAAATCCTTCGTGCGATTCAGCGGCGAAGTCTTTGGGGTCATTGTGTAGGTAAGTCATTTTCTTTCAGTTTCTTTGAAAAGAAGTTGGGCCGCTGCCGTAAAGCAACGGCCCAACTTCTTTTTTATGGGGTTTGAATCAATTAGCCTTCAAGCGCCCATGATGTGTACTTTGAGACGTTTTCTGGGCTGATTAGAACACAGTCAACAGTCTGCTTCTCATCTGCAACACCAGTGCTGCCGGTGGTTAGGTATGAGTGTGCTTGAGCAACGGCCATCATTGCCAAGTTAGCAATCGGCTGCAAGACGGTGTAAGCCATCTTGCCGGCAACGATTGCAGCTGCAGCGTCGGCGTTGCCGTCGAAGCCACCAACTACAACGTCGGTACGACCAGCAGCCTCAAGTGCGGCAATTGCTCCAAGGGCCATCTCGTCGTTACCAGCGATTACACCCTTAAGGTTCGGGTGAGCCTGTAGCAGTGAGTCCATCTTGTCCTTACCGGTTGCACGGTCCCAGTTGGCTACTTCCATGCCAACGTTGGTCATGTCTGGGTACTGAGATATAACCGACTTGTAACCTTCTGAACGAACGCCAGCATTGTTGTCAGTTGGGTTACCGAATAGTTCTACGTATTCACCGGTCATGCCCATTGCCTGAGCAAATAGCTCTGCACCAAGCGCTGCACCCTGAGCGTTGTTTGAAACGATCTGGGACTTTGCAATTCCGGTCTGGTTTATTTCAGCGTTTACTAGGAATACAGGAATGTCTGCATCGGTCGCGCGCTGAACGGCGCCAATTGACTCGTCCGCACCAGCTGGGTCAAGAATGATGGCAACCGCACCCGACGCAATGGCGGTGTCGATTAGCTGGTTCTGAGCAACTGGGTCGTTCTTGTGGTCTGCAACCGTGGTGGTGTAACCAAGTGCTTCAGCCTCTGCCTTGGCAGTGTCAGCCTCTGCAGCCCAGAAAGGGTTTGCCTGGTCAACGGTGATGATTGCAATCAAACCACCCTCTGCGACAACCTCTGCGGCTGCCGAGGTTGGTGTTGTTGTTGCTTCTTCCGCTGCAGGTGCACAAGCTGCAAGCGACACAGCAAGGATTGCCGCGCCAGCAATTGCTAGCATTTTCTTCAACATTTCGTACCTTTCATTGATTGATTTGTTCCAAACAGGTGGCTGTTAGGAATTTTCGTTAGTTGCTTCGTTTCTGAAGACACTCCCGAATTTTTTTGGTTTATTTAGGTCTTTTTTCTTGGTGACCTTTGTTTTTTGCTGCGCCTGGTCAATAGCAACGGCAAGGATGATTACCGTACCCTTGATCACCATCTTCCAGAACTCTGAGACACCCACGATTACCAGGCCGTCGGCCAAGAAACCAATTACAAATGCACCAAGAATGGTTCCTCGAACATTTCCTCGTCCACCGGAAAGTGCCGCTCCACCGATCACAACGGCTGCGATTGCGTTCAGCTCGAATGTTTCACCGGTCTGCGGTGTCGCAGCAGTCAGTTCGGATGCTAGGACTATGCCCACTACTGCAGAACAAAAGCCAGAAATGATGTAGGTGGTTCGCTTGATTCTGTCCACCGGCACTCCGGCTAGGCCGGCGGCTCTTTCATTACCGCCAACTGCATAAAGACGACGACCGAAGGCAGTTCTTGTCAAAAGCAGTGAGGCAAGAATGGCCATAAAAATCATGAACCATACTCCAGGAGCTACCCCTAAAAAGGAGTCCTGCCCAAGGATCATAAAACCAGTGTTACCGAGTGCGGGGTCACCTTGAAGCTTCGGAAAGGTTTTACCATCAGCAATTAGTAGTGCTGCTCCTCGAGCTACGTAGAGCATCCCGAGGGTCGCGATAAATGGTGCAACTCTGAGTTTGGTGATTAGGAATCCGTTTAGCCAGCCCACCAGGGAGCCAACCACAAGAGCAACTACGACAACTGCCCAAAGTGGCGGATATGCAACCACCTCTGTGCCAGGAATCGGCACACCACGGATAAGAAACCCTGCAACCACACCAGACAGGGCAACAATCGAACCAACCGAAAGATCAATTCCGGCCTTGAGGATAACCATGAGCATTCCAAGTGCCAACAGAGCGTTGATAGCAACGTGCTTGGTCATAATCAGAAGGTTGTCAACCGTTAGATAGTTTGGGGAAAGCGAAGCAAAGATTGCAATGATCAAAAGGAGAGCGATGAATGCCCGGCCATCAATCAGGATTTGGCCAATGCCCTTTTCGCGCAGGGCCTGAATCCGATCAGTTACTCGATTGATTGGAGTTGACATGATTTACTTTCCTCCGGCTTTCATGGTTTCTTCATTAGCGGCAGCCATAACTTGCTCGCGCTTAGATGTTTGTGGGTCGAATTCCGCAACAAACTTGCCTCGTCGCATGACAATTATTCTTGTGGCCGAGTGAAGCGCTTCACCAATTTCAGAGGTTGCAAACAAAACCGCCTGACCCTGCTTAGCCTGTTCAGCTAATAAAGCAAAGACTTCTGACTTCGCGCCCACGTCGATTCCACGAGTTGGCTCATCGAGCAAAATAGCCTTCGGCTTAGTCGTCAGAATTTTTCCGATAACCACTTTTTGCTGGTTCCCCCCGGATAGAGAGGTGATTAGGGCCTCGGGGCCAGAGGCCTTCACTCTCACATCGGAAATTCTTTGGGTGACCTCTTTGGCTTCTGCCTCCCGTTGAATGAACATGTACTTCAATAATTTGCCGAGGTGCGCCAGCGACAAGTTCTCGCCCACCGTCATGGTCTGGACTAAGCCATCGCGTTGGCGGTCTTCAGGCACAAGAGCCAGACCCATGTCAATCCGGTCCGCAATACTCTTCTTTTTTAGGTCAGTTCCTTCGACCCTCACTGTTCCACTCACAGCTGGCAATCTTCCGGCCAAGGACTCGAGCAATTCGGTTCTACCCGCACCCATCAGACCGAAGATACAAACCATCTCTCCTGCGTGCACTTTCAGAGACACTCCATCAACCGCCATGCGGTTTGGGTTGTTAGGGTCAGCGACGACGTAGTCATCAAACTCAAGAACCGGGACTCCAACCTTGCCAACACTTAGGTGACCTTCTAGATCTGCTTCGCGACCCACCATCTTGCTAACGACCCAGTTCAAATCAATGTTCTTTGCTTCATCGCTCGCAACCATTTCACCGTCACGAAACACCACGCAGTAGTCAGAAACATGAATCGCCTCCTCCAGGTGGTGGGAAATATATACGATTGCAACGTCTCTGGCCTTAAGTTCTTGAATGACCTTGAACAGGACCTCAACCTCGGTGGCGCTGAGTGCACTGGTTGGCTCATCCATAATCAAGATGCTGGCGTCTAACACAAGAGCTCTTGCAATCTCAACGATTTGCTGCTGGCCCAGTCGAAGATCATTGACCATTGTCTCCGGAGAAATTGGCTCCTCTAGGCGTTCCATTACCGCAATGGTTGCCTTGCGCTCTGCTTCAAAGTCAACCCCAAAGCGGCCCATGATCTCGCGGCCCATGAAAATGTTGTCCCGCACCGGAAGGTTAGGAGCAAGATTTAACTCCTGGTGGATAATCGCAATTCCTTTGGCAACAGCATCTGAAGTTGAGGCAAAGGCCACAATCTCACCGTTTAGTTCAATGGTTCCACTGGTTGGCTGCTCAACCCCGGAAAGAATCTTCATGAGGGTTGATTTGCCTGCTCCATTTTCACCAAACAAGGTGGTTGCCTTGCCAGCTCGAATGTCGAAATCAACGCCCTTGAGGGCTTTTGTTACGCCGTATTCCTTGGTGATGCCTCGAGCCTTGAGTACTATGCGACCCGAGGACATTAGTTCACCACTTCAAGTGAAATAGGGACGATCATAAACTGAGCGGGATTGAACAGGGAAAATGCCCCAATGATGTTGAGTGTTTTTCCGGTCAGAGTTGTTTTATCAACGGTTGATAGCACACCATCGCGAACCTTGTCGTTCAATTTAGTTCCGATATCTTGGTAGGCCAATTGGTTTTCAAAGTCGCCGAATTTCACTTGACCGGTTACGTCTCGAAGTGCCGTGCCGTTCAGCGCTGGACCAATCTGAAGATAAACAGTGGTACTCACGCCTTCTATCTCAAGAACCAGCAAATCCCCCTTTAGTTCGCCGGCAACAGCAGTGAACTTGGTTGGGACTGAGTAAGCGGCATTTCCGCCATCACGGTTTCCATAGTTCTCCCCGGCAGCATCCGGGTCGGCGATAATCGCGGCATCAAGCTCCGCAAGATCGACCGCGTTGGCCAAGATGTAGGGAACGATCTTGGCCTCGTAATTCAAATCGGCGTAAGCCGCAGAGTCAACTTTGGCCTTCACGCCTTTTTCCAGCAGCGTCACGTCCGCGCCCGTTACATAAGTTGTACTAAAGCCAATTGCCAGAACAGTCAGTGCAATCAGGGCTAGGGGAGTAAATCGCTTAATTTTCATAGTCATTTCGTTTTGCTTGAAAGAAGTCTGAGTCTTTATGTCTTTAGAGAAGAGTTCCGGAAGTGGCTGAGCCTGGGCGGATTTGCAACTTGCGACCTGTGCCTGCTCGGAACATGTCCATGGCGCCTGAGTATTCATCGAGCGAGAAATAGTGGCTGATCATAGGAGTGGCCTTGAGGGCACCTGCTTCAAAGAGGTCGACCGCACGGTCAAACGATGAAAGCGAGGCCATGGTTCCGGCGATGGTTATTTCGTCTCGGTAGACCCTGAAAGGCGAGTAGTTAGCCATTTTGTCAGCGGCGGCAACTCCAAAGTGCAGGAATGTTCCTCCTGGCTTTACCCGGGTAAGACCGTCTTCGATTGCAGGGATAACTCCAGTGCAATCGATAACCACGTCCCACTTGTCTCGATCTGCATCTTGGGCACTTCCAAGACGAGTTTCGATTCCTACATCGCGCGCTACATCCAACCTGGAAGCATTTGTATCAACGATTGTTACCGACACTGCTCCGGCACGAGGTGCAAGCTGAGCCATCATGAGTCCCATAGTCCCGGCGCCATAAACCAAGAAGTGCTTTCCAAGGTCTCTAGGAATTTGGTCGTAGCCGCGCACTGCACAAGCCAAAGGCTCAATGAGAGCTGCGTGGTTCAAGTCGACTGAGTCCGAAAGCTTGTAGCAGTTAGCCGCAGGTGCCTTCATGAAATCTGCTGAGCCGCCATCGTTTCCGACAACTCCCATGCCCTCCCACTTGCGGCAGAGGTTTGACCGTCCATTTCGACAGTATTCACACTTCATGCAGGTGAGGGTGTTGTTCACTGTGACCTTGTCGCCCTTAGAAAATCCTTTTACCTCATTGCCCACTTCAACCACAATTCCAGAGACCTCGTGGCCCGGGATGATTGGAAAGGTTGCACCTTCGAATTCGCCATCTATTAGGTGAACGTCGGTTCCACAAATGCCTACGGCCGCAACCTCGATAATGAGGTCTTTGGGACCAGGAGTCGGATCTGGAAGAGTTTGGACGCTTAATTTACCAACTTGCTCAAAAACTACTGCGCGCATCTTTGCACTCTCCTTATAACTCTCGGGAAACCTAAACCATAAGATCCAGTGCCGCAAGTATGCGTGGACAACTCGGAAACAGTGTTCATTTTCCGCCTTATGTTATTTTATTGTTACAAACTCTGTCTATTTGGAACTTCAGGTGTGGAAAACAACATAACCTGTGAGATCAGCAGTTTCTGCCTTTGGTTCTTCTAATTTGAAGCAACAACCACGTCAATGCCTTGCGCCGCCATCTTTTCGATGTCTTCAGGCCTTGTTTTAGCATCGACAATGACGTGATCAAACTCGTCGACGCGGGCTAGCGCGTGCAGGGCTCGGCGGTCAAACTTGGTGTGGTCCACCAGTAATACTCGCTTGGCTGCAACCTCAAACATGGCGCGCTTTGTTGCAACGGACTCCTCGGACTGGTGAAAACACATGCCGTCCATTACCGCAGCTGTTGACATTAACAAGACATCGGCGCGCAGGCGCTGAATCGATTCTGTGGTGGTGCTTCCCATGAAGGCCGAGCACCAATTGTGAAAGGTTCCGCCAAGCGCGATCAGCTGCACGCCTCTGACACCGTTTAACTCGTTCATCAGGGTTAGAACATTGGTAATCACGGTGACCGGACTTTTGGCAAAAAGCAGCTTCCCCATCTGCATCACCGTGGTTGAATCATCTAGGAGAAGCGACTGTCCAGGCTCAATGAACTCCATTGCCGCTCTGGCAATGGCTATCTTTGCGGGAGTCTGCTGACCCAGCCGATAAACGTCAGAGGATTCCACCAGCGTTGAGGACTGGGCCGTGGCCAGGCCCCTGCTCTTGCGCAGTAAACCTCTGTCCTGAAGCTCGTCTAGGTCTCGGTGAATTGTCATCAGCGATGTGCCGAATTGTTCCGCTAAAGCCTCAATACGAATTGAACCCTCGGCAAGCACCAACTCGGCAATCGATCGTTGTCTCATCCGTTGCTTGCTAAAGTTGGGGTCTGGTTCTCGTGCCAAATAATCCATTTTCAATCCTTAAGTGAGATCTAGAGAAGACTTTAACATTTAATTGTTAGATTGTGGACAGATTTTCAAAGAGTTATAACATTTTAGTTATCACGTGGAAGACTGAACCAAAGAAAGAGGCTCCGATGAAGAAGTCAGGCATTATCAACCCCGAACTAGCACGTGCACTTGCCACCTTGGGACACACAGACCTTATTTGCATAGCCGATGCTGGCCTACCAATACCGGATTTTGTGGCGCGTATCGACCTGACTTTGGTCTTGGGGATTCCGGCAATTGCGGATGTCCTTGGGGCATTAGAAGCAGAATGCATATTTCAGAAAAAGGTTTTTGCCGAAGAAGCTCGAGCCAAGAACAAAGAGTTTGTGGCTGAGCTCGATAGCCTCTGGCCTGATATCGTAGGGCAAGAAGTTTCCCACGAAGAATTCAAGAAGCTGGTTTCAAAGTGCCGCTTTGTAATAAGGACCGGTGAATTCAAGCCATATGCAAACGTAATTCTGGAATCAAACGTTCCGTTCTAGCAAGGGCTGTTTTTAGCTAGCCTCGAGGTGGCTGAGCGCCGAAGTACAAAACCGCAGCTGTCCCGGCAACAATGCCGATTTTTACCGCCTCACCAAGATTGCTGCCCCGACTCAGAGCTGCGGTCATCGCTCCAACAAAAGCATCTCCGGCACCGGTGGTATCAAGGGCCTCGACTTTTTTAGTCTCAACATGGCTGGCCTCCGCGCCACCATTTACTGAACTGTCGGCATACACCGCCCCTTTAGAGCCCAGGGTGATTACGACTGACTTAGCCCGCTTGACAATCTCAACTGCCGCCAGCAGTGCGTCATGGGTGCTGCCGATTTCGCGCCCCAAAATAAATGATGCTTCGTACTCATTTACCACTATTGGATCGCAGGAGGCAAGCATTTCTTTTGAGATCTCGGCAGCCGGCGCTAGATTCAAGATGAACCTGCCGCCCACATCTTCGGTCACCCTCGCAGCATGCTCAACGGTTTCAATTGGAAGTTCAAGCTGAGCTAAAACAATTGGAGGTGCATCTTGAGCAAATTCTTTTATGAACCGTTCGGCATCGTTGGCGCTGACCAGTGAGTTTGCTCCAGGGGTAACCACTATTAGATTCTCGCCGGTGCCTTCGACAAATATGAAGGCGGTTCCGGTTGCTCCGTCTTTTTCCAAGACCCCGGCCGTGTCGACTCCGTAGCCTTTGAGGGTTTCCAGCGCCTGTTTGCCGTAAGAGTCGTTGCCAACAGCGCTAATCATGATTGCTCTGGTATCGGCCACGGCCACGGAAACTGCTTGATTGCCACCCTTGCCGCCAGGTAAGTAAACAGCGTCGGTTCCGTGAACAGTCTCGCCTGGTTTCGGGAGCTTTTTCACGTTCACGGTGCAATCAACGTTGATTGAACCGACTATTAAGACGCTGTTTTGCAGGGCCATGATTAATCCCTTAGGTTTAGGTCAAGCATCACTTCAGCAATTGTAGACACAGGAGTTGTCCCTTGAAAGCTTCATTCCTAGTTGAGCCAGGCGTTATCGAGATAAGAGACATTGAAGTCCCCACGCCCGATGACGATCAAGTTTTAGTTAAGGTTGCGGCAGTTGGAGTCTGCGGAAGTGATGTTCATTTTTATGCCCACGGCAACATCGGCACGATGATCATGAGTGAGCCGTTTGTTTTGGGTCATGAACTTTCCGGAACAATCACCGCGGTTGGCAAAGATGTCGACCCTGGCAGAGTCGGTAAACGAGTTGCGGTTGAGCCTCAGCGTCCCTGCCGAACCTGCAAAGAGTGCAAAGCTGGCCGGTACAACCTTTGCCCAAGCATTATTTTCTACGCTGTTCCTCACGTAAACGGGGCTTTCACCGAGTACGTGACCATTCAAAACGACTTCGCCTTTGACCTGCCGGACAGCATTAGCTTCGAAGCTGGAGCACTTCTTGAGCCGCTGTCGGTTGCCATCTGGAGCTGCCAACGCGCAGAGATTTCTATCGGCAGTCGAGTCTTGATTGCTGGGGCTGGGCCAATCGGGGTAATCGTTGCTCAAACAGCTCGAGCCTTTGGTGCAACTGAAATCATAATTACCGACACCGTTGAGTCCCGTCGAAACTTTGCATTGAAACACGGTGCCACTCGCGCCATTGATCCAACCAAAGAATCTGTCCACGATTTAGACGTGGACGTGTTCATTGATGCCACTGGGGTTAGTCGCGCAGTTTATGACGGTGTCAAAGCGGTTGGCCCTAATGGACGAGTGATACTGGTTGGCATGGGCGACGACGATGTTCTATTGCCGGTTGACCACATTCAGTCACGTGAGATCTGGGTTTCAGGTATCTTTCGATACACAAACACTTGGCCAACCGCAATTGAGTTGGTTGCATCAGGCAAAGTCGACCTGGACTCTCTTGTCACCCATCGTTTTTCGCTCGATCAGGTGGAAGAGGCCCTTCAAGCACCCAAACTTCCGGGGGCAATGAAGCCCGTTGTTCTCCCAAATGGCTAAGGCGCGTCTGGCCCAACCTCTGGCCCAAAAGGGGTTGCAGGAAATGATGGTAAATTTCAAGGGTGTTTAATACAAAAAAACTAGAGCCGAGTGGCGTCGACACCACCGATAACGCCAGCACTGAACCAGATAAAGAACAGCCTTGGCAGGAACTCGGCCTCAAACAAGACGAGTATGAAGAAATAAAAAATATCCTTGGCCGCCGGCCAACATCTTCTGAGCTTGCAATGTATTCGGTTATGTGGTCCGAACACTGCAGCTACAAGTCCTCAAAGATCTACCTTCGCCAGTTTGGCGAAAAAGTAACCGATGAGATGAAAAAATACCTCATGGTTGGCATGGGTGAAAATGCCGGCGTAGTAGATA
>Ga0307934_1001013_pt1 | contig 18660 bp, 20 predicted proteins | sample OrgLakmetageno90_FD_201838 | JGI IMG/M metagenome (GOLD analysis project Ga0307934, IMG submission 201838) | Saline water microbial communities from Organic Lake, Antarctica - #90 | ecosystem: Environmental > Aquatic > Non-marine Saline and Alkaline > Saline | place: Antarctica: Organic Lake... | reverse complement strand
CGTTGCGCGTCAAGTGGCAGAACATGACTGCCTCCTTCCGCTGCAAATACAGAAGCAGCGCCGGAAAACCAAGTGATCAGTAGTATGCCAAAAAATCGCGTCATGTGAAAAACCCAAAGAAGCCTGGGCGCGGGGTGATACCTACAGCTCGTAATCACCGCAAGGTCTATTTGTGAAAAAATTCACAAGCTGGATTCGTTCTGCCGCTAAAACCTTCTGGAAGGGGCTTTTTATTTTGGTGATAGCCTGGAAAAATTCAGTGCCTCCATGGCGTCTTGGTTTGGAGATCTGAAAGAAGCGGCAACGGCTGAAACAGATTTTACGGTTTCGAGTCTCAGCGATTACAAACGTCGCTCGATTTCATCGGCCACACCAAGATGGTCTCGTTCACAAAAAGGAAAAATGGCAGATGCTTTCGGTCAGCTCTTCATGCGTTTGCTATGCCGCCGATCTGGAAAAGCCTTTGAAGTCAAGACGCGCCTCTAAAAAATTCCTTTTGAATAGGTCAGGTTTTATCTTGCCAAGATCGAGTATGCTTCGCAAAAAGGCCTTTGCCATGAACAAAGCAGAACTTGTAGAAGCAATCCAGAAGTCCCTCGGAGCAGACGCCACCAAGCGTTCCGCGGAAGAAGCCCTCGACGCAGTACTTTCCTCCATCTCCAAAGGTGTGAAGAAAGATCAGAAAGTCCAAATCATCGGATTCGGAACTTTCGAGGTTAAAAAACGTGCCGCTCGTATGGGACGTAACCCTAAGACCGGAGAAGCACTCAAAATCGCCGCATCCAAATCGGTTGGTTTCAAGCCTTCCTCCGTTCTCAAAGGAAGCCTCTAATACGAAGGCGGGAAACCGCTAAGTAAAAGATCTTCAAAACCCAAAAAGCCCCGACCGGAAACGGTCGGGGCTTTTTGTTTTGAAAATTTCAATTGGAGGAACTTGCGGATTTATTGGCTCTGAATTAGATGGGTCTTCTAAAGAATGGTGATTGTCGATCACCAGAAACCAATCATCGTAGCTACAAGCAAGCAGACATGAAACCACGCATCACACTCGCAGAATCCACCGTTGAAGACGGCTCCCCGCTCGAACTTCAAGAGCACGATGGCCGCCGTTACCTCCTCGTTCAGGGCCAACAGATCTGCGGCCCGGCGTCGCGTGCAGTGGAAGAAGAACTGGCAAAGCTCGCCGCGGCTCCATTCCGTCCCGCGCGCCAACCACGCATCTGGATGATTGGATTGGGACTCGGACATATGTTGAAATCCATTATTCAAGAACTACCACAGAAACGTGCGGTTTATACGGTGGCTGAGAACCGTAGCGATTTGATCGATTGGAACCGAAAATTTGTTTCTGAAAGCGCGCTGGATGATCCGCGTGTGGTGATCGAAAAGGATCCCGGAGCAGAAGCTCTGAATAAACAGTCAGGCTGTTTACACGCGATCATGATTCACTTGGACTCCGCACCATTGGGCTCGAAACAACGTTTTCTCGTCAACGACAAGCGGTGGACAGCTGCGACCTATGAAGCTCTGCAACCAGGTGGCTTGCTCGCTATTGCAGCTAGCCAGAAAATGCCGAGCCTGACGCGCAACTTAGAGCGTGATGGTTATGAAGTGGTTGAGCACCTAGTTCCTGCTTCTCCGGCTGCCAAGAAGCCCCGCTTGGTGCCGATCTGGTTGGCGCGCAAATCCAGAGGTGAGCTTTAGGATCTGCAAGCCCCCTATTTTTAAAATCTTCTCTCTCTCTTACCATGCACTATCTACGCTTTTTTACGTTCGCGTTTCTGTTGTCAGCCGCTCATGCGGATGAGCTGACCCTTGAGCTCAAGCCCTTTTCGGTAACGCACTCTTTTAACGGATCGGTCCTACCTAAGGATTTCTCCTCGCTCCGATTGGATGCGGAGGCTTGGGCCGTTTTCAAAGTGGCGACGATCTCGGAGCATGGCAGTAAGGTGGCAGAGGGTGACGTCTTGGTATCGTTTGAGACAAAAGAGATTGATCAAAAAATAGATGATACGAAATCGCAATTGGAGAGCCTTGAGCAAAAGATCTCTACTGCGCAAATCGAACTGAAAAGCTTGGAGGAATTAGCTCCTGAGGAGCTCGTTCGAGCTGAGCGTGCAGCAGCTTCGGCTGCAGAGGAGCTGGCGTATTTCACTGCAACGCAACGCAAAATATCAGAGCAAGATGCCGAGCAGGACGTGAATCGCCGCGAACAAATTCTTGAATCCTATGAAGAGGAACTCAAGCAGCTCCTGCAAATGTATGAAGCTGATGATCTCACTGAGGACACCGAGGAGATCATTCTCAAACAGCAACGTGACAAAATCACCTCAGCTAAATTTTCCCTCATGTTAGAGCGTCTGAAGGCGGAACGAATGATTAAAGTCTACCTCCCACGCAAGGAGCTCTCGCTAAACGACGCCGTATTGGACTCTGCCTTGAAGCTGAAAGCTGCGGAAAAAGAGATTCCGCTTAACCTGGAGCGTAAGAGGCTGGAGCTGAAGGTGATGAAGGCTTCACTTAAAAGCCAGTATGAGACTCTTGCTAATCTAGAAAAAGATCGCGCGCTTTTTGAAATCAAGGCTCCCTCCGATGGGATATTTTATTATGGCTCCGTGGAGAATGGCAAATGGTTGGTCAGTGATTTGGCGAAAGCCCTTGTTCCCGCAGGGAATGTTCCCGTGGAAAAGAACTTTGGAACGTTTGTTCCATCGACTTCGACCTTTTCGATCTACGCGTTTCTCGGGCAGAAAGATGCGCTGGCGCTGACGGGTGAGATACGCGGGTTTGCCACTCTCTCTGGTCTTGAGGATGAGCTGTTTCTTGTGGAGCTTTTAAAGTTAGCCGAGGTGCCTGATACCAATCGGACTTACGGCGCGGTGTTCGATGCCGCTTTCCCCAAAGATATTAAGCCGACGATGGGACAGACGGTGAAAATCCGGGTCATCTCCTACTCCGCCGAAAAAGCGATCACCGTTCCAGTTAGTGCCTTGCTCTTTAACGAGAAGGGTTGGACGGTCGAAGTGAAACTCGCCGATGGTAAAAATGAGCAACGGGTGGTCTCTCGCGGCAAGAGCTCAGGCAAAGAAGTCGAGATCACTGCGGGCCTAGAGCCAGGCCAAGTAATCATTGTGCCCTGAAGAGCTTGCGGTCTGAGCACACTTTTTAAGGAAACGGCCAGATCCATGCTTTCGCACACGCTCAGAAGCTGCGCCTACCTGAGGAGGTTCCAGCCGGTGACGAGGGCCTTGAGTCCAGCCATTTCGATAGAGGAGTCCACTCCCGCTCCCCAGACAAGGCGCCCGTCTTCATGCTGCACCTGGACGTAGGCCGCAGCGCTTGCGTCGGAGCCGCCCTGTACCGCATGTGAGCGATAATCGGTGACCTTGAAGTCTTTCAGCTCGATGGTCTCCAGTGCGCGCACGAAGGCGTTGATCGGTCCGTTTCCATCGCCTTCGATCTCATGCTTTCCACCATCGAGAGCGATGGTTGCTTTGCAGCGCACCTGGCCGCCTCCAGCTTGATGTATGAGTTCGTAGCCAGTCACTGAAAGGTGGCTTTCCAAGTTCACGAAGTGATCAAAGAACGCATCACGAATTTCATCGATGGTCAGCTCGCGGCCGTGTTGATCAGCAAGGTCATAAACATATTTCCCAACGATGGGGTGCATGGATTTCGGTAAGTCGAAACCGTGCTCGCGATCCAATACGTAGGCGACCCCACCCTTGCCTGACTGTGAGTTGATACGGATGATGGCCTCGTAAGAGCGGCCGATATCCTGCGGATCAATGGTCAGATACGGGACACCCCAAGCGAGCTCTGGATTTTCTTCAGCCTCCTTGGCGCGACGGTCGAGGCCCTTTTTGATCGCGTCTTGGTGGGAGCCGGAGAAGGCAGTGAATACCAGTTCGCCAGCGTAAGGTTGGCGCTCTGGCACGATCAGGCGGGTGAACTTTTCGTATTTCAGCCGGATGTCGGTGAGGCCGGAGAAATCCAAGCCGGTGGCGATTCCATGGCTGTTCATGTTCAAAGCAAGTGTGACGATATCGAGGTTACCGGTGCGTTCACCATTTCCGAACAAGGTCCCTTCCACACGATCCGCGCCAGCCATCAGGCCCAGCTCGGTGGCAGCAACTCCGGTGCCTCTGTCGTTGTGCGTGTGCAGGGAAATGATGATGGAATCGCGGTGATTCAGATTGCGTCCCATCCATTCGATCATGTCGGCATGGACGTTGGGGGTGGTCCATTGCACCGTGTCTGGGAGATTGAAGATCATTTTCTTCTCTGGAGTCGGCTCCCAGATATCGGATACTGCATTGCAAACTTCAGCGGCGTAATCCAACTCAGTATCGGAAAAGGACTCCGGCGAGTATTGCAGGACGACTTCGGTTTCGGGGATGGTCGGGACGAGCTCCTTGACCAGCTTGGTGCCGTCGATGGCGATTTGCTTGATCGATTCGCGCGAGGCATCGCTAAAGGTGACGCGGCGTTGCAGCGGAGAAGTGGAATTGTAGATATGCACGATGACGCGCTTTGCGCCTTTAATCGCCTCGAAGCTGCGACGGATGAGTTGCTCGCGTGTTTGCACCAGGATCTGGATGGTGACGTCTTCCGGAATACGGTCTTCCTCGATGAGTCGCCGGCAGAAATTGAATTCCGTATCGGCTGCGGATGGGAAGCCGATTTCGATTTCCTTGAAACCAATCTGAACAAGCAACTCGAAGAACTCGAGTTTCTCCTCAATCGACATGGGCTGCGGTAGCGACTGATTGCCATCACGTAGATCCACCGAGCACCAGATTGGAGTTTGGGTGATTTCCTGGTCCGGCCACGTGCGATCGGGCAGGGAAACCGCCGGGAACGGGCGGTATTTGGAGAGGCTATTTGGATTCATGGCGGAAGTCGCTTGCGGCGAGGGACTGCGACGTTATGGCAGGTAGCCCTGCCGAATCAAGGCTCTCCTAAAGATCTTTCAGGACACCGACACTAAGGATAGGCAGCTCTGAAATCTGTAACCCTTTCCAACAATTGAACCGCAAAGTTCGCCAAGTAAGATAAGTGAATCCTTGTAAATCCCGGTCTTTAGTTGTGATTAGCCACGATTCCCTGTCCTGATTACCATCTGGCTTGGCGAACTTGGCGATTTAATTTCTTTGGATTTGCCCAGTTTGGGTGCCTTGGAAGATCTTTGTACTGAAATCACCGGTAATCTTGCCGATTGTGGGCCGGCACGCTAAAACCTTCTCGCATGCCTGCCGATTACCACACGCACACACCGCTTTGCAAACACGCCACGGGAGCTCCGGAGGAGTATGTTGAGGCAGCTATTGCGGCTGGACTCCGGGAATATGGTATTTCCGATCACGCTCCGTGTCGGCCGGAGCCGTTTGATGACTGGCGCATGGCGGAGAGCGAGTTGCCGGAATACTTCGATTGGATAGCCCGTGCCAAGCAGGCTGCGGAAGGACGTATTGAAATCCGTGCCGGACTCGAGTGCGATTGGATTAAGGGCTGTGAGAGCTTCATCGAAGAGCTCGCAGGAAAAGCCGACTGGGATTACCTGATCGGCTCCGTGCATTATCTCGGCGATTGGGACTTCGATAATCCCAAGTGGCTCGGGAAATGGGCGGAAACTGATGTCGAGGCCGTCTGGACTGAATATTGGAAAACCTACGTCGAGATGGTGGAGAGCGGCTTGTTCGACATCCTCGGGCATGCCGATCTGGTGAAGAAATTTTCCTACGCACCAAGTGGCGATCTTGACCGTTTTTACGATCCGGTGATCGAAGCAATCGCAGCGAATGGCTCGGTGATCGAGCTCAATACCGCCGGCCTGCACAAGCCCTGCGCAGAGGCTTATCCTGCACCGCGTTTCCTTGAGCTCGCCGCCTCAGCGGGTGTCGGGTTGGTCATTTCCTCAGATGCGCACGCGCCGGCAGACGTCGCGCGTGACTTCCCGAAAGCAAAGGAAATGGCAATCGCCGCAGGATTCCGAGATACGCAACTGTTTCATAGGCGGGTGAGAACGACGGAAGCTCTGTGAATTTGTCATCGAGAAAACGAAAACGCTTTCTCATTCGATCAGTAGTGGTTTGAATCATCACTGATGAAAGCCTACCACGATCTTCTCACCGACGTTCTTGAAAACGGCGAAGCGCGCGGCGACCGCACCGGCACTGGAACGCTTTCGGTTTTCGGACGGCAGGCACGCTTCGATCTGCGGAAAGGATTCCCCTGCCTGACGACCAAGAAACTCCATCTCCGCTCTATCATTCACGAACTGCTCTGGTTCCTTAAAGGCGAAACCAACATCGCTTACCTCAAAGAGAACAAAGTCACGATCTGGGATGAATGGGCGGATGAAAATGGCGACCTAGGCCCGGTTTACGGAAAGCAATGGCGTGCTTGGAAAAGCGAAAGCGGCCAGGTGATCGATCAGGTTGCGCAACTCATCGACAGCCTCAAAAATAACCCCCAGTCACGCCGCCACATCGTTTCTGCTTGGAACGTCGGCGAGGTGCCGAACATGGCTCTGCCGCCGTGCCACCTACTCTTCCAATTCTACGTTCACGAAGCCAAGGATGGCGGCAAGCCCGGCCTCTCCTGTCAACTCTACCAGCGCAGTGCCGATCTTTTCCTCGGGGTTCCATTCAACATCGCTTCATACGCTATTTTCACTCACCTCATCGCTCAGGTCTGCGGGTATGAGGCGCGTGACTTCGTGCACACCTTTGGTGATCTTCATCTTTACAGCAATCACCTCGATCAAGCGCGCTTGCAGCTCACACGCGAGCCACGTGTCCTGCCGACTTTGAAGCTCAGCCCGGACGTCAAATCCATCGACGACTTCACCTTCGATGACATTTCCCTTGAAGGATACGATCCCCATCCGACAATTAAGGCGCCCATTGCCATCTGAACAGAAGCCAAGTCTTCCACTGATCACTGATTACTCGGCACTAGCCACTCTTCCCATGCCCTATCTCATCGCCATCGTCGCCATGGACCCAAGCCGCCTGATCGGCGCGGGTGGAAAACTCCCGTGGCACCTCCCCGAGGATCTCGCGTTTTTCAAGAAGACCACTTCGGGACATCCTATCCTGATGGGGCGCAAGACCTTCGAGTCCATCGGCAGGCCACTTCCGAAACGAAAAAACATCGTCCTCACTCGTGACAAGAACTGGAGCCACGAAGGAGTCGAAGTCATCCACAGCACCGATGACATCCCCGCCAGCGATGAAAAGATCTTCATCATCGGCGGAGCGGAAATCTATACCGCCCTCTCACCGCTCATCGACGAATGGCTCGTCAGCCATGTCCATCACACCTACCAAGGCGATACCTACCTTGCTCCATTTGAAATGGATTTCCCCGAATCCGAGGAAGTCGAAGGCCACGAGAACTTCACGGTGAAGCGCTACCTGCGCGCTTGATCCTGATGAGCGGAAAATATCACGACGAGATGTTCGTGATATAAAAACGCACAAGCAAAGCCCTACTCATGTAGAGCGGTTTCCTTACCGTTTCTGAATTCGTCTTTATCAGGGGAAATGCGAATCGCGTATTTTGTATAGCTCCACAAAAAAAACAATCTAAGCAAATCTTGACGAACTGCCGTCCACATGGTTCAAAACACCTCGACCTGCTTGATCTAACGGAACGGTGGCTGAGTGGTCGAAAGCACTCCCTTGCTAAGGGAACGTAGGGGTGACTCTACCGAGGGTTCGAATCCCTCCCGTTCCGCCATCTGCTGGGATTAGCGTAGCTGGTGCATTCTGGTTCGTTCTCACGGTCATTGGTGCGTTGGTTGTTAAGGTTGATTTCGCATAGCTTCGCACCAGATGTCGTTGGTTTGTCAGGAGTCCTAGGTAAAACCTGTCACCAAATGCGGTCAATTTGAACCCCCGTCATTTCTCCGATGTTCGCTCTGCTATCTGGCGTGGCGCGATGAATCAGTGGGGATTTCATTTCAACACCCCACTGTCACAGAGCCTCTGGATGAATCAAGGCGATTTCCGCATAAGTCTCGCGCTCCGGAAAATCTACCACCCAACCGATCTCCGACCACATTGGCAGTGAAGCCTTTTGATCACAGACGATTCCCGCAGATGCACTAAAAACTCGATTATCCGTAAATCACCGCTTCCGCATTTTGCCCTTACCTTCAACGGGTGGCGTTATGATACCCGAGTCTGGAACAGACTCGGGTACTAGGATGGTGAGAGTTCGTCCATAGCTTCCCAAGCCTACAACTTCTTCCTTCATTTCCGCTCTAGGCGCTTTTGGGAACCATTGGTTGAGAAAAGAGCGATCCCGCACGACAGCGCCCGAACCGACCCAAACACGGTTAGAGCCGAGTCTGGACGTCGGTAAATTGACTGGAACTTTCTCACTTTTTCGGAGCCAATTTATTTCCGGTATGCGCCTGAAACCCGAAGAGGCCACCATGAATTCAACCACACCAGCACGGGCTACCACAACAGCGACACACTCATCAGTCACTTCGCAGTAACGGATGGAGGAGGCGACCAGAGAGCTTTCACATGATTCAGAAAGGAGCCTGATCGCGTCAAAGCCTGCCGGGGATTTTTTGATCAGCGGGCTGATCATTACCAGAGGCATTAGCAGCCCTGCTGCAAAAGTGTCAGCTTCCCTTTCATACCTGTCCTGAGAGATAAATCCAGATCTGGAGAAGTGCTCGCCTTCTTCGAGAATGCTCATGACATCTTGTGGCAACCTTGAAAGCACCGGCACCCATATGATGGGACCTCCGGGAAAAGAACGCGCCATGGGTGACGCAGCCATGCCGAGAAAAGCCAACTGACCCGAATCGAAGAATGCCACGGATCACATCCGTGGCATTCTTCACTTCAAAGGAAAAGCGGAGAAAACCCATGGCACTGCGCATCCAGCTTCAGGACTCCCAGGGTTCGGGATGTAAGATTGATGCCCGGAATGCCGTCCTCAGCGTGAGCCAAGGGATTTTCCACATCGGTCCGGGCAAACATCTGTCGTTTCCTTCCGGAAAACTGGAGGTTTTCCAACCCGGCGGCAGCAGATGTTTTTGGATCGGGGAAGGATTCGCTTCCATCAAGGACTCGCAGCTCTCCCTCGTTACGGATCGATACTTCGAGTTCCATTCTTCGGACGATGTTCACTCCGTCAGCCCCGCAGGCTCCGTCTTGGTTTGTGCCGTTTGCGGAAAAAATCTCGATGATACGCTCCATTGTATCTCGCTGAACGGGAAGCACGTAAACCTTTGCTGTCCCCATTGCGCGGGAACTTTCCGACACGCGGCCAATATCGTCCGCAGCATCTATGATGTGGATCAGAACCAAGCTCCTGAAGAGCCATCCGATCTCATCCCGAACCACAGCAAGGACTGAAGCCATGAACGAACAGACAAAGCTCACCAAAGTTACCACAATCATTTCCTGCAAAGCACCTGATGCGCAGAAAGTCTTTCTCGCAGGCACGTTCAACGACTGGAATTCCGTCCTCATTCCTCTCAAGAAACAGGAAAACGGGATCTGGACAACTTCCCTCGATCTCGCGCCAGGACGACACGAATTCAAATTCATCGTCGATGGGGAATGGTGCTGCTCACCCTATTGCCGCGATCAGTACGATTGCCCCACCTGTGTGACGAACGAGCACGGAACCATGAACCGAATTATCGAAATCCCGTGAATTGCCCTTTCCTTTCCATGGCAGGTCTGCGGCGCATCACCGTCGCGCTTTGCACAATTGCTGATGCCCAGTTTTCCCTTGCCTAGACTCCGGAGGAACATGCGAATCCTCATTGCCTTATTCCGGTTGCTGATAAGAATCTTCCTCAGCTTCTCCATGCAACCGGAAATCGACGGTCGCTGGCTTCGGCAACGCGAAAAATAAACCAGCATCGCGAATGGAACCTTCGCTAAATTCAAATTACCCAAGGGTTTCAGTCTCCCACGGTGTCCAAGGTGTGGTAGCGTGAATAAATTTCAAAACCACTCTTCATGAATCACGAACACAAACACGACTGCTGCGGCGGCAAACAAGGCACCGAATCTCATAAGGCGGACGAATCAGTCAGTCCATCGCCCCAGGCGAAATACTTCTGCCCGATGTGCCCAGGTCTCGAGTCCGACAAGCCGGGCGATTGTCCCAAATGCGGGATGGCTCTGGAGAAGAATCCGATGTGGAAACCAGCATCGGCTACGATTTATACCTGCCCGATGCATCCTGAGATCCAGGAACCAAAGCCCGGCGACTGCCCGATCTGTGGAATGCCGCTGGAGCCGGTCGGCGTGTCCGGGGGCGATGAAGATGATGAGGAAATCCGCGCCCTCTCCCGCAAGTTCTGGATCGCTGCCGCACTCACCTTGCCAGTCTTCATCATCGCCATGGCTCACTGGATTCCCGGGTTCAGTATTGAAAAGCTCATCCCGAAGAACATATCGAAATGGATCGAGTTCGCCCTCACCACACCTGTCGTCTTGTGGGCCGGTGGAATGTTTTTCACCAAGGCATGGCGTTCGGTAAAAACGTGGAACCTCAATATGTTCACCCTCATCGCTACGGGTGTGGGTGCGGCATTCATCTACAGCGTGGTCGCTGTGATCGCACCTGGTATTTTTCCCGAATCCTTCCGCGAACACGGAGAGGTCGGGCTCTACTTCGAGGCCGCCGCCGTCATCACGGTGCTGGTGTTGCTTGGCCAGTTGCTTGAGGCAAAAGCGCGCAGTCGCACCGGCCAGGCCATCCAGGCACTTCTCGGACTCGCTGCGAAAACCGCCCACCGCTTGGTCGATGGCAAGGAAGAAGACGTGCCGGTGGATGATCTCAAAAAGGGCGATCTGCTCCGCGTCCGCCCCGGCGAGAAAGTTCCCATCGACGGAATCATCACCGAAGGCTCCAGCAATCTCGATGAATCCATGATCACCGGTGAGCCGATGCCTGTCGGAAAAAAAGAAGGCGACAATGTGATCGGAGCCACGGTCAACCAGACCGGCAGCTTTGTGATGAGTGCGGAAAAAATCGGTTCGGAGACCCTGCTTTCCCAGATCGTCCACATGGTCGCGGAGGCACAGCGCAGCCGTGCCCCGATCCAAAAACTCGCGGATTCCGTGGCCGGATGGTTCGTGCCCATCGTGATCGGCATTGCCATCATCACCTTCATCGTCTGGGCGATCTTCGGCCCGGTTCCGGCGATGGCCTACGCTCTCGTCAACGCGGTTTCTGTCCTGATCATCGCCTGTCCCTGTGCCCTCGGGCTGGCCACACCCATGTCGATCATGGTCGGCGTCGGTCGCGCCGCACAGATCGGCATTTTGGTCAAAAACGCGGAAGCCATCGAGATCACCGAAAAGGTCACCCACCTCGTCACCGACAAGACCGGCACCCTCACCGCAGGGAAACCCCGGATCACCGATACGAAAGCCCAATCAGGAATCGACCCAACCCAGCTTCTCCAACTCGCCGCAGCCATCGAGCAAAGCAGCGAGCATCCCTTGGCACGCGCCATTGTCGATGAAGCGAAGGACAACAATCTCGAACTGCTTCCGGTGGAGAATTTCGAATCGACCACCGCAGGAGGTGTCACCGGAAACGTCGATGGAAAAACCGTAAGGGTCGGCAAGCGGGGCTTTCTCGAAGAGAACGGAATCACCATTCCCTCCGATCTACTGAAGGACGCGGAAGCCTGGCAGGAAAATGCCCGCACCGTGGTATGGGTCGCGTTCGATAAGGACGTGGCAGGTATTCTCGCCATCGCGGATCCCATCAAGGAAAGCAGCGCGGAAGCGATCAAGGCGCTTCACGCGCTAGGCCTGAAAGTCATCATGTGTACCGGCGACAACCGCAAGACCGCTGAAGCCGTCGCCCGCGAACTCGGCATCGATGAAGTCCACGCCGAGGTCATGCCCCAGGACAAGATCGACATCATCAGGAAACTGAAATCGGAAGGGGCCGTGGTCGCCATGGCCGGAGACGGGATCAACGACGCGCCCGCCCTCGCCGAGGCCAATGTCGGAATCGCCATGGGCACCGGAACGGATGTCGCCATCGAAAGCGCGGGGATCACGCTCGTGAAAGGCGATCTTCTTGGCATCACCAAAGCCATCCACATCAGCCGCGCCACCATGCGCAACATCCGGCAAAACCTGTTCTTCGCATTCATCTACAACGCCCTCGGAGTCCCGCTCGCCGCCGGAGCCCTCTACCCATTCTTCGGCATTCTCCTCAGCCCGATGATTGCAGGAGCCGCCATGAGCGTTTCATCGCTCTCCGTCATCCTGAACGCCCTGCGCCTGCGCACCGCGTCTCTAGGGAAATGATAGGGAAAACAAATTTATGAAAGAACACATCGCACATTCCGGAGCTTGGGGCATCGCCCTGATCGCCATCGTGGTTGCCTCATGGCTACTCTACCGTTACCTCGCTCCCAAAACGTGGAAGGAGTGGGCCAGCGCGGGAGTCGTCCAGGCATTCATCATCGCCCTCTATGCGGAGATGTATGGATTTCCGCTCACCATCTATCTGCTCGTCCGGTTCTTCGGACTCGATGCGCCCAATCTCAACGCCAGTCTCTGGTCCACGCTGCTGGGTATCGGCGAGATGGGAATGATGATCGCGATGATCCTCGGCTACATTCTTCTGTTCGCCGGCTTTGGCATCTTCATGCAGGGATGGCGGCAAGTTCACCGCGCCCGGAAGGAAGGCCGACTGGTTACCGACGGCCTCTACGGGCTAGTGCGGCACCCGCAATACACCGGACTGTTCATCGCGATCTTCGGCGAGGGCATCGTCCATTGGCCCACCGTGTTTTCCGTCGCGCTATTCCCCGTCATCGTTCTCGCCTATTACCTGTTGGCTCGGAGCGAGGAGAGGAAAGTCGAAGCAGAATTCGGCGACGAATATCGCGAATACCGGAAACGGGTGCCGATGTTCATTCCGCGTTGGGGTCAATGGGGTGCCATGACCAGCACGAGGGACGAAACGTCCGGTTGAATCTCTCCGACTTTCGTGAAATCGAAAGCGCTATTAAAACAAACAAAACCAACATGAACACATCCAAAACCGAAGCAATCGATCCCATCTGCGGCATGACCGTCGACACCTCCACCGCTCTCCACGCCGAACGCGATGGAAAGACATCCTACTTCTGCAGCGAGCACTGCCGTGGGAAATTCCTGTCCACCCCCGCCGATGCAAAACCGGATGATAAATCCGATGGCTGCTGCTGTGGATAAGGTCTGCGCATCGTCGGAAAAGTAAATCCTGTCATGACCATCAATCATCAGTTAAAAAGTCCAGCAAGCCCGGTGGAGGCCAGCTCACTTTTGGCAATCAACGGCGGCTCGTCGAGCATCCGGTTTGCGCTGTATGAGGAAGGCGAACCGTTGCGGCAGCGGCTGGCTGGGAAGGTGGATCGCATCGGTCAGAGTGGCATGACCCTGACCTTCAAGGACTCTGCCGGAACACCACCGGATGGTTCCACCGTCAGCGCGGATGATCACCAGTCGGCAGTCGCTTTTTTACTGGATTGGCTCGAAACGCAGCAGGTGTTCGCCTCGATCAGAGCCGTGGGACACCGGGTGGTGCATGGTATGACGCATAGCGAACCGGAGCGAGTCACGCCAGAGTTGCTCGATGAATTGCGCCGCATCACGCCGTATGACCCGGAGCATCTGCCGCTAGAGATCGAATTGATGGAGGCGTTCCGCAAGCGCCATCCCGCATTGCCTCAGGTGGCGTGCTTTGACACCGCGTTTCACCGAACCATGCCACGGGTCGCCAGTCTGCTGCCGATTCCGCGACGCTACGAGGCGGCTGGCGTTCGCCGTTACGGCTTCCACGGTTTGTCCTACGAATTCCTTGTGGAGGAACTCACACGCCTGGGCGATCCGGCGGCAACGAAAGGCCGCGTGATCCTCGCCCATCTCGGCAACGGCGCCAGCGTGGCCGCCGTGCGCGACGGCAAGAGCATCGACACCAGCATGGGCTTCACGCCGACGGCTGGATTGGTGATGGGCAGCCGCTCGGGAGACCTGGATCCGGGACTGGTCTCTTACATGGCAAGCACCGAACAAATGAGTGCCAAGCAATTTCAGAACATGGTGAATCACGAATCCGGACTGTTAGGAGTATCCGAAACAAGCTCTGACATGCGCGACTTGCTCGAACACGAAACGCAGGATATTCGGGCGGCGGAAGCTGTGGCGCTGTTTTGCTATCAGGCGAAGAAGTGGATCGGTGCATACGCAGCCGCACTCGGCGGACTCGATACCTTGGTCTTCGCAGGCGGCATCGGTGAAAATGCGCCGCCCGTTCGCGCCCGCATCTGCGAAGGACTCGGCTTTCTCGGAATCGAACTTGATGAAACGCGGAACGCTGCAACGGAGGCGGTGATTTCCGCAGACGCCGGCCGCGTTACGGTTCGCGTAATCCCCACAGACGAAGAACTGATGATCGCACGCTCCGTGTGCCGCATTTTGAAACCAGACAAATTATGAAGACAAACACACTTACGCCGGAACTGCTCCAAAAAACCGACGCCTACTGGCGCGCGGCGAACTACCTCTCGGTTGCGCAGATTTACCTCTTGGACAATCCCCTGCTCAAGCGGCCGCTCGAACTCTCGGACATCAAGCACATGTTGCTCGGCCATTGGGGAACGACGCCGGGACAGAATTTCATCTACGTCCACCTGAACCGGGTCATCAACAAATACGACCTGGACATGATTTACGTCTCCGGCCCGGGACACGGCGGGCCGGCGGTGGTGGCCAACACCTATCTCGAAGGCACTTACAGCGAGATCTATCCAACTATCAGCCAGGACGAGGCGGGGCTACAAAAGCTGTTCAAGCAGTTCTCGTTCCCGGGCGGAATCCCAAGCCATGCCTCGCCCGAATGTCCCGGCTCGATTCACGAAGGCGGCGAACTGGGCTATTCGCTCAGCCATTCGTTCGGGGCTGTGTTCGATAATCCCGAACTCATCGTGGCTTGCTGTGTGGGTGACGGCGAGGCAGAGACTGGCCCGCTGGCTACTGCGTGGCATTCTAACAAGTTTCTCAACCCAGCGACCGACGGGGCGGTAGTGCCGATCCTGCACCTCAACGGCTACAAGATCGCCAACCCCACCATTTTCGCGCGCATCGAACCGGAGGAACTGGATCAGTTCATCCGAGGCAACGGTTGGACGCCCTATTACGTCGGGGGAGATGACCCCGCTCTCATGCACGAGGCCATGGCGACGACGCTCGACACGGTGATGGAGGAGATCAAACGCATCCAGCACGAAGCCCGCGTCAATGGCAACACCGTGCGTCCGCGCTGGCCGATGATCGTCCTCAAATCACCCAAAGGCTGGACCGGGCCGAAGTGGGTGGATGGCCAGCAAATCGAAGGCACGTTCCGAGCGCATCAGGTGCCGCTCTCCGACCCGGTCGCGCATCCCGAACATCTCAAGCTGCTGGAGGAATGGTTGCGCAGTTACAAACCGGAAGAACTCTTCGATGTCCAAGGCCGCCTGAAGCCGGAACTGGCCGAACTCGCGCCCAAGGGAGAACGGCGAATGGGAGCAAATCCACAGGCGAACGGTGGACTGCTTCTCCGTGACCTGATCATGCCGGACTTTCGCGAATACGCGGTGGACGTGCCGTCACCGGGATCGGTTCTCGCAGCCGACGCGCACGAACTCGGCGTGTTCCTGCGCGATGTGGTCAAACTGAATAGCGAGCAACGCAACTTCCGCATTTTCGGCCCGGATGAAACGCTCTCCAACCGCCTGACTGCGGTCTTCGAGGTGACGGAACGCCAGTGGGATGCACGCACACAGGACAACGATGAGTTCCTCGCCATCGACGGCAGAGTCATGGAAATGCTGAGCGAGCATCAGTGCGAAGGCTGGCTTGAAGGCTATCTGCTCACCGGACGGCACGGCTTGTTCAACTGTTACGAAGCCTTCATCCACATCATTGACTCGATGTTTAATCAGCACGCCAAATGGTTGAAGGTCACGGCTGAACTTCCGTGGCGTGCGCCCATCGCATCGCTGAACTACCTGCTGGCCTCCCACGTGTGGCAGCAGATGCACAACGGTTTCACGCATCAGGACCCGGGCTTCATCGATCACGTCGTGAACAAAAAAGCCTCCGTCGTGCGCGTCTATCTGCCGCCGGATGCCAACTGCCTGCTCTCGGTCTGGGATCATTGTTTGCGCAGCCGCCACTACGTCAACGTCGTGATCGCCGGTAAATATCAGGCACCGCAATGGCTGACGATGGACGAAGCGGTCAAACACTGCACCGCAGGCATCGGCATCTGGGATTGGGCAAGCAATGACGACGGCGGCGAACCCGATGTCGTCATGGCTTGCTGTGGCGACGTGCCCACGTTGGAGACGCTCGCCGCTGTTTCCATCATGCGCGAACATCTGCCCGACCTGAAAGTCCGCGTGGTCAATATCATCGACCTCTTCAAACTGCAACCCTCCAGCGAACATCCGCACGGCCTGACTGACTGCGATTTCGATGCGCTGTTCACCAAGGACAAGGAAATCATCTTCGCCTTCCATGGTTATCCGTGGTTGATCCACCGGTTGACGTATCGCCGAACGAATCACGGCAACATTCACGTTCGCGGCTACAAGGAGGAAGGCACGATCACCACGCCCTTCGACATGACCGTGCTGAACGACCTCGACCGTTTCCACCTCGTGATGGACACCATTGATCGCCTGCCCCAAACCGGAAAAGAAGGCATCGCCCTCAAGAAGAAACTCCAAGCCAAGCTGATCGAGCACAAGAAATACATCGATAAAAACGGACAGGACATGCCGGAGATCAGGAACTGGAAATGGACAGCATCGCACAACGTGTAGGACTCCATGAATTGCACGTAATTCTGAACTTCAAACATCCTTATCCATAGTAGATCACAACAAACAGCACCATGAAACAATCACCGACTACAAACCGCCGCCTCGTTCTTGCAGAACGGCCCGATGGTGCTCCGACCGAGAGCACCTTGACCCTGAAAACGGAAGATGTCCCTTCGCCGCAGGAGGGGGAGATGTTGCTACGCACGGAATTCCTTTCGCTTGATCCCTACATGCGTGGGCGGATGAGCGATGCTCCGTCGTATGCCCCGCCTGTCAAAATCGGCGAGGTGATGGTGGGGGGAACCGTCGCGCAGGTGGAAATTTCCAAGCTCGACGGTTTTAAGAAAGGAGACTGGATTCTCAGTGCAAACGGCTGGCAGGATTACGCCATATCGAATGGAGAAGGGGTTACTTCCCTCGGCAGTGATACTGAGCATCTTTCGTGGGCTTTGGGTATCACAGGCATGCCGGGATTCACGGCGTGGGCCGGTCTCACGAAAATCGGCCAGCCGAAAGCGGGAGAGACCCTTGTCGTCGCGGCCGCCACCGGTCCCGTGGGTGCCACCGTCGGCCAGATCGGGAAGATTCTCGGATGCAGGGTGGTGGGCATCGCAGGTGGCGCGGAGAAATGTGGATACGCAGTAAAAACCCTGGGATTGGATGTTTGCCTTGATCATCATTCCGGGGACTTTGCCGACGAACTGATCGCGGCAACCCCTGAAGGGATCGACGTCTATTTCGAGAGCGTCGGCGGCAAGGTCTTTGATGCGGTTCTCCCCTAATTGAATGCCGGGGCGCGCGTCCCCGTGTGCGGCCTCGTCTCGCAATACAACGCCACCAGCCTCCCTGACGGCCCTGACCGGATGGGCTACCTGATGGGGCAGATCCTGCGGAAACGGATCACCATGCGCGGCTTCATCATCTTCGAGGATTTCGGGGACCTGTATCCTGAATTCGCAGCGGAGATGGGTGGCTGGCTGAAGGCCGGCAAGATCCACTACCGCGAGGAAATAGTGGATGGCTTGGAACAAGCGCCCGCCGCTTTCATCGGCATGCTGGATGGGGACAATTTCGGAAAATGCGTGATTCGCGTCGGCTCTTCAAAATAACCAAATGAAAAAGGGCCCGGACTGGGGTTCCTATGTGGTCGTCGATGGCAAGCTCGTCACCGGACAGAACCCTGCATCCTCAGAAGCTGCCGCTAAGGAACTGCTCAAACTTTTGTGACGGGCAACTTTTTAGTCGAAATTATTATATAAATTTCCACGGCACCACAAATATGGAAAATTCTCGATTAAAGAACGGCGGATTGATGCGATGGTTAGGCAACAAACAGGATCCGGCTATTGGCGCAAGCTGGCAACTGTGGGAGAACCTCGCCCGGAAATCCACCGCCTTCGGGCGCCCCGGCAACCCCAGCACACAAGCCCAGCCATTTCCTCCATTCTTATCGGGCAGCAGAATGCAGCCCATCCTTGAGGTAAGCGGGCGTCCCCAGGGACTCGAGCGCTTCTCAAAATTTCCCCGCGAAAGTCTCCGGTAGGGTAAGACCCCATGGCGATTCCGTCTCCACTTGCGCAAACTCTACATGTTTCCGTCCCAAACACGGGACAACCGCTTTCTCAAATATCCTATTGGCGCGACGCCAACAGAGAAAAAACGAAACGCACACAGCCAAAACAGTCATGCTACACAAAACCAAAACACTCAAAGGATACAAACTGGACAGCCTCGATGGGGAATTCGGGAAGGTGCAGGAATTCTACTTTGATGACGACCATTGGACCATC
>Ga0307934_1001012_pt1 | contig 18669 bp, 12 predicted proteins | sample OrgLakmetageno90_FD_201838 | JGI IMG/M metagenome (GOLD analysis project Ga0307934, IMG submission 201838) | Saline water microbial communities from Organic Lake, Antarctica - #90 | ecosystem: Environmental > Aquatic > Non-marine Saline and Alkaline > Saline | place: Antarctica: Organic Lake... | reverse complement strand
CTGTTTTCCGTAGCATCATCAATTCCTTGCTCTTTATTGATATTAGTTTTCGTTCTAATAGAACGTGCTATTTAGGTGACCCACCCCTGGGTGTGTCATGCGTATCGGGGGAAGTCCAGTCACTTAGGTGCACCCTCTTTATAACGGTATATTAGTTTGAATTTGGACTATACCGCAGTTGCCTCCATTGGAAAGCGGACCTTTTTGCCGCCCCAAGATGGGCTATTGGCAGGACCTGGATGCACCCGGCTACCCGATTAGGCGCATTGTTAAATATGCGATCGCGTCTTATTCGAAAAGCCAAAAATATATGAGTAATCCGAAGAAAGCGAAGCCCAACAAACCAAGAGCCATTTCCCATAGATCTTTTAATCTTTCCATGAATGTAAGTTGCCCAGTTTCACGGCGATATCTCGCATCAATTAAATCATCAATCGTTTTATATAACTCTTTTTTGTCTTCTTCATCTAGCTCTTGAAAACCATGGTAGTAATTCAGTGCATTTTTCTTTTCTGAAGCTTCTGAGTCATAACTAGGAAGTAGAGCTTTAATCGTATTTTTTGCCTGATACATTTTTTTATACTGAGCCATTAACTTCGCATATTTCCAATCATCGTCATTGGCGTAATTGTCTTCCACAGTACTTAAATCGTAACTTGGTTCTTCGGTATCTGTTGAGTCGACTTTAGAATCAGTATATTTTCGGACACTGTATGCTATGGCAATAGTAATGAATTGCAGTATCCCTAGCGGTAGTGTGAATACCATAATAATCGTCCATGCAGCCCAAAATAAAGCCGCGTATATTGCTGCACGACCACTGAAATAAATAGTTAAAAAAATAACTATCTGGTATCCAATTATTGCCATGCTCATGTATTTCTCCTTTTACACTGTATTTGGCGCCTAACACCTAAGCATTTAATGGTCGTTCGCAGCATGACCTTTAAATGTCTGTTGGACTAAGCCGCTGGCACCGAAACTATCGGGCAACGTATAAGGGTAAAGTAATCCGAAGGCAGGAGTTGGAACGGCGGGGCTGGCTGCCGAAGGACCCGAGCACCAGTCAAAATGAGCTTCGTTAGATCCATCCTGGGCCTATGCCTTATTGCGATTTGGCTCAGATTACTCCGCAGATACCGCTTTTTCCAGTCTTGGGCCGCACGCGGGCCCAGCTCACACGGAACTGTAAACGCTCACCCGCCAGATCAGGATCACGGGGAGGCTAGCCGGTCGGCACAGCCACCGTTCTGAACCGCGGGATCTGTCGGATCATGCGAACCAGACCATCATCGCAACGTGGGCAGGGCCAACAACGTTGGGACTCCGGGCTCACCCGGTTCGTTTCTGGCTGGGGTGGCTGGAACAAACAATGCCGTATGATAGCCAGCTTTCGTCGTCGCGTTCGGTTGCTCAGGTAACCAAAGTGGCGGATGCGCATGAACCCTTTTGGCAGAATATGCATCAGGAACCGCCTGACGAACTCCTGCCCCTCCAACCACTGAGTCTTTAGCCGTCCGTGATCCCGATAATCCTTGTAGCGGAACGAAATCCGGTCACCTTCCATCGACAACAACCGCCCGTTACTGATGGCAATCCGGTGAGTGTAGCGAGCGAGATAATCGACAACGGTATCGGCCGGGTTCAGACAATGCCGGGTTTAGACAACCCACTCCTGTTCCATCAGCCCATTTGATCGACTAGGAACGAGAGACGAGTGCTGACATTAACGCTTTATAAAGGTCCGCTTTGTGGTCATACCGGTCCACTCCATCCGTGAGGGGCAAGATTATAGCCCCGTAAGGGAATAGCTTTTCCGTAAAGGCTGCGCACTGCAATGGTTTGATCGGCCGTCCAACAAACGGTCGTTTGTTGGACACCCAACCCTCCACCTTAATTTCCATCGTTTTAAGCTTGATCAACGTTCATAAATCACGTACAACAATCTAAGGACAGAAAAGGTACGTTTTATGATCATCGGTTATGCTCGCGTTAGTACACAAGATCAAAACCCTGAACTCCAAGTGGACGCTCTGGAAAAGGCTGGTAGCGAACAAATCTTTCAGGAAAAGATCACCGGAAAACTCAGAGAACGACCGGAGTTGTCGCAATGTTTGCGCACACTTCGAAAGGGAGACACTCTGGTCGTTTGGAAACTGGATCGTCTGGCTCGGTCACTAAAAGACTTGGTCGAGATCGTCCACGAGCTTAGTGAACGAGAAATCGGCTTCAAATCGCTGACAGAGTCAATAGACACAACCAGCTCCGCTGGCCGGCTTACCTTTCACATCTTCGGAGCTCTTGCGGAATTTGAGCATAGTTTGATTAGAGAAAGGACAATTGCCGGCTTACAAGCCGCAAGGGCCAGGGGGCGAAAAGGAGGGAGGAAGCCGTCAATGTCGGATTCGGATATCCGAAAAGCCGCCGCGATGTTATCCGATCCAAATATCACAAAGAAAGAGGTAGCAGAGCATTTTGGAGTGGCTCGCACTACACTAAATGCCTCTCTCGAGCGACTAGCAGACCGACGGTAATCCCCTCGAGAATCTTGGAGCTTAATTCATTTGTCAGGTGCGGTTCCGCAAAGTCTACCGCACCGGAATATGTCCAACACTGCCTTAGAACCGTCCGCAGAAATGGTGCCGCCCCTTTCACCTTGCTTAAACGACTCACCATTCAGTTAGGACGTATATCCCATCATGCCATCAACATCAGTAGCCTTGATGTACTTGGCAGGCTGGTCAACGCCAGAAGCAATTTCCTCGAAGTGCTTCTCGCCACATTTGATTTTTGCTCCCTCTGTGTGGCGCAAATCACCCCACCAAGTGCTGCCTTTGGTTTCGACGACGAAGTACAGTTTCTCCTCTCCTTCATCATCTATAACTACAGCCCAGTCGGGATTGTAGGTTCCAAGGGGGGTCGGCACTTTGAACCAGGACGGCAGCTTGGCGTAGACCTTAACCTTTTCGTTCTTTTCCAGGTCTTCCGCAAAGACCTTTTCCACACCAGCTGAGTCATATACAACATGAGTGTAGACAGACTTCTGGGCTTCTAGCGTGTTCTTAAGATAGCCTTTCAGTTCTTCCTGCTTGAACAGCTCTTGGGCGTAGAAGTGCTCGTCGCCAACCCTCTGATACTTAATGCCCTCAACCAAGGCCAGGCGCTTAGTTCGATTAATAGCCTCCGAACAATAGTCAGTAAACTGTTGAGGGTTCCGCTTGAAATCTTCCAGCCTCATGGAGTCACGAAGGATTTGAACAATACTCTTGCGGGTGAGCTGGGTCTTGTCCTGCAAATCAGTAATGATATCCGGCAGCTCGATATCGTCCTCGAGGACAGTTGTATAGCCAGAGGTAGATGTTTCGCCCGCTGTCACACCTTCCTTCCCTATGGCTATATCCGCCTTTCGGAACTGTGCCCGGGTTTTCGTAATCGGAGGGCAATCACGAATGGCCTCGGCGCAATCTACTATCAGCTTGTTATTATCGAAGTCAACACGATAGGTTGTTTTGTACTTGATCCGGTCCCAGAGCGCTTTGAACTCTTCGCTCTGAATGACCGCCTCCCGAGCCCGGATAACACGCCGATCGTCAGCATTTTTTATGTCCAGCTTCCCGGCAAGCTTACGAAGCACAGCCTGCACGTCTACAGCAATGGCCAGAGCCTGCTCATCGCCATGTTGATCTGTAAGCTCCTGCTTGATCTCACTAGGCAGATCGAACGTTCTGTCTTTAATCGCAACTCTTAAACTATCTTGCACCTTACCTTTCGCATCGACAAATCCTTCGTCTTTGAGAAATTTCCATATCTTCTCGGACTGCTCAACTCCGAGATTGGAGACTTGACCTTTATCATCTGCGGTCTGGATAGTGGCGAACTGGTGCTGTTCCACAATACCGAAACGAATGCCGGTATCCACCTCAATCTCTTTTTGGAGATTTTCGGCATACTGCTCGTAATCTTCGGTAGCGATGACCGTCAGTGTATTGATGTCGTTACCACGAAGTCTCCGCCCCTTTTGGTTTACGCACAATCTCAAGCCGCGACCCAGGGTCTGCCTTCTTTCCCGCTCACTCCCCATATCCCTCAGGGAGCATATCTGGAAGACGTTAGGATTGTCCCAACCTTCCTTAAGCGCCGAATGTGAAAAAATAAACTTCAACTTGGTATCGAAGGACAGAAGCTTTTCCTTATCCCTCATAATTAGGCTATAGGCACGCTCGGCGTTGTCTCTATTAGCTTGATTGTTTTCCTCCGTATTAACAGACTTACCTTTTTTATCGATGGAGAAGTAACCTTCGTGAACTTCTTCTGCATCCGTATCAAGGTCGATTTCGTCAAACAGGCTTTGATAATCAGCTGACTTTGCAAGCTTCCGGTACTCCTCCTCGAACATCTTGGCGTATTTGGTCTTCACAGGCCTGCCATCATCATCGTATTGCCGGTAATGTTCGACGCTATCAATGAAAAAGAGGCTCAGAACCTTGATGGGCTGATTATTGGCCGCAAAAGTCAGTTCTTTGTCCAAATGCTCCTTGATTGTTCGGCGAATCATCATGCGCTTCACTGCATCCGGATCAACGCCACCAATCGCCTCTCCAGGCTTCAGGACCCCATCAAACCCATTACCCTTAATCTCAATGGATTCATTGTCTTTGCCACAAGTAATTGTTCCGATCTGAAGATCTTCATAGATCGCCCGATTAGCGATTTGCTCCAGGTCGTCACCGTCTTCTACCGTTAGGATGTCACGCCGAATATTCTTACCGCGCTGCACGTCAATCTCGATCTTGGCCGTTATTGATCCTTTCCGGTTATGGGTAGAGACAAGGCGAACATAGGGTTTGTTATGCCCACCATCGATTTCAAGCGAGGCAACTTCTATCTGCTTCACCAAGCCACGCTCGTAGGCGTCCACGGCATCAAGGCGATATGTCATGTGGTGCTTATCTATATGAGTCGCCGAATAGCGAAGCGTACATAGCGGGTTCATAGCGGAAAGTGCTTCTTTCCCCTTGCCGGTTAACCCTCCGTCAACACTCTGGGGCTCGTCCACGATTATTATGGGGTTCGTTGCACGAACCAGATCGATGGGTTTCTCGCCTCCTGTATTCTCATTTTCCTTGTAGAGGTTGTTGACATCTTTCTTATTTATGGCACCGACGGTGGTAACCATTATCTGAATGTTTGAGCTCGTCGCAAAATTACGCACCTGCCCCAACTTCGATGAGTTGTACTGGAAGTACTCGTAACCCTTTGCTTTCGGGTAGAGGCCTTCGAAATGATCCTGAGTGATTTGTAACGTCTTATAAACACCTTCTTTAATCGCAACCGAAGGCACGACAATCACAAATTTCGTAAAGCCATAATTCTTGTTGAGCTCAAAAATTGTGCGGAGATAGACGTAGGTTTTTCCTGTTCCCGTTTCCATCTCGACTGTAAAGTCGCCACTTGCGAGGCTTTCCGAGGGGCGAAGGCCATTTGCAAGTTGGGTGGCCTTAAGATTCTCAAGGATTTCATCATCAATCAGCTTCAAGCGATTTCCGATACCGAGAGCATTCTCATCAAAGCCCAGTGTCGTTTGCGGTCCCGACTCGGGCTGATACGTCACCGTAAACTCGGAGCGCGAAATTTCCTGACCCTTGAACAGGCCCACTACCGATTCAATCGCAGATTTCTGGTAATCTAAGTCATCTTCAAAGTGCAGCTTCATAAACTAACTCCTTACAAGCTGCGCACATGGCTAATGCCATTTTGCTCAAGAATGGCTGCCATGTTGGTTTTTGAAACGTCATCCGCAAAAGCGCTGTCCCGGAAGAAGACATGAGTCTCAGAGCTTGGGCACAACTCGGCATGCCAAACCAGAATTCCCTGCGCAATTCCTTCTACTTGCTCACGACTGATCGCCCCATCCAGACAGGCAAAGAGGACACCGTAACCAATGGAATAGACACTTTTCCCACTCACTTCACGAGTTTCAATGGGAACAGCGAGGTCAACGCCGCGCTTGAGAAGCAACTCATAGAGAACATCCTCCTCGGTTCTACCTTTAATTAGATGCTCTTCGTGAGAAAGCAAGCTTTCCTCCAGATCACTATGATCTGGTGTCCAGCTCCTTATATTTGACTCGGAAAGTTTGAAAACTTTAAACCCGGAATCGACGTTGCTTTCCTTAAAACCACCACCCACACGTCTAAGGCGTTCTTTTGAAATCTCTGCAATATTCGCTTTTAGAGAGTTTTTTAAACAAAATTTATACGCAACATTCTGAGTTGGCTTCTTTTCATCGAGCCGCTCAGGAAGTTGAACTGCGATAAATCTGACATTAGAGCTGTCATCGGCATTTATTGAATAAACTGCATGACCCAAAGTACTGCTGCCTGCGAAAAAATCGACTACTAAATCATTGTCACAACAATTCGCAACCTTCATACAATGTTTTAGAAGCTTTACTGGCTTTGGCGTATCAAATACAGGCGCACCAAAAATTTTACTTATTTCTCTGGCAGAGTCCTGAGTATCTCCGACCTCACTCCTTAGCCACAACGTATCCGGAACCACCCCTGCCCCAACCTCTTCTAGGTAAGACTTCATTCTTGGCTTTTCTAAACCTCCGTCCTTACCCCACCAAAGTCTACCTTCCTCAATGTTCCTAAGCGTCCTCTGCTCCTCGTAGGCCCAAACACGACTTTCATCAGGATAGACATCAATACCTGTAAATGGGTTGGTAATCGGATAATATAAATTAGGACGCTCAGAACGTGTTTTATTACAAGTATAAACTACTGACTGCCAGAGCCCTTTGGGATCATTGTCCGGATTTTTGTATCCCTTTAGCTGGTCTTCTGTTTTAGGTATCTTTCCTGCCTTCCAAAATTCAATGTTCTTTGCATATAATAAAATATGATCATGACTATTACTTAGTGTTTTACTATCGTTTTGCCTAGCATATTTTTTTTGCCACACGATGTTTGATATAAAATTTTCTTCACCAAATATCTCATCGCATAATTTTCTAAGAGATGCCTGCTCGTTGTCATCAATAGAAATAAAAATACAACCATCTTCTTTAAGCAATCCCCGTGCTATTTTTAATCGGGGAAGCATCATGTTCAGCCAATTAGTGTGTTTTCGACCTGAACTTTCCGTATTAGACGAAAACTTTTGCCCGTCGTCATCGATTTGACCTGTATACTTCAAGTATGTGTCTAAATTTTCTTGAAACCTATCAGGATATATAAACTCCCCACCAGTATTATAAGGAGGGTCAATATAAATCATCTTGACTTTGTTGGCATAGGCCTTCTGGAGAAGCTTCAGCACCTCGAGGTTGTCACCCTCAATAAATAAGTTTTGAGTCTTTTCCCACTCCACGCTTTCCGCCGGGCAAGGTAACAATGTCCCGGTCGACGGGGTCAATGCAATTTGCCTAGCCTTCTTCTTCCCATGCCAGTTAAGCCCATATTTCTCTTCGCCTTCATCAAGAACGGATTCATCGCCCAATAACTGACGAAGGGTCTCGAAATTTATCCCCCCTTCAGAACAGGCCTCAGGAAAAAGACCCTTTAGCTTTTCAATATTTTCTGAAATTATGTCCAGACTTTGTCCTTCGTTAAACTTCACCTGTTCCATGCAACTACCTTTTGTATTTGCTAAAGTTTTGATTGGATCAAATACGCCCCTTTATGGCAGATATTTGTTCTTTAATCAGTTTAATCTTTGTATTGAGGTCAATTTGATGCCTCATCTGCTTTTCCTTCTTCAGCTTATTGGCGAGCTCGGCTTTACTGGCCTCTAACCGTTCTAGCGCTTTAAGCTGCACAAGTCGATCAGTTGAATCCGCTTTCTCAGCACGACCTAACCTGAAAGAACCAGTATGTTCAGCGCAATTTATGGCTGTAACACGCTCGGTAAACGACCTGTAGAAATCCCAAAAATTTTTATAGGAAAGATTATTAATGGCCAGACTGTGTAAAAAGGCCGACTCCTCTTCTGAGTGAGCCTGGAGGTTTATCCAGTCCGTAAAAACGGCATCTTCAACCACCCATTTCTCTTTGTCCGCCTGATTGATTCGCTTATCAGAAACACCAATAGCAATGCTCTCTTGGCACTCCACGCTATGAGAGAAGATCACCACCAATGGATAAGGGATCGAGCGCTGTATGAAGCTAGAAACACGCTTCATCCGTTTTCGGCTATTGAGATCGACCAACAAGACGGCGACCTCATCGTATTCACGCTCTGCGTCCTTGTAAGCCGGAATATTGATCGTCCCGGGCTTAAAGGTGAAGAGCCAACGAATTTTGCTCACGTCATTCTTGAGGCAGGCTTTATCCGTGGCATCCAATGCTCCCATATCAAGGAACATTTTCTTGTAAACCGGCTTGTTGAGCTGGCACGAAGCAGGAACCCGCAGGCTATCAAGAAAGTCTTCGAGGTTATGAATCTCCATTTCTTACCCTGACTAATCGAGAAGGACGAGATAGGAAACGACTGAGAAGTCTTCTATTCCCTGGCTACTGGTTGCTGTCAGCACAGTTCCACCTCTGGCAAACAAGCTTTGAACCCCTTTTTCTTCACTCTTCCCGGCAATGCTATCCACGGCCACGGCCAGCAAATGCTGGTAGTGCTCCATGCTCGCTCCGTTTTTCGTGGCCGAGTTAAGCCTCTTCGCCGCAGCGTCGTCAACATCATGGACCAGAAATGCTTGACGCTTCATCAAATCCAACACTTTCTTACTCTGGGTAAAGTTAAGTCGGATATCCGCATCATCGGTGACATAGACGAGGAAGTAAGGGGCGAGGGGATAGTTATCATCAACCTGGACGGCATCGTGACCTGTCTTGATATTCTTCAAGCAGAAGATCACACCGGGCTCAAAGCCATCTGTTTTCAGCTCCTGATCCATTTTGATTGCAGCGAAAAGCCCAAGCGGCGATATCTCAATGCTCGCCTTGTTACTTTTAAGGTACTCCGACAAGTCCATTCGGAAATCGTTAAGTGTCAAATCCGTGATTGAGACACCACCAGTCATGTCTTCCAGATCAACAACCGTATCCTTTAGCTGTTGCAACTGATTGCGCCTATACTCCAGGTCGTTCATCTCATGGGCGTTTTCGTCGATGACATTCTCATCACCCGTAGCAGAAATATCGAGCAGGACCATCCGCCCAGAAACCCTTGCCTCAAGATTGATGTACTCATCGAGCTCCATGTTCGGCCAGAAATTGATCAGCTGAATCTTGGTGTTCTTTGACCCAAGTCTGTCAATACGGCCAAAACGCTGGATTATCCGGACGGGGTTCCAGTGGATGTCGTAGTTCACGAGGGTGTCGCAATCCTGAAGGTTCTGGCCTTCACTGATACAGTCCGTTGCGATGAGAAGGTCGATTTCCTGCGTTGCGTCCGGATCTATCTTGGTTCGTTCTTTTGATACCGGAGAAAAAGCAGTAAGAAGATTGCTCAGGTCCGATCCAAGCCCTACAAGGGTTGTCTTGTTCGTACCTGTCCCGGTTATCAAGGCACTGTGAAGACCAAGCTCCTGCGATGCCCAACCGGAAAGGTGGCTATAGAGATACTGTGCGGTGTCCGCAAATGCGGTAAAAATGATAATTTTTTTGTTGCCCGCATTTAAAGGGCTTTCCGCTTTGCCGGAGATGGTCGTTTTTAGCTTCGCCAGTTTGGCATCTCTGTCCGCCGAGACCTTCTTGGCTTCTGCGAGAATACTTTCGAGAAATAGGTGATCCGCTCCTAGCTCCTGTCTGAAACGGATCAGGTCCATATCCTGTAAAAGGATTTTAGTCTTATTTCCAATCAGGAATGGTTCAAACTCCGGCGCATCCATCTCAATGTCCTGAATATCTTCGATATTCAGCGCGTCAACATCACTTTGCTCATGCTCTTCAATTTTTGCGAGTAGCGCATCGACCTGAGCAAGTAGCTTTCCAACCGTCAGGGTGAAGGAGTGGATCGAGCTTTCCATCCGCTTCAACAAGTTCACCCGCATTAAGTGAATCAGGCTTTCTTCACGGTCGATCTGTTTGAACACACCCCTTCCCCCACCGACAGCCTTATCATAACGACGCGCGTACTCTTCTTTCTTGTCATTACGAACAAATTTTAGCGGCGAATAACCGGCTAGTGATAAGCGACGGATGGTCTTATTGACCTCATTCAGTGGCGGGAACTCATTGGAGAGGTCAATATCCGCATAGATATTGATCGGCTTCAACCGCATAGGGAATTCCCCGATGTCGGATGTGCCGTAGTATTTTTCGATGTGCTTACGAGAGCGAGCAATCGTCACAACATCCAGCAATTTGAAGTAATCAAAGCTCATGCTGTCCAACAAAGTTGCTGTTGTGCGGTTTTCAGATGGCTCGTTAAGCCACGCGTTAAACTGACGTTGAGCAAGGCGCAACGTGCTTTCAATATTCTTGATGCCTAAATCCTGAAAGGCGTCGTCCTGACCCTCCGTAATGAAAGCAATCTGGTTTTTAAGATCGTTCATTCGGTTGTTTACAGGAGTGGCCGATAGCATCAGAACTTTGGTTTTGACACCTGACCGAATGATGTCGTCAAGCAGGCGTTCATAGCGGGTTTTACCATCGGATTTGTTTGGGTTGTTCCTGAAATTATGGGACTCGTCGATAACGATGAGGTCGTAGTTACCCCAATTCAGGGTTTCAAGATTAATCTCGCCTGAATACCCTTTCACGCGGCTGAGATCAGTGTGATTCAGCACATCGTAGTTAAACCTGTCACCAGCAAGCAGGTTCCGCTTGTCGTTGATCGTGTACATTGTCCAATTGTCACGCAGCTTCTTAGGACAAAGCACTAGTACACGGTCGTTGCGAAGCTCGTAGTATTTGATGACTGCGAGGGCTTCAAACGTCTTACCAAGACCAACACTATCGGCGATGATGCAGCCGTTGTGCTTTTCGAGTTTATCGATAGCCCCCAAGACGCCATCTTTCTGGAACTTGTATAGCTTGTTCCAGACAGCTGTATCTTTAAAGCCGGTTTTGCTCTTGATGATATTTTCTTCATCAATATCTTCCAGGAAATCCTGAAAGATGTTGTAGAGCGTAAGAAAATATACGAAGTTTGCTGGCTGGTCCGCCGCAATAAAATCCAACTTCCGGATCAAGTCGGCCTTGATCTCAGTGACAGCCGATTTATCTGTCCAGATCGAGTCGAACCAGCCAAGTAGCTGCCTGCTTGTTTCAGGATCACTGATACCCGTATTCATCTGAAAGCGGTCAGATTGCACTTCACCTAAACCTACTGGGCTGAGCGTGGCACTTCCATGAACGGCAAAATCAGGTTTATCCGGGTTTTGGATGTGAAACAGGTTTTGATTACTCTGATTGAGGCCATTAGACGCTTTGACCTCGACTCTCCCGGAAAGCCACTTGACACATTCCTGAGCAATACGCTTCTGGTCTAGCTTGTTGATAAGCCGCAGCTCGTTTTCTGAACCTATGAGGGATTGCAGGCTCGAATGCGGCCATTCATTCAGCAACAACCGGACGTCTGTTGATTTCGAGAGTTCTTTCTTGAAGGAAGAAAAACCATAAAGCGTGAACAGCGCAGACAGGACAGATATTTTCGAGCCTTCATCGGCATGAACTCTCAGCTCAGTTCCCACATAGCCGCTATTCTTATTATCCAATAACATCGTCTGCGCCCTATTTCTTTTGACCGGATTTGCTTTCTTCAATCCAGATATCAATATCGGATTGCTTAAAACGCCAGCTTCCTCCGACTTTGAACCCTGGTATCTTACCCTCAGCCGCCAACCGATAAGCCGTCTTCTCTGTTAGCTTTAGGAAGTTAGCGAGCTCCCTGATAGTCAATATTTGCTCTGTCATTTCTTTTCCCACCCTAGAGTATTGGGAGAATATGGGAAAATTGGGGAATGAACAACTTGAGGGGCTCGCTCGTCTCTCATGTACCTCTTGTTGCTAGCAGTTGGCGATAGAGACGCTTACTCCAGTGCAAGGGCACCCTTACTAAGACGACGCGAAACGAGTTTGGCTTAACGAGGTAGATCTAGAGCGTCATTACGACGCCAGTGCTCGCCACCAACCGCATGAAGGCATTTCTTAGACAACCTATGAAAAGATTCCAAAAATTTGGTTGAAATAGCAATGCCATCTGGCACGACCTTCAACCCATCCAGTCGCTCAACGGCTGTTCGCTGATGTGGCTTTGGAGGGTGTCCAGGACGATGGGTCGAATGCGTGATGAAATTGCGAATCTGATAACAGGCCTCAAGATCACCCCAGTCCTGCTCCGTCAGAGTTGGTTCAAAATTAAGAGTGTTCCGGAGGTACAAACGCCATTTTCTTACTAAATTATTTTTTCGCTTACCTTTCTGGGAATCGAATTCTTCTTCCACTCCATAATGGTAAGCAAGAGCCTTCAGAGCATCTAAAAATAATTGTTCGATAAACGTCCAAAGAATCTGAAACAATTGGGCTCGCAGCATTTCGGCTGCTTCCGAGGCGAAGATGTGCACGTCGTCGATCTCAGAATGTGCATTCCAATAATCGTCATCATTTTCATCCTGCCCCGGATAAGCCAATCCGGCTCGCTCTAGCTCTGTCACCTTCCTGGTTACGAGCTGGTCACTAGCAAACTTTTGCCCCATATCCATTGTCAGTATGTAGTCTTCAATAAATTCCAATCTCAAACGATGCGTGTCGGAGATATAGACCATAAAATACCTTTGTTTAAAATTTGCTTTAGTCCGCGACGGGATTCATTTTGCAGCAGCTAAACATCAACAATTTAGTTAGTCGAACGTGTATTGCCGAGTTTCTATTATTTCGTTCAAAAAGTGCGCCTCCGCTGTCGTCGCATTTGCAAGGTTCACTGTTGACTGATAATTCTCGCTGGACGAATCACAGCAACAAACTGAACTAGATCATTTTCATCTACGACTAGAAAATTGGAGACTAACATTCCAGCACGAAATCAGCTTCGATCTGATGCGTGGTCCGTTCGCGGCAGCGGTCGATCAAGCATATCTTCACTAACACCACGCAAGGCCGCGTTGTACTGCCACTTAGTAAATCGCTCAATCAATCTCTCATTCTCAAGTTTCAGGCGCTCATTTTCTTGAGCAATGCGATCGAGGCGCTGATGAGCTAAATCTAGGCTGTTAGGCCTCGCATAGTACTGTCCACCATTCGACTTCAGAGCTTTCTTGCGAAGGTTGAAGGCGTCCTTTATCCGGCTTTTACGAGACAGCGCCTGCCGCGTCGTTTGTATTCCCAGGTCCGTCTCGCAGGCACTTACAAGCCTTTCCCAGTTTAAGTCATGCTCGAAGCTATCGGTCAAAGTAATGATCCGATCAACATCATCGGGCTTTAAGTGCTTTGCCATGCAATCACCTTCCCAATAATTTTCTCAAAGATTCCACTTGCTCAGAATCCTTCTGTGAGGTCGAAAGCTGCCGAGACTCGTCTTGTGATTGCTCAGCTAAAACCCTCTTAATCGGACTAAAGCTCACATCGACGCCCATGTGAATCACTGCACCATCTTCAATGTCTGGGTTCTCAAGAATATCGATAAGCTGGTTCGCACGCCCCAGTTTTGCACTGTAAAATTGAACCCAGCGGTCAGTACCCATATACCCGTTCTCAAGACCTTCAAGCGCGTTCGTCAACTGGACTTCGTTCATGCTTTTCAGCTTTTTGATGCGCTTGAGCTTTTCATCGTCGCCTTTAATACATCGGTGTTCCCTGCATGAGATACAGTCTCGATGCAGTTGACAGGGCTCCATCGAAAAATCGTGCACACAGGCTCCGTAGAGCGTGACATGGGCCACTCGATCTCCCTCGGCTTCCAGCTCCGCGAGGGTAATTGGCATATTTTTCTTTGATTTAAATATCAGCTCAGCCTTACTGTTTTCACCAACACCGAGTGCGCGCATGCGGTCGACGTATTCTTCTTCGCCCATGTGGTTGTAGGCTGCATTATCAGAAAGATTTGCGCGGCCCGACCAGCGCGCTATTTCCAACTCACCGGCCTGCCCTCGGTGCGCCAGCGTATTGAGGTAATGGCGAAACTGGTGCGATGAAATCCGGTAACTTTCACCCCTGTAACCCCAGCGTTCAAAAATCGACTCCCCACCCAACTTGGCACGGACGTCTGAGGCGCCAATATAATTATTGAGCCAGTTCTTTGTGAAGTTCTGAAGGGCCCACGGCTTCACAGAATCAAACTGTGTATTGAGTTGGTTGTAAAAAAAACACAGCAAGGCATCAGAATGCTTCGTGATCTTGTCAGGGGTGGTGTAGGGGAAATGGTCGGGAAGATACAGCTTGCGACAGACGGTGTTCAGCTTTCGAAGCGTAAGCGTATACGTGTCGGGGGCATTCGCGGCCGCAGCCTTTTTCAATGGTGGCATTCCACCCAAAGCTTCACTAAGGATGCTGACTACCTCTTCGTATGAAGGATCCCTCTCAAACTTGTCCTGAGCAGTTTCTAGGCGGGTTTTGAGCCACATCCGGAGATTTGTTCGTTTACTACCCGCCTTCGAGTTATAAGATAAGCAAAGAGCATCAGCTGCCTGCTCCGGACTCAAGATGTCATCCTGCCCAGTTTGAGGAAGACGCTCGTGGGGAGGAAACTCATCGGGGTGGTCTTCCAGAAATCTAGCGAGCTTGCGGGGCTCTTCTGTGATTTCCAACAGTCTCGTGATCGCCTCTTCTGTGGTATCCGCGATAACCTGAGGGATCACCTTTTTCATGAAGCCGCCGCCCTTCTTCGCATGAAAACGCAGCATCAACTCTTCTTTTTCATCGGTTCGGTTCCACTCTTTCAGCACACAATTGGCAGGAAGCTCGAGCAGCTCGGAGATACGCGATGGGGCACTGACAAGTATGCCAACCATTGACGTCGCGACGATGTCTCTATGAGCAGTAGGCTTCAACGCAAAAATTTCTGCGAGCGCGTCCAGAACACGCTCGTCTGGCATCTTTTCAGCTGCTTCTGCTTTTTTACTGCGGTGGCCAGTGGATACATCACGCTTTCTCTCAATCGGATTTCTCCAAATCAGAGGGCGCTCAATCATCTGCTTGTCGGTTAAAAAGCGCGCCAAGCGCTCCAATTGGCCTCCCACCTGATAACAAGAGCCGGGATAAATCTCTTGTGCAAGAATGGCTGCCTGACTTAGTACATTCTCATCCACCGACTGGATAAGGGCGCGTCCTTTCAAATCCAGGAGAGCCTTTTCAACCGCTCTCAGGGCCATAATCTCGACAGCATTCTTCTTCGGCTGACGAGCAAGGTTGTACCGAATGTAGGCTTTTGCGAAGTCCCTAATCTCGGGCTCAAGAAAATACTCCTCGCTAGCCTGGCTTGGGCGTGCTTTTACAGCGCTCACGCCTGCTTTTAAAAATGTGCAAAGCCCGCACCTGGCCGTCTTCCAAGGCGCCCAATTGTTGGCGTCCCAATCAAGCGGCATGTCGGGCCGATCAAACGCGGTAAGGCTTTTCGCATAATCTATAAAGACCTGTATTTGCCGTTCCGCGTTGAGCCCCTCTTTGGACTTGAACTCGAGGACAACGCTCATGTTTTCGTACCCTTCATTTCAGCTTTTATGTCAGAACACCTTTGGATAACGTCGGCAACGGCAAGAATGGTTCGGTCAGACTGGGCAGCAATCGTTTTATCGCCTGTTACGTCGAGGATTTGTTGCCGTTCATCAAGAAGGGCCTCCATCACCTCGTGATGGGGTGCATCAGCCCAGGGCTGAAAACGGTTGCATGTGTAACAACCTACTGGTGCGTTAACGCCGCAGAATCCGAACGATCCGCAGTTACCAATGGATTTGGAGCCGTCTATCGTGCGAATTCGACTGGTTGGGTCTCCCCCCCTTAGTGCTTCTGATTCGTCGCGAATAAGGGTACCTGCGAACGCCTGAGCCAGCGGTGCAAGCATTCCACCAACGGCTTTGTTGATCTTTTCTGCAAACTCGGGCTGAGACTGTACATACGCGCCGGCATTTTGCAGATCGGCATGGCCAAGCTTAGCGGCGATAATGGCCGTACCACGACCCTCGCGAGCCATGTCTGTACCCATTGTCGAGCGAAATCGCTTTGGAGTGAGATGAATAGGTTCACCGGTACGCTCACTCATTGCTTGGATCTCATGCTCGACTCTCGTGCAAGCGTTCGATATAGCAAAGGATGGAGCATAATGGTCGATCGTTAGCTCGCTTTGAGTATGAATAGGCGTCCGCTCAAACTCCTCGTGGCTTGGGAATACTGGCAAATCGAATGAGTCATAGCTCTCACCGATTTCAGCGTACACTCGCTGCCTGTGAAGCGTCATAGCTATGTACGCATCCTCGGGTATTTCATGCTCTTGAAATGCCCCGCGGAATGGCACACCGCGCCCTTTCGCTTGAGGAACATTTACGAAGAACTTATCGTTTTTCCTATAAAAGTCAGTAAAACGAAGGGAAGCGATCTGTACCGGACGTTGAGCAGTTGTTAAGAGAAGATAAACCGCAAAATAGTCCGCAACGTTAATATTTCCAGCTGAAAGAGAGTTGTTCATGCAATCGAAGATTGCCCTAGATTCCAATGGCGTATAGGGCCCCTCATCCGGATCACTGGTTAAAATCGCCCTAAACTTGGGGTTGCCCTCCAATTTCATGTCGGCTACTGATTCCAGAAACTCTTTTTCAACACCCCAAAAGCCAATGTCGTACCAAAAGCGCAAAAAGCCACGGACCCGAGATAATCTGTATTCATGTTCCGGGCTTAGGTTAGATCTAATGCTTAGAAATCCCCTTTCACTCAACAAATCCTCATCGGTGAAGTTGGAATTGAAATACCGAAGATCCGCACATACATTACTCACCGTGTATGCAGATCGAGGCTTAGCATAATGGGCTAAGACTATTCTAAAATAGGGACGAATAGTTTCGTTAAATGTTTCTGTGATCGATTCGAGCTGTATATCAAGCTTCGAGTTATTGGTCAGTCGCCATACAGGGTCAGCCGGGCGAAATCGATAGCCATTTTTATTTACAAACTCTGTTTGCAGAAGAGCGTCTAGCTCATTCCCTTCGACCTGATGTCGGAGTGCTATCATCACTTACCCTCTCCTGAATTATTACCTGACAGCGCTTTAAGGCGATTTTTATTAGTGGTAGACGAAAACTTTTCATTACGTCTTTCCGTGGCTTCACGGACCCTTTCCTGAATGTACCTCTTGTTATACCGACTCTGCTGAGTGCCGGTCGCGCTCCAGCCCATCATCTGGGATCGAATTTGTTCATCGGCCCTCTGCCGTTCTTCAGGCGAAAGATCCTTCAGAGACTCATCCAAAGTGACAGAGAGAATGTAGTTTGCGTGATGCCGAAGCCTATGTGGGTGCATCTCAGACAATGCCGGAATTGACCTCTTAAGGGATCGGAAAACATAATTGACGGAGTCGACGGCCAGCGGCTGACCGAGCGATTTCCCCTGATGGGAAACAAACAAAATATTGTGTTGCGTGCGGGCAACTTTGTTGCAGCGTCGATGGGTCGCTACGTATTCTTCAATTTGAGCACTCAGATCCTCTGACAGTGGCAGGCTTCGTTCTCTAGTTTTTACGTTTGGCTGACGGACACGTGGATCGGACCTGGAATTCTGTCTTCTGCGGATCTTAAGTGTACGTGTTCTGAAGTCGATATCACTGGTCCGAATATTGCCCAGTTCCCCTCTCCTGATTCCCGTTTCATAAAGCAGAAGAAACATAATAGCGTTACGCACTCGAACGGCTTCGGACCGAGGCCACGGATTGTTGGGCGAATTCGGCTCGATGGCATCCCAGACCAGAAATTCTTCTTCTTCTGTCATTGCCTTATCTTCGAGCTCGTTCAAGTGGGTGCTTATTTTTACCCTTCGCCTTTTAATCAGCGCCTTAAACTCGCTTGCCTCTTGTGCTCTATCGGGATGCGGGGAATGTGTTTTGATCAAGTAGTCGAGGTAGTCCGCGACAAAACCGATTGCCGAATACGTCACTTCGGAGCTTTTGTACTTGTAGGCTTTAGGTAGCAGCTTCACACAGTTCAGGAGCTTTTCAACAGTTTCGTGTTTGTATGACATGAAGCTTGTTAGAGACTCCAGCTCCAGCTCGTTCAAAAGCTCTCCGGAGCGGAATCTGCTCTTAAGGTCTATGCCGGAATCTTTCTCCCAGGCCATGACCGAGAGAATCGCTCTTAGATGTGCCTCAACATAACTGACCGACTTGCTGGCATTGCGCACATTGCGCGTGACAAACAAATTTGGATCAAAAAGCGGCATCCCAAACTGATCGACGAGTACAGAAACCCGTTCGCCATCTGCCGTAATCAATCGTCGAATTCCAGTCATCACCCAAGCCTCAATAAAACGTTACATTTTATATATCAGCACGGATTACTTTTTGGGTCAACTAAAACATTACAGCCCCCTATAAAACAAAATCCCCGATTTAACGGGGACTTGTAATGTCATTTCACATGAAACGTTACGTCTCACATATACTCTTGACTAGAAGGGGATATCATCATCAAAATCGTCAATCGGCTCGGGCATATTACCTTGAGACGGCTGCTGCGATTGCGATTGCTGGCTCTGGGCTGGCGCCGGGCTGGACTGTTGCGGACGCCCTGCGGGA
>Ga0307934_1001007_pt1 | contig 18702 bp, 18 predicted proteins | sample OrgLakmetageno90_FD_201838 | JGI IMG/M metagenome (GOLD analysis project Ga0307934, IMG submission 201838) | Saline water microbial communities from Organic Lake, Antarctica - #90 | ecosystem: Environmental > Aquatic > Non-marine Saline and Alkaline > Saline | place: Antarctica: Organic Lake... | reverse complement strand
GAAGGGCACTCGAGCTTATCAAAAAAGTTCTCAGTAAATATATGGAAACTGTCTAGTTTGCTGTTTTTCATAAAAATTTTACAATCTCATTGTATTGTTGCTCAAGAACATTGTTATGAGCTGCAAATGTTTTATATGAATTATCAGCCATTTGTTGAAGCATTTTAGGTTCATTAAACAAATTCGATACTTCTATAGCTAGCTCATCTGAATTTTTTACTCGTTTGAGTGCCTTGTTTTTAATCAATGCTTTTGATATTTGACTAAAGTTATAAAGGCTTGTGCCACTGATAATAGGTTTTTTTAATGCTGCAGGCTCTAGCAAGTTGTGTCCACCATTGTCTATCAAAGTACCACCAACAAATGTAATATCAGAAACATAGTATAAGTAAAGCAGCTCACCCATTGTATCACCTAAGTATACTTGAGTATGGCTATGTATTTCATTTTTAAAAGAGCTACGCTTTTGTAAAGAAAAGTGATTGTTTAGGATTATTTTTTCAACTTTTATAAATCTTTCTTTATGCCTTGGAACTATAATTAGTAAACAATTTGGAAGCGTTTTTAAAATTTCTTTATGAGCTTGTAATACTACTTCCTCTTCGCCTTGATGCGTACTTGCGGCAATCCAGATAGGACGGTTTTTAATGCTTTCTTTTAAATGGATTATCTTTTCTTCTAAATTTTCAGGTCTAATCATGCTGTACTTTAAGTTACCTGTGATAGCTACCTTATCTTTTGAAACTCCAAGTGAACAAAAGCGTTTAGCATCTTTTTCTGTTTGCGTACTGATGTGAGAGATATTGCTAAAAAGCATTTCTTTACCAAAAGGAACTTTTTTGTAATTACGCAATGATTTTTTTGAAAGACGGGCATTAGTGATTACAACAGGAACATTTTCCTTAAAGCATTTGTTTAAAATATTTGGCCAAATTTCAGTTTCAATGATAATGAAAAGCTTTGGATTTAAATTCACAAAGAAGTTGTTGATGAATACTTGTACATCATAAGGTATGTACATGTGATGAACATTGGTGTAGGAGCTGTATAAGCGAGTTATAACATCACTCCCTGTTGGTGTTGTGGTGGTTATTACAAATCTTTCATCAGGATGCTCAAGTAAAAGTTTTTTGACTAAAGGTTCTGCAGAAAGTGATTCTCCGACTGATACAGAATGAATCCATATACAGTCTTTTAATCTTAGTGGAGTATGAGCAAAGCGTTCCGCCCAGCGTTTCCTGTAATGTATGTTTTTTAAGCTTCTTTTGAGTTTTTTAAGATACACGATAGGTATATATACCATAAAAAGGCTAGAATACAGATAGCAAATAAAACGATAGATGATTTTTTTAAAAGAATTCACAGACTATAATAAGTAGGTTTATATTCGCTATTATTATGATTATATCATATAAACTTAACTTGGCTGTAGCCCTAAGAGTTATATTTTTCCGTTAAATAAAGTTATAAGCTTAGATAATGCATTTGCTCTATGACTGATTTCATTTTTTGTTTCGCTACTAACCTGTGCAAGTGTTTTATCTAGGTGAGGCACAAAAAATATCGGATCATAGCCAAAGCCATCTTTACCGTGTTCTTTTGTTGTGATTTCACCATTTAATTCACCTGTTGCAAGTATTGGTGTTGGGTCATTTTCGTGTCTAAGAAAAGCCAATGCACAGACAAAACGAGCCTGTCTTTGATCTGAGTTTGTTAGGTTTGATAGTAGTTTGTTTATATTGGCTTTATCATCACCATGCTCGCCAGCATACCTTGCAGAATATATACCTGGTTCGCCATTGAGTGATAACACTTCTAGTCCAGAATCATCTGCTATAGCAGGTAGACCTGTATGAGCACAGCAGTTACGCGCTTTTAGGATGGCATTTTCTATAAATGTTAGACCTGTTTCATCAGCATCAGGAATATCAAACTCAGTTTGAGGGATAATCTCTATGCCTATTTTGCTAAACATTTCTTTAAATTCTTTGATTTTGCCTTTATTGCTAGATGCTAGGATAATTTTCTTCATGATCATTTTATGCTGATATTAGGTGTCTATATGTTAACAAGATTTGATGGAGATGTTATCATGTTTGTCATATTGGATTAAAAAAAAGTAGAAAACACTATGAATAAGAAAATATGTTTTATCGGTGGTGGTAATATGGCTGAAGCTATGATTGCTGGATTGATTAGCAAAAAATACGACGCTAGTTTGATTAGTGTAATAGATCGAAATAAAGACAAGTTATTAGCTTTGAAAAAGAACTACAATATAATGACGCATCAATCGTACGGAAGTGTCATTGAACAAAGCGATGTGATTATTTTGGCGATAAAGCCACAACAAATGACTAGCTTAATAGTCGATATAAAAGATAGTATAAGTAATCAGCTAATTATAACTGTAGCAGCAGGGATAGTAGTAGAAGTATACGAGAAGCTTTTTGTAAAGAAGGTAGCCTTTGCTAGAACTATGCCAAACACGCCAGCGAGCTTAGGATATGGAGCCACAGGAGTTTATTTTAACGATAAAGTAAGCTCTTCACAACAAGAAATAACTAAAAACATACTGCAAACTATGGGTATAGTAGAAGTTGTTAAGGATGAGTGTGAAATTGATGCTGTAGCTGCTTGTTCAGGCTCTGGCCCAGCTTATTTTCTTGGATTTATGGAGCATATGGTAGATGCAAGTGTCAAGAAAGGCTTAGACTATAATCAAGCAAAACGACTTGTAATTCAGACTTGTTTAGGAACTGCAAAGATGGCACAGGAAAGTGATAAGAGTATAGGTACGCTGAGACAAAATGTTACTTCAAAAAATGGTACTACAGCTGAGGCTTTAAGTGTTTTTGAGAAATTTGGTTTGGGAGATATTGTTGAGCGTGCAATAAATGCCAATATAGATAGAGCTAAAGAAATATCAGAAGAGTTGACTAAAGGTCTTGTATAGGTTTTAGTGATAAATATAAAACAAATGTTTGCTTTATATATATTATCCGTTATACTAGTCTCATAAAATACATTTTAAATGAAAGTAACATTCAAAAACGAAAACAAGGTGATTTATGCGATTATTATTATGTGAAGATGATTTAAACTTGGGTGAAGGTCTATTAGAGGCTCTTCAGAAAGAAGGTTATAATGTAAATTTAGTATCTGATGGTGAAGCAGCTCAAACTTTTATAGAGTCTGGTCTTTACGACATAGTGGTATTAGACATCGGTCTACCTATCAAGACAGGTCTTGAAGTGCTTAGAAATGTAAGAAATCGTGGCATAAAAACACCTATTCTTTTACTTACAGCTAGAGATGGCTTAGAAGATAGAATCAAAGGTCTAGACTTAGGTGCTGATGATTACTTAACTAAACCATTTGAGCTAAAAGAGCTTATCGCTAGAATCAAGGCCGTATCTCGTAGAGTAGGTACTAAGTCTGGTAAAAGTGTAAATGAAGAAATTAAATTTGGTGATTATAGCTTTAACCCAAGTTCTGAAACAGTTACTAAAGAGGGCGTGATTATCCCTGTATCTAAAAAAGAATTAGCGCTACTTTCTATACTAGTACAAAATGCTGGTCGTGTTGTACCAAAAACTCAACTACTAGAAGAAGTTTATTCTACTGATAAAGAGATGGATACAAATACGCTAGAAGTACATATGCATAATCTAAGAAAAAAAATTAGTGTGCCTAATTTCATTCAAACTATTAGAGGTGTTGGATACTTTATTCAAAAAGATAAAGTAAAAAGATAATATGGAAATCTTTAATTATTTTCTAAATTTAGGTTTCACTTTCTGGCTGTTGTTTTTGACGATAGTAAGTGGAGCAATCTATATCATTGATTTTATTTTCTTTCAAAAAGCTCGGCTTGCACCTTATGAAGAGCAGTTAGCTGAATTAAAGAAAAAAGATAAACGCCAATTTTACAAAGATCATGGTTTAAAAGCACCTTTTATAGCTGATCAAGCTAGATCATTGTTTAGTGTTTTCATCATAGTTTTTTTCCTAAGAACATTTCTTGTGGGTAACTTTATGATACCGACAGCATCTATGACACCTACTTTGCCTGTAGGAGATTTTATTTTTGTAAATAAAACTGCTTATGGCATAAGAGCTCCATTTAGTAATATGACAATGATACCAATGGGTAAGCCTGAAAGAGGTGATATAGCAGTATTTCATTTCCCTGTAAATCCGGATGTTGATTTTGTTAAACGAATAGTTGGTATGCCTGGTGATGTAATATCTTATAAAGATAAAATGCTTACGATAAATGGTCAAAAGCTTGACTATACAGATTGCGATAGAGATGCGATAAACTACTATAATCAGTCATTGGCTGGTGGTAGTGGCGATACTGTTTGTACCGAAGATTTGCTGGGTGTAAAGCATCAGATAGATTGGGTAGAGTCATCTCAAGCAAAAGATTTTGAAGGTCTAAAGGTTCCTGCTGGAAATTACTTTGTGATGGGCGATAACCGTGATAACAGTGAAGATAGCCGCTACTGGGGTTTTGTACCAGAAAAAGACTTGGTTGGTAAAGCTAAAGTTGTCTGGATGAGCTGGGACAAAATTGATAAAAAAGTCCGTTGGGGCGAACTAGGTAAGATATTTTAATTGAAAGGTACATCTAATAACTCATGAACACGCATCTTAAAGCCCAAATCCTCCACACCTGCGTTGAAAATTTCAGCAATAGATGTACTGTTGTCCTCAATTTCCGCCTTGTTGTGATAAATTTGAAACTAGTTAATCTGCATACACAGAGTTTTTAGAGGTACCCTAAATATGATTCAAAATTTTTCAAAATTCTACCGAAATCTCGGTTATGACTTCAAAGATAGCTCTCTTCTAAATAGAGCTATAACTCACCGTAGTAAGACTAAAAAAAATTATGAGAGACTAGAGTTCCTTGGGGATTCTATACTTGGCTTTGTGATAGCTGAAGTATTGTTTGAAAAGTTTCCAGACTCTGACGAGGGAAGACTTTCACAAGTTCGTTCAAAGCTTGTCAAGGGAGCTACTTTGGCAAAACTAGCTTTAGAACTACAAGTTGATGAGTACATAATACTTGGTGATAGTGAAAAAAATGGTACGCACAAGCGAGAAAAGATTCTTGAGGATGTCGTAGAAGCTATTATCGGAGCGGTATATTTAGATAGTGATTTTGCAACTGTAAAAAAAGTGTTGCTTGGTTGGTATAGTGAAATTTTCGCTGCAGAAGATTTTGATATTATCAAAGTGAAAGATAATAAGTCCGCATTGCAAGAAATATTGTTACAACAAGGTTACAATCTACCTATCTATGATATAGTTAGTATAGATGGTAAAGATCACGAGCAAATTTTTACGGTGTCTGCAACTTGTAAAGAGTATGATGTTGCTGCAAGTGCAGAAGGCAAATCACGCAAAAAAGCTGAGCAAGCAGCTGCAGGTAAAATGATTCCAATTATAGAAGAAAAAATTATAGAAGAAAAAAGTGTTAATGAAAAAGAATAAAATAAATTTAAATGGCGTAATAGTCATAAATAAGCCAAAAGATGTAACTTCCAATAAAATTCTCCAACAATTAAAACGATTGTATAATGCTCAAAAAGCAGGGCATACAGGTACTCTTGATCCAATGGCTACTGGTGTACTGCCGATGTGCTTTGGTAGGGCTACAAAAATTGCTCAATATCTCTTAGATGCCGATAAAGAATATGTTGCAACTATAAAGTTGGGTATAGAAACTGATAGCGGAGATGCTGAAGGAAGTATAATCAAAGAAAATCTTGAGAATATTCCAAAACTAGATAATGAGCTGCTAGAGAGTGTGTTTGATGATTTTCGTGGTGAAATATCGCAAGTACCACCGATGTATTCAGCACTTAAACACAATGGACAGCCATTGTATAAGCTAGCTCGTGAAGGCATTAAAATAGAAATTAAACCACGCAATATAACTATATATAATCTGGGTTTATTAGAATACACAGAAGATACTATAACTATAAAAGTTAGAAGCTCCAAAGGTACTTATATTCGTTCATTAGCAATGGATATTGGCAACAAGCTAAACTGCGGTGGACACCTGATTGCATTGCAAAGAACAAAGAGTGGACCATTTAGTTTAGATGAGTCATATACACTTGAAGAGTTAAAAGATTTAAGTTTTGATGATAAACTTGCTACTATATCTCATATAGAAAGCGTTTTTGAAGATAAGTCTAGTTATACACTAGCAGAAGAAGAAAAAGAAGATTTATATAAAAGAGGGAAATTCCCCTTAAAAGAAGAACTCAACGGCACAATCAAGTTATATGATGAGGGAAAGTTTGTCGCTATAGCAGAGTTTGATAAGGGTATACTAATTAATAAACGGTTTTTTGACCAGGAAATACTAATACAGTGAGTAAATATAATATAGAAAATGATCCAAATAAGGATCTGGAAGCACAAAAATATCAGAATCCAATACCTAGCCGTGAGGTTATATTGAATTTTGTAAATGATAAAAATCTGCCTGTGAGCATTGAGACTATTGCTGATGCTTTAGAAATTCATAAAAAATCATTGTTTGAAGGGTTGGTTAATCGACTTGGCGCAATGGTAAGAGATGGGCAGCTAGCGAAAGATAAATCATACTTTAGCCCGCTAGATGCTAAACCTATTTACCTAACATCAAAAGTTAGTGCCGATAGGGATGGTAGGTTAGAGCTATTTAGTCATTCTCTAAATGCAAAGGTTGCTATTATTCAATACCAAACTAAAATGCTATTTGTCGGTGATGAAGTAAATGCTAGAGTGCTTGGTATCAATAAAAGATCTCGTGTAGAGGCGGAAATAACATCTATAGTTTCAAGGTCACAGAAGAAAATCACAGGCTATTATGATAAAAGTTTTGATGGACATTTTTTGAAACCTATCAGTAAGAATAGTAGCGTAGTTGTAACTTTATTGCCACCACCGATTGAGCTGAAACCAGAAGCACTTATAGAAGCTGAGATAATAATCCAGCCAAGTGTGTCTGCTCCTGCAGTAGCGAAATTCACTAAAGAAGTTGAGCAAGTATCGCCAGTAAAAGAAGCGATGATGTTGGCTAGCAAAAAGTACGATCTGATAGAAGAGTGGAGCGAAGAAGCTACTAAATATGTAGAAGATATAAGTGATGATGTCTTAGTCGGTGAGAGAGTTGATTTAAGAGATATGGCTTTTGTAACTATAGATGGTGCCGATGCAAAAGATTTTGATGATGCGGTATATGCACACAAAACTAAAAGCGGTGCTTGGAAGCTTTATGTCGCGATTGCTGATGTATCTAACTATGTACAGAAAGACTCTGCTTTAGACATAGATGCTAAGCGTCGCTCGACTTCGGTTTACTTCCCTGGTTATGTAATTCCAATGTTACCAGAAAAACTTTCAAATGGTCTTTGTTCACTACAGCCAAAAGTTGATAGATATTCACTTGTTTGTGAGATGAATATAAGTGCAAAAGGTAAGCTTTCAAAAACCAACTTTTATTCTGCAGTTATAAATTCAAAAGCTCGTTTGACTTATGATGAGGTTGCAAAATTACTTAATAAAAAACCGAACTCTATAGTTGATAATACTCCAGATCTAGTACCTAATTTGCATGACTTGCATGATCTGTATTTTGTACTACATGCAGCACGCCAAGAAAGGGGTGCTATAGACTTTGATACTGTAGAAACGCAAATTATGCTAGATGACCATAATCACATAGAATCTATAGTTCCAAGACATCGTAATGATGCTCATAGGCTTATAGAAGAGTGTATGCTTATGGCTAATGTGGCAACTGCTAAGTTTATGATTAAGCACAAGAAACCATCTCCTTTTAGGGTTCACGGTGAGCCAAAAGAAGACAAGATGGAGGCACTTAAAAAGTACCTAGGATTGCATAGTGTGCATCTAGCTTATGGTAAAACTGGCAAGGTGACACCACAAGCTTTAGCTGAGATGCTTGAAAGTGCAAAAGGTCGTGATGATTATGATGATATTCAAATGATGACATTGCGTAGTATGAACCAAGCGGTCTATAGTATAGACAATGATGGTCACTTTGGACTTGCTTATAAAGAATATACTCATTTCACATCGCCTATTCGTAGATACCCTGATTTGGTTGTCCACAGACTTCTAAAATCTATCATCAAAGAGTATAACCTTGGTGGTACAGACTATGAAAAGTCTGAGCTAGCTAATATCTGCGATAATGCATCATTACAAGAGCGAAATGCTGATGGTGCTTCTAAGCAGGTTGAAGGCTGGTTGAAGTGCTTCTTTATGAAAGATTATGTTGGTCAAGTTTTAGATGCTAAGATTGTACATTTGAATGGTTTAGGGTTGTTCGCTGAGCTAAAAGATATGTATATCGAAGGTCTGATTCATGTGTCTAAAATACCGGGTGACTATTATATATTTGATGAGCTTAAAGGCATCTTGATAGGTAAAAGAACACATAAAATCTACAAAATAGGTCAAGATATCGTGATAAAAGTTTCAAGAGTTGATCTTGAAAATACTCATATAGACTTTGAGCTATATGATCCTAATCAAAAGCCTTCGGATAATAAAAAGCACTCTAGTGATCCTAGCAAGAATAAAAAGCCTAGAAAAAGAAAGCCTAGGAAGAAAAAACCTAAGGCTAAAACACCTGCTGAATAACAAGGACTTTAAAGTGGATAATAAGGTTCAAAATAAATACATCTTCATCGTAATGCTATTAGTGACGGCAAAGCTAATGTGCAATCCTCTTTTTATGAATAGAATCGGCATAAACCTTTTTGGTTATGATCTGCTTGTTACACAGTCGGCTTTTACTTATGGTTTGGTATTTGTGATGACTGATTTATGTGCAGCAGTATTTGGGTTGAGACAAGCCTATATTATAATATTGTTTGCCATGCTAATGGATGGTATATATTCATTTGGTATATATTCGGTTTCATTTTTCAGTATACCTAGCACTATCGACCCTCAGTATTTAGATGTGACTCAAGCTATACATACACTTTCGATGCCAACACTTACATTGTTTAGTGGCGGGGCGATTGCTTCACTGATAACCTATTTGGCAGAAGTTACTTTATTTAGCTTTTTGTTTAAGAGGGTGTTTAAAGAGAATCTTTTTCTGTCATCAACAGTAGCTATAGCGAGTACTATACTTTTTCATAACCTTATACTGTATCCAATAGCTATAAATGATAAAGCAAATCTATGGAAATACTTCTGGGGTAATTTTATCTTAGATATGGCTTTTGTGATTGTCTATACTCTAATTTGTAGTTTCTTTTTCAAAAGAGGCAATCGGAAGAAAATAGTTTAGGTTATTTTGTCTAAAGATAATTGGGTATATCTATTTACAGGAGTTGAATATGAAGGTGGAGATATAATCGTTGATGTTCTGTTTGTGGGTATACCTCTAATATTGACTCATTCATACCTGTGAGGTTATCCGTACAAACTATAAGTATATCTTGTAAACCTCTATTCTTAAGCTCAGTAAAAACACCAAGCCGCCACTTACCTCTGTTTCACACAGATCATATAGCTGTGATTGAATATCAGCAATACTTAAGCCTCTAGCATACATCGAGATTATCTTCTCATCTAAGCCATTTATTTTAGTAACTCGTTTAGGTACTATCTGTGGCTCAAAACTAGAGCTTCTATCTCTAGGTACAGATATTTCATGTATAGCTTTACCTGTTGGTTTGTGATTTGTTTACCAGCCATACTTCCTTTAAATTGTGCAAATTTGTTCAGAAATATAGCTTAACACATACCGGCAATCCTAGTTGTCATCACCGGCAAAGCTAATTGTCGTCTAATAGATACTCTAAAATTGCCGTAGTAACGGTTAATATGGAGATAATCCTAAGTGAGATATTTATATCAAAATAGTTTTACTATAGTATAACTTGGACTATAATGTTTGTATGATTATTATATAACCAAGTCAACTTGGAGAGATCACATGACAACACAAACAATAAGAAAGTCTGGTAATGCTAGCATAGTGAGTATTCCAAAGAGGTTTTTGGAGCTTTTGGGGCTACACATTGGAGATGAGCTAGACATAGACATCAAAAACGAGCAAATCATACTTAAAGCACACAAAGAAGAAACACTCGAGTCGATGCTAGAGCTAAGTGACAAAGATAGCTTTAAAGTAATAGAAGAAGATGCTGAATGGTTAAACTCATCTACTAAAGGGCTAGAAATATGAATTATATTCCAGATTTAGGGGATATAGTTTGGCTAGATTTTGATCCCTCTGCTGGAAGTGAAATTATAAAAAGACGCCCTGCATTAGTCTTAACGAGAAAGATTTTTAATCAGCATACAGGTTTTGCGATGGTAGCACCCATTACATCTACAAAGAGGGACAATAAGTTTACAGTATCACTTCCAAAGTCAAACAGTATAAAAGGATTCGTACTATGCTATCAAGCTAGAACATTGGATTATAAGGTTAGAAATATAACTAAAATAGAAAGTTTGAATAGTACACCATGTAAAAAAGCTGTAGATATAGTTAAGTTGATGCTTAGCTAATTACGAAAAATCATACCAACTTTTGACCTCCCAATGATTGAGCTGACTTTTAGGTACGCATATAGCTTGAGTTATACGATATAGAGGGAAATATAAGCGATTATTTTTCAAACCAATAGTATATTCATTTTCTTCACTGCTTAATTTTGCCACTACATCTCCAGTACTATTAAAAACTTTAACACTTGCAATCTCGACATTACAAGGTTGCTGTGTGCATTTATAGCTTGTGTAATCACCTCGTTTTGGAAAGGATCCTAGGAGAGCATAATTACTAGCACATACCACACTAAAGCTATCTCTTCTAAGAACTATTTTAGTGTTATCAGCATAACCAAATCTATCAAACGATTTTCTTGGAGATATACCTGGATATCCAAGTGTTATAGAGTCACCGATTTTTGATTGGGATTCGGCTGTTTGGTTTGCATTAGCTAAACGGTAGTGTCATGCTGAATTTATTTCAGCATCCCATTATAAGTGTTGATTTCATTGAGATCGTGAAACAAGTTTAGAGATTCGTTTAATTTTGTTTTTTAACTTCCAGATTTGGGTAGTAATAGTTAATGGTCGTTATGCTTAAAATAGTATATAATTTTGTCTATAACTTTTTTGGAGATAAAAATGAAAAAAATAATGCTAGTTTTAGGAATGTCATTTATAGTTTTTGGTCAATCTGTAGCTATGTCTAGTGATAAAACCCATACAAAAGAAAATGTTGATGCAAAAATAAAACCAACTACAACGCATAGTAGACACCACAAGAATGGTAAATCAAGCTATATACATAAGCTAGTAGATATCTATGCTGGTGATGATAGTTCTACAGATAAAGTTGGTATGATAAAGTTTAAAGAGCGAGACAATTACAGTATTTTTTACTGCAAAGAAAATGGCTGGTGTGAAGTAGTAAATAAAAAAGATGGCAATACTGGTTGGGTAAGTATCAAAGAGCTTAAAAAATCGCATGAACAGTACGCTAAAGTTATGCAAAAGAAGATGGAATTAAATCGACTTACCCAATATATACAGTTACAAGATAAAAAGATAGCAGAGCTTCAAACTGTAATTATGCAAATGCAAAAAGAGACGGCTAGAGTTTTACAAAACCAGCAAACTCAAATAAATCAATTACAACAATCTAACTATTATTAGCATCAGCTATTAATTATAAAAGTAGGGGCAATCCCTTGTGGTTGCCTTATAAGATAAAGAGTAGGCACAAGTCATAACCCTTACAATAAGAATTTACAAGAAAATTAATTATTAAAAATAGAGGCCTCATGGCAAAAAAAGATTATTTACCTATATCAACAAGATCAAAAACTTTGCCTGTTGTATCAGACAACAATATCAATTCCTATCTAAGCTTTGTAAATAGTTTGCCAATCCTAACCTTAGAAGAAGAGCAGGATTTAGCCAATAGCTATAAGTATAAAAAAGATCTCGATGCGGCTCAAAAGCTGGTGCTTGCACATTTGCGTTTTGTAACTAAGATTGCTAGAAACTTTTCGGGTTACGGTCTTTCTATAGCAGATCTTATTCAAGAAGGTAATATAGGCCTTATGAAAGCGGTGAGTAAATTTGATCCTGATCAAGGTGTGCGACTAGTGTCATTTGCAGTGCATTGGATAAAAGCCGAGATGCATGATTTTGTACTAAAAAACTGGAAAATAGTAAAAGTAGCAACTACAAAATCTCAAAGAAAATTATTCTTTAACCTAAGAAGCAGTAAGACAAGTAGTGGCTGGTTAACTCATGAGGAGGTCAAGCAGATAGCTCAAGAGCTAGAGGTAAAGGAAGAGACAGTTATTGAGATGGAGAAAAGAATGTGTCAAGGTGATGCAAGCTTAGACCTACCTTATGGCGATGGTGAAAATGAAAGTGTTTCACCAAATAGCTTGTACTTAGAGGATAAAAGCTCAAACATCGAAAATCAAGTTATCAAGCAAGACTATTATGATAACTTCAAGAGCGTTATAAAAGATGTGTTGGCAGGTTTTGATAATCGTACAAAAGATATAATCATGTCTCGTTATATGCTAGAAAAAAAAGCTACGCTACATGACTTATCTGTCAAATATAAAATTTCAAAAGAAAGAGTTCGTCAAATAGAAGAAGAAGCCCTGGGTAAGATGAAAAAGGCGGTTAAAAATAGAGTGTAAATATAAAATAGGCATAGTATTACACTTGCCTACACTATCTACTAGACTTCTTGCAAAACCACAACAATTAAGTTGGTTGAGCCTGTCGAAACCTAGCATAACATCTAGCATTAACTGTGATTTTTAGAACTAACACTTTAATTTTGCAAGAAGTCTACTCTATCTCGCATTTCTCATTAAAAACTTATAAAGCACATAAGATAGCAGAGCTGTTAGAATATTTACAGCCATCATCCATAGGATAAGCTCATTATAAGCACCGCTAAACAAAGAAAAGATACTTAAAATATTATAGATTGCAAAAAACATCAAACAACCAGCTTTAAATTGTGAGCCTTTAAATAAGGCTATTATAGAGAATAAAAACAAAGCTAATTGATAAATTCCGAGCTGAAAAACAGCGGGAGTATAAATCCATCCTTGAAATTTACTGATGTAATCTCCATCTATTAGATAAGCATAACTGTTAAGTAGCATTAGTAGGCTTGTGTTTACGACTATAAAGTAATTGGCGTAAATGTTTGGGTTATGTTTGCCGTATATGATGCTCGAATGAAAAAAAGCAATAGTAAACGGAGTGACTAACAAGCATAAGCTTATAACTATAGTAACCATGAAAATATTTGTGAATTTTGACAATTATTCAAAGTTTACAGCAAATACTATGCCTTGTCATACATTTATATGCATAAAGATATAGACAATCTCGGTGATGATAGTTAAAATTTGCTACTAATAAATCGTTAAATAAAAAAATAGGAAAAAACCATGCAAGTAACTGTTGAAAAGAAAGAAGGTATTAATTGTTCACTACTTATCGAAGTACCAGCTGTAGAAATTGATTCTGCTGTGACTAAGGAAGTAAATAAAACCGCAAAAACCATCAAAATGGATGGCTTTAGACCAGGTAAAGTACCTGCGAGCATGGTTAAGAAAAAGTACGGTGAGCAAATCCGTATAGAAGTTATTTCTGACTTGATTCCACAAAAATATACAAAAGCGATTCAAGATGAGAAGCTAGCTGTTGCTGGTATTGAAGTTGATCTTAAAGAAAATAAAGAGGGTGAGCCACTTAAATTTGTAGTAAATTGTGAGCTTTTCCCTGAGTTTGAAGTTACAGGCTTTGACAAGATTGAAGTGCAAAAGCCAGTTGTTACATTAGGTGATGCAGAAGTTAAAAAAATGATCGAAAACCTAAGAAAGCAAATGGCAACATTTGTAGATGTTGAAAGAGCTGTAGCGTCTGATGATAAGGTTACGATAGACTTTGTTGGTAAAAAAGACGGCGAAGTTTTTGAAGGTGGCACTGCTAACGACTCTGAAGTTACAATCGGTTCTGGTCAGATGATACCTGGTTTTGAAGATGGTATCGTAGGTATGGCAAATGGCGAAGAAAAAACTATTACCGTTACTTTCCCAGCTGAGTACCAAAACGAAGAGCTTGCTGGTAAAGAAGCTACATTTGATATCACAGTTAAGAAAATACAAGCTCCTGAGCTGCCAGCTATCGACGAAGAATTTGTTAAAAAATTCGGCGTTAAAGGTGGTGTAGATAGTTTTGAAGGCGAAATTAAAGAAAATATGGAACGAGAGCTTAAATTCATTCTTCAAAGAAAAATCAAAGACCAAGTGTTTAACGGTCTAAGAGAGATTGCAGAATTTGAAGTGCCAAAAGCTTTAGTTCAAAGAGAGATAGAGGCTACTAAACAAAATTTCTTGAAGCAAATGGGTGGCGACAAAGGCGGGTTTGATGTAAATCAATTACCTAACGACATATTTGAACCACAAGCTAAAAAGAAAGTAGAAACTAGCTTAGTACTTGATAGCGTAATGCAATCTCAAAAATTTGAGGCTACTGAAGAAGAAGTCGATAGTCTTCTAAATGAGATGGTACAAGCTTATGAAGATGCTGAATCAACTAAAGCTGAAATCAAGAAAAACAAACAAGAGATGAGCAACCTAAAAGCAGTAGTTATAGAAAACAAACTAACTGACTGGGTATTAGCACAAGCAAAAGTTACTGATAAAGAAGAAGATTTCTTTGAAGTAATTAAAGAAAATATGCAAGCTCAACAACAAGGTGGATTTTAATCCAAGCTAACGAGGTTAATATGATAACTAATAATCTAGTCCCTACGGTTGTAGAAAAGACAGCTGGTGGCGAGAGAGCTTACGACATTTATTCTAGACTTTTAAAAGAACGAATCGTTTTTTTAAATGGTGAGGTAAATGATCAATCAGCAAATCTTGTGATTGCACAATTACTGTTTTTAGAATCTGAAGATCCTGATAAAGATATATTCTTTTATATAAATTCACCAGGTGGAATGGTTACTGCAGGTATGGGTGTATACGACACTATGCAGTTTATCAAGCCTGATGTAAATACCATCTGTATTGGCTTAGCGGCTAGTATGGGTTCTCTGCTTTTAGCTGGTGGTGCAAAAGGTAAGCGATATAGTCTACCAAGCTCACAAATCATGATCCATCAACCGCTTGGTGGCTTTAGAGGACAGGCGTCTGATATTGAGATTCATGCTAAAAACATCTTGCTTATAAAAGAAAGACTAAACAAGATACTTGCTCACCATACAGGTCAAGACTACGAAAGACTAGTCAAAGACACTGACAGAGACAACTTTATGATGGCAGAAGATGCAAAAGAGTATGGTTTAATCGACCATGTTATTACATCTCGTGAAGCAATCAAAAAATAAGGAAGCTAATTAATAAAATGGCTAAAATTCTATACTGCTCATTCTGTGGCAAATCTCAAGAAGAAGTAAAAAACATTATTGCAGGCCGCGATGGCAATATCTGTAATGAGTGCGTAAGTAAGTGTGCTACAAAAATGCACACAGGCAATGACGCGGGTTCTATCGAAACTGCTGATGAACTTTCATTTGATAAGCTACCAAAACCTATCGAGATAAAAAAACATCTTGATGATTATATCATCGGTCAAGACAGTGCAAAAAAAGTACTTTCTGTAGCTGTTTATAATCATTATAAGAGAATAACTTCGCCTACGCATGAATCAGCTGAAGGTAAAGATGATGAGAGTAAAGAAAATACAGATATCGAACTTAAAAAAAGTAATGTGCTTTTGATAGGTCCGACAGGTTCTGGTAAGACTTTATTTGCTCAAACTCTAGCTAGATTTTTGAATGTGCCATTTGCAATTGCTGATGCGACAACTCTTACAGAAGCTGGTTATGTAGGTGATGATGTTGAAAATATCATCGTTAGACTACTACAAAATGCTGAATTTAATGTAGATAAAGCTCAAAAAGGTATCATCTATATAGATGAGATTGATAAGATCTCTCGTAAGTCTGAAAGCTCGTCTATCACTCGTGATGTATCTGGTGAGGGTGTACAGCAAGCATTACTAAAGCTTATAGAGGGTACTGTTTCAAGTGTGCCACCAAAAGGCGGTAGAAAGCACCCAAACCAAGATATGATAGAAGTTGATACTTCTGATATATTGTTTATATGTGGCGGAGCTTTTGCAGGTATTGATAAGCTTGTTAAACATAGAATGGACAAGGTTAGCATCGGCTTTAATGCAAATGTTATCCAACAAAAGACCAACCTTGATACGCAAAAGTTAATGCAAAAAGTAGGAAGTGAAGATTTGACTAAGTTTGGGCTTATTCCAGAGCTTATCGGTCGTTTACCTATACTTAGTGTGCTAAATGAGCTTACAGAAGATGATCTTGTTCAAATTCTTACTGAGCCTAAAAATGCACTTATCAAGCAGTATATAAAACTATTTGAGTTTGATGGTATCAAAATCGAGTTTACTGATGCAGCACTTATTGAGATTGCTAAAAAAGCTATTGTCAAAAAGACTGGTGCACGAGGGCTTAGAAGTATATTAGAAACTGTATTGCTAGAGCTTATGTTTTATGTGCCATCTAATCAAGGTATTGCAAAGGTTATCATTAGTGAAAAAACTATACTTGAGCAAGAAGACCCTGTACTAGTAATGCAAGATAATTCTCAAAAGCAATTAAAAGATATAATTTAACTTGAGTTACCTAATTATAGGAGATTAATAAATACATGTCGGAAAATTTGACTGTTGTTCCTGTTATACCACTTAGAGATGTGGTTATATATCCTACTATGACTATTCCCCTTAATGTGGGGCGTAAGAAATCTATCCAAGCTGTTAAAGAATCATCTAACAATTTTAACAATTACATTATTTTAGCTACACAAAAAAATGGTTCAAGCTCAGGCGATACTCCAGAAAATATCTATGATATCGTTACTTTAGCAAAGATTGTACAGATAATGAAATTGCCAGATGGTAGCTTAAAGATTATCGTAGAGGGTATATCTAAAAGACTTGTAGCTAATTACTTAGAAAAAAAAGATTGCCTTTATGGAAATCTTGATGCCTTAGATATAGATGATAAATATAGTTCAAAAGCTCTCGATAAAGAGTTAAAGGCGATACTTTTATCAATTTCTGATTCATTAAGAGATTTTGTAGAGTTCAATCCTAAGATAACTAAAGAAGCTTTAGCTAAGTTGTTAAATACAAGTCAGCCAGATGTGTTTATCTATGAGATCGCTACTATCTTAAACACAGATATTCCTAAAAAGCAAAAGATACTAGAAGCTAGTGATATAAAAAACAAAGCTCTACTACTTCTGACTTTTCTAGAAGAAGAGCTTGAGATACTTGAGCTTGAAGAAACCATAAAAGATAGAGTAAAAGCACAAGTAGATAAAAATCAACGCGAGTACTACCTTAACGAGCAAGTTAAAGCTATCTATAAAGAACTTGGCGAAGCTGATGAGGAGTCTGAAGTTTCTGCTATAAAGAATAGAATAGAAACTACAAAGATGTCTGATGAAGCAAAAGAAAAATGTTTCAAAGAGCTTAAAAAATTAAAAGCTATGCCACCATCGTCTTCTGAATCAGCTGTTTCAAGAAACTATATCGAGACAATACTCTCTTTACCTTGGGATAAAAGGACAAAAGTTAAAAAAGATATCGTAGCTGCTGAGAAAGTTTTAGAAAAAGACCATTACGGTATCAAGAAAGTAAAAGATCGTATCCTAGAGCATCTAGCAGTGCAGATTAAGAGAGATAGTAACACTAAAGCTCCTATACTGTGTCTAGTGGGTCCTCCAGGTGTAGGTAAAACTTCTATAGGTCGCTCTATAGCTCGTGCTACGGGTCGTGAGTATGTGCGTATGGCCTTAGGTGGTGTGCGTGATGAATCTGAAATTCGTGGGCATCGCCGTACTTATATTGGCTCTATGCCAGGACAGATTATTCAAAAGATAATTAAGTCAAAAACTGAAAATCCATTATTTTTATTAGATGAGATAGACAAAATATCTGCTGATTCTAGGGGTGATCCATCAGCTGCCTTGCTTGAAGTGCTTGATCCAGAGCAAAATAGTGCCTTTAACGACCATTATCTTGAAATAGACTATGATTTATCAAAAGTAATGTTTGTGGCTACTGCTAACTCACTAGATATTGATCCTGCTCTGCGTGATAGGTTGGAAATAATCCATCTAGCGGGCTATACTGAAATCGAGAAGCAGGCGATTGCTAAGCAGTATCTGATTCCAAAAGCTCTACAAAACAATGGGTTGACTAGCAAGGAAATAGCGATAAACCCTAAAGCGACTTTAGATATTATTAGATACTATACAAGAGAAGCTGGTGTGAGAAATCTTCAGCAGAAAATTGATAGCGTATGTCGTCGCTCAGTAAAAAATCTTCTACAAGTACCAGACACGGCAAAAGCATCTATAACTCAAAAAAACCTAGAGGACTACTTAGGTGTACAGCAGTATGATTATGGTGTAAAAAATCTACAGCCAAAGGTTGGTCAAGTTACAGGACTTGCTTGGACTTCGGTGGGTGGTGATTTGCTTACTATAGAAGCTCTTGCTATGCCTGGTAAAGGTAAGGTTAAATACACGGGTAGTC
>Ga0307934_1001005_pt1 | contig 18729 bp, 13 predicted proteins | sample OrgLakmetageno90_FD_201838 | JGI IMG/M metagenome (GOLD analysis project Ga0307934, IMG submission 201838) | Saline water microbial communities from Organic Lake, Antarctica - #90 | ecosystem: Environmental > Aquatic > Non-marine Saline and Alkaline > Saline | place: Antarctica: Organic Lake... | reverse complement strand
CCCAGGCGGCTGTGGCAGAGGCCACATCCTGTTCACGGTTTTGGGTTTCCCAGGTATAGCCCTGCCCCATCACGTGGTAATCCACACCGGGCAGATTGCGGAAAAAGGCTTCTTCGCCGGTGCTGAAGGCGCCTTTGATAAACTGCACCACGCCCACTTTCATACCGTGGCCCAAGGCGCGGGCAACCATGCCAAAGCCGGAGCTGCTTTTGCCCTTGCCCGGGCCGGTCAGCACCAGTAAGACGCCTTGCTCTTTCTGCGCACGGGCAATGCGTTCGTGCATCATTTTCTGTTTGGCCGCCATGCGGCGGGCGTGGCGTTCGGGGTCTTTGGCGCGGTCACGCATTTAATGGTTCCTTCGCAGTTAACGGATGAAATGTTTGGCCCAGGCCAGATTCACTAACGGCAGCGTGAGCGCGCCAGGATCCCCGATGTCTGGCAGTCGTCGTTCGCCGCACGCACCGACGGATACGCCGCAGTGCCGCCCTTACGGGCAGAGCCGAAGGCTTCCCGCTGTCGCGGCTCCAACTGACCCGCCACCCAATCCATCAACGGATGGTCCGGACGGGTGTGACCGCTCCCGGGCAAGCCATGGTCGATAATATTGCCGGCGAAATCACTTAACAAAGATTTCAAGGTAAAGATATCCGCCTTCCAGAACCCCCGTTTGGCTGCCAGCAGAGCGATCGCCTGCATATGCGTTTTAACGTGGACATTGTGACCCTCAGCCAGGAAGTCATCCAGACCAAGCCCGTGGCGATCCTGAAAATACACGTCATTAACCTCATCCCAAACGCTTGAGCGAATCACCTGCGGGCTGGTTATTTGCCAGCCCCAGAGGTTATCCAGAAAATCGCTGCCCATGGTGCGGGCACCGGCATAACCATGCTCCATTAACGGTGCCAACCACTGCGGATTCAAATTGCGGGCGCGAAGTTCAACCTGCAACGCGCGCTGAAGTGAATCGACACGCGGGTTCTTTGGATCCTCATACTGCAAAACCCGATTTTCCGGCGGTTCACCCCGCAGATGCTCCACTGCATTAGAGAGGCCGCCCTGAAAGTCGAACCCGTCATCGTTATCAAGCAGGCCGTACAAATGGCTTGACCGGCCCAGATAGGTTTTGTCTACGGCAAGCAACTGGCGGTCAAACGCCTCGTGCGCCGGCTCACCGTTGCTTTCTTTACCGTAAACATGGCCCATCCGGCGGCGATAAGCATCGCCCAGTTGTTGTCGGCTCTGCCATGCCCCGGTGCGCGTAGCCAGCGTGTTAACACCGGCTCCGTAAGCCCCCGGCGCCGTACCAAACACCCGGTAGGCCGCCTGCGTGCCGGCGTCGCGCCCCGACTGCCCAGCCGCCAGCAGAACCCGAACATCGGCAACCCAGCGCGCGGCCACGCCATTGGTTGCAAGCGATTCCGTGCCGCGCTCACCCAGGGCAACCGGCAACACCGACAGTGCCTGATCAAGGGCTGGCACCAAATCTGGGTGGTCGCTAGCGATCGTTTTTGCAGCGCCCGCCAGCGCGTAACGAGAGGCAAGGTCCAGCCATTCCAGCTTGCTACCGTACAGATCCCGGAAAAGCCCGGACGTGGTAAAAACCACATTACGCCGCACCGGGTTATCGGTGCCCGGCCCAGCCGGCAGCCGCTCCAGGCCATTAACAATACCCCGGCTGTTCCAGACCGGCCGGACACCCATAAGTTTCAGACCGAAGGCGATCATCACGCCTTCGTCGCGCACCGTGTCTGAAGCCCAGAGAACCAACGCATCACTTTCATTACGCTGTCGGATACCCGTTTTTTCTGTTTGTGCGACCAGTTCCTCAGCCAGCGACCACGCAACTCGTGTCGGAATCAGATCGTCAGACAAGGCATGGAAATTTCGTCCGGTGGGCAGAACCTCGGGGGTTCGTAACGGGTCATTGCCTTGCCCTGGTGCCACAAAACGACCGTTGAGCGCATTCAACCAGCTCTTGCGTTCCGCCGCTGGCGAACCGGCCAGCTTCTGGCGCCAATCCGGGTTTGGTTTACCGGAGTCGCCTGCCATTGAGGTCAGCATGGTATCCAGCATCTCAGAGGTCCAGTCCTGACCAAACACGTGCAAGCCCAGGGGCATGTAATGCTCTTGTATGCTCGTCACATAATGCCCGGCTTCATGAACCAACAGCTCCGGCGACAACTCATCGATCGAGACCTCGGCGGCCGCAAGACCCATTTCATTGGCAATTTCATGCTCAATATCTTCGGCGATATCCAGTTCGGCAATTTTTTCCCGAAGCAATGCCAACGATCGCTCCCGGGTGGGACTGTTGGGTTCGGTGGCAGACTGCCAGGTCTCCACTAACTGCCTTACTTCAAGCAGATTATCGTATAGTTCGGTGGCCGCCAGAGGCGGCGTCAGATGGCTGATCATCACACCCAGCGCCCGACGTTTAGCCTGTATCCCCTCGCCAACACCGTCCACAATGTAGGGGTAGATCAGCGGCAGGTCGCCACCCAAAAGATCCGGATAATCATCCTCAGTCAGGCCCGCACGACGCCGCGGCAGAAATTCGCGGGTGGAATGCCGACCCACATACACCAGCGCATCGGCCTTATAGTGATCCCGCAGCCAATGATAGAAACCGACGTATTGATGCGTTGGCGGAAAGGTGGTGTTGGCGTGAAGCAGTTCTTCATTCACCTCCCAGCCTCTTGGCGGCTGTGGCCCAATAAAGATGTTGCCGAACCGCAGGCCGGGGAAGATCAAGCGATCATTCACCACCATCGACCCCCCTGGCGCCTCACCCCAACCCTTCAGTCCTGGAAGGTCAGTATCAGTCAGTGCCACGCGCAAAACGTTCAGCTCGTTTTTATGGCCGCCTTCTTTCAGCCGGCGGATCCATAATGTTTCGTAGTCATCAAGACGGGCCAGGGCTGTGGGTCGATTGGGATGTTTCACATTCTCGATCAAATGCCGAAGGTCTCTCACGCCCCGGTCCAAAATACTCAAAGCTAGGCCCTGTTCAGCGAGCTGATGGGCCTGTTCGAGACGTTCATGAAGATACCCGGTAGGACCATGAACCATTTCTTGCTGGACGACGCCGGGCAGGGACTGCAGATAACCCCGGTAAGTCTCCGCGCTCATGGAGGGTACCTCACCCGCCATTTCCTGCAGCGCGCGCGGGTCATCCGGCAAGCTGACGCCGCGCTGCTGAATCAGGTCCAGTAGGGCTTCCGGGCTATCTGGCAGGGTGCCGGTGTGGTAACCCTCAGCTTGCAACCAAGTCAGCATTTCAAACAGTGAGGCCGGTACGTCCAGATTATCCGCCCCCACATTCTGGCGCCCCGGAGGATGGTTGTAGTAAAGGATCGCCACCCGCTTGTCAGCGTTCGCTTTGGTTTGCAGCACCTGCCAGCGCTTAAGGCGGTCGGCCAACGCTTGCACGCGGTTTGGCACCGGTTGTGTCAGCGTGAGTGCAACACCTGTCCGCGAATCAATCACCTCTGGTTCCGCCGTTGCCAGCACCATTGGCTGGCTGACGCCCTGAAGTTCCGGCATAGCCAGCTTGTAATGCACTTTGTCGGCGGGAATCCCGTCAACGGATAACTGCCACTGATTACGAGTTCGGGAAGCCAACCTGAGCCCTTTGATCACCGGGACGTTGAGGCGAATGAGCTCCTGCGTTACCTGCAGGCGGCCCTCGCCACCACCGATGGTAAAATCCTGCAGGCTGACAATGCCAGCCAGCGTCGCCGGCTGAACCGTCGCTTCCAGGGCGCTCAGGGCATCAAGGCTGGCACCGCCCCAGCGGGAGAGAATAGCGAAGCACTGCAGGTCTCGGGTTTTCAGGGCTGCACACACATCGTTCAGCAAATCCCGATCGCCGGGCCGATCACCGCTATCAAGATCGAGAATCGCCACCACAGGGCCGTTTGCCAGCTCTAATCGGGAAGCGTCAGCGCTGGCTTCACCGTTTTGATAATAGCGGATGCTGGCACGGGGTTCGGGCTTTTCATAATCCATATCATGACCCGCGCGGGCCAACAGCCAACGCATCAGACCATCAAGGTGCCGTGGCGTTCTGCCCTGATAAAAGGCCCTGCCCTCCAGCCAAGCGGCCTGGTCCGGAAATGCCACCTGCCGGTCTGCCAGGTCATCACTGGCGTTAACACCCGCCGCTGGAGCAGCCACCAGCATTCTGAGCCCGGCATCGTCCAGCGACGCCAATGGCTGGCGACCATTAATCTGCGATAGCCGAGAGATACGCCAATCACTGTTGATACCCAACACGGGCATCTGCCTTGCAGGGTCATCCGCAACTACTTGCTCTATTAACGTTGCAAGACGGTTAACCTGGTCGCCAAATACCGCCGCCAGCACCAGTGCATCTGCGCTCTCAAGCAGTTCAAGCACGTGTTCATCGCTCTCGACGACAAGCTGTGCCGGGGTTCGTAACACCACTTGATGACCGGGGTTTCGATCCAGAAAGCGATGGGCGCCTGCGGCCATTTCCGCCGCTGAACGCTCCGAAACAAACCCCATAATAGTGGCAGCCATCAGCGGCGGAGCCGAAACTGACATCGTCAGAGCGATCAAAAAGGTCTTCAAATATCGCATCAGCAGAAATCCTCATGCATGAATTTTCTCCGAGGCGCTGGGAAACCTCAGTGGCTGACCGCGAAAAACAGCAGCCACTAATGCAGGTGCCGATGGGAAATAACCGTGGAAGTAGCTACCAACCAGGCCCTTCTCGCAGAATACAGCCTCGCTGCCGGTACCCACTTGTTTATAGGTATGGGCGGCAGGCTTCCAGGAGGTTTCAAGGGTAGACCGGTGATAGGTATGGCCCCGCAGTTCGCCTTCCTGTGCCGTCAGGCTGTGCATGCCCAAACCCTGTAAGCGCTTGGCCATGGCCGCGCGGCCCGGAATTAGTCCAAGCAGCGAATGCACAGCCCCTTCTTTGTCTGCCAGCTCTTCTGCACACGCCATAAAGCCACCACATTCGGCCAGTATCGGCTTGCCTGCGTGGTAAAAAGCACGAATGGAATCCATCATCGCGGTGTTTTTTGCCAACGTGCGGCCATGCAGCTCGGGATAGCCACCGGGAAGCCAGAGGGCATCTGCCGGTGGTAACTGCGCATCGGCCAGGGGTGAGAAGTAACGCAGCTCTGCGCCCATCGCTTCCAGCAGTTCTGTATTGGCGCGATAGATAAAGCTGAAAGCCAGATCGCGAGCGATGGCAATGCGCACACCTGCCAGCAACGCGTCTGGTTTTGAGCGCTCTGACGCTGCGATGGCTACCACTCTTGGCAACACATCGAGGCCCGCAGCTTTGAGCACTTCGGCCGCCTGATCAAGCTGCTGATCCAAACCTTCCAGCTCTGCCGCCTGCACCAGACCCAGATTCCGGTCCGGAATGCTCATGGCGTCATCCCTTGGAATAGCGCCCAGCAGGCTGATGCCATCCGGTAAGCGTTCTTTCAGCATGTCGCCATGGCGCGGGCTGCCAACTTTGTTGGCAATAACCTGGTACACAGACAGCTCAGGGTCAAAGCTTGCAAGGCCCAGCACCAGAGCACCGAAGGTTTGCGCCATGCCGCTGGCGTCAATCACCGGTAGAGCCGGAATTCCCAGCAGCTTGGCAAGATCGGCGCTGGACGGAGTGCCGTCGAACAGCCCCATGGCGCCTTCAATCAAAATAAGATCGGCATCTTGCGCGGCTTCTGCCACCCGCCAGCGGCATTCAGCTTCACCGGTCATCCACGGATGAAGCTGATACACCGGCTGGCCGGATGCTACTTCCAGCACCATAGGGTCCAGGTAGTCAGGGCCATGCTTGAACACCCGCACTTTGCGACCAGCATTGCGGTGCAGGCGCGCCAAAGCGGCTGTCACCAAGGATTTACCCTGCCCGGAGGCGGGTGCGGTAATCATTACTGCCGGTACGGTGATGGTCATTGATCAGCCAGATTCAGAGTGTTGATTAAAAACTTACGGGTACAAATACGGGCGCACCGTCTGCTTCTACGGTGATTAATTTCTGGTTATAGAGCCGCTCAAGCGCTGACGGCTCCAGCATTTTTTTAGCAGGCCCCCAGCAGGCATCGCCGTTGGTATAGAGCAACAGTGCGTGAGTGCACCAGCGCGCCGCCAAATTCAGATCGTGCAGGCACATAAACACGGTTTTGCCTGCATCCGCCTGGTCGCGCAGCAGATTCATTACCTTCACCTGATGGTGCAAATCCAGGTGATTTGTGGGCTCATCCAACAACAGAATATCGGGGTTTTGGGTCATCAGGGTGGCGATGGCCACGCGCTGACGTTCGCCTCCCGATAAGGTGTTCAGCAATCGATTTGACAGATGTCTCACGTCCAGCGTGTTCAAAGCCTGCTCCGCACGACGCTGATCGTCACCCTGTTCACTGTCCCAGGGCGATAGCCAGGGGTGGCGGCCAATCAAAGTGGTTTCCAGTACGGTCGCCGGAAAGCTGTCCTGGCGCTCTTGAAACACCAGGCCCAGTTGCCGGGCAATATCGCGACGTTTCAGTGCGGTGAGCGACGCGCTGTTTAGTTGCACCTGGCCACTGCGAGCAGGCAATAATCCAGCCAATGTGTGCAATAACGTGGTTTTGCCAGCGCCGTTGGGGCCAAACACGCCCCAGATCTGACCGGGCTCTATGCTCATGTTCAGGGCAAAACCATCGGGGCGGCCCGGTACGTTGATGACCAGATCACGGGTGTTCAGCGTGCTCATCAGCGGCTCCGATGCAGCAGGTATAGGAACGTGGGCACGCCCAGCAAGGCGGTAATCACTCCAACGGGCAACTGTTCGGGCGCAATCATGGTGCGTGCAAGGGTGTCTGCCAATACCAGCAAGGTACCGCCAGCCAGTGCGCTGGCAGGAAGAATTATGCGCTGGTCGTTGCCCAGAATCAGTCGCAGCATGTGGGGCACAATCAAACCAACAAATCCGATACTGCCTGCGGTGGTGACCGCTGTTGCGGTCAACAAACTGGCCAGAACGTAAATGGTCCATTCCAGCGGTCGCACCGACACGCCCAGCGCCGCCGCCTGCATGGGGCCCCGTGCCAGCACGTTCAGGTTACGGGCCAGGGGCATAATCAACATCACCGCCACCGCCAGCACCACCACGGCTGGCCAGGGCGAGCGGGCGTAAGAGACATCGCCCATCAGCCAATACAGCATGCCAGGCAGTTTGTACGAAGGGGTAATGGCCAACATGAGGGTAATCATCGCACCCCAGCCGGCCGCGACTACAACGCCGGTCAGCAACAGGCGCGACGGTGTCCAACTGCCGGTGCCGTGGGCAAGGCCAAACACCAACACGGTTGCCAGCATGGCGCCGGCAAAGGCCGAGCCCGATATAATCAGCGTGCCCATTCCCATCAGCATGGCCAGTAATGCGCCTACCGCCGCGCCGCCTGAAAGCCCAAGCACGTAAGGATCGGCCAGAGGGTTGCGCAGCAACACTTGCATCAGCGCGCCCGCTACCGCCAACAGCCCACCCGTGCCAAACGCCGCAAGCGTGCGCGGCAAGCGCAAATCCAGCAGCAGGGTTCGGTGCAACGTGCTGCCGTCGCCCTGAATAACCTGCCACAAATCCGCCGGTGAAACTGTCACGCTTCCCAGTGCCAGCGCAAAAACCATGGATGCCAGAGCCAACATACCAAGGCTAAGCAAAGAGCGGGTCATTGATTCAGAACCTGAACGTTGACTTCTGGCTTACAAATTTTCACGAGAACTTTCCAACTTGTCGCGGGCTCTTGCCAAGTTCTCACGGGCAATTGCCAACTTCCCACACACCGTTTGAATAGCATCAAGCAATCTCGGCGTAGGCCTTGAAATAGGCGAAGCCGGCACGAAAAACAGATTGTTTTTTTCCACCGCGGTCAGCCCCGCATATTTCTTCCATTCATCCAGCTGGTCGTCGCTGACGCCGTCAACGCTGCCGGTAAGAATGGCATCGGGGTCTGCCTGCAATACAACTTCCGCACTGATTCTGGGTATCAGCCGCTGCATATCACCAAACACATTAACGCCGCCACACAGCTTGAGCACTTTACCAATCAGGTGTTCATTGTTAACCGTCATTAACGGTTTTTCCCACACTTGGTAAAACACCGGTATGGGTTCAACGCCAGCATACTGCTGTGTTAAAGCGGCAATGCCAACACGGAAGCGTTCGGCCTCGGCAAAACCTTCCGGCTCGGTGCCCGCAAGCGTGGCAAGCCGCTCGATAACGCTGGACACCCCCGCAAAAGTGCGGGGCTCTATAGCAAAAGTGGGTACGCCCAACTCATCAAGCAACTCGACCTGTGCTGGCGGATTACCTGTTACCCAGGTCACCACCAGATCAGGATTGAGCGCGATCAGGGCCTCCATATCTACCCGGGTGTGGCTACCGATCAAAGGGAGTTCAAGGGCGGCCGGGGGATAGTCGCTGTAATTAACCACGGCCATCACTTTGTCGCCGGCGCCGGCTGCAAACATCAACTCTGTGGCACCAGGCGACAAAGTGATGACGCGTTCGGCGGAGGCTAATAAACACAGCTCTTTCCCGGTGTCATCCACAGCGCAGCGCTGCATCTCACTGGCTGATGTCGGATACGCCAAGATTGCCGCTAGAAACCCTAAAGCAAACCTCAAATTCAACCAGTGAGAAACCACGTTTTACTCCCGTCTTTATGACTTACTGAATATCATAGCGAACGGACAGCAAGGCTGTGCGGCCTGAGGAGATGTACTTCACACCATCGAAACGCTCTGCAGTTGAATATTCACGATCCAGCGCGTTGACCAGGGTCAGGCGGGTGGTCCAGTTCTGCGCAAACTCCCAATTTGCACGCAGATCCAAGGTTCCAAAACCCGCAAGTCGTTCGGTATTAGCTCCGTCATCATAACGATGACCTTCAGCAACAATGGAACCACCGAATCCAAAGTTGCCATAGGCTTTATCAAGATCTAAACGTGCTGTCTGCCGGGTAAGACGCGCAATCTGTTTTTGCGTCTCACGGTCTTCAGGGTCCATATAAGTCAGTGCAAAGCCTGCACGCCAACTGCCGTATTCATAACCGGCGCCAAACTCAGCTCCGCGTGTGCGCGCTTTGTTCACGTTAACACTCGCCGAAGCACCATTAATCTTGCCAGAGGCAATCAAATCATCAATATCCATTTGATAAACCGCCAGATCCCAGAACCAACGCTGATAATTTCCGCTAACACCCAGCTCAAGGCTTTCCGATTCTTCCGGCTTTAAGTCGGGGTTGCCGCGGTAGCCCGTTGGCGATGTTGCTGGCCAGTACAGATTATTAAACGTCGGGGCCCTGAAGGCCGTGCCATAACTGGCGCGAACGCGGTGCGAGCGATCAAACTTGTAACCCAGTGCCAAGGCACCGGTTTCTTTGGTGCCATAGGCTTCATTATCATCACTACGCAGGCTGACCTGAGCGTCTACCGGACCGAAATTTAAACGTAACTGACTGAATACCGCCGTGTTTGACCGGCTAGTTTCAGTGAAGTCCTTGCTACTGCTCACTTCGTCTTGCTGCAGTTCCGCTCCGACAACTAATTCATGAACACGATATGAAAAGGTATTTTCCCAGCGGGCCTGTCGCAAACGCGTGTCGTAATTACTCTCCGTACCACTCGAGAACGATGTTTGCTCATCTCGCGACTCGGAAAATTGAATACCCGTTTGCCAATAGTCGTTCAGCGGCGCTACCAGTCCGAAACCGACCGTACGAATTGTATAATCTGTGTCACCGCCTTCGTATTCAGAATTACCTTCGGACTGCAACATCATAACGCTGGCTTCGCCGCCACTGTCAAAATCATGGACAACCCGGCCCAGCCCGGAGGTATTTCGAAAGCCCTTATCGTCGCCATTTTCGATAATCGCGGTGCCATCGCTTTCTTTGTGCACGCCGCTCACACTGAAGCTCGTGTTGCCCAGTGAACTCGACACACCCGCGCTGACATTTTGAGTGTCAAAATTACCCACACCGGTTTCTACCCAGCCGCGCTGGCCGCGTTTCGGGTCTAGCGTGAACGCTTGCACAACGCCGCCCATGGAGTCAGCACCGTAAAGTGAGCTGCGCGGGCCGCGAACAACTTCTACTCGCTGAATGAGCTCGGCTGGGAAAAACTGCCAAGGCGCCCCACCGCTTGTCGCCGAGTGGAGCTTTATACCGTCAACCAGAAAAACCGTACCCGCATTTTTAACGCCTCGAATATTTACGCTGGTTGATTTGCCAAAAGAGCCATTCCCCGTCACGTTTATACCCGGCTGGCCGCGTAGAAGATCGGCAAAATCAGCAGGCGCTTTGGAGCGAATTTCTTCTTCGTCAATCACCGTGACGGAAGCCAAGCTTTCACCCACAGTTTTGGGTCCAAGCGTGGCGGTAACCACAATCGGATCGAGAGTCGCGCCGGTAGATTCCTGGGCAACCGCAATAGAAAGAGGCGTAAGTGAAAAAGGCACCAACAGGCTGCTGGCAACAAGGCGGAAAGCTTTCATAAAATGCACTCGAAGACACGCCACGCGCACCCGCATGGCTAATTTTTTGGTGCTGCGAAGAAAGGCGATAGCTGGCCGCAAGTGAAGCGGACGCCCTAAAAAAGGTGGGGAAATGCCGTTAAACAGGATCGGTTTTTACCCACCGCAACTGCCCTCCGCAGCGTTCGGTGTGTTGACAGGCCGGTCTCCGGACTTGTGAGCTGTATGGCTGAACGGCGCAAGCCTTCCCATGCGTTTGCACAGTGGCACCTTTCTTAGCCGTTCACTCACGTACCGTTGCGGGGGCAGTGCCGGACTCTAACCGGCTTCCCGTTTCACTGTTGTCGCGATGATGATAACGCCAGAACAACACCTGAAAACGATGGCAAGGCTAACAATGCGTTAATGTCTGGTCAATGATTAATCACAAAAGACATCCGCCAATGCCGTTTCCAGACGGCGCCATTGGCTCTCGTTTGGCGCCAGGCCGAAGCGCACCATTCCGGATTGTTCGAACACTCTTACCAGCACGGCTTGCGCGCCAAGACGGTCCGCCAATAAGGTCGGTGCATCGGTGCGAACGGTATGAAACAACGTGCTGCCACCCACCGGACTCAGTCCGGCTGAATGCACTATTGCTCTTAGCCGTTGGGCGCCGCACTGCAAACGGACACAGGCATTTTGCTGCCAGTTTGAGTCCAGCAGCGCCTGCGCCATCACCCAGCGCGCCGGGCCATTCATCGCCCACGGCCCCAGCTTTTCCGTCAGCGCGCCCGCAATATTCTTATCGGCAAGCACGAAGCCGGCGCGTATCCCGGCCAAGCCAAAAAATTTCCCCAGTGAGCGCAAAACAATCAGGCCTGGCCGGCCGCTCTGACCGGCCAGGCTAAAGGCGGGCGTTGGGTCCATAAACGCTTCGTCCAGCACCAGCCAACCACCGCGTTTTTGCAATCGCTTATGCCAACGTAACAGCGTGGAAGGAGGAACGATTGCCCCCGTGGGATTGTTAGGGTTGATCCATACCAGCACGTCGAGCTGATCCAGCCAGCGATCATCGCAACCCGAGGTACCGCCGTGAATCTGTTTGGGGCCTACTGGAACAATATCGTGACCAGCAGAGCGCCAATGGTGCCCGTGCTCGCGATAGCCAGGTACCGGTATGCCTACACGGCAGGGTGTGCGTAAGCTGGGCAACGCCATAATGGCCGCCTGGCTGCCGGCAACCGGCACACAGCCGGCAGCCAAGGGTGCGCCTGACCAGTGACGAATAATCTGTTCCAGGCCGTCATCCTCTTCTGGCAGACGCTGCCACACGTCCGCCGGCAACTCCGGCACCGGCCACCCCAAAGGGTTAATGCCGGTGGACAAGTCCAGCCACTGTTCGCGCGGGATGCCCCAGCGCTTCACCGCGTTATTCAGCCGCCCGCCGTGCTGTAGCATCACAATTCCGCCACCACGGCAACAAGGCCGTTTATGGCGAATATCACCGCCAACCAAAGCCAAGTGCCGTGGCGCACCAGTGCAATAGCCGCCTGGATACTGCTAGCGCTGGCTAAGCTGGTGCCGCCAAGATACGGGCGTTGTTTTACACCTTGCGCATAGGGCGACGGGCCACCGAGTTGCACATTTAATGCCCCCGCGCCGGCCGCCATCACCGGGCCAGCGTTGGGGCTGTCCCATTGTGGCGCCTGCCGGCGCCAGCAGTACCAAGCCAGCTTGCGATTGCCTAACAGCGTGTAGGTTAATGCGGTAAGCCGCGCAGGCACCCAGCCCATTACGTCGTCCAAACGAGCAGCCGCGCGGCCAAAATATAAAAACCTTGGATTGCGATAACCCCACATGGCGTCCAACGTATTCACAGCGCGATGCACGATAACGCCAGGAAGGCCACCCACCAAAAACCAGAACAGGCTGGCAAACACCGCGTCAGCGCCATTTTCCAGCATGGATTCGGTGGCCGCAGCCGCTACGCCCTGCTCATCCAGCGCGCTGGCCTGGCGGCTGACAATCCGGCTAACCTGTTCCCTTGCCGCATCCAGTTCGCCTCTTTGCAGCGGCTCGGCCACCGCTAAACCATGCTCCGCCAAACCCCGGAGGGACAGCGCAAAGTACAATGCCAAAGCTTGGGCCAGCAGCAACCAAAGGCCGTTGAGCACGGCAGACAACCAAAGTGTTAAAAACAACAGAGGCAGCACCAGCAAACACAGAGCTATGGTACCCAGCGTAAGGCTACGTCGACCGTTTTTCGGTGCGGTGTTAAGCAACTGCTCCAAAGCAATGGCCAAAGTGCCAAAACCCGCCAGCGGGTGAAATCGGCGGGGCTCGCCCAATAATCGATCAAGGGTAAGGCCCAGCAAACACACCAGAAAAAGCCCACAAAAGTGAGCGAAAAGGGAATTGGGAAAGGATTCAACAAAAAGAGTCATTACGACTTTAAGGTCACCGCCAAACCAGCAACGCTCATAACCACCGTGTCGCAGCGCTCGGCCAAGGCCTGGTTCAACCAGCCCAGTTCGTCGCCAAAGCGTCGGGTGAGGGGGTCCATGCCAATAGTACCCAGCCCCACTTCGTTGCTGACAATAATCAGCTTGCCCGGATACTGAGCCAGCTGGGTTAAAAACTCTTCCCGCTCGCACGCAAAAACGGTCTCGCCGGCGTGCAGCAGATTGCTCACCCACAGGCTCATGCAATCCACCAGAATGCACGGCGCTTTTTGGCCTGCGCTGGCATGAAAGGCAAGCACTGACGCCAAGGCCAAGGGCTCTTCACTTAAGCCCCAGTTAGCAGGACGTTGCCGCTGATGGCGGTCAATGCGCCTGCGCATTTCACCGTCGCCGGCCGTTGCGGTGGCAAGGTACACCACCTCGCCGTCGGTGTTGCGGGCAAGGCGCTCCGCCAACGCGGTTTTACCGGAGCGAATGCCACCAAGAACCAGAGTGTGCATGTTGGTTTTAACCCTCAGGGTGGAAAAGTAGGTGATAGCCGGCAAGCTGGCAGGATTGGAACTCTACCGAATTTGCACTACTCAGAGTATCATCCAACGTTCGTCAATTTAGCTACTGCCCCGGCATCGGCTATTACATTGCTGGCCATAGCCGTGGCGCTACGCGTTTTAGTTTACAGGTATTTATCATGTTATTTCCCGTCAGTTGGACCAACCCTCCCGCGCGTCCTTCCGCCCATTTTCTGGAACGTGCCGTGCAGCGCCAGAAAACGCTGACCAAGCCTGCGGGATCATTGGGCCGGCTTGAGGCCATTGCGACGCAGCTGGCCGGTATGCAAAGCTCCGAGCAGCCAACAGCCGACAACGTCCACATCAGCATATTTGCCGGCGACCACGGTGTCTGCGCGGAAGCCATTTCTGCCTACCCGCAAGCCGTCACCGCTCAGATGATTGCCAATTTTGCCAACGGCGGCGCCGCCATCAGTGTGCTGGCAAAACTTTTAGGGGCAACGCTGGAAGTGGTCAATTTGGGTACTGTTACCGACACGCCGAATTTGCCGGGTGTCATTAACGCCCGCATTGCGCCCAGCACCCGTAACTTTGTAGAAACAGACGCAATGACCAGCCAGCAGGTTGCCAAAGCCATACACTTTGGTGATGAGGCCGCCCAACGCGCGGCGCGCGCTGGTTGCCACCTGTTTATTGGCGGCGAAATGGGCATTGGCAACACCACGTCGGCGGCCGCTATCGCCTGTGCGCTGCTGAACAAAAACCCGATGCGCCTGGCCGGGCCGGGAACGGGCCTGGGCAGCGCCGGGGTGCGGCACAAAGCCGAAGTGATTATTCGGGCGCTGCAACGCCACAACGATGATCAAACCCCCGTGGCGGTACTCAGGGCCTTTGGCGGCTTCGAAATTGCCGCTCTGGCCGGCGCCATTGCGGGCTGTGCTGCCCGGGGTATCCCGGTGCTGATAGACGGGTTTATTGTGTCGGTTGCCGCGCTGATTGCGGTGCGTAAACAACCCAGTATTCGCGCCTGGCTGTTGTTTTCCCATCGCTCTGCCGAAACAGGCCACCAGGCTATTCTGGATGCATTAGAGGCCACGCCGCTATTGGATATAGGCATGCGGCTGGGCGAAGGCAGCGGTGCAGCGGTAGCGGTTCCGTTGATACGCGCAGCCTGCGCTCTGCACAATAATATGGCCAGTTTTGACACCGCAGGCGTAAATAACGGCCAGAACGGCACACCTCAATCCGGAGCGAGCAGCCGCAATGACTGACACCACCACGATTTTCGATGTGATCCGCCATGGCGAACCGGAAGGCGGACCTATGTATCGGGGCAGTAAAGACGACCCTCTCAGCACCGCTGGGTGGCAGCAAATGCGCGATGCCATTACCCACGTAGACCATTGGGACGTTATTGTAAGCTCACCCATGCTGCGCTGCGTCCACTTCGCGCGGGAACTGGCGGAACGCTATCAAATCCCCCTGCGCCTTGATGACGACCTGCGGGAAATTAACTTTGGCGATTGGGAAGGTCGCACCGCTGACCAAGTGATGGCCGCCGATGGCGAGCGTCTAAGCCGGTTCTGGGCCAATCCGGTGGCCACCACGCCGCCTGGGGGCGAGCCCGTCACCGACTTTCAAACCCGAGTGGTTGCGCGTTGGTATCACTGGCAGGAACAGCTTGCGGGCCAACGGGTGCTGATCGTTTGCCATGGCGGCATCGTGCGAATGATAGCAGCCGATGTACTGCACATACCGCTGGAACATGCGTTTTCCGGCATAAACACACCGTACGCCTGCCGCAGCCGCATTCAGGTTAACACCTCCAGTCACGGCCATTTTCAAAGCCTGATCGGACACGGTTTGATCAGCGGCTGACCACTAGGAGAGAATTCGGGCCCACCAGAATCGAGCTGTCAGGGGCGACATTGCCTACTCAGTTGCCGACCAAAACCTGGCTCAATCCATGCGAATTTGGGCTGAATGCGCTGCCTCGTCGTGCACATTTTATCCGTATTCCCGTTTTAAGCCGTTTCGCTGCGGTCACGCATCGTGATTCCAGAAAAAGCTTGAGCCTTCCTCCGGGCTGCTGGTGGCACGGCGCATCCACCCAAACATCTCACGCCCCAAACCGGTGTGGGACGCAGTCAAGTCCACTGTGACCTGCGCCCGCTGACTCAGCTCCTCGTCCGTGAGCGCGACGGCCAGCTTCCCGGCTTCTGCATCGACACAGACTATATCCCCATTACGAATTTTCGACAGCGGACCGCCGTTGGCGGCTTCCGGGTATACGTGAATCGCAGCCGGTACCTTGCCGGAGGCACCGGACATACGGCCATCCGTTACCAGGGCAATACGAAACCCGCGATCCTGCAGTACGCCCAAATAAGGGGTTAACTTGTGCAACTCCGGCATGCCATTGGCCTTCGGCCCCTGGAATCGCACCACAACCACGCAATCCTTATCCAGCTCACCCGCGTCAAAGGCTACTTTCAGGTCATTCTGATGATCAAAAATAACCGCTGGCGCTTCCACTCTGTGATGCTCTTTTTTCACCGCCGACACCTTGATCACGCCCCTGCCAAGATTACCGTCCAGCACCTTCATGCCGCCGTCGGGGGCGAAAGGTTCCGCAGCGCTGCTCAGCACGGTCGGAGCCTGGGTTTGGGCTTCAGCCGGCGACCATATCAGTTTGCCATCCTGCATAGATGGCATGCGGGTGTATTGCTCAAGCCCCCGACCGACGACCGTTTCAACGTCCTCGTGGAGATACCCCTCGGACAACAATTCGCGAATCAAAAATGGCGTACCGCCAGCATCATGAAAAGCGTTGATGTCTTCCTCACCGTTGGGATAAATACGCGTCATCGACGGCACCACTGACGACAGCTCCGCGTAGTCATTCCAGTCAATAATGATACCGGCCGCCCGTGCAATGGCGACCCAGTGAATCGTGTGGTTGGTGGAACCACCGGTGACCAGCAACGCCACCAGGGCGTTCACGATGCTCTTTTCGTCCACCATATCCGCCAGACCCAGCGTGCCCCCGTTAGGCTTCGACAGCTTCACAACCTGCTCAGTGGCGGCCCGCGTCAGCTCGTCTCGCAACGGTGTGTTGGGATTGATAAACGCGGCGCCCGGCAGGTGCAACCCCATCACCTCAACCAACAACTGGTTACTGTTCGCAGTACCGTAAAACGTGCAGGTGCCCGGACTGTGGTAGGACTTGCTCTCCGCTTCAAGCAGCTCATCCTTGTCTACCTTGCCCTCGGCGTACAACTGGCGAACACGCTGTTTTTCCTTGTTTGGCAAGCCTGATGGCATGGGGCCTGCCGGTATCAGTACGGTCGGCAAATAACCAAAACTCAGCGAACCAAGCAACAGCCCCGGCACGATCTTGTCACAGATGCCCAGTAAAACAGTGGCGTCAAACATGTTGTGGCTTAAGGCGACCGCCGTGCTCATGGCAATCACATCCCGCGAAAACAGGCTGAGTTCCATGCCGGGCTGGCCCTGAGTCACCCCGTCGCACATCGCCGGCGTTCCCCCGGCAAATTGGGCAACGGAACCCATGCCGTGGGCCGCCTGGCGAATCAGATCCGGAAAGCGCTGATAAGGCTGATGAGCCGACAACATATCGTTGTAGGCCGAAACAATGGCCACATTGGCCTTGTTCATTAATTTGAGGGTGTTCTTGTCACCACTGCCACAGGCAGCGAAGCCATGGGCCAGGTTGCCGCAAGACAGTGTACCGCGCTGAGGCGATGACGCCTTCAGGATGTTCATTCGGTTGAGGTAGTCGTCTCGCGTGCTGCGGCTGCGTTCGATGATGCGCCGTGTCACCTTGTTAACTGTCGCGTGCATAGATTTTCTCCAACCGTTATTCGTTTTGTGAAAGCAGAGGGATTCAACAATCTGTTGCCAGCAGCGTGTCATAATTCTGCTGGCAGCAAAATCAGATTATATCGTTCAGACTTCCCGCCACAAGGTCGGTAATAGCACACCAGTCTCCGGCCTCGATCCAGTCTTTCGGCGTTAACCAAGTACCGCCAACCGCCGCCACGTTAGCCAAAGCCAGGTACTCTTTTGCAGTGTCGCGGCGAATGCCGCCGGTCGGACAAAACGTCACATCCGCAAACGGTCCGGAAAATGCCTGTAATGCACTGATTCCACCCAGGATCTCCGCTGGAAAGAGTTTGAATTCCCGATACCCCATGGCGTAGCCCATCATCATTTCAGAGATGGTTGAGACGCCTGGCAGCAGGGGTGCCTGAGCGTTCAGGCCATACGCGAGCAGCTGCTCCGTGACCCCCGGGGTAATGACAAACTGTGCGCCGGCTGCTTCCGCCTCTTGGTACTGGCCAACCTGCGTAACGGTGCCGGCACCTACCCAGACGTCCGGCAACGCCTTGCGCAGTTGCCGAATCGCGCCAAAACCGTGTTCTGTGCGCAGTGTGACTTCAAGACTGCGTATACCGCCCGCCACCAACGCTTTTCCGAGCGGTATCGCATGGTCGGGGTGGTGGATGGTGATGACAGGCACCAGCGGGCAAGCTGCAAGCATGGCCTGGACCTGATGGCGATGATGCGTGGATATCTGCGACATATGGGCTTTCTCTTGCATTGAATATAACGGTGCAGAACTCAGCGGCTTTAAAAACTCCACAACACCGACGAGACGTCAGACATCTTCGTACCAGCCCCTGCCATCACGGGTAATCATCGCAATAGAGGCAACGGGGCCCCAGGTCCCGGAAGCGTACCGCTTCGGTGGCGTCGCATGATCTTTCCAATTCGAGATAACCTGATCCACCCAGCGCCAGGCGTATTCAACCTCGTCACGTCGCACAAACAGGTACTGGTTGCCCTTCATGATCTCCCACAGCAAGCGCTCATAAGCATCGGGTATGCGCTGGGCATTGAAGGCTTCGGAGAACGTCAGCTCAAGCGGCCCCTGACGTAAGCGCATGCCTTTATCGAGCCCCTGGTCTTTGGTGAGAATTTGCAGCGACATACCTTCATCGGGCTGCAAACGAATAATGAGCTTGTTATTGGCCAGATATTTCTGATCCGGATCAAAGATATAGTGCGGCGCTGGCTTGAAGTGGATAATAATCTGCGACAGCTTCTCCGGTAAGCGCTTACCGGTACGGATATAAAAAGGAACGCCGGACCAGCGCCAGTTGTGTATTTCTGCCTTCAGCGCAACAAAGGTTTCGGCCGCGCTGCCCTTGGCCGCATCGTCTTCTTCCAGATAGCCGGGAACCGGCTTACC
>Ga0307934_1001004_pt1 | contig 18751 bp, 17 predicted proteins | sample OrgLakmetageno90_FD_201838 | JGI IMG/M metagenome (GOLD analysis project Ga0307934, IMG submission 201838) | Saline water microbial communities from Organic Lake, Antarctica - #90 | ecosystem: Environmental > Aquatic > Non-marine Saline and Alkaline > Saline | place: Antarctica: Organic Lake... | reverse complement strand
CTTGTAGATCGATATAATAAACTACGAGTTTGTAAAAATGACACAAACCTGCAAAAAAATAACAAAGCTTTATGGCTAAACCTTATTATAAGGTTAGCCGCCTGACGAAAATAGGGAAAGTTTAGATTCTTAATTATATCATTGCTTAAATTATTTCACAAGTGCATCAAAAAGCACTTTCTTAAAATCTTCTGTGATTTCAAAGCTATATGTATGTGCTTTTGACCCTGCTCGAGAGCCTTTTATCTTGAGGATATTACCCTCTTTAGCGATAGTTTTTACATTTATTACATCCATCATCGAGCTATCTATAACCTCTGCTTTTCGTTTCCAGCTATCTCTATAACGCGTAATTGCAGCTCTAAATGATCCTGAGATTTTATTTTCTAGTGCTTTAGCGACAAACTCATCCGCACCTTCTGGCATTTCTTCTGAAAATTTCTTCAGCTCATAAAGAGTTCGTACATCTTCAATCACACCCTTATCAGCTAAGTCGCGGATATTTGGCTTTGCATCAGCAATTTTTAGTCGCATCGAGATCCAGCTAGCATCACGCCCTAGCACTTTTGCGATCTCTGCTTTTTTAACATTTTTGTTATCAATCAACTCTCTAAGAGCATCAGCCTCTTCAAAAGGCGATACACCCTCTCTCTGGTCATTCTCTAAAAGCTGTAGCAGGAGAATACTAGCATCTGTCTCTTCATCTCTCACTATACACGGTATAGTTGTCAAGCCTATCTGCTTAGACGCTAAATATCTTCTTTCACCTGCGATTATATAGTGCGTGCCATCTGCTTTTTTTGAAGTGACAATTATCGGCTGAATTACACCATTCTCTTTTATACTATCTGCTAATGAGTCGATATTTTTAAATGTCTTTCTCGGCTGATTTTCATCTGGTGTTACTATACTAAGTGCTAGCTCATAAAGCTTACCAACTTTGCTTGCCTGCTCATTAAGCTCTTGCAACTGCATAGCTCGCAGAATATCTTTTTTTTCTTCGCCAATAGTGTCGTTAATTGGTTTATTAACCTTGCGATTTGCTAAAGAGATTTTTTTTGCCATTATTTGTCTCCAAAAAACTCTACTACTTTTCTAGCAAGTTTTTTTACTTGAATATGTACTTTACTACCTTTTGCATAATCACCGATATATTGACCTTCTGATTCTGCTTCGATGAATTTCACACTTTGAGATACAAAACTGTCAAAGAAATGCCCATCTTCCTCAAAAAAATCCATCAAACTTTTAGACATATTTGACTGCATTTGTACACGATTGGCAAAAAATTTATATGGCTTATCTGCTGTCAATGCTAGATCTTTTGCTTCTATAAGACCTGATAAATCCATGCCACTTGGCGAGCAAGGTATCACAACCAAATCTGACAGTAGTGCTGATTTTAATGCTGCTGTTTGGAAGTTAGGCGGAGTATCTATCACTATAAAATCTACAGTTAGCTTTAGCTCCTGTATTTTTTCACGAATATTTTTTTCATCAAGATTATAAACAAAATCAGTATCTTCATTGTTTTTTGTCATCCACATATAAGCATCTGGCTTGTCTTTATCCATATCGACTATTACAACTTTATGACCTAGCTCTCGTAAGCCACAAGCTATGTTGATAGCTGTCGTAGTCTTGCCTGAGCCACCTTTTTGCTGAAGTAGCGAAATTATTTTTGCACTTTTTTGTTCCATCGATAAAAACCCTAAAACCTTACTAATCTGTTTGAATATACAAAATACTTATCAAATTATAGTCTATATTTGCCTGCTATAAAACTAACTTTTGTATATTAGCTCTTGATAACGGCGTGATTTTCTTATATTTTATAAAACAAACACAGAGTATTTCAAATCTACTCTTATTATATAATCTATAACTTTAAGGCTCGTAATGGCAAAAAATCTAGTAATAGTGGAATCACCTGCAAAGACAAAGACTATCAAAAAGTATCTAGGTAACGATTTTGAAATCCTAGCATCATTTGGTCATGTCCGTGAAATACCATCAAAAGCAACCTCTATAGATGTAGAAGATAACTTCAAAATCAAGTTTGTAGTAAATGACCGTAGCAAAAAGCATATCGACGCTATCAAAAAAGCTGCTAAAGTTGCTGAAAACATCTATCTTGCAACCGATCCAGATAGAGAGGGAGAGGCTATTTCTTGGCATGTGCAAGAGGTACTAAAAAACGCTAAACTGCTAAAAGACAAAACTGTCTATCGTGTAACTTTCAACGAGATCACAAAAACAGCAGTTACAAACGCTATAGCAAACCCAAAAGAGTTGGCTATGGATTTAGTCAATGCGCAAAAGGCTCGTCAAGCATTAGATTTCTTGGTGGGTTTTAATTTATCTCCGCTTTTATGGCGTAAAATCACATCCGGTCTTTCAGCTGGTCGTGTACAAAGCCCTGCTTTGCGTATGATCTGTGAACGAGAGATTGAACGAGAGCAGTTTATCAAAAAAGATTACTGGAGCTTAACGGCCGATACTTTTAAGAAAAAGAAAATTCTTGCAAACCTTACAGAGTATGCAAATGAAAAAATAGAGCAATTTAGTTTCACCGATGAAAAAAGTGTCGAGGAAGCTAGAGAAACTATGCTCAAAGATGCAAATGGCGAGCTAATTGTTGATGGAATCGTAGAGAAGAAATCTCGCAGAAACCCATACCCTCCATTTATAACCTCTACACTACAGCAGGAAGCATCTAAAAAACTAGGCTTTACTGCCAAGAGAACGATGTCTACGGCTCAAAAGCTGTACGAGGGTAAAGATCTAGGCGATGGCGAAACAGTTGGTCTTATATCGTATATGAGAACAGATTCTACAAACCTCTCTCAAGATGCGTTGAATGATATCCGCAGCTTTATTGAGTCAAAATACGATAAAGGTATGTTACCTGACAAGCCTCGTATATTTGCCAAGAAATCTCAAAATGCACAAGAGGCACATGAAGCAATAAGAGTAACAGCTGCCGCTAGAACGCCAGCATCGTTAAAAAATGACCTTACAGCTGATGAATTTAAGCTATATACCTTGATTTATAACAGAACTCTAGCTTGCCAAATGAAACACGCTACTCTTAACAGCACTTCTGTAGATCTTATTACAGAAAATGCTAAGCATAAATTTAGAGTGACAGGTACAGTTATAGTAGATGCCGGTTTCTTGACTCTATACAATGTAGAAAAAGACGAAGATGAGCAAGATGGTGATGATGAACAAACTCTACCTAAGTTTGAAAAAGGCGAAAGAATCAAGCTTAAAGATATAATCACAAAAGCTCACTCTACTGAACCACCACCAAGATTTACAGAAGCATCACTTGTAAAGGCACTTGAAAAGCACGGTATTGGTCGTCCATCTACTTATGCAAGCATCATCTCGACATTACAACTAAGAGAGTATGTGGAGGTTGATAAAAGAAGATTTACACCTACAGACAAGGGTCGTGTAGTAAATAAATTCCTAACTGAATATTTCAAAAAATATGTAGAGTATAGCTATACTGCAGGACTTGAAAAAGAGCTTGATGAAATTGCTAATAACAAAAATGATTACCTAACCGTACTCAATGATTTTTGGAAACCATTTATTGAGCGAATAAATAAAATTGCAGAAGAAGTATCGCGTAAAGATGTAGTCACAGAAGAGCTAGATGAAGATTGCCCAGAGTGTGGTAGCAAGCTATCTTCTCGTTTAGGTAAAAATGGTCGCTTTGTCGGCTGTACAAACTATCCAACTTGCAAATATACTCGTCGCATAGATTCTGATGGCAATGAAGTAGAAAAAGAAGAGCCTGTACTTGTAGAAGATCGCAAATGCCCTTCTTGTGAATCTGATTTGCATATCAAACAAGGTCGTTATGGTAAATTTATAGGTTGCTCAAACTACCCTAAATGTAAGCACATGGAGCCACTAGTCCCACCGGTAGATACTGGTGTACTTTGTCCTAAATGCAATAAAAACAATATTGTAGTTAAAAAGACTAAGAAAAAAGGTACTGATTTCTATGCTTGTAGTGGTTTTCCTAAATGTAAAAATGCATTTTGGCACCCACCAATAAAAGAAGAGTGTCCTAAGTGTAAATCTCCGATACTTCTACACCGAACCACCAAGAAAGATGGTGAGCAGAAAGCATGCCCTAATACAGAATGTGATTATGCAGTAGCTTGGGAAGGTGCTGCTGATGAGACTAAAACGGAGTCTAGTGAAAGCTAAGTTTAGGAATGGACTTTACGCATTTAAAAAAAATACAAAATCCTCAGCTAGGTCCATAGGTTTATACACATTTCAAATCTTACGAATCTCCGGACTTGATCCGGCGTCTCTTTAGTAGACTTCTTGCAAAACTACAAAAATTAAGCTGGTTGAGCCTGTCGAAACCTAGCATAACATCTAGCATTAACTGTGATTTTTAGAACCGAATAATTACTAACACTTCAGTTTTGCAAGAGGTCTAGTATGTACGTACTATAGGGCACCTCTAAAAACTCTGTGTATACAGATTACCTAGGTTAAACTTATCACAACAAGGCAAAAGTTGAGGATAATAGCCTCCTATCTGATTGCTGAAATTTGCAACGCAAAGGCGGTAAACTTGGTCATTAAGATGCGTGCTCATAAGTTATTAGAGGTGCGCTTAAAGCATAAGATACTTATATGGCTTTATGTAGGGGAAGCTCACTTGTGTCGAGCTGAGGTTAAAAGGTGTTGCCACCTGATTAAGCATTTTTTGAAAGACTCGAAATATTCCTACATCCACGCCGGTTGAAATATAAACGGCAATATAGTTATACAAAACAAACTTGCTAATATTGCTAGACATACTATAGCTCTTGATAAAACACCTACAACTTCATCACTATCGTTAGATTTATACTTAAACATAGACAAACATAACCCAAATACAAACACACTCCCAAACAGCCCTAAAGATGTTTTAAACATGGCATTTAGCATACCATCAACCATTCCAGCTACTAGCATCATCACAAATATACAGTGATAAGGATTAGCACATATCGCTTTGCTGTTTTTCAAAAGATTTTTTGCACAAGTTATGATAACTACAGCAGCACATATAAATGCTGGTATTCCCCATTGTGACCATATTTCCAATAAGAAATTATGTGGATACCCAGCATAGCTATACTTCGTAACAGCTAAATAATTCCATTGACCAATACCTGTAAATGGGTGTGCCAAACCAATATTGAACGCTTCTATCCATACAGGAATCCTCCCAGTAGAACTGTACCGAGCAAATGATGCGATATCAGTATTAGGAATTATCATTATAAAATTCTGAAGCACTACATCTAAAGCAATAGCAGTAACTATACTTAATAGCATAATTTTTATAGTTATAAAAAAATATTTACGCGAAAATATAAGTAACAATGGCAATATAACTAAGTATTCAGCAAATATAGTTCTAAAAGCATGATGGATAAGTACAAACCAAACAAAAGTTAAGGCAATAAAAGAACCAATTTTATAAATAGGTCGCAAATCAACAAACCATGCTAGTAGCAATAACGGCATAAACCAACTAAAGTAATTATCTAAAAATCTAGGATTCAAGCAATTGTACATATATAGCAAGGTTTTTTGAATACTTCCAAGCACCACTGCATTGTAAGCAGAAAAATTTGATAGCAATAATTGCAAAACTAAAGCTCCACCAAAAAACACCAGTGATAGCATTACAACTATATAGAAATTTCTGATAGCTACTTCTTTATGTTGGATATACCAAGCTATAAACATAACATTTATAAATTGTAAAAATGTAACACCCACACCCTTAAATGCGATAGAAGGTGATATAGCAAAGCAAGACGATACAACCCCAAACACAAAAAATAAAGTTACTGCAATCTGAATGACTTTGCTAAAACTACGGAAGTAAATAATTAAGTTTTTAAGCAACTTGCAGTTTAATAGTATAGCGATACTAGATACACATAAAACATAATAAAATATATAATATCTGTTTTTGAAAAGACCAATATTTGCTGTTAACAAATCATTCTTATACTGCTTTGTTGCCCCCGAAGAAATGTCTATCAAATTCAAAGAAGTGTAATGCGTAAATGGCATCAAAAACACTATAAACAATGATAAGCTTAAAAAAGCAAACAATAAATCTTGGTAGGATATTTTTTTGAGAAAGTCTTTCATCTTTTGTTTTACTAAAATATTTTGATTTAGTTTAACAAAATTTATATATGAAAGCTTTTAAAAGATTAGGTTATTTTATAGTTATGCTTTTTTTTGCTAATTCAGAATTATCAGACTTATTGACAATAGTAGCTATCCACTTACCTGCACATACTGTTTTTTTACTAACTACACTTTGGCTATCTTTCGTATAATCTTGTTCATCCTTGTACTTTGTAATAGGGAAAGATGTGCTATAACAGTTAGTGTCTTTAGGAGCAGTCCAAGTTAGATATATAGTTCCTTGAGGAACTTCATTCCAGTCTGTTATGATCTGAGCATCTATTTCATTAGTTTTTTTTACATAGTTTAATTTTAATGATGCTTTAGGTTTTTGTGCCAGATTAGCTTCGCCATCTTGATCTGGATTGTCAAGTGTATCATCAGGATTTATCGATATAGCATCATCTGAGCTATATAAATTGTCCATAAATGAGTGAAATGAGCTACAACTGCTAAGAGTTGCTACTGCGGTCGCCACTATCAATACTTTCTTTATTTTATTAGTTGTCATTGCTTTCTACTTTTACTTGTTGCTCTTGTTTAATTTCTTCTTCTATTTCTACAATTTGCTTTTCTGTACTTTTTGCAGTTTCTTCTGTAACTTGCACTTCTTTCTCAAGCTCTTGAGCTTTTTCTATGTTTAGCTTAGCTTTCTGACTGTAGCGTTTGAGTTTTTTCTGTAGTTTGACAGAATTTTTAGTCGCTTCTATAAGCTTCTTTTTTACAACAACCGCTTCTTTAGCATTAGTCGCACTAATTTCATCATGTGTTTTTTTTAGATCGTTGACTACGCCAATCTGTTTTTGTACAAGATTTTCATATTTATCTGTTAGCTTGTCGTACTTTTGTGCTTTTTTCATAGCCTCATCAACTTCAGCTTTTTTAAGTTCTGCTTGCTGTTGTAATTGCAGCTGATTTTGTTGCAACTGGGTAAGCTTATCAACTTTAGTAGCACAACCACCAAGCATAAATACGCTTAATGACAACACTACAATCAAATATGTTTTTTTGAAACTCATTTTATCAACCATCTGACTCAATGAAATATAAGTACCTATAATTTTAACATTAATACATAACAAGTAAAGGGAAGTTAACGAAAGAGCAGTAAATTTGACCTAGGTAATCTGCATACACAGAGTTTTTATAGCGGCCCTAAGGTTATTCATCTGGAAGTATTCAAGAGGGTTTATTTTTCAGAAGACAGTTCTTTGATCTGTCCTGTAATTTTAGAAGCTTGGACAGCCTGCACTTGAGATGTAGACTTTAGCTCAGCGGCTTGTGCTTCATAACCATTTGCTTGAGATCTATATTGATTTATCTTTTGACCAACACTAACTTTTTGACCAAGCTTTAGAATAAGCTCTTGGTTTACAGCTATTGCACTATCATTATTAGGCTCACTAAACTGTGCATACGCTGCTTTAAGATTTACAATATCTTTATCGAGTCTATTAGATTTCTCTTGAAGATCTGTAGCTTGCGACCTGTACTTTATAGCTTTATCTTTGAGCGAGCCAATGTTGGCAAGGCTCGTAGAAGACTCATCACTTAATTGTTTTTGTGTCAGCTGTAGCTCATTTATTTGTTTTTGTGCAGAAGATGTACAAGAACTTAACGACAAGCCAAGAAAACCACAGAAAACTAATGTTTTAAAATAGTTCATAAGGATCCTTATTTTTGAGAGTATTTAAAGAGAAAGTTTTTGGTATAAAACTTATTAGTTAACCGAGATAGTATCAGTTGCGATTACATCTTTATCAAATGTTACATTAGCCGTCCAGTCACCTTTACAGAATTTGTCACCCTGCTTGATTTCTACAGATGCCCAAGTTTTATCGTTTTTTTCACCGTATTTAGCAATTGGGAAACTTGTATCATAACAACTTGTCCCTTTTGGAGCAGTCCACTGAAGTTTTACACTACCTTCTGGATTGTTGTTGTAATTAGTATATACCGTAGCTACGATTTGGTCATTGCTGTTTTGCTTCAAGCTTACTTTTGCAGTAGGTGCTGAGCTATCTGCGCTTATTTCAGGAGCTTGTGTAGCATCAGATGCTGCTGAACTATCGCCCATACCTAAAGTAGAACAACCTGCTAATGCAGCAAATGACAATGTAATTAAGCTTAGTTTTGAGATATTTTTCATAATTTTTTCCTTTATTTTTTAAACAAACATAGTGCATTCTAACAAAATAAATTATAGCATCATTTTTTTTGAGAAAAAAACTTTTGTTAAATTATTATACAACTTACAATACGCCCCTCATTCACTAGCAAATTATATGTCTTGCTAGCCTGTTCACTAGACATAAAATCAGCACTTCGACCCTGCTTAGCAAGCTCCGCCACTATGCTAATAGTTGGTAGCGTTTGCTTGACTCCTGTACCTATAAGCACAACCTCTGGATTACTTGTTAGCATCAGCTCTAGGTGCGATAATTCGATGTCTTCTACATTTGTTATCTTTTCATCGTAAGCAATTATTTTATTGTCGGCGAGGATCAATGGCTCATTATAATCACCTATATTAAGCTTAATAATCCCATTAACATATTCTTTAAAAAAGATAGGAGCGTCAATTTTCTCTTCTTGCAAACTCATCATAAAACAAAAACCTTGATATATGTTAGTATAGTTCTTATATAAACATTATAACATTAGAAAATACTCACACAAAAAATATAGGGAAAAACATGAACTCTTTACTACAATACTCTGACCTACCAAATTTAGCAGATTTTAAAGCCGATGAGATAAAACCCGCGATAGACAAAGCAATATCTCAAGCTGACACAAATTTACAAAGCACTTTGAAACTTACAAATATAACTTGGGCAGACCTGCTAAAGCTTGAAGAGGATGATGAAACAGTTACACAAATTTGCTCAAGCATTTCTCATCTAAATGCTGTATGCAATACTCCCAAGCTACGCGATGGCTATGAGTATGCTGTAGCTAAACTGACAGACTTTTACACCAAGGTCGGGCAAAATAAAGGACTCTTTGAGGCTTATAAAAATGTCTTAAAGCAAGATTTGAATAATGAGCAGGCACAAGCTGTGCGTAAAGCTATCAAAGCTTTTGAGGCATCTGGGGTAGATTTAGAAGAGTCAAAAAGACACCGTTTACAACAAATATCTCAAGAGATAGCACAGCTTTCCACAAAATTTGAGAACAATGTCTTAGATGCTACTATGAGCTGGATTTACGCAACTGATGATACTAGCGAGCTACAAGGCTTACCTCAAAGCACTATAGATGCTGCGATTGAGAAAGCTAAGCAGAAAAAGCTTGCAGAAAAATATGCTCTAGGCATAGATATACCAACTTATATAGCTGTAATGCAACAGGCAGATAGTCGCTCACTTAGAGAGAAATTCTACAAAGCATACTGCACAAGAGCATCAAAAAATGCCGATGATGCTAGCTTTGACAACGATGACATTATCAGCAAAACATTAGAGCTACGCATTGAGAAGTCAAACATACTAGGATTTGAAAGCTATGCCGAATATTCTCTATATACAAAGATGGCTGAAACTCCAAACCAAGTTTTGGAGCTTTTGAATAACCTGCTAGATAAATCTAAATCTCAAGCACAAGGTGAGCTAGGCGAGCTTAAAGACTTTGCAAAAAATGCTGGTTGTACTGACGACTTGAGACCATGGGATATTTCTTATTATTCTGAGAAATTAAAAAAAGCTAAATATGATTTTACTGCAGAAGAGCTTAGAGAATATTTCCCACTAGAAAAAGTACAAAACGGTCTTTTTGAGATTTTGAATAAAATTTATGGTCTTGAAGTAAAAGAAAACACTAGCTACAAAAAATACATCTCTGAGCAACAATCATTTGAATTTTATAAAAACGATGTGTATATCGGTACCATAATCTGTGACTACTTCGCTAGAGATAATAAACGCGGTGGTGCATGGATGGATGGCTCGCGTACTGCGTATCTAAAATCTGATAATACAAAACAATCTCCTGTCGCGTATGTAACTTGTAACTTTTTATCGCCTAGTAAAGATGGTGCTAACCTTACTCATAATGATGTAGTTACGCTATTTCACGAGTTTGGTCATGCGTTGCACCATATACTTTCAAGCGTTGCGGTGCCATCTATATCTGGGACAAATGGTGTTGAATGGGACGCAGTTGAGCTACCAAGTCAATTTATGGAAAATTTCTGCTGGTGCAAAGAAGGCTTAGATCTTATGTCTGGCTCTCGCGATGGCAAAAAGCTAACCGATGAACAAATACAAAAACTTGGTGGTACTCGCCATTTTCAATCAGCCTTAGGTATGGCAAGACAGCTTGAATTTGCTATTTTTGATATGAATATTCACCATAATAAAGCTACAAGTGTAGAAGAGGTGCAGGCTGAATTAGACGCTATTCGTAGCAGTTTAAACCTTATGCAAACACCAAATTACAACAAGTTCCAAAATGGCTTCTCGCATATATTTGCAGGTGGCTATGCTGCTGGCTACTATAGCTACAAATGGGCGGAGATCTTATCATCGGATGTATTTTCTCGTTTTGAAGATGAGGGAATACTCAATAGCCAAGTCGGTGGAGAACTATTAGATAATATAATCTCAAAAGGCTCTGCTCGTGATGCTATGGATAACTTTGTAGCATTTATGGGTCGCAAGCCTAGCGAAGACGCTTTGTTAAGGCATTGTGGGATTAGGTAAATTTATTTCGCAATTTGTAGTGACAGATCATTGATCTGTCAATTATTAATGGGCGATACACTGATCGCCCCTACATTAAAAATGGATCCCATGGTCAAGCCATAGGAATACAAAATATTATGCACAAAACAGACATCGGTAATAGAGCTGAGCTTCAAGCTTGCAAGTTTCTAATCTCACAAGATGTAAAAATCATCGAGCAGAATTTCAAAGCCCTGCCTTATGGTGAAATAGATATTATCGCGATAAACGGAGATACTCTAATTTTTGTAGAAGTAAAATACCGTAAATCTGCTAGTTTCGGTACAGCCCAAGAAATGGTAAGTCGAGCAAAGCAACAAAAAATAATCAATACTGCAAATATATTTTTAGACCAGAATTTACAATATCAGAACTACGAATGCAGGTTTGATGTAGTTGCGATAAACAATGATAGTTTAGAATGGATTAAGAATGCTTTTGAGATGTAAAACTAACCACACATAAAACTGTCATGCTGAACTTGTTTGAGTATCTCACATTAAGTATTGGTTTTATTGAGATCCTGCACTTCAGCTACGCTCAGTGACCGAGTTCAGGATGACTAATGGTTTTAAACTAGCTCTGCTTTTTATAGTTTTAGCTATAGCTTTTATGACCAGTATGAAACTTGGTTTTTTGGTATACATAAAATGCCACTCGCATACTCGCCATTTTCGCCATCATTATTAGAATAAAACTCTTCTGTTTCATTTTGAGGTGTTGTTTCTCCAACATAAACCCAAAGATTATCACTAGCATCACTAGGATTATAAAAAACAGCAAGTGCTTTAGTGCTACAACCACTAGCATTATTACAAGTTAGCTCTCTTGAAGTGATAAATGAAACTTCTCCAGCTGGACAAGTAAATCTAGCAACAGTTCCATTATTACTCAATGCGACTGTAAACCCTTCAGGATTAGAACTGTATCCAGCTATCGCACCTAAATCAACAGCACCTACGCTAGGAGAAGCTGTAAAGCTAGTTCTTGTTTTAAGACCATCATCCGAACAGCTAGCTAAAGTTATTCCAGCCACAGCGACCAAACCTAGTACTTTTAGTTTTTTCATTATTTACTTACTTAGTATTTATTTAACTTTAAAACCAAATGTTATCATATATTTATTTATTTTCAACTGAATATATTAAATTTCAGTAGTTCCCGCTGAAAAAGTCATCAGTCATCGGTATATATAACTTTAGCTAAAAAAGTTTACGAGCCGCTATTTTTGAAACCCTTTAAAACCAAGGGTTCTAGAAGTTAGTCGGAACTGCTAATTAAATTTACTACACATCTTCAGAAAGGGCTACAAGCTTCTTAGCCTGCAAAAGCTGGTACTCTGTAGTTTCATTTTTTAGTACTAGATTCAGATGCCCAACTTTTCGCCCTTTTCTAGGAGCTTTGTTGTAGCTATGAACTTTGACACAATCAAGCGTAGACAAATCTTTAATGCTCGGCATACCACCTATACAATTCAGCATGATAGTTTCTTGACTATCTGTAGCACCAAGTACAAGACCTGCTATTGCTCGTACATGATTTTCAAATTGTGAAGTCGTAGCACCATCTATGCTCCAGTGTCCACTATTGTGTACTCGCGGAGCAATCTCATTGACAATCAACTTATTACCTTTTACAAAAAACTCTATCGCAAGTGTACCGACATAGCCCAACTCTTTGACTAGAGTTTTAGCTACTTGCTGTGCTTTTTGAGTTAAAACCTCATCATAGAATGGTGCGATAGATTCTATCAAAATACCTTGCTTATGAGTGTTTTTAGCTAATGGATAAAATGCAACATTTCCTTTGATATCTGCCGCACAAACCTGCGACACTTCAAAATCAAAATCTACAAATGCTTCATAAATCAAACCATCTGGTGCATCTTTCAACGCTTCCCATGCTTTTGTAATATCATCATGCGACTTTATCACAAACTGACCCTTACCATCATAGCCAAATCTTCGCGTCTTGATAATAGCTGGTATACCATGATCAGCCGTAGCTTTCTGTAGAGTTTGTAAACTGTCTATATCTACGAACTTAGCAACTTCAATACCATGATTTTGCATAAAAGATTTTTCTAGTAAACGGTCTTGTGAAATCTCTATAGATTTTGCAGATGGATATACACTTACTTCATTATTGATAGTACTTATAAGCTCATGAGAGATATTCTCATTTTCAAAAGTTATTACGCTAAACTGCTTTGCCCATTTTACAACTGCATCAGTATCATCCAGAGAAATATCTGTGACAGTCTTTACAACTTCACCGGCACATTCATCTGTTTTACCTAAGCAATGAAATTCAAGCCCTAGCGGTGTACCAGCTATACTTAGCATTCTCGCAAGTTGACCTGCTCCGATTATACCTATTTTCATATTACTGATCTCTTGGGTTTGGATTATCGAGTACTGTTTGTGTTTGATTGGTTCTAAATTGCACTAGAACTTCACCAATCTTGGCATCTATATGCTGTAGTATACTAGCTGCAAAAAGTGCTGAATTTTTAGCACCCGCAACACCTATAGCAAAAGTGGCAACAGGGATACCCGCAGGCATTTGCACTATAGAAAGTAAACTGTCATTGCCACTTAGTACGCTAGACTTTACAGGAACTCCTAGTACAGGCAGCTCAGTCTTTGCAGCAACCATACCGGGTAAATGTGCAGCTCCGCCTGCTCCTGCGATTATGACTTTTATGCCACGATCCTTGGCAGTTTCAGCGTACTCAAACATCTTGTCTGGTGTGCGGTGTGCAGATACAACTTCACATTCATAACTTATACCTAATTGCTCAAGTATATCGCAACATTCTTTCATAGTACTCCAATCAGATTTAGAGCCCATTATTACACCAACACTTACAGTCATTTACTTTCTCCCCATAGTAATCTAAAAAAATATGTCATCCGCTATGTTTATAAAAATCACGAATCCCTGAACTCGGTCACTGAGCGTAGTCGAAGTGCAGGGTCTCAATAAGATAGTCAATTCTCAGCTATTACCTAATTTTTGAATGTAGGGGCAAACCTATGTGTTTGCCCTTGAAGGGTCGGCACACAGGCACGACCCCTACAAAGAAATCATTAGGATTATATAATCATCTACCCCAAGCCTTTATAACTTCAACCCATGCCATGCTTTCTAAAGCCTGCACTTTTTGTTTTAAGCTTTCAGCGGTATCATTCTCTTCAACAGCACATTTTAGTTGTAGCTCAATCGTGCCACCATCAACCATCTCATTTACTTGATGAATCGTACAACCACTTTCGACATCGCCCGCATCTAGTACTGACTGATGTACGGCTAAATCCATCAATCCAGAATGCTTAGGCAAAAGTGATGGGTGTACATTCAAGATTTTACCATTAAATTCATTAGTAAACTTCTCACTTAATATACGCATAAAACCAATCAGCAGTATCAAATCAGGATTATAAGAATTTATCTCAGATATAAGTAACTCATCATACTGTTCACGAGTTTTGTCTTTTGCACTGATGAATTTATGAACGATATGATTGTCTTCTGCTCTTTGTAAAATAAAGGCTTCTTTTCTATTAGAAACAACCATTTCAATGCTAGCACCTATCTCGTTAGAATCTATAGCATTTATAATTGCCTGCATATTAGTACCACGAGTTGAGCCTAATACAACAAGCTTTAGCTTAGACATTTAGTCAAGCTCCTTGTACTTATCACCTCGTAGCATATTCATGTGATTTATACGCTTATTGATAAGATTCTTTGTACCAATATCTGGACGATGATATAATTTGCCGTAAATATTTCGCACACCATTTTCAGCTTTTTTCTCAGCCTTTGCAATAGTATCGCCCATACCAAGCACTGCTATAGCTCTTGAGCCTGTACCGATTAGCTTGCCATCTCTTAGATCAACAGCACCTAAAAATAACTCCACATCATCAGGGCATTGCGATATATCTATCTCAAAATTTTTAACTGAATTGACCGGATAACCTAAAGGCACAAGGTACTTACATACTGTAGCTTGATTTTTGAAACTTGATTTTACAGTGTCAAGACCGCCAGTAACTATGGCTTTTGCTATCTCGATAAAATCCCCATCAAGCAAGCTCAAAAGATTCATAGCTTCTGGATCGCCAAAACGAGCATTATATTCGATAACTTTTGTATCCTTGATAGTCGCCATAAAGCCACCGTACAATATTCCTTGATACGGAGTACCAAACTTATCTTTTAGTGCATGAGCAACTTTTTCATTGATTTCTTTAGCTCGTTTGATATCGCTATCTGACAAAAATGGTAAGCTATGATTCGCATCTGAATAAGTACCCATACCACCAGTATTTGGACCTCTGTCGCCCTCATGAGCTCGTTTATGATCTTGTACCGCAGGCATATGAATAAAGTTTTCGCCATCTGTGAATGAGATCAATGAAAATTCTTCACCAACCAACTTTTCTTCAATCACAAATTCTTTACCTGCATCAACTAGTGACTGGCAATGTTTGATAGCCTCATCTATTGAACGAAGATGATCACCCCAGACAAGCACGCCCTTACCACCACAAAGCCCATCAGCTTTTATGACAAACTGTCGTTCATACTTTTGTAAAGTTTCTAATACACCGTCCATAGTGTCAAATTTTTTAAAGAATGGGTTTGCATCTATCTCGTAGCTATCTATCAAATCTCTTGTAAATGCTTTTGAAGTCTCTAGTTGTGCATGATCTTTAGTTGGACCAACCACCCCTATACCAATCTCTTTGAGCCTATCAGCCACACCTTTTTCTAAGGGTGCTTCTGGACCAATGATTGCTAGTGTTATATTTTGCTTTTTTGCATACTCAACTATCGCATCAGCATCACATACATCTGCTACTATATAATCATCAGTCAACTTTTCAATAGCTGGATTTATAGCACCACTTAGGCAATATAGTTTATGAGTTGTTTTACTTTTATTTACAGCTTTTGCAAGCGCATGTTCACGACTGCCCGAGCCGATTAAAAGAATATTTGTTGTCATATTTGTTTCTATATACTTGGTTACATTTTTTGTAATTCGCGGCTTTATATCTGCATCAGTAACGGGAGTGAATGTCTCCCCCGTAATCATCTCATAAAGTGTGATGTACTTTTGTGATAACTCAACTACCAGCTCTTGTGGTGCTTGCGGCAAAACTGCGTCATTGTAAGGATCACAATGCTTAGCAAACCATAGTCTAAAAAATTCTTTGTCGATATTTTCAGGCTCTTGCTCTTTCTCAAAGCATTCTGCATAGCTTTCTTTTAGCCAAAATCTTGAGCTATCTGGAGTATGGATCTCATCTATAAGAATTATCTCACCTGTAATTTCATCAACACCGAACTCATACTTAGTATCCGCTAATATCAAATCGTGCTCACTAGCAATTTTTTGACCAAATTCAAAAAGCTCTAGTGCCTTTTGTGATGCAAAATTCCACTGCTCTTGTGTAAGCCAACCCTCTTTGATAATATCTTCAACGGATATTGGTCTATCATGTTCAGTTTCTTTTGTAGTCGGAGTAAGGATATTTTGTGGTAATTTCTGATTCTTCTTTAAACCATCAGCAAGTTTGTTACCGCAATAATCTCGACTTCCTTTCTCGTAATGCGTCCAAATTGAAGTTGAAGTCGAGCCAGTTATATAGCCACGAACGACAAACTCTATCGGCAATACTTTTGCTTTTTTAGCAACCACAACATTAGCATCAGGTGAAGCTATGAAGTGATTTTTGACAATATGAGCCGTTTTCTTGAACCACCAAACAGATGATTGAGCTAGTACTTCACCTTTAAAGGGTATAAAGCCAAGCGATCTATCAAATGCAGACTGCCTGTCTGTAGATATCAAGATACTTTTATCGTTGACAAAGTACATATCACGCACCTTGCCGATATACTTATCTTTGATGTCTAGATTTGTGTTTTTAAGTACATTTTTTATATTATTGATGATGATTTGTTTATCAATCATTATACAATTTCCACCTTGCCTGAATTTGTGATTTTACCGATTTGATACAACTTAGTATTTGTATGTTTTTTAGCTAATTCTTGCATTTTAGCATACTGATCTTGACTTGCAATTATAGTCATACCGACACCCATATTGAATGAACGATACATCTCAAACTCACTAATATTACCAATCTGCTGCATCACATTAAACACCGCTGGCGTCTCAAAGCTATCTTTTGCAATCTCTGCACCTAAACCATCTGGTAGCACTCTAGGGATATTTTCAATAAATCCACCACCTGTAATATGTGCCATACCTTTTATATCCACACCATTATCAAGGAAATCATGGACAATATTTGTGTAGTTAATATGTGGCTCTAGCAAAATATCACCGATATTTTTACCATCAAATTCTGGGTAGGTATCTGTATGTTTATTGCCAGCCACATCAAAGAAAAGCTTGCGTGCGAATGAATAACCATTTGTATGAAGACCAGATGAGCTAAGCCCAAATACTACATCACCTGCTTTTATATGCTCGCCATTGATGACCTTGTTTCTATCAACAATACCTGTAACTATACCTACCATGTCTATCTCACCCGGTTGATACACTCCAGGCATCTCAGCAGTTTCACCGCCTACAAGCGATACTCCAGACTCAGCACAAGCCTTACTCATACCTTTTACAAGCTCTTCCATTACGACAGGATCTAGCTTGTCATGTGCCACATAATCCAAAAATGTAATCGGCTTTGCACCCATAACTACGATGTCATTTGTTGCAGCTGAAAAAAGATCATAGCCAAGATTTTCAAACTTACCACACATCACAGCCACTTTTGTCTTTGTACCTACACCATCTATCGACTGCACAAGTACCGGATCGTCGTATTTATTGATAATGCTCTTTAGAGAGTAAAGCGAGCCAAAACTACCTAAGCCTGTAAGTACATCTTTTGTGAAAGTTTTTTTCACATGTTCTTTCATCCTATCTACAGCTTTGTTGCCTGCTTCGATATTTACACCTGCATCTTCGTATTTTAAGCCTGTCATTGGTTTTATTCCTTTAATTATTTTCAAAAACTACCCCGTCAGTCTGCGACTGCCACCCCTTCGTGACCAAAGGGGAATCAACAAGACCATATCATTCCGTGGCTTGGCCTTGGAATTCATTTTAAATCAAGTAATACCGTAGTAGGGATCGATCAATGTATCGACCCACTATTGTATAGCATGACAGATCAATGATCTGTCACTACAAAAATCCTTCGCTATAAATCATTCTGCTCTTTTGCACACTGAAAAGTATTGTACAGAAGTTCTGTAATAGTCATCGGACCCACACCACCCGGCACAGGTGTGATAGCAGATACTTTTTCTTTTACAGCATCAAAATCCACATCTCCGCAAATTTTACCATCGACACGGTTTATACCCACATCTATAACCACAGCACCTTGCTTGACCATATCAGCTGTAATGAAATTATGCTTACCGACAGCTACTATCAAGATATCCGCTTGTGTTGTAAATGATTTTAAATTTTTTGTGAATCTATGGCAAGTTGTCACAGTTGCTTTTGCATTTAGCAGCAACTGCGAAACCGGTTTACCTACGACATTGCTAGCACCTACAACGACCGCATAAGCACCGACTAAATCCACATTATACTCTCTAAGCATAGTCATAATGCCCTTAGGAGTACATGACTCTAAGCACTTTTTGTCTCTAAGCTGTAGCCTACCTACATTTGTAGGGTGAAAGCCATCAACATCTTTCTCGGGCTTTATTGCATAAATAACTTTTTG